>Ga0068857_100004869_pt1 | contig 11390 bp, 10 predicted proteins | sample KBSCornC72_FD_66591 | JGI IMG/M metagenome (GOLD analysis project Ga0068857, IMG submission 66591) | Corn rhizosphere microbial communities from Kellogg Biological Station, Michigan, USA - KBS Corn C7-2 | ecosystem: Host-associated > Plants > Roots > Rhizosphere > Soil ...
CCGCCGCTGACGGGCGCGTCCAGGAACTCGACGCCCTTGGCCGCGCAAGCCGCGCCCACTTTCTGCGCCACTACGGGGCTAATGGAGCTCATGTCTACCACGGTCGAGCCTTTCGCGGCACCTTCCAAGATGCCCCCGGGGCCAAGCACCGCGGCTTCGACCTCGGGGCCGTCGGGAAGCATGGTGATGATCACATCGGCCTGCGACGCGGCTTCCTTGCTGCTCTTGGCGGCGGTTCCACCAGCCGCGACCACGTCGGCGACGGGAGCCGGCGCGACGTCAAAAACCACCACTGAATGTCCCGCCTTGAGCAGGTTCTTCGACATGGGCTTGCCCATGATTCCGAGTCCGACAAATGCAATTTTAGCCATGGTAAATTCCCTTCCTTCTTTGCGTATGAGTTCGAAAGCGCACGGTCAGACACTCACTCTATTCGAGGGCTCTGGGCACTTTGATTATTGTAAGCCCGGATGCGCGCGGATGCCAAGGACAGGGCTAGTTGGCGCTGGCGGGTTCCTCGGCGATTTGATGCGCCTTGATGATCTCGTCGATCAAGAACAGGTCGGTGAGCAAGGCGCGAAGATGGATCGAAGCGTTCAGATTGTCGATTAACTGCGAACTGATGATGGGTTGGGCGAGCACGATTTCGATCGCGGCGAGCGAGTCCTGCGCGTCCCGCTCCACCACCCGTATGAAAGCCTGGTAGCGTTCGGGGTGCTCCAAGCCTTCCTGCTTGACGGCGTCGGCACAGACCTCAGAAAGGCCAGTGAGCGCGGTAGAGGCACGGCCCAGGAAGTCTCGGATCACTGCGCCTTTGCCAGCTTCACCGGGCAGACCCTGCCCGGCGAAGGCCAGCATGTACTCGTAGCACTCTTCAATAACGTCGCAGCGCGCCGCTAGTTCTTTGAACATTGATGATCGAGACGACCGCTATTTCGCCGCAGGGACTTTCCAGCGTTCTTGATCGTAATGTTCCAGGTAGAAATCACGATCCAGGTCGCCGCCGATCATCGACTTGGTAATCACGAACTTCTCCGGCCGGAGCGCGAAGTAGACATGGACCATGACCAAACCGATCAGACCCACGCCTGCGAGCCCATGCAGGATGTACATCATGCCCCAGGTCATGTCGCCGAAGAGGTAAGGATTCCGCGTGAAGAACGGAGTACGCACCCGCTTCATCATGAAGACGCCGGTCAAGGTAACTGCCAGGCCGGATAGCACGATGACCAGGTGGTACATCTTATTTTCAAACGGATACTTCCCGAACTTCCGTGGCTCCGGTGCGTCTTTCCCGGTGGCCCGCAGAAAGCGCCACTTAGCCTCTTGAATGTCTTCTTTGTCCGGCCAGATGGACCAGAAATCCATCCAGAAGGTCGCATGGAAGATATGGAAGATGATGGACGCCGTCAACACCAGACCGGCGATCCAGTGATACTCGACCCAGGCAAACGGATACCCCATGCGCGGGAGAAATGCCGTGATCAGGAGCGCGAACATGGCTACCGACATCACCCAGTGAAACAGGCGGGCGACCAGGCTATGCCGTTTGATCTTCGGCGGATACTGGGCTTCGAGCGCCGGAGAAATGCGCGCCGCGTGAGACGCCTTCGCGGCCACAAACTGCACGTAGATCGCGTGCACCATTAAGAATGCCAATCCGCCGATAGCGGCCACCCACATCAGGTAAAACTCGATGTGAATAGGTACGGTCTGCCCCCACGGATTGACTGCAGTTTCAATTAAGCCCACTTTGGTTCCTCCACGCCGCTAATTGCGCGCTTCACCAGGTTCCGCATGAGGGGAACCTTGTAGCCGTTGTACCGCAGAGGCTCGGCGCCCACGATAGCGAGCTTGCCGGCCATCTCGCCGGTGGCGACACTGCGAGGCTTACCGCGTACGGCATCCTCGACTGCCGTCAAACGCAGCGGCGTTGCCGCGGCGGCGTTCACTACGATACGAATCTTTTCGATGTTGCCGCCATTCACTACCATGGCAGAGGCAACATTCATCAGCGGGAAGTCCCACACCTGGCGGTCACGGACCTTCTCGAAGTAGAACTGCGCGCCGGCCCAGGTGGCCGGGATACGGATGGCCGTCAACAACTCGCCCGGCTTCAGTACGGTCATGTGGGTGATGTCGATGGCCGGGCCGACGAAGTAATCTTCGGCGTTGACCACGCGCTCGCCCTTGACGCTGCGAATCACCATCTGCGCTTCCAGAGCGATCAGCGCCGGAGCGCTGTCAGACGGGTTCACGGCCACGCAACGGTCGGCGTGCAGGATGGCGTGTTCACGATTGACGGCCGTCGGGGTATCCGCGAAGCAGATGTTGCCGCCGGCGCGATAGCACTTCCAGCCGCCACGATAATACCAGCAGCGCGCGTCCTGCGATACGTTGCCGCCGATGGTGCCCTGATTGCGGATCTGCGGCGATGCGGCCAGCTCCGCGCCCTGCGAAAGGATACTGAATTTTTCCTTCACGATGGGGTTGCGCACCACTTCGGTGAGCGTGGTCATGGCGCCGATCTCCAGGCCGCCCGCCACTTCTTTTATCCCGCGCAGCTCGCTGACCTGACTAAGGTCGATGACTACTTTGGGCCGCTTAATGCGGTCTTTCAGCCAGTCGAAACTGTCGAGTCCGCCCGCCAGCACCCAGGCGTCGCTGCGGTGCTGATCGAGCAAGCCCAGAGCGTCTCCAACGGTTGCCGGCTGGAAGAGCTCGAACGCCGGCATGATGTCGCGAATGATAGCCATATATTCAAGTCTCCTAAATGTGAGCCGTCAGGCCCTCTTCCATGGGGTGCCCAGCTTCGAGAGAAGCCAGAATTGTATCTGCCATTACCGGAGCGCGGCGGAAAACGTCGTCTCCCAGAGCGTCAGAAAGCGCGTTCAGAATCGCCATGCAGCCGGCGCCGACCGGAGGCTCGCCGATACCGCGCGCGCCGATCGGAGTTTCAGGATCCGGGATATTCACCGCATCCCACTTCATGTCCACCGGAACATCCAGGATTGTGGGCGGGCGGTTATGGTGGAACCGCTTGGCCAGCGGAACACCGTAATGCTGATCGTAAACCCACTTCTGCCCGAGCGCGTGACCCATTCCCAGCACCGAACGGCCGAGAACCTGGCCACCGAGAGCGTGCGGGTGGAGCACGGTTCCCACGTCGGCAACTGCCATGTAGTCCGTCACAGCGTACTTGCCGGTTTCAAGATCGACTTCCACCTCTGCGAAACCCGCCACGAAGGAGTGAGTCAGGCCGTCGCGCGGCATGGTGTCGCGAGCTACGGCCAGCAATCCCTGCCCGGCCAGCGCGGTAGCCGAAGCCGCCGTCATTTTGTTGATGCCCTTGGGCAGTTCGTGGCCATCGTAGATGCCGCCGAGTTCGATCGCCCGCTTGGCGGCCTGCGCGAGACTCATGCCCGCGCCACCTCCCTTGCGGAAGACGCGCTCGTTGGCGACTACGTAATCGTCCGGCTTCCCACCCAAGTCCTTGGCAGCAATCTGCTGCAGCTTCTGGATGGCATCGGTGGCGGTAATGTAGGCCGCCCGCGTCATGGCGTGGGTCGTCTGGCTACCACCCGAGGGGCAGGCCCAGGGCAGATTGCGACCAGTGTGGCCCCAAGCGATTTCAACTTTATCCCACGGCACGCCGAGCATTTCAGCCGCGACGCGATTGCAATCGTGCACGGATTCCGTACCCAGATTGCCGATGCCGCTCTGCACGTACATCCGGCCGTCCGGCTTAATCACAAACAGTCCATCGAACCCGATGGATCCGCCCACGAAGGCGCTGGTGGCAACACCGATACCGCGCACTTTGGTGCCGCTGCGCTTGACTTGTTTCTTGCGCTCATCCCAGCTGAACAACTCACGCCCCCGGTCGAGCGCTTCGCGAATGAAGCTGCTGGTGATATAGGGCCGCTTCCCGCGTACCGGGGGGCCCACTTCGGCCTTGCCCGTCGGGGAATTGATCTTGTGAATCTCCACTGCATCGATGTTTAGCTTGCGCGCCGCCTTGGACAAAATCGGCTCCATCATCACGATGCCCTGGAACCCGCCCGGCTGGCTCTGCGAAACGCGAGGCGAAGTATTCGTAATCACGCTGACGCCGCGCATACGCATGGCCGGCGGCTGATACATAAGGGAAACGATGCGTCCGGAGGTCATGCCATCGCCCTGGGCGTCATACGATCCGTTGTCGCAGACCGTGTACATGTCGATGGCGGTGATCCGGCCGTCCTTGGTGAACCCGACCTTCATGCGGCCATGCACGCTAGGGCGCGCGCGTCCGATAAAGTGCTCTTCCTCGCGGCTGATCCGCATCATCACCGGAGCACCGACCTTTTTGGAAAGGATGCACGGGATGATTGCGGAAATTGAACTGGTGATCTTGCTGCCGAATCCGCCGCCAGTGTATTCACTGATGACCACCACGTCATCTGGACTCTTGATGTTCGGGCCTAACCAACGCGCGATCGCGGGGACCGTTTGCGCCGTGCTCTGGGTGCCGGTGTGAACGTAAACTTTCCCGTTCTGCCAGTACGCCATAGTGGTGCGGGTTTCAAGCGGCTGGTGGCTGGTGTTGGGCGAAACGAAGGTCTCATCCAGCACCAGGTCGGCCTTCTTCAGTCCCGCTTCCCAATCGCCGAAGGACCATTCTTCGGCAGGCTTGCCCATGGGCATCTGCCCATCCTTGGCGGCCGCGAAATCTTCTTCGGTCCATTTCAGTTCCTGGACCTGGGCCGCCGGCGGAAGTGGCGGCGGCTGGCCGGGCACTGCCTTGGGAGTTTCAGGCCGGATCCAGACGTTGCCTTGCACGCGCGCATTCGGCCCACCCGGGCGCAGACTCACGAAGGGATCTACCACATGCGGCAGACGCTCGTAAGTAATGTGAATCTTCTCGATGGCTTCGGCGCAAGTCAATTCGTCGACGGCGCACACCGCCAGAATCGGCTCGCCCTGATACATGGGCTCCATCGTAAGGCTGCGGTCCGCCAGCTTGTTAGCCGGGATGACCTGGCCCAGATCGGTCATGCCGTCGGCGGGAGCCGGAAGGTCGTCCGCCGTCAGAATCGCCTTCACGCCTGGCATCGCCAGAGCTTCGGAAGCGTCGATGCTGACCACCCGTGCATGCGGCATGGGGCTCAGCAGCAGCCTGGCGAACAGCATGCCGTCGACACGATAGTCCTCGGCATATTTAGCCTTTCCCGTCACTTTGGCGACCAAGTCCGGGGTTTGGTAATTCTTTCCAACCAGCTTGTGGGTAGATTCGATCGGAGTGGTCTTGGCTGCTGGCATGTTAGCTTACCTTCCTTAAGTTCTCGGCGCCCTTCATCAGAGCAGTGAGGATCTTGTCGTAGTCCTGACACCGGCACAGGTTGCCGGAAACACCGTGAGCCAGCTCGGCCCGCGTCGGCGAGGGATTCACTTTCAGGAACCCAACTGTCGCCATGACGAAGCCCGGCATGCAGAAGGCGCACTGGAAGCCTTGCTCGTCGACCACGCCCTGCTGGACCGGGTGAAGCTTGCCGTTCGCACTAGCCAGGCCTTCAATGGTGACGATGTTCTTTCCGCGTGTCGTGTGGGTCAAGATCGAGCACGAATAATGGGGCACATCGTCGATCAGGACGGTGCATGCTCCGCATTCCGAGCGGTCGCAGCCCAGCTTCGAGCCGGTGAGACCTAGTTTATAGCGCAGCGTGGTGTTGAGGGTTTCCTGCTTCATCACATCCACGCGCCGCTGCTGTCCATTGACATTGAGAGTGACCAGACGCTCGACGGAGCCCGCCGCCGACTGTTGCGCCCGCACGGTGGACGTACGGAACAGGTAAGCGCCAGACGATGAAACGGCGCCTGCCGCAATCACGCCTTTTATCGCACTGCGTCTAGAGATCCCTTTGGGGGCGTCTTCCATATTATTCTTATCCGCCATAATTTAGATCACCTCGATGGTCGCACAGCTTAGGCCGTGCAACGCTGTTACGTGAATCGTGTTTACGCAAATCATGCTTTATGCAAACCTGGCTTTATGCCAACCTGCCGGGGCGAACCCGTTCGTGCGAAACAATGTTACGCGATCAGATGTCATGCCGTCAACGATCGAATGGCCAGTATCTCTGCAACCAGAATAGCTTGCTCCGAAAACGGAAGACGCGGATCAAGTCACAAAGTTAGTTGGCGTCAATACGGGAACAATTATACACCCTCGGGGAAAAGCCGCAAGGGGGGTCGGGAAAAGATTTAGGTCCCGTCGAGAGGGGATATGAAAGGGATGTTTTCAGCCAGTTTCTAAGAGCCCTTGGGTTGGCCGAGGACTTCTTCGTCGATACTAAAGGACCAATCCAAATTCTCGGAAGTAATGACCAAGTAGTAGTAGCGGGGATCTTCAGTAACATACGCGACACCCTTGCCGTTGCCCTTGTGCTCGAGGCCCAGGGCGATGGGGCGTCCACTCACCGCGCTGTTCACCATAAGGAGCAGCGTTCCGGTACTGGGCGTAGTGTCGCCCTTGGTTTCCCACTTGATGCGCCATTGGGTGCTCTCGATATTAAAGGACTCGGTCTGCGTGCTGCCGCGCCCCGAGAAGTCCGCTATATGGCGCCAGCCTACGAGAGGCGTCTCGGGTTTGGCCGGCGCGGAGTTGCACGCCGAGAGAAAAAGTACTGGAACCAGCAGCGCCGCCGTGAGGGCGAACCTTAACGCAATGCCGCGGGGCGTGGTTTGAATCATGAAGGCGGGCTCTCTCTTATGATAATCCTGCCCGCCGAGGCCGTGCGTCCGTAGCCAGTACGCGATCGACCCATTAGGAATGACAGGCCATAGGGCCTGTACTACCGGTCCTCTTGGACCCTGACGGCTGTCCGCTGCGCATTGCGATCGCGCACCAGCCCTGCGATAAACCAGGCTGCGCCGCCGCCGATGACGATGAACATAAGCCATCGCAAGAGACTTGCCCACAGGGCCGCGTCGAAGGCCGGCATTTCGATGTGATACTTGCTCAGCACTCCCCAACGGTCCATCATCCAATGCCAGGCGGTATGCGCCACCAGCGCGGATAAAATGATGGTGCCCGTGCGTTCCGCCACCGCATAGCGGAAAAGAAGTTCGAGCGCGGGGATCAGCATCGCCAGCACCAGCAGTTGGCCCAGCTCGACGCCGATGTTAAACGATAACAGCGAAGTCAGCATATGTGACCCTGCCAGCTGCAGCGTCTGCCGGAGCGCAAAGGAGAAGCCGAATCCGTGCACCAGTCCGAAGCCGAATGCAATCATCCAGCGGCGTGTTACGGTGGCGCCGCCGACGATATTTTCGAGCGCCATGTAGACGATGGAAACTGCGATGAGAGTTTCGATCAGCGGCGGGAACCATGACGCGTCGGGCGCGAGATTATACGCGGACGCGATCAGGGTGATGGAGTGCGCCACCGTGAAAGCAGTCACCACCGGGATCAGGGCCCGGAATCTCCGGAACGGGATGACCAGGCAAAACAGGAACAGCAAATGATCGGTTCCGTCCAAAATATGTCTGAATCCGAGATCCACAAATCTCCCGGCCGCCTGATACCACTGCGGGTCCAGCCGAACCAATCCAGGATCGCTGGTGAATTCGAACGCCCGAATCGTGCCGTTGGGCAGCACGTAGCTAAGCACGGTGACTACATTGAGGCCCAAACGGTTCAGGCCGCCGGGGGCAATGGAAAATCTGGATCGATCGGACTGGATGGGATATTCAAACAGGACGTCCAACATCACCTGGTCCCAGAACACGTTGTTATCGAGCTCCGGGCCGGTGACGTGCGCCATGGCTGCGTCGTAGGCCGTAAAGGACCGGTCCGACGGCAGCGACAACAGCACCTTGGCTACGCGCGGTTTGGGCAGGACGGTGTTGTTCTCGTAGAGGTCTATGAAGTCGGAGATCCACAGTGTGGCGGCATCGGGAAGCAACGGGCCGGTGCGCTCGATATCCAGAAAGCCTTCTTTCCCGCGGACCGGGAAATCGACGTCGCGCATGGCCTTCAAGGGTACGCGGACCAGCAAACGCAGCCGGTCGCCGGTGGGTTTCAGAAACGCCTGGACGGTCACGTCGTTCGGGATGTCGTGAGCGCGGAGGAGGCTTGGCGTGACCAGCAGAACTGCGACGATAGCCCCGGTCGCAGCCAGCCCCCGCCGACGCCAATTACCCAAGAGATCGAGCATACTTCTCGCTCATGACCCGAGCGCCACGATTCTATTTGGCAGCGCCGTCCTTTGGCACGTGCAGCGATATGATCACCAACGTGTCCTCGATCTCGGTGAAGGAATGGGGGGTATTTTCCGGAACCAGGAGCCACGCTCCTTTACTAATATGCTGGGCCGTGCCGCCATCAACGGCGCTACCCTGCCGATTTGCGGCGTTGGTCCGGTGCTCATCGCGAAGGTGCCCGCCCATGGTTAACTTGGCGGCGCCTTGGACCACGTAGATGATTTCTTTATCCTGCTCGTGAACGTTGGGAGGGGTATCGATTCCGTGCACGCGGTATTCCAGGCTCGCGTGATAAGGGGGAAACGCCCACAGCGGCTGGACGAAATTCCCTTGATCGGGTTTGCGTTCAGCTTTCGCCTTGGCGATCATGGCGGTCAATTTTTCCGTGTTGTAGAACACATCAAAGGGCGATCCGGCGCTCAGCGCGGCGGCGGACACTAGCAGCGCCGCGGTACCCAACAATATCCTGCCTGAAATTCGCATGTCTTTCTCCTCAGGTAAGTGTATCAGCGATCGAATCGGCAGGGTGGATCGCAAATAAAACCGGGGGCCTGACTGGCCCCCGGAGTCTAGCGAATTAAATCATCCCGCGATCAGTGGACGGTTACTTTTTGGTCGGCCAGGGCACACCTTGATCTGCTTTCGCAGGCCCCATGCCTTTGTACTCGAACTTCTGGACGCGCTGTCCACGATAGGTTTCCGTGGTGAAGATGTTGCCCTTCGAGTCGGTCGCGATACTGTGCACGGCATAGAATTGACCGGGCTGGCGTCCGCCGTCGCCGAAGCTGCTGACTACCTGAAGCGTTTGGCGGTCGAGGATGTTAATCCGCTCGTTGGCGCCATCGGCAACATACAGGAATTTCTGTTGGGGGTCTTTGGAGAAGGCCACATCCCACACCGATCCGTCGCCCAGCGTGTTCTTGTCGAAGAACGCTTCCTTCACAAAGGACCCGTCGGTCTTGAACACCTGCATACGGTCGTTCACGCGGTCACAGACATACACGAACCCGTCGTCGGAGACATCGGCGCAGTGTACCGGGTTGCGGAACTGCTGCGCGATTGGCGCCTTCGGATCATAGTTGCCGAGGTTCGTATCGTCGGGCTTGTGGCCGTAGGCGCCCCAATACCGCTTAAACTTGCCGGTGGTGGCGTCGAACACAATCACGCGGCGGTTCCCGTAGCCGTCGGCAACATACAATTCATCGGTCTTCTTATCGATGAAGAGTTTGGCCGGCAGCCGGAGGTTTGCGGTGTCGTTGCTGCCTTTGCTCATGCCGGGCTTGCCGATTTGCATCAGGAATTTCCCGTCCTGCGTGAACTTGAGCACTTGGTTATCGTGATAGTAGCCGCCCGCCGAAGTCTGGTCTTCCATCGGCGTGCCTTCCTTCTTCTTGCTGGTGGCGCCGGGAGGCGTGCCGCGGCCATTGCCGCCGATCCAGACGTTCCCTTTGTAATCGACGGTGATGCCGTGGTTCGACAGCGGCCAGTCGTAGCCTTGGCCGGGGCCACCCCAGTGATTCAAGAGATTGCCTTCTTCGTCGAATTCGAGAACCGGCGGGGCGGCGATGCAGCAGCGAGCGCTATTCGTAGCGAGGTAGGTTTCCTTGGCTTCGAGCGAGCCGGCGCGATGGATGATCCAGATATGATCGTTCGAATCCACCGATACGCCGATCGTGTTCCCGATTACCCAATGGTTCGGCAGCGGCTTCGGCCACAGCGGATTCACTTCAAATCTTGGCGCCTGTCCTCCAGCGGCCGCCGCCACCGCGCGCCTTTGGAGCACAGCGGAGCCGACACCGAGCGCTGCGACGACTGCAACCAGGCCTGCTCCCACTTTGAGCTTATGCGTCATAACTATCTCCCTTCGAGCATTGCTGCCGATCTTGTTCTCAAGAACCTTGGACACTATACACGATTTTGCTGGCGGGGACCAGCGTCTTGCGGCACCTTGTGGCACCTGGGCGAGTCGTAGGTCAGTTTGAAATCCCTGGTGTTTCGGATTCTGGGCCCGCCGGTTGACCGTGCGAGAATGAGCGATACTTAGCTGGCAGGAAAGTCAGCCGCAGGAAGGACAGCCGTGTGAAAGATATGAGAAATGCCGCGTTACTCGTCGCTTTCCTCACCATCGCCGTTGGCGTGGTGGGCATCGTTTCCCCCGATGGTGGGATGACGCTTCGTCGATTGTACTTTGAGACGCCTGGCAGATTCTACACTGCCGGCGCTGTTCGCGTAGCCATGGGGCTAGTGCTGATCCTAGCTGCCTTGCGGTCTCGCTGGCCCTGGACCCTGCGTGCCTTCGGAGCCGCCATGTGCCTGCAAGCACTTATTGCCACGGTCCTCGGACTTGGACGTGCGCGAGCGATCATGGAATGGGAGGGGATGCAGGGAAGCGCACTCCTGCGCGGCGGGGCGGTGGTCGCCTTAGCGACCGGCATCTTCGTAGCGTTTGCGGTTACACGGAGGCCGTCTCAGGAGCAGAGGAAGGTAGCTCACTAGCGATGCGGCAAACCGCGGGCACGAGACTCCGTCTTATTTCGATTGCAGGTAATCGAGGATGGCATCGATATCCGCCGAGGTTAGTTTTTTCGCGAAAGACGGCATGAGCTTGCCGCCCACCCGAATCTTTCCGGCGATCAGCAGACGCTCCGGCTTGGCTTTGCTCTGCGGCATTTTGTCGCGCTGAAACAGGTGATAGAAACTCGGCCCGAGCTTCTGCGAGCCGCCGGCTTCGACCGCGTGACAAACCACGCAATTCTCGCGATAGATCGCCTGCCCGATTTTCAGGCGGTTCTTTTCCCACGGGACCGGATGCAGGACCACCGGCGCCGCCGCCTTGCCGAGGCTGCCAGCGCCGCCTGAGGCAGACGAACCGGCCTTCTTCGCGGAACCATCGTCTTTCTTGCCGAAATTCAGGGTAAGGTAATCCAGGACTTCCGTGAATTGGGCTTCAGTCCCATCCGCACCGTTGTTCTTCATGGTAGCGATTACCTCTGCCCAGCCACTGCGCGTGTTGCGCAAGTTTGTCGTGGTCTCGGCGTCGTGACAAGAGGTGCAGATCGTCTTAAAAGTCTCGCGCCCCTTTCCGGCGGGAAGATCCTGCGCCGTTAGCGCGGGCACAAAAATCGCAATGGCGACCGCAGCCGGCA
>Ga0068857_100004872_pt1 | contig 11387 bp, 10 predicted proteins | sample KBSCornC72_FD_66591 | JGI IMG/M metagenome (GOLD analysis project Ga0068857, IMG submission 66591) | Corn rhizosphere microbial communities from Kellogg Biological Station, Michigan, USA - KBS Corn C7-2 | ecosystem: Host-associated > Plants > Roots > Rhizosphere > Soil ...
GCTCCGTGCTTGCCCGGGATCCGCGCGTGGCCGGCATTGCCCGCCGCGACCACCCGCGCCAGCACCTCGCGGGCGCCCACCCCGTCGCCCTCGGTCAGGGTGTCCAAGGCGGCGATCACCTCGGTGAGCTCGTCGCGCAGGTGCCGGAGCACCTCGCGAACCGCGGGCGCGTTCCCGGCCAGGATCTGGGTCCACAGCTGCGGGTCGCTCGCCGCGACCCGCGTGACGTCGCGGATGCCCTGCCCCGCCAGCGCGACCGCCGGGTCGGTGAGGTCGCGCAGCCTGCTGGCGACCAGGCTCGAGGCGAGCTGTGGCACGTGCGAGACCGCCGCGACCGCCGCGTCGTGCTCCCCCGCGCTCATCGTGCTGACCGTGCCCCCGGCGGCACCGGCCAGCTCGCGGACCAGCGCCAGCGCCCGCGGGGTGGAGGACTCGTGCGGCACCACCACCCAGGCGCGGCCGTCGAACAGGTCACCGCGGGCGGCGACCGCACCGGAACGCTCGCGACCCGCCATCGGGTGCGACCCGGCATACCGGCTCAGGTCGCCCTGCCGCGCGCGGACGTCCGCGAGCACGGCCACCTTGACCGAGGCGACATCGGTGACCACCGCCTCCGGCCACGCGGCAAGCTCCTCGGCGACGACGGCACCGGTCACGTCGGGCGGCGCGGCCACCACCACCAGGTCGGGTGCCTCGTCGTCGGGCCGGGAGATCGAGCCGGCGCCGAGATCGCGGGCCAGGGCGACCGCGGTCGGTGACGGGTCGTGCAGCCGGACGTCCCAGCCGGCGCGGGTGAGCGCGATGCCGAGGCTGGTCCCGATCAGACCGGTCCCGACGATCCGTACGCGAGGGGCCATCTCAGAGACCGGCGGCGGAGTAGAGCTTGCCGACCTCGGCCCTGGTCAGCGGACGCATCTTGCCGGGCTTGGTGTCGCCGAGCTGTATCGGTCCGACCTGGACCCGGACCAGGGACAGGACGGGGTGGCCGACCGCGTCGAGCAGTCGCCGCACGATGTGGTTGCGCCCCTCGTGGAGGACCACCTCGACCAGTGCCTTGCCCGGCTTCGAGTCGACCACCCGGAACGAGTCGACCGAGGCCGGCCCGTCGTCGAGCTCCACGCCGTCGCGCAGCTGCCTGCCCAGGCCGCGCGGGACCGGGCCGGGGATCTGGGCGAGGTAGGTCTTGGCGACGCCGTACCGCGGGTGCTGCAGCCGGTGCGCGAGCTCGCCGTCGTTGGTGAGGAGGAGCAGCCCCTCGGTGTCGGCGTCGAGCCGGCCGACGTGGAAGAGCCGCTCGCTGCGGTTGGCCACGTAGTCGCCGATGTTGACCCGGCCGAGGTCGTCGCTCATCGTCGTGACGACGCCCAGCGGCTTGTTGAAGGCGAAGTAGACGCGGTCCTCGTCGAGCTGGACGCGGACGCCGTCTACGTGCACCACCTGCGTCGGGCGGATGCGCACCCCGAGCGCCGTCACGACGGTGCCGTCCACCTCGACCCGTCCCTCGCTGATGAGGTTCTCGCAGACCCGTCGCGAGCCGACCCCAGCCGCGGCGAGCAGCTTCTGCAGGCGTATGCCGTCGGGGTCGTGGACGTCCACCGCAGGCTTGTCAGGCTGCCGTGGCGGGGTACGGGTGGGCTGGCTGCGCTTGGTGGTGCCGCGGCTGCCCCGCTCCGGTTTGTTGCCCCGCTCCGGTTTGTTGGGCCGGTTGGGCCGGTTGGGCTGCCTGGGGCCGCCGCGCTGTACGGGGGGAGTCATCCGCGTCCCTGCTCAGCGATCTCGTCGAGCAGGTCGACCTCGGGCAGGTAGGGAGCCAGCGCAGGCAGGTCGTCGAGGCTGGACAGGCCAAGCCGCTGGAGGAAGTAGTCGGTGGTGCCGTAGAGGAGCGCCCCGGCCTCGCCCTCCACGCCGAGCTCCTCGATGAGGCCACGGCTCAGCAAGGTGCGCACGACACCGTCGACGTTGACCCCGCGGACCGCGCTGACCCGCGACCGCGAGATCGGCTGGCGGTAGGCGATCACGGCGAGGGTCTCGAGCGAGGCCTGGGTGAGCTTGGCCTGTTGTCCGTCTAGCAGGAACTTCTCCACGACCGGGGCGTAGTCGGAGCGGCTGTAGACCCGCCAGCCGCCGGCCACCGAGCGCAGCGTGAAGCCGCGCTGCTGCGCGGCGTACTCCTCCTCCAGCGCCTCGAGGTGGCCGCGGACGTCGTCCACCGGCACCTCGAGGGCCGAGGCGAGGGCCATCTCGGTGATCGGCTGGTCGACCACCATGAGGACGGCCTCGATGGCGCTGCGCGCGCCGCCGGGGAAGTCGGCCACGTCGAAGGCGAGCTGCTCCTCGAGCGGCTGGGCCTCACTCATCCTGCTGCTCCTCCTCGTCGATCTCGTCGAACTCGTCGCTGACCTCGATGTCGCCGGCGTCCGTGCCGGTCCACCGGACGGTCAGCTCGCCCAGCGCCTCGACCTGCTCGAAGGCGATCGCCGCCTCCCGGAACAGCTCGAGCAGCGCCAGGAAGCGCGCCACGATGACCAGGGTCGAGTCGGCGTCGGCCACCAGCGAGCGGAATGAGCAGACCCGTTCGCCGCGCAGCCGGCCGGCGATGATCGCGGCCTGCTCACGGACGCTCACCTGCGGCGCGTGCAGGTGGTCCAGGCCGACGGTGGGCGGCACCTTGGGGACCATCGCCCGCGCTGCGATCATGGCCAGCTGCTCGGGGGTGATGCCCATGACCAGCTCGGGCAGGAGCTTGGCGAACTGTGGCTCGAGACCGGCCTGGCGTGGGCTCATCCGACCGGCCGTGGCCATGCGTTCGGCGAAGGTGTGGGCGATGTCCTTGAAGGCGCGGTACTGCAGGAGCCGGGCGAACAGCAGGTCGCGGGCCTCGATGAGCGCGAGGTCCTCCTCGTCCTGCGGACCGGACTGCGGGAGCAGGCGCGAGGCCTTGAGGTCGAGCAGCGTGGCGGCGACGAGCAGGAACTCCGAGGCCTGCGACAGGTCCCAGTCCGTGTCGGAAGCCCGGGCGGCCCTGATGTGCGCGATGAACTCGTCGGTGACCTTGGCCAGGGCGATCTCGGTGATGTCGAGCTTGTGCTTGCTGATCAGCCCGAGCAGCAGGTCGAACGGACCGGAGAACACGTCGAGGTGGACCTCGAACGGCGTGCCGCCACCGCGGCGCGTGATGACGCCGCCGGGCGTCAGCTGCTCGTCGGCCGGCGCGGCCTGGGGCGGCGCCTGCTCGGTCATCGCGGTCAGGCCGCACCGCCGCGGGCGATGAGCTCGCGGGCCAGCTGCCGGTAGGCCGCCGCACCGCTGTGCGCGGAGTCGAAGGTGGTGATCGGCTCGGCGGCCAGCGAGGCGTCGGGGAACTTGACGGTGCGGCTGATGACGGTGTGGAACACCTGGTCGCTGAAGTGCTCGACGACGCTGGCGACGACCTCGCGGCTGTGGTTGGTCCGCGAGTCGTACATGGTGGCCAGGATGCCGTCGATCTGCAGGCGCGGGTTGAGCCGGTCGGTGATCTTGTTGATGGTGTCGATGAGCAGGGCGACCCCACGCATCGCGAAGTACTCGCACTCCAGCGGGATGACCACGCCGTGGGCGGCGGTGAGCGCGTTGACGGTGAGCAGCCCGAGCGAGGGCTGGCAGTCGATGAGGATGACGTCGTAGTCGTCCACCAGGGGTCGCAGGACCCGGGCCAGGATCTGCTCGCGCGCCACCTCGCCGACCAGCTGCACCTCGGCCGCGGACAGGTCGATGTTGGCCGGGATGACGTCGAGGTCGGGGGTGTTGGTGTGCTGCACCACCTCGTGCACGTCGTGGCCGCGCTCGACGAGCAGGGTGTAGATCGTCACGTCGAGCTCGTTGGCGCGCACGCCGAGCCCCACGGACAGGGCACCCTGCGGGTCGAAGTCGACGAGGAGCACCTTGCGGCCGACCTCGGCGAGGGCTGCGCCCAGGTTGATGGTCGTCGTGGTCTTGCCGACGCCGCCCTTCTGGTTGCACATGGCGATGATGCGGGCCGGGCCGTGGGCGGTCAGTGGGGCGGGCTCGGGAAAGTTCGGCAGCGGACGACCGGTCGGACCGAGCTGGCCGGTGCCGGCGGTCTCGGTGCCGGGCAGCCGGTCCGAGGTGCGTCCGGCGGCTTCGTGCGGCGAGGTCCCCGGCTGCGAGGTCTCCGACGGGGAGGACGACTGGAACTGCGTGGTCACCTCAGGGTCCACAGGCGTTTCACTCCCGGTGTGTCTGCGTTCGTCGTTCAGCCTCGCGCTGACCGTGCAGACCTTATCAGCGGGACCCTCCCGGACAGCGTCAGCGCGCCCGTGGGTGGCTCTGCGCGTAAACCTCGCGCAGCCGCTGCACGGTGACCAGCGTGTAGATCTGGGTCGTGGTGACCGAGGCGTGCCCCAGAAGCTCCTGCACCACCCTCACGTCCGCACCGCCGTCGAGCAGGTGGGTGGCGAACGAGTGCCGCAGCGTGTGCGGCGAGACGTGGCCGCCGAGGTCGGCGCGCTCGGCGGCTGCCCGCAGCGCGGCCCAGGCCGACTGCCGCGACAGCCGGCCGCCACGCTGGTTGAGGAACACCGCGGGCGTCCCCGTGCCCCGGCTGGCGAAGGCGGGTCGTGCCCGGGTGAGGTAAGCGCCGACTGCCTGCGCGGCATACGAGCCGAGGGGCACGAGCCGCTCCTTGCTGCCCTTGCCGAACAACCGGACCACCCCCTGCTCGGTGTCGATGTCGTCGACATCGAGGCCCACCGCCTCGGAGATCCGCGCGCCGGCGCCGTAGAGCACCTCGAGCAGCGCCCGGTCGCGCAGCGACGCCGGGGTGTCACCCATGCTGGCCGCGTCGAGCAGTCGCTCGACCGCGTCGACGCTGATCGCCTTGGGCAGCCTCGCGGGTGGGCGCGGCGGGCTCACCGCGCTCGCCGGGTCCGTGGTCACCTCGCCCTCGAGGGCCAGGAACCGGTGGAGGCCGCGGACGGCCACCAGGGTGCGGGCCGCCGAGGACGCCGCCAGCGGCCGGTGCTCCTGGTCACCCTCACGCAGCGTGGCGAGGAAGTCCGCCACGTGCGCCTCCCCCACCTCGGCGGGGTCGTGGACCCCGCGAGAGGCGAGGTATGCCGCGTAGCGGGCCAGGTCGCGCCGGTAGGACTTGAGCGTGTTGTCCGACGCGCCGCGCTCGACGTCGAGGTGGCCCAGCCACTCGCGGACGGCGCGCTCGACCGCGCTCGGGGCTGGCACGGATGGGAGTGTAGGCGGCATGAAGCTCTACGCAGACCTGCCCGGCCGACGCACGCTGCAGATCCTGGCCGACCTCGGGGTGCTCGTGTGGGTCTGCGGATGGGCCTGGGTGGGTCGCCTCGTCCACGACGCGACGATGACGCTGGCGACCCCGGGCCGCCAGCTGGAGAGCGCCGGGTCGGGGTTCCGTGAGCAGATGGCCAGCGCGGGTGAGTCGGTGCGGGACCTGCCCCTGGTCGGTGACAAGGTGGCCGAGCCGTTCCGCAGGGCCGGCACGGCGGGGACCAACCTCGAGCGGGCGGGCACCGACCTGGTCAGCGCGGTGAGCCACCTCGCGAACGTCCTCGGGTGGGTCACCGCGCTGGTGCCGATCCTGCTCGTCGGCCTGGTGTGGGGACTGCTGCGCGGCCGGTTCGTGCGACGGGCGACGGCCGCCCAGCGATTCATCGACACCGCGGCGGACCTCGACCTGTTCGCGCTGCGGGCCATGGCGCGCCAGCCGATGCGCCGGCTCGCCGCGGTCAGCGAGGACCCCACCGGCGCGTGGCGGCGTGGGGACGCCGTGGTCATCCGCTCGCTGGCGCTGCTCGAACTTCGTGACTCGGGTCTGCGCCCGCCCGCCCCTGCTGCCGGTTCCGCCACACCTGCTGCCGGTTCGATGTAGAACCGCCGGGGGATCCCGGCGAGTCGGCGTCGACCCAGCGCCGGGTCTCAGCGGTCGGCGAGCCGGCCGGACTCCTCCGTCAGCGCTCGGAGACGTCGGGCGTGCTCGTCGGTGAGCGCGCCGGGCTCGAGCCTCCAACGCCAGCCGCCCTCGACGCCCGGCTCGTTCATCCGCGCCGAGGAGCCGAGGGCGAGCACGTCCTGGGCCTGCATCATGGCCAGCCCGCACCGTCCCTTGAGCGCCAGCTCGATGACCGCCCAGGACGGCTCGGCGTCGATGTCGGCGCCGACACCCGCGTCGTGGCAGGCATCCCGGGCCATCGCACGGCGGTGCTCGGGCAGGGTCCACCACCACCCGCAGACGGTGTCGTTGTCGTGGGTCCCGGTGTAGACGACCTGGTTCTCGCGCTGGTTGTGCGGGTCGTGGGTGTTGTCGGCGTAGGCGGGCTCGAAGGCGAACTGAAGCACGGCCATGCCGGGGTAGCCGAGTGCATTGCGCAGATCCACGACGGGTTGGTCGATGTCGCCGAGGTCCTCGGCCAGGACGGGCAGCGGCCCCAGCACCTCGGTCGCCGCGTCGAACACGGCGCGGCCGGGTCCCGGCTCCCAGTGGCCGTTGAGCGCGGTCTGGGCGCCGTCCGGCACGGCCCAGTAGGCGCTGAACCCGCGGAAGTGGTCGACCCGGACCACGTCGAACAGCGCGAAGGTCCGGCGCAACCTCTCCACCCACCAGCGGTAGCCGTCAGCCCGCAGCGCGTCCCAGTGGTAGAGCGGGTTCCCCCAGAGCTGGCCGGTCGCGGCATACGTATCGGGTGGCACCCCTGCGACGGCGTCCGTGCGGAAGAACTGGGGCCACGCGCGCTCGTCCGCACCCTGCGGTGCCACGTAGATGGGCACGTCCCCCATCATCCGGATGCCCCGCTCGCGCGCGTAGTCGCGCAGCCCCGACCACTCGCGCGCGAAGCGCACCTGGTCAGCGAGGTCGCCGCCGAAATCGGTCCACGACCCCACCCAGTACCCCTGCTCGGCGCGGAACGCCTCCAGCTCCGCTGTGCTGACGGGGGCATCCGGGTGCTCGAGCAGCGCGGGTGAGGCGGCGAACGCCGACGGCGACTTGTAGGGCGAGCCGTGCTTGTCCGGGACCGACACGGGGAGCACCTGCCACACCGACTGGCCGGCCGCCGCCAGCCAGTCGACGAACCGCCGGGCCTCGTCGCCGAGCCGGCCGCCGGGCAGCGAGGTGACGTGCAACTGCACGCCGCTGGCCCGTGGGTGGGTGACCGGGCTCGACCCGTCGGTCACGACCCGCCCTCGCCCCCGCTGGCACCCTCGGCAACCCGGTACACCTGCGGGCGCAGGTCCTCTGCAGGCGGGGACCACCGGGTCTCGTCCGCGTCCACCTGCTCGCCGCTGCGGATGTCCTTGACCTGGTCGGCCCCGCCCGCGGACGCGCCCACGAACCAGACGTACGGGATGCCCCGTCGCTCGGCGTACCTGATCTGCTTGCCGAACTTGGCCGGCTTGGGCGCCACCTCGCACGCGATGCCGCGCCCACGCATCGCGGTCGCTACCCGGGTCGAGTCGGCGCGCCCCTCCTCGTCGTTGACGGCCACGAGGACGCAGGCCGGGGTCGACCGGCTGGCTCCGACCAGCCCCTGCCCGAGCAGCAGCCCGAGCAGTCGGCTCACGCCGATGGAGATGCCGACGCCCGGGTAGGTCGTCCTCCCGTCGGAGGCGAGGGAGTCATACCGGCCGCCGGAGCAGAACGAGCCCCAGGACTCGTGCCCCACGAGCTGGGTCTCGTAGACGGTGCCCGTGTAGTAGTCGAGGCCGCGCGCGATCCGCAGGTCGGCGACCATCGCCCCCGGGGCGTTCTCCAGGCCGGTGCGGATCACTGCGGCCAGCGTTTCGAGGCCCTCGTCGAGCACCGGGTGCTCGACGCCCAGGGCACGCACCTGGTCGACGAACGACAGGTCCTCTGTGCGGATCGCCGCCAGGGCCAAGCACTTCCGGGCCTGCTCGTCGGTGCACCCCGCCTCGACCAGCATGGCGGCGACCTTCTCGGGACCGACCTTGTCGAGCTTGTCGATGGTCCGCAGCGTGGTCTGGATCTCCGTGGCGTCGTGCGCGCCGATCCCGATCCCGCGGTAGAAGCCCTCGGGGATCTTGCGGTTGTTGACCTGGATGACCATCCGCCCGATCGGCAGCTTGCGGAACACCTCGGCCACCACGAGCGGCATCTCGGCCTCGAAGTGCGGGGCCAGCTCCCCGACGTCGACGACGTCGATGTCGGCCTGGGTGAACTCGCGGTACCGGCCCTCCTGCGGCCGCTCCCCCCGCCAGACCTTCTGCACCTGGTGGCGGCGGAACGGGAAGGTCAGCCGCCCGGCGTTCTCGAGGACGTAACGCGCGAACGGCACGGTGAGGTCGAAGTGCAGCCCGAGCTCGACATCACTGGCTGCCGCGGGGTCCTCCTCGCCGGCCAGCCGCGTGATGCCGTAGATCTCCTTGTCCGCATCGCCCCCCTTCCCGAGCAGCCGGTCGACCGGCTCCACGGCGCGGGTCTCGATGGAGGGGTAGCCGTGCAGCTCGAACGTCTCGCGGATCACGTCGAGGAAGTGCTGCTCGACGATCCGCTCCGCCGGGAGGTACTCGGGGAAGCCGCTGATCGGGGTGATCTTCACGCGCCCAATCCTTGCAGGTAGGGGTTGGTCGCCCGTTCCCTCTCCACCGTCGTCGCGCCCCCGTGGCCGGGCAGCACGAGGGTGTCGTCCGGGAGCGGCAGCACCACGTCCCGCAGCGTCCGCTGCATCGCGGCCTGGTCGCCGCCGGGCAGGTCGGTGCGCCCGACCGACCCGGCGAACAGCACGTCGCCGCTCAACACGGTCGACGACACCGGGACCTGCGCGGACACGCCGTCCGGCACCGACGGCATACGAAAGAGCACCGAGCCCTCGGTGTGGCCGGGGGCGTGCACCACCTCCAGGGACAGCCCCGCCAGCTCGAGGCCCTCGCGGTCGGTCACCTCCACCACCCGGTCGGGCTCGCGCCAGGTGGCGCGGCGCCCGAACTGCTGCTCCACCATGGCCAACAGTGCCGGTTGCACCGTGGCGAGTGGGTCCCCCAGGCGATACCGGTCGTCGGTGTGGATGTATGCCGCGGTGTCACCACCGCAGACCGGCGTCACCGAGTAGACGTGGTCGAGGTGCCCGTGGGTGAGCAGCACCGCCGCCGGGCGCAGCCGGTGCTCGCGCAGCACCTCGCGCAGGGTGTCCTCGATGCCGATGCCCGGGTCGACCACCAGGCACTCCTCCCCCGGTGCCGGTGCGATGACGTAGCAGTTGGCGTCGATGACGCGACCGGGGAAGGCGAGGGTCAGCACGGGCTGCAGCCTAGCCAGCGGTTGGCCTGCCTAGACTGACGCGCGTGACGAGGGAGCAAGAGCGGGCCAGGGCGCACCGCAAGCAGGAGAAGCTGGACCGCAAGATCGCGCAGAGGGAGGCGGAGGCGGCCCGCAACCGGCAGGTGGCCGTGGTCGTGGTGGCCGTCCTCGCGGTCATCGTGGGATTCATCTTCCTCGCCGCGAAGCTCGGCGGCGACACGACGCCGGCTGCCGCAGCGAAGTCCTCGGCGCCCACGACGGCGCCGTCCACCGCCACGACCAGCGCCCCGGTCGCCGGTTGCCAGCCCGCTCCCCCGGCGCCGACGTCGATCAAGACCCAGAAGCTGCCCGACAGGAAGACGGCTGCGGGCAAGACGTTCACGGCGGTCATCACGACGAACTGCGGTGACGTCACCCTCGAGCTCGATGGCGCCAAGGCCCCGCAGACCGTCGCGTCGTTCGTGTCCCTCGCCAAGGCGGGGTACTTCGCGGACTCACCGTGCCACCGGCTCACCACCGAGGGCATCTACGTCCTGCAGTGCGGCGACCCGATGGGCGGGACGGGCACCGGGCCCGGCTACTCATTCGGGCTCGAGAACGCACCGAAGAGCGGGGACTACCCCACGGGGACACTGGCCATGGCCCGCACCAACGACCCCAACAGCAACGCTGACCAGTTCTTCATCGTCTACAAGGACACCCAGCTGCCCACCACGGGTGGCGGCTACTCCATCTTCGGCAAGGTCACCGGTGGTTTGGATATCGTCGACAAGATCGCCGCAGCAGGTGTGAGCGGTGGCGGCTCCGACGGCGCCCCCGCAGCACCCATCAGCATCCTCAAGGTTGCTGTGACCGAGAAGAAGGCCTGACCGTGTCCGAGCAGACCCCGAAGCCCAGCCCGCCGAAGCCCGGCCCCGCGCCCAGTCCGGCCGCTATGCGGAAGGTGGCGCACCCCCAGCCCGCGCTCGCGCCGTCGCCCGCCCCGGGGCCACCGGCCGAGACCTTCGGCAGGGTCGGGGAGGACGGCACCGTGTTCGTGCGCACCGCCGGCGGTGAGCGGGAGGTGGGTGCCTACCCGGGCGCCACGGCCGAGGAGGCGTTGCACTACTTCGCCCGCAAGTACGACGAGCTGTATGCCTCCGCGGACCTGCTGCACCAGCGGCTGGGTGGCACCGAGCTGTCCGCGAAGGACGCCGCCGACGGGCTCGCCAAGCTCAGGGAGCACGTGTCCGGGGCGAACGTCGTCGGCAACCTTGCCGCCCTCGACGAGCTGGTCGGCGAGATCGAGCAGGCCGTGGCGGCCCGCCGCGAGAGCGAGGCTGCCGAGCGCACTGCAGCGCGGGCCGCGGCCGCCACCGAGCGCGAGCGGATCGTCGTGGAGGCCGAGCAGATCGCCGGGCAGCCCGAGGGCAGGATCCAGTGGAAGAGCAGCACCTCCCGGATGCGCGAGCTGCTGGAGGAGTGGAAGCGGCACCAGCGCAGCAGCGCCCGGCTCGACCGCGAGACCGAGGGCGCGCTGTGGCAGCGGTTCTCCTCCGCCCGCAACAGCTTCGACAAGGCGCGGCGCGTCCACTTCGCCCAGCTCGAGGGCACCCAGACCGAGGCTCGGACTGCCAAGCAGGAGCTCGTCAAGGAGGCGGAGGCGCTGAGCTCGAGCACCGACTGGGGCCAGACGGCGGGGGCCTACAAGCGCCTCATGGACCGCTGGCGCAAGGCCGGTCGGGCCAGCCGGGCCGACGACGACGCCCTGTGGGCCCGGTTCAAGGCTGCCCAGGACGCGTTCTTCGGCGCCAAGGACGCGCAGCTGGCCAAGGAGGACGAGGAGTTCCGCGGCAACCTCGCCGTCAAGGAGGGGCTGCTCAAGGAGGCCGAGGCGATCCTGCCCGTGACCGACCTCGAGGCGGCCAAGACCGCGCTGCGCGCCATCCAGGACAAGTGGGAGGCCGCCGGCAAGGTCCCTCGGGGTGACGTGGACCGGATGGAGAAGGGCATGCGCCGCGTCGAGCAGGCCGTGCGCGATGCCGACGACAAGCGCTGGCACCAGAGCAACCCCGAGGTCGCGGCCCGCGCGCAGAGCATGGTCGACCAGCTCGAGTCGTCGGTGGCG
>Ga0068857_100004876_pt1 | contig 11384 bp, 10 predicted proteins | sample KBSCornC72_FD_66591 | JGI IMG/M metagenome (GOLD analysis project Ga0068857, IMG submission 66591) | Corn rhizosphere microbial communities from Kellogg Biological Station, Michigan, USA - KBS Corn C7-2 | ecosystem: Host-associated > Plants > Roots > Rhizosphere > Soil ...
ACACTTTGGTGGTCAGGTTGATTTTGTGCTGCACTCAATCGGTATGAGTATCAACGTACGTAAAGGTATCCCTTACTACGAAAACAACTACGAGTTTACACACAAAGGCTTTGATATATCTGCACTGAGCTTGCACCGCGTGTTACAAACTGCCATGAAAATGGACGCTATCGCAGAGTGGGGTTCGGTTGTGGCTTTAACTTATATTGCTGCTCAGCGCGTATTCCCTGATTACAATGATATGAGCGACAACAAGGCCGTGTTAGAAAGCATCGCACGTAATTTTGGTTACTATTATGGTACCAAAAAGAAAGTGCGTATCAATACCGTATCGCAGTCGCCAACCCGTACTACGGCAGGTTCAGGTGTGAAAGGCTTTGACGGCTTTATCAATTATGCAGAAAAAATGAGTCCGCTGGGTAACGCTGATGCCGATCAATGTGCCGATTACCTGGTTACCTTATTCTCTGACTTGACCAGAATGGTTACTATGCAAAATCTTTTCCATGACGGCGGTTTCTCTTTCACCGGAGTAACACAGGCTGTTATTGAGCAGATGGAAAAATAATACTTACCGACTAACATCAAAGAAGAAAGCTGTCCGTCTACCAACGGATGGCTTTTTTTAATATATACAATAAAAAATCCCCTCCGTATTATGGAGAGGATTTATATTATTTAAGATCAGAAACTGAGTTCTGTTCGGTTTTCTTACCTGATCAATTACTCGGTTTCAACAGTCAGTTTATCGCCGGTTACTTCTTCTTTAATTTTAGTTTCCAGTTCGTCCATCAGTTCAGGGTTATCCAGTATTAACTGTTTAACCGCATCACGACCCTGGCCTAAGCGGGTTTCGCCATAGCTGAACCAAGAACCTGATTTTTTGATGATGTTGTGCTCAACACCCAGGTCAATGATCTCGCCTGCTTTTGAGATACCTTCGCCAAACATAATGTCAAATTCAGCAATGCGGAAAGGCGGAGCAACTTTATTTTTAACGATCTTAACCTTAACGCGGTTACCAGATACCTCGTCAGTATCTTTAATTTGCGATATACGGCGAACGTCTAAACGTACCGACGCATAAAATTTCAAAGCGTTGCCACCGGTAGTAGTTTCAGGGTTGCCAAACATTACGCCAATCTTATCGCGCAATTGGTTGATAAAGATGCAGCAGCATCCGGTTTTAGCAATGGTGCCGGTTAGCTTACGTAAAGCCTGCGACATCAAACGGGCATGCAAACCCATTTTTGAATCGCCCATTTCGCCTTCAATCTCAGCCTTCGGAACCAAAGCCGCAACTGAATCGACAACTAAAATGTCGATAGCGCCCGAGCGGATTAGGTTATCAGCAATCTCTAAAGCCTGCTCGCCGTTGTCTGGTTGCGATATCAAAAGATTCTCTACATCAACGCCTAATTTTTTTGCATAAAAACGGTCGAACGCGTGCTCGGCATCAATAAAAGCGGCAATGCCACCTTTGCGTTGTGCCTCAGCAATGGCATGAATGGCCAAAGTAGTTTTACCTGACGACTCAGGACCGTAAATCTCAATCACACGGCCTTTTGGCAAACCGCCAACACCTAAAGCAATGTCCAAACCTAATGAACCGGTCGAAATTACCTCCGTAGGTTCAATTACGTTATCGCCCAGCTTCATGATGGTGCCTTTACCGTATGATTTTTCCAACTTATCCAGCGTAAGTTGTAATGCTTTTAATTTATCTGCGTTGCTCATCTTTTAATAATATCTTTAGCAAATGTAAAACTTATTTTTAATAATACTAATAAATTTAGTAAAAAAATATTGACCCTCTAATCTCCCCTCTACCGGGGCGGCTTATCGATACTTAAACTTACCTAACCTGATCAAACCAATCAACTATTGTTATCAACACTGCGTTTTTTCAGCTCCTTGCCAATAGCATCCAGCGATTTTTTGCGTTTGGCATCTTTGGCCTTTTTTAGCTTCGCAGCCTCTGCTTTCTTTAATGCGCTCTCGGTATGGGTGCGCTCATAATAGCGGCAAAACCAGGTAAGCGGGCATATGTCGCATTTAGGACTTCGTGCCACACATATGTACCGGCCATGCAATATCAGCCAATGATGCGCAATGCCCAGTGTGTCTTGCGGTAGATATTTAATCAATTGTTTCTCTACAGCGAGCGGCGTGCGGGCGTTGGTGGTTAAGCCAATCCTATCTGCTACGCGAAAAACATGGGTATCCACTGCAATGGCCGGCGCATCATAAACTACCGAGGCAATAACATTTGCCGTTTTGCGCCCCACGCCGGGCATCTTTTGTAATTGGTTAATGTCCGACGGTACTACGCCTCCAAAATCGGCCAATAACATTTTAGCCATGCCCACCAAATGCTTAGCCTTATTATTAGGATAGCTTACACTGCGGATGTAGCCGAAAACCTCATCGGCATCTGAAGCAGCCAGGCTCTCAGCGTCGGGGAAGCGCTTAAACAGCGCAGGCGTAATCTGGTTAATGCGTTTATCGGTACACTGCGCCGACAGGATCACCGCCACCAATAGCTCGAACGGATTGGAATAATGTAGTTCGGTTTCGGCCTGCGGCTGATGTTTGGAAAAATATTCGACAAAATGGCGGTAGCGTTCTGATCGTTGCATGATGGCTGATTAACCATCAAAAGTAAAAAGATACGCAGGAAAGTATGCCCGCAGACCCAAAACTTTTAAACAAAAAATCCCGGGTAGCATTAGTGAAACTACTCAGGACTCAAGGCCTTTTTTGCCCGACAATAATTAACGTTTACTTTTTGAGTAATCAAGAATGTAATGAATGGTTTGGAGCTTTGGTTTTTTTTGCAATAGCTCCAATTCTGTGCGCAATGAGTGATAAAAAATCATTTCATCTGCGTCGAGGCTCTCTTTTACATTTTCTTTTTTCACTTCGTCGTTGTTGTGGTTAGCGACTGCGTTTAAAGTAGTAGAGGTTTCACCCATAAGCTTGTGGTTTGTTTGATCAGTTATGTATTAAGGTTAACGTACACGTTATCAGGTTTATTTTATGAAAATGAAAATTAAATGAAATTTTTCTTTTCACGTACATATTTAGCCTAATATTAAATTAATCAGCATGATTTTTCATCAAACTAAATGTGTTCTGTTTAAAACGATAACAGCAATTAAAACGGAGCTTTGACAGCAATATTATTGGTATCATAATTTCGTTACAATTTCAGGGCTGTATGCTGTACGTTTTACGTAATATGTTATACGTTGAGTGGGAAGATTGGTTATAGAATATTGGGTTTGAGCGGTTGGTTCCCTCTTGAGAGGGATATTGGGAACCACGCGGCCGTAACAGGCCCCCTGTTTTGCAGCGCAGAGTATCAAGACAAAGAACAAAGCCTCAGCGGCGAATGAGCGTTCTAAAAGCGATTAGTAAATGGATTAGCATGTGCAGAGATTGCTTCGTTCCTTGCAATGACGCGATGCATGTTAACTACCCACAACCAATAAAAAAGGCCATGCACCAGTAGATACACAGCCTCTTAATGAGAATTACTATTATTTGGAAACTAGTTTTTTAAGCTGAGCTCTTTAGCTTGCATCATTTTGCGCAGGTTATTAAGGGCGTAGCGCATGCGGCCCAGCGCAGTGTTAATGCTTACTTCAGTAATGTCGGCTATTTCTTTAAAGCTCATGTCGCCAAAGTGGCGCATAATCAATACTTCTTTCTGCTCTGACGGGAGTTTTTGTATAAGCGTTTTCAAATCTTTGTGGGTTTGTTCGCGCACCATACGGTCTTCCGTGCTTTCGTCATAATTGCCAAGTACCTCAAATATATCAAAGTCGTCGCCGTTGCTCACCATAGGCGCCCGCTTTTCGCGACGAAAATGGTCTATCACCAGGTTGTGCGCAATACGCGTAACCCAGGGTAAAAACTTACCCTCTTCGTTATATTTGCCGGCTCTTAGTGTATTAATAACTTTTATAAAGGCATCCTGAAAAATATCTTCAGCAAGGTACTCGTCCTTTACTAACAGATAAATGGAAGTGTAGATTTTAGTTTGATAACGGCGAATAAGCTCAACTAATCCTTGTTCGTCACCGTCAATGTACAGATGGATTAGATCCTGATCACTTTGCAATTGTAAATCCATATAAAGCGTTTACTTTAACTTATTAGTTCAATAAAATGTTAAGTATAGCTTCTAATCGATACAGATTTTCTTTGGGGGTTACTAAATTGTTACATCAAATAAAACAATTTTAATCGTAAAAAGCAAATAATTTTTTTCTGTCATAATATTTATTGCATCGTGCTATTATTTGGATGCTGCTAAATATTTTAGGATTTTTGCACTTTCAAAAAATCGGCTCAATTATTGGCTATTGTCTGTTTGACACGATTTTTTTGAAAAGGTTTAATTAGTTGAGACCATGGTTGATAGTCCGTAGACCATAGTAATAAAATAGCTAAGAATTATGGACCATGGACTATCGATTATCGTCCCAAAAACAACACCGAATGAACGAAGCAGATAAAGATCCGCAAAAAAATATCATCATAAAGGGCAGCCGGGTGCACAACCTCAAAAACCTGGATGTGGCTATCCCTAAAAACAAACTGGTAGTGGTTACCGGTATGTCGGGCTCGGGCAAATCGTCCCTGGCTTTTGACACGCTGTATGCCGAGGGCCAGCGACGCTATGTGGAGAGCCTTTCGGCCTACGCACGTCAGTTTTTGGGGCGGATGAACAAGCCCGATGTCGATTATATTAAAGGCATCGCGCCGGCTATTGCTATCGAGCAAAAGGTGATCACCTCAAACCCAAGGTCGACAGTAGGCACATCGACAGAAATTTACGATTACCTGAAGCTGGTGTTCTCTCGCGTTGGTAAAACGATATCGCCGGTATCGGGCGGGGTGGTGAAGAAAGATTCAGTGACCGATGTGATCAACTTTATCATGACCCTGCCAGACGATGCGCAGGTTACCATACTTTGCCCGCTACATCCGCACAATAACCGTAGTTTGAAGGAAGAGCTGGCCGTACTGATGCAAAAAGGTTTTGTGAGGGTAGAGTACGATGGACGTATAGCGCGAATTGAGTCATTGTTAGAGGATGAATCGGTAGCTAACGGTCCGCTGGTGGCCGATCGCGGCCTCAAGATCATCATCGACCGTGTAACCAAAGATACCACCGATGAAACGCTGAGCCGCCTGGGCGATTCTATACAAACCGCCTTTTTCGAAGGTAAAGGCGATTGCTATATCTATTATCAGGAGCCTGAAGCCGACGCCGAGCAGCAACGCTTCTTCTGCGATCGTTTTGAACTGGACGGTATTAAATTCGAAGAGCCTACGCCAAACTTCTTCAGCTTTAACAATCCTTACGGGGCTTGTAAGCGTTGCGAGGGCTATGGCAAGGTGATTGGTATTGATGAGGATCTGGTTATCCCTGATAAAAGCAAAACAGTATACGAGGGCGCAATTGCCCCATGGCGCGGCGAAAAGATGCGCGAGTGGAACGATCAACTGGTCAAAAACGCTTTGAAGTTCGACTTCCCCATCCATCGCCAATATAATCAACTTACCGAGGAGCAACAGCAACTGCTGTGGAAGGGCAACCAATACTTCCGCGGACTGGATGAGTTCTTCAAAGAAATGGAGGCGCAGACCTATAAGATTCAGTATCGGGTAATGTTATCCCGCTACCGCGGTAAAACCACCTGCCCTGATTGTAAGGGCAGCCGTCTGCGTCATGATGCCACGTATGTGAAGATCAACGGCAAATCAATTACTGACATTGTATTAATGCCGTTAGATAAGGCGTCTGAGTTTTTCAGTAACCTGGAATTAAGCGAAACCGATGCCAAAATAGGCAAACGACTGCTAGCCGAAATTACCAGTCGTTTAAGTTTTTTGAACGATGTGGGTTTGAGTTACCTGACGCTGAACCGTTTGTCAAACACGCTGTCGGGTGGTGAGTCACAGCGTATTAACCTGGCTACCTCGTTGGGCAGCAGTTTAGTGGGATCGATTTATGTGCTGGACGAACCGAGCATCGGTCTGCATCCGCGCGATACCCAACGCCTCATTGGTGTTTTGAAGTCGCTACGCGATGTTGGGAATACCGTGCTGGTGGTTGAACACGAAGAGGAAGTGATGAAAGCAGCCGACCATATCATCGATATCGGCCCTGCGGCCGGTACTCATGGCGGCGAGCTTATCTTCAGCGGCGACTATAGCGCCATTGTCAAAGATGGCAACAGCCTTACCGGCAAATACCTGAGTGGTGCGGAGGAAATATCTATTCCCAAACAGCGCCGCAAATGGAACGATTTTATCGAGATTAAAGGCGCGAGAGAGAACAACCTGAAGCACATTGATGTCAAGTTTCCGTTAGGGGTGTTTACAGCGGTTACGGGTGTATCAGGCTCGGGCAAAACCAGCTTGGTGAAGCGCATTCTGGCGCCGGCCCTGCAAAAGGCTTTGGGCAACTACAACGGCGAGCAAACCGGCAGCTATGATGCCATTGAGGGCGATTATAACAAGATTGAGCAGGTAGAGCTGGTTGACCAAAACCCTATCGGGCGTTCATCGCGCTCAAACCCGGTTACTTATGTTAAGGCCTGGGACGAGATTCGTAACCTGTACGCTGCCCGGCCGGCGGCTAAGGCGGCGGGGCTTAAGCCATCGTCATTCTCCTTTAACGTGGAGGGTGGCCGTTGCGATGTTTGCCAGGGCGAGGGCGAAGTGAAGATCGAGATGCAGTTTATGGCCGATATCTTCCTGACCTGCGAAACCTGCGGCGGCAAGCGTTTCAAGCAACATATTCTGGATGTAACTTATAATGACAAGAACGTGGCCGACGTACTGGCCATGACCATTGAAGATGCACTCGAGTTCTTCGCAGCCGAGCCTAAGATCATCGCCAAGATCAAACCTTTGTTTGATGTGGGTTTGGGCTATGTGCAGTTAGGGCAATCATCAAATACACTGTCGGGTGGCGAGGCGCAGCGCATCAAGCTGGCGTCGTTCCTGGTTAAGGGCAATAATCCGCATAAAACCTTATTTGTGTTTGACGAGCCGACAACCGGCCTGCACTTTGCAGATATCAAGAAGCTATTGAAATCGTTCGACGCGCTGCTGGAGCATGGCAATACCATCATCGTCATTGAACATAACATGGACGTGATCAAGTGTGCGGATTGGGTAATAGACATCGGTCCCGAGGGCGGCGACCGCGGCGGCAACGTCGTTTTTGAAGGCTTGCCCGAGGATTTGATTAAACTTAAAGATAGTTATACCGGCAAGTTCCTGGCAGAACGGTTTTAGTGATTGTCCTCCGTCCATGTCATTTCGAGCATAGCGAGAAATCTATACACCTGTTCATACACGCTGTGCTTAGCTTGTGTATAGATTTCTCCCGTTGGTCGAAATGACAATCGGTATTAAAACAAAAAGGGGCGATCCTAACAGGTCGCCTTTTTGTTTTACTGGTGCAAACTAATGCGGTTCCCATCCGGGTCTTTCACTGCGGCGAATAGTCCCCATGGTGTTTCTTTGGCATCTTCGGCGTCATGGCCCTTGGCGCGCAGGGCAGCCACGTCGCGGGCGACGTCATCAGTTTTAATCACCAGGCCATCAATGCAACCCGGCGGCATGTCTTTAAACCAGGTTACCAGCGTAATGCTTGGCACCTTAGCGCCCGGCAAGCCCATCTGTACCCACTGCGCACCGCCCTCAAATGGTGCCTCTACTATCACCTCAAAACCCAGGTCGATATAAAACTGTTTGGCCCGCTGCTGGTCAGTAACCGGTATCGAAATAATTTCAATTGATCTCATAGTTGATTGCTTTTTGTGATGCTAAGTTAATGGTTAAAGGTTGGTTATTGAAGATTAAAGATGAGAAAAGGGGGGGCATGCTGAGCTTGTCGAAGCACAGCGGGCAAAGGCCTACGCTCGTCCTTCGACAAGCTCAGGATGACGGCCGCCGCACGCGAATCAATACATTTCTTGAGAGAGTAATAGTCCATGAGATCCATCATCCCATCTTGTTTCACGCGAATGTGAAACAAATGAAACAAGTGAAACAGGATTTTAATTCAATAATATGATAATTAGCTGATTATAAAAATAGAGTGAAACAAAATGAAACAAGATGGTATTCGAAAAGGTAACCCATTTGTTGAAAAGTTCCTTCTCCACCACGTCATTGCGAGGAACGAAGCAATCTCTGCACTCGCTAATCAATCTGCACAATGACTGTCCTATGTAGAGATTGCTTCGTTCCTCGCAATGACGTGACGGTAAAAAACGCCGGCGGTAATAGTCAAGAGGCTGCTTTCAACGTGTAGCCTCTTGATTTACATCATCAGTTTTTTCTACAATTTCATGAATAACATTGTCCAGCTTTTCGGCCGATTTTTTGAGCATCTCCAGGGTTTCTTTACTGTGTGGGCCGTTGGGGTCCTCAATAAGCAGGTCGGTTAGCCCGAGTATACTGGCCAGCGGCGCCCTTACCTTGTGCGACTGCACCCAGGCAATTTCGCGTAGTTGCTTGTTCTGCTGTTCAATTGCGGTAAGGTAATTCATGCGCTCGGTAATGTCGCGTTCAATGGCTATATAGTTTTTGACGTTCCCCTTGGCATCCGTCACAGGCGAAATTGCCAGCGAGGCCCAGTACCGCTCGCCATTCTTTTTATAAAAAGCGACTTGTACCTGGCAGCTTCTACCATTTTGTATAGCTTGTTCTAATTTGGCTAGTTCTGCTAAATCGGTGTCAGGGCCGTGCAGCAGGGTAAAGCCATGGGTTTTGATCTCCTTTGGTGTATAGCCGTTGTTTTTATAAAAGGTTGGGTTGGCATAAATAACCTGCGGGGGCTGATTACTTACATCAACAATGAGTACGGCGTCGGTAGTGTTGGTAATTACCGACTCAAGTTGACGCAAATGCTGCTCTTCTTCTTTTTGGTGGGTGATGTCTGTCATGGCGCCAATAACGCGCATTGGTTTCTTGTTTTCATCGCATACTATTACCACGCTATTACAGACAATGGCGTAAGTGCCATCGGCTCGCCTGAATCGGTATTCGTCCTGAAAGCGCTCGCTCCGGGTTCCCTTAATTACTTGTTGTACGCGTATTGATATTCTTGGCCGTTCGTCAGGGTGCACTCTGTCTACAAACCATTTGCGGGGCACGGTATTGTTGGCTTCGCTATAACCGAATAAGGTGCTGAATCCTTCGCCCAGAAATACGGTGTCAGAGGCGAGGTCCCAGTCCCATATCGCGTCAGACGATGCCCGGGCCGCTTCCCGGAAACGCTCGTTGCTGCGCAGTAGTTCGGCTTCAGCTTTAATGGTTTCAGTAACATCACGACAGGTAATAATGCGTGCGTTTGGGCCATAAAAGTTAATGGCATGGCCGGTGATATCGACAAAAATAATCTCGCCATTTTTCTTAACATGGCGCCAGTAGTTGACCGGTTTTTCGCGGTTTTCTTCTATGCCATCTAAAAGATCCATGAGGGCGCCGGTATCTTCGGGGGGCCTGACGTCTAAAATGGTCATCGACAAAAACTCCCTGCGCGAATAGCCATAGTGTTTTACAGCTGCCTCATTTACTTCGAGTATGCACAGGCTATCCAGGTCATAAATCCATATCGGTAGCGGACTCAAGTCAAATATCTTACGGTATTTTTCTTCAGACTGTACCAATTTTTCTTCGGCCAGTTTTTGTTTGGTAATATCTCTGCCTGAGATACATAAGCCTACTGTGGTGCCATTTTCTTTCACAGGGTTAACAGCAAAGCTAAACCAGCGAGTTCTTCCATCCGGAAGCGGATAGGCTCTTTCATACTCTATCCCATCGCCCTTAAATACCTGTTCGGCAATGCTCCGGAAAACAATCTGACGGTCAGGCGCCAGGTACTCGAGTAGTGATGTGCCGACAGTAACTTTCTTTTGGCCAATGTATTGAAGAATAAGCTCGCCGGCTTTTTCATTAAAAGCGATAATATTAAGTGTCTTGTCTACCAGCACAAATCCTTCCACCGTATGGTCAAAGATGGCCCGAAGGTTCTCTTCAGACTGACGCATTTTTTCCTCGGCATCTTTCCAACTACGAATGTCGATAATCTCGGTACAATACCGCTGTTTGCCATCGGGCGTAATAAAGCGTACCGATGAATATTCGCAAGGGAACCGGGTGCCGTTTTTATTTATGGCGATGACTTCGCCACTGGCCTTGCCTTCTGCATCACGCCTTATAAGCAAGCGTTGCATATTTTCGTCGGTCACCAATAAATCATGTCGCCTTAGCCGTTTAAACTCTTCTTCTGAATAGCCAAACATGATACAGGCAGCGTTATTTACCGCCAGTACTTCTCCGTTTTTATCAGCCAGGAAGAACCCGTTCTGGGCGGTATCGAACATCCTTTCGTACGGGACACCTTTAGTGGTCGACTGTATTCTATCGATAATTTGGTTTTCAACTATCTCATGGGTAAGCTGTAGTACAAAAGCAACCTCGCCGGTTTTATCCATAATGGGGATGTAATCCAACATCCAGAATCGCAGGTTGAATCCGCCATGCTCGTCAGGAATGCGGTAGGGTATGGTGCCGGGTGTTTGCGGGGTTTTCAGTTGTATGGCCAACTCGATGCATCGTAAGATTTTTTTGATGGGCGATTCCGGGTCGTCAGGTAGCTGATCAGGAAAAACCTCAAAAATGGGCTTCCCGCACAGGTCATGAGGCGACATGGCCAATGTGTGTAAGTACGCCTGGTTGGCCTGCAGTATTTTAAAATTTTGGTCTGCAGCCAGGATCAATGCGGGCACCGGAAAGTCTTGAAAAATACTTTCAAGCTTATCTATAGTCAGCATAGAGTTAGTCTGTTAGAATTATCTGTAAATATTAATTAACATAGATAAACATCGATTTGTTTATCAGCCTTGGTTTAAGTAAGCAACTTAATAAAATGGACGGATTTTTCGGCTAAAAAGGAAAGAGGTATAGGCATTAACTTGTCCATCTATTTTATGGCACCGGGCAGACGGCTAAACTTGGCCATCATACCAGAGGTACACCAAATGTTGCGTCTTCCGCACAAATCTTAATCAACAACTAATATAATACATTATCGAATAAATAAAAGGATGATTAAAGAATAGTTATTTATCGGGTAGTTAATGTTTTTTGCCCTGACAGTCAATCCTAATCTCTAATTAACTGATCTCTAATCTCCGGCGGCTCTCTGCCGCCCAATTTATAACAGTTCCAAATAACATTGTGACAATACTGTAGTTCAGTTTATTTGTTATAATTCGTAAATTCGCCGCACACCTTATTTTAGGGGCTATTTAAAGGCCTGTCACAAATAAGAAGATACATTTACA
>Ga0068857_100004877_pt1 | contig 11383 bp, 9 predicted proteins | sample KBSCornC72_FD_66591 | JGI IMG/M metagenome (GOLD analysis project Ga0068857, IMG submission 66591) | Corn rhizosphere microbial communities from Kellogg Biological Station, Michigan, USA - KBS Corn C7-2 | ecosystem: Host-associated > Plants > Roots > Rhizosphere > Soil ...
AGGTAATAAATTGCGCGGCTGTGCTCGTTATAAATGCCCGCGAATACCGAGTCGGCGAAACCAGAGCCGGCTTGCGGCATGGTCGAGAATTGAGGTTCTGCCGGTAGCTGCTTCACGGTTGCTTGCACTTGGGATTAGACAGAAGAATGGCGGGCTTGTCACGATCAAGAAAAGCTGAACAGGAGGAAACAGAGCAAACAGAGAACGGAAAACGCCGTTATTGATTAGCACCGGGCAGAATCAATCGAGTTATGCCATCGGTGACTTTCAATTCGTGAAAATTAATTAATAACCCAATAGGAACGTTGAGTAACTTCATGTAGCTCAAGAGCTGAGCTTTGTGAATAGGCAAAATCTTTTCTACGGCTTTAGCTTCCACCAAAACACAGCCTTCGACCAGGACGTCGAATCGTAGTGGTTCTTCACGGATATGTCCCTTGTATTCGATGCTGACTGATTTCTGATTTACGCAACTCAAGCCTCGCGTCTGAAGCTCTATCAGAAAGCACCATTCATAAATCGATTCAATCAGTCCGGGACCTTTATCTCGATGTACTTCGATTGCCGCTGCGATAATCGTTTCTGTAAGTCCTGTTGCCTTCTGGAATAAGGGATGCATTTCCGCCAATTCATAGTGAAATTCACCTAATAGGCCAGAGAAAATACCTCCGTTATCTCTGTTCCCTCCTGTTGAGTCTTCCGCGAGCTACTCGTCCCGATCAAACTCCAGCACAGTATGTGACCCCGTTTTGGAATTGCGCATCTCCACCGATTCCACCTGGTAAACACCGTTTACTTTTTCGAGGTTTTTTGGATCGAACTGTTTGAATCTGCCAGAAGCATCGTAAGCATCGGCGTGAACTGGCGCGTGAGGTTTCTCAACTGTGATCCAGCAGACGACTCGGGAGTAGCGACCCGAGCCGGGATTCGAGTTTGTGCTCTCAAGAATCTTGCACGCGCGGCTGTGGCGCATTTCGTTTCGAATCACAATTTGTTTAGGCCAATGCAGGAATTCATAACCAAGATCAGCAATCCAGAAATCTGAACCTGCAAACGGAACCATGAGTTCTTCAGCGCTGAGAAGCTTGGGCTGAGACTTTGTCGGGCTGGAAAGAAGATATTGATTGGTTTTTTCAGAGGTGTGGATGATGGTCAAGGTGCTTCCAGAAAAACCGGCAGCCGCGGAAGCTTCGTAGATTTGTAGCCAATTCGTGGAAGTAGCGAGCGTAATGATTTTGAGCGGGATTGCTTTTTGATTGCCTTCGGAATCGCGTATCTTAATCAGTCCCGCATTCGTGGAGTTCTGTTCGGGTTTTTCGGCCAGCATTTCAGAAACGAGCGCCTGTGCCTCTCTGGCGCCTTCAGCCGGGCTTAGTTGCGGCGTTTGTTCGAGACGGCGAGGTTGGGAATGAGCAGAGTCAAATCCACCCAACAAAGCCAGGGCGCAGACAAAAACACGAAATTGAAAACTTGAAACTCGAAACAAAGTCGAAATCCGGAAGGTCCTGGTTCCTCTTATTTTATGTTCATTATTCGAATTTGTTTCGAATTTCAAATTTCGAATTTCGAATTTGCCCCTCATTTTTCCCGCAGCGCAAGTGGCAGCAATTCCGAAATATGGCGAATGAAATGGACCTTCATTTTCTCACGCACTTCGGCGGGAACTTCGGTCCAGTCGGGCTCGTTTTGCTCGGGCAGAAGCAGTTGTTTGATCCCGAACCGCGCAGCCGCGAGAACCTTTTCTTTGATGCCCCCAACGCGCATCACGCGCCCGCGCAGGCTGATCTCGCCAGTCATCGCAGTGTCGGATCGCACGCGGCGTTTGGTCAGCAATGAAGCGAGAGCAACGGCCACCGTAACTCCCGCACTTGGGCCGTCCTTGGGTGTCGCACCGGCAGGAACGTGAATATGAATGTCGTATTTATTGTAATCGGACAGGTCAATTCCCAGCGACTTGGACTGGCTGCGCAAATAACTCAGGGCCGTCTGAGCGCTCTCTTTCATGACTTCGCCAAGCGAACCGGTCAGAAGCAGACCGCCCTTGCCCGGCATGCGCGTGGCCTCGATGAAGAGAATTTCGCCGCCGACTGGTGTCCAGGCCAGTCCTGTAGCGATCCCATATTCCTTGATCGCTTCTGCAGTTTCGTTCGCAAACCGCGCCGCGCCAAGATAATCGTTCAAGGCATCCGGTTTGAGGATCAGCGGTTTTGGAACATGACCGTTGCCCACAATCTTTCGCGTCGCCTTGCGCGTAAGCGCCGCGATTTCGCGTTCCAAATTCCGCACGCCGGCCTCCCGCGTATAATCGTGGATCAGCGCGCGCAATGTAGAATCAGGAAATCTCACTTCCTGTTTCGTCAGCCCGTGCTCTTCCAATTGGCGCGGAACGAGGTACCGTTTCGCAATCTGCAGTTTTTCGGATTCCGTGTAGCTGGGCAACTCGATCACTTCCAAACGATCTCGTAACGCCGGATGAATCGGTTCCAACCAATTGGCTGTGGTGATGAACAAAACCCTCGACAGATCAAACGGAATATCCAGATAATGATCGGTAAAAGTATTGTTCTGCGCGGGATCCAGCACTTCAAGCAGGGCCGCCGCCGGATCGCCTCGAAAATCAGCGCCGACCTTGTCCAACTCATCCAGCAGAATCACCGGATTGCGACTTTCGACACGTCGAAGCGTCTGGATGATTCGTCCCGGTAACGCGCCTACATAAGTCCGCCGATGTCCTCGAATCTCAGCTTCGTCGCGCATACCACCGAGAGCGATCCGAGCGAACTTTCGACCGAGCGCATCCGCGACACTCCGGCCCAGAGACGTCTTGCCGACGCCAGGCGGACCAACCAGGCAGAGGATTGGCCCCTTGATTTGTTTGCGGCGCTTTATGACGGCGAGAAATTCTATCAAGCGATCTTTGACTTTGCTCAAACCGTAGTGCTGCTCGTCAAGGATGCGCTCCGCTTCCGCGAGATCGATCTTATCTTCGGTCTCTTTCATCCATGGCAGAGCGAGAATCCAATCGATATAATGCCGGGTGACGCCGTATTCCGCGGCAGCCGGAGGCATTTGTTGCAACCGTTCCAATTCCTGAGTTGCAACCTGTTTCGCTTCCTCAGGCAACTGCGTTTGTTCGATCTTTTCCCGAAGTGAGCGCACCTCGCTCGCGTTGGGATCGGACTCGCCGAGCTCACGCTGAATGGCCCGCATTTGTTCCCGAAGGAAAAAGTCGCGCTGCGTTTTCGAAATCGAAGTCGCAACCTCGGTCTGAATCTTTGAACTCAACGTCAGAACTTCGTGTTCGCGGTTCAGCATTGGGAGCAACCGCGTCAAACGCTCTTTTACTGAAGCCGTCTCCAGCAGTTTTTGGCGTTCGGAAAGTTCGAGATTAAGATTAACCGCGATCAAATCAGCAAAGTGGCCAGGATCCTCGGTGTTGAGCGCGGCGATCTTGATTTGCTCAGAAAGCGCTGGAGAAAGCTTGATGATTTCCTGGAACTGACTTTGCGCATTGCGCATCATCGCCGTCAATTCGACGGAATTCTCGGTGACATCCTTGATGAGTTCGAATTTGGCGCAGAGATACGGTTCGGTGCTCTTGTATTCCTTAATTTGAACGCGCCAAAGCCCCTCGACCAGCACGCGGACCGTGTTGTCCGGAAATTTGAGCATCTTCAGGACACGCGCCGCGCAACCGACCTCGTACATCTCGTTCGGCATCGGGTTTTCGGCTTCGGCATTGCGCTGGAGCACAACGCCGAGCAAACGATCTCCGGCAACAACATCGTCAATGAGCTTCGTACTCTGGGCCGTCTCAACGAGGAGAGGAGCAACCATCCCGGGAAAAATCACAATGTCCGACAAACCAAGTACGGGCAAAACCTCCGGCAGCGAACGGGCAGAGACCTTCGATGGCGCTTCCGGACTGCCCGAAGCACCCAATATGCTAATAAACTCTGTATCCGGCGAGGTCATGATCGCCACTTCAGCAAATTAGATTGCCTGCCGCCCTGAAAAATTCAGAGAAGAGACTGATTGCCCTCGGCAATAGGCACAGTTGTGCTTTTAGACGACCGCTGCACCAGCGGCACGTCGATGCGCAAGAAGCCATTCAGATACGCAGCTTTCGCCTGACTCAGATCGTAACCCGGAGGCAATTCCAACACGCTTTCAAACGGGCCGTAATTGATCTCCATCACCAGAAAACTGCATTTGGACGAGCGGCAACCATCTGGCCGAGTGCCCGAGATTCGCAGGCGACTTCCCTCGACCGTTATTTCGAGATGATCGCTGCGCATTCCCGCCAGTTCGACTTTGATTACCAAACCATTGTCCGTTGTATAGACATCGGTGTTTGGCACCCAGTGAGCCCTGGCGGAACCTTCACGACCGCCCGCAGAACGGGTAACAAAATGCACGGTCGAACTGACTTTGCACATGGCCATTAGAGGAAAGAATTTATCTCACGTGTTGATTTTTCGCAAGGAATTTACCGCATCTTAACAAGAACCTCCGGACGTTGTCCCTTGCGCGCACGGAAGATAATCGAACTTTGTCTCGCCGATGACCCCGCAGCAGCACACCCGCAATGAGTGTCCCGTTCGAAACTGAATTTGCGGCGCTGAAACCGGCTTCGGGCCAGCAAAATCGCCGTGATAGCGACTATCGTCAGCGCTGCCAACTGCTGCCAATCCATACTCGCAACATATCCACAAAACATGCCCTTGCAACTAATCATTTCGTTTGATTCTGGAATAACGATGTCAGCAAAGCCAAAATTGGCGACCGCGCGTCAAAAATGGGCGATTGACGTTTACAAAAACTCGAAACTCGAATATCGAAACTCGAAACAACTCCAAAACTCGAATAATGAAAAAACCTTCTCATTTAGCGCCTTTTTCGAATTTCAGTCTTCGAATTTGTTTCGAATTTCGAGTTTCGGATTTCGAATTTTAACAGTGATCTTTCGCTACTCCCATCGCGTAACCTATTCCGAGTGTACCGTCGGCAACCACATCTATTACTCGCGTTACCTCGACATTCTCGAAACCGCTCGCGGCAAATTTTTCCGCCAGCTCGGCGCCACGTTTCTTAATTGGCAGGAAAACGATTTCATTTTCCCCGTCGTCGAATGCCAGCTGCGCTACAAAGCGCCCGCGCGCTACGACGACCTGCTCACAATCGAAGTCTGGCTAACCTCTGTCGAACGCATCCGCCTCAACTTCGCTTACCGAATTCTCAACGGCCAAAACCTTCTCCTCGAAGGCGACACCTTTCACGTCTGCACTGGCCTTGACGAGAAACCAAAGCGATTACCGGAAAACTTGTGCTCCCTGCTTGGACCGTATTTGCACTCATCCCCTTAACCATCCCGCGCCTTTTTACTCAGCCCATGAAATCTCTTAATTGCCTCGCTGCAATCCGCCACCCGCACAAAAGCCATCTCGCCAAATCGTTTCAATTCCCTGCGCAACGCTCCCCTCCTTTTCGTCCTTTCGGTCCCATTGGTCCTTGTCATGCGGTCAGTCTTGCAATTCCCCCTCTCAAATCTCAAATTTGAAATCGCTTCCCTCAATCTCGCCTCGGGTCGGTCCTTTCCCAACACCTTGGGATCGCTGAGCCTTCCTAATTCAGCCAAATCCGCCATTGACAAAATCCCTCTGCGCAGGTTAGCCTATCCATCACCCATGAACCGGAAGCTCGCACCCAGTCGAGCCTTGGCGCGCCGGTGCCAGCGCGCATCAACGGGACCGGTTGCGTTCACTCTCATCGAACTGCTCGTCGTCATCGCCATTATTGCGATTTTGGCGGCTCTCTTGCTTCCGGCGCTATCACGCGCCAAACAAAAGGCTCAGTCAATTTACTGCCTGAACAACGTGAAACAGTTGTCCCTGGGCATCACAATGTACGTTCAGGAACAACGTTTCTATCCGACCTACTTCGTGTCGACGGTGAGCACGGAGCCTGATTCCAAATTTACCAGGTGGCCTGATGGAATCGCACCGTATGTCCGCCACCAATGGACCAATGCGCTCTATAAATGTCCGGCCTACACCGGGCCGACGCTGGATCCCATACCGGGTCCGAGGAATGCGTTTCCGCTAATGGGAGGCTACGGTTACAACGCCAAATACGACGTGAGTTTCAACTTTGGATATATCGGAGACGGCCACACCAATCTCACACAAATTTTTGCCGATTACAAAGTGCTCGAGTCGCAGGTCAAAGTGCCGAGCGATATGATTGAAGTTGGTGACGCCGAGTTGCAGAACAGTTCCCTATGGCCCCCACTTGATTCTGAGTATTCAGGGTTGCCGCAAGGAACAAAGTTCCTTTTCGGCGAGGGGTGGATTAGCAAGACAGCCTTTCTAAACTTTGTCGGAAGATTCCAGAGTTTTTTTCCGGCTGTTCAGCGGCGGCATGGCGGACGGCAGAATATGGCCTTTTGTGATGGGCACGTTGAGTCAATCAAGATTGAAAAGTTGTATGAGTGGAGCGAACAATCTCTGAGGCGCTGGAATTACAACCATGAGGGGTTCGTATATGATAAGCCGCCAATCGGCACCTGGCCGCTTGGAACCTACTAGCTTGTCCCGTAAAGCCGCACTTTGCGCCTGCACCTGACCGTCGGTCGGTCGGTCACGACCAGAATTCAAGCATCGGATTCGCATCAACGAGGAAATGGCGAAAAAAGACTAGACAAGGTACTCAGTGTCGCCACCGCATATCTGCCTTTCTTTGCATTCTGCCCTCAAAATGCCCTCATCGCCTCCCGTCTGGTCTCTTCCTTTGAAATCTCAAATCCCAAATTTGTAATTTCTTCTCCGTTCTCTCTGTTTCCTCCTGTTTCCTTTTTGCCCCGTCGAGTAGGATCTTGCCATCAATGATTTTGCCTCTCCGGGACCCATTCTGATATGCTAAATCAAGTCTTTATGGGCACTGCCATTGAATTTACCCTGAACGGTCACCTCATCAAAATTGAGGGCTGTTCTCCAAACACGACTTTGCTCGAGTATCTGCGGGCAACGGGATTGACCGGTTCGAAAGAGGGCTGTGCCGAGGGAGATTGCGGCGCGTGTTCGGTGGCAGTCGTCGAGCGGGATTCCCAGGATCGTGCAACGTATCGCGCGATAAATAGTTGTTTGGTTCCGGTCTGCTTAATGGCTGGAAGAGAAATTGTCTCCGTCGAAGGAGTTGCGGGGAAATGTGGAATTGAGGGCCTTCACCCAGTTCAACGCAAAATGGTCGAATGCCACGGTTCGCAATGCGGCTATTGCACGCCCGGTTTCATCATGTCGCTCTTTGAGGGCTATTATCGAGGCGACATTCGGACACAGGATCAACTCGACGACCAGTTATCCGGAAATCTCTGCCGTTGCACCGGCTACCGTTCCATCCGCGAAGCGGCCATCGGCGCATTTACCGAACGCCACCAAAAAAACAATCGCGATGCCTTCGCTGAACGGCTGACGCATCGCTCACCCGATCCAGGTGGTGTGGAATATCAATGCGGCGCGGAGAACTTTTTCCGGCCAACATCTCTTCCGGCGTTACTCCACCTGCGTGGAAAATTTCCGGAGGCCCGACTCATTGCCGGCGCAACGGAGCTCGGCCTCGATATCACAAAACGTTACATAAAATTTCCGACTCTGATATCAGTCGAAGCAGTGCCTGAGTTGACAGAAATCAATTCAACCGATTCCGAGTGGCACATTGGAGCCGCCGTCACATTGACGAAAATCGAGGAGAAGATGGCGAACGAATTTCCCGCACTGGGCCGCATGCTGCGCGTATTCGGTTCGAGACAGATTCGAAATCGCGCGACGATGGGGGGAAATATTGTTACCGCTTCGCCCATCGGAGATAGCGCGCCGGTGCTGCTCGCACTGGATGCCAAAGTGGCTCTGGCCTCAGCCGAAGTGGATTCCAACGCCGTCATGCAAGGGGTCTGGGAGGAAGTTATTCCAATCAAAGACTTCTTTATTGGCTACCGCAAAATCGCTCTCCAAGCGAATCAGATTCTGAAGAAGATCATCGTGCCTCGTTTTCCCTCAACCGCGGGTCTCACGCGCAAATGCGAGTGGTACAAAGTTTCCAAGCGGCGCGAAATGGACATCAGCACAGTCGCTGCCTGTTTCACGGTGGACCTGGACCGCGACGGCATTGTGAGCGATGCCCGGCTCGCGTACGGCGGCGTCGCAGCAATCCCGGCGCGCGCCTTGAAGTCCGAGAATGCGCTGCTGGGCAAGCCGTGGACTCTCGAAACCGTTCAAAGTATCCTTCCGATTTTGGAAACAGAATTTGCGCCGATCTCGGACGTGCGCGGCGCGTCCGAATATCGACGTGGATTGATCACAAGCCTGTTCGAGCGCTTCTATTTCGATTCATGCAAAGATCGCCAGGCCGAAAAAGAAAATGTCTTCACCTCTTCAAAGCTCGTAGCCGCCGACGTAAGGAGGCGGATCGCCCAGGCCGGAAGTCGTCCACCGCCACACGAAAGTGCGCACAAACATGTCACCGGCGAGGCCTTGTACACGGACGATCTCTCTTTCGGCAAAAACGTGCTCGAAGTCTGGCCAGTTTGCTCGCCATACGCGCGCGCAAAAATTTTGAAGCGCGACGCGACCGCTGCTCGCGCAATGCCTCGCATTCGCGCCGTTCTCATGGCCGAAGATGTTCCCGGTTTGAACGACGTCGGAACGAAACACGATGAAGTTCTTTTGCCTGCGAAGGAAATTTCCTATCACAGCCAGATTGTCGCGCTGGTTGTGGGTGAATCAGTTGAAGCCTGCCGCGCAGCTGCCGAAAAAGTGGTTGTCGAATATGAAGCATTGCAACCGATAGTCACTCTGCAACAAGCGATCGCCACAAAAAGCTTCCATAACGAGCCGAATCTTATTCGGCGCGGCAACGTCGGCGCTGCGCTCGCAAAAGCTCCAATGAAATTGAGCGGCACATTTGAACTGGGCGGCCAAGAACATTTCTATTTGGAAACACAGGCCGCCTGTGCAGAACCGGGAGAAGATGGCTCCATGCTCGTCACCTCTTCGACGCAACATCCATCAGAAGTCCAGACGGTTGTGGCGCATGTCCTCGACCTGCCATCGAACAAAGTTGTCGTGCGATGTCCTAGAATGGGCGGCGGTTTCGGTGGTAAAGAAACGCAGGCTGCGTTACCGGCAGCGTTGGCCGCGCTGGCGGCACGCCGAACGGGAAGGCCAGTGCGCGTCAGGTTCAATCGCGATCAGGACGTGATGATCAGCGGCCATCGTCATCCGTTCCTCGCCAAATTCGAAGTCGGCTTCAACAAAAGGGGACAGCTCCTTGCGGCCAAAATACATCTAACCTCAAATGGCGGTTGGGCCGCTGACTTGTCGCAAGCCGTCACTGATCGGGCGTTGTTTCATCTGGATAATGCCTACTACATCCCGGCGGTGGAATTTCGCGGCCAGGTTGCAAAAACCAACTTGTCATCAAATACGGCCTTTCGCGGATTCGGCGGGCCGCAAGGGATGCTGGTAATCGAAGAAATCATCGATCGTGTCGCGCGGCGACTTGGCCTTTCACCCGAAGTAGTACGCGAACAAAATCTGTATCGTGGAAAAGGCGAAACCAACACGACCCATTACGAACAGGAAATTGAAGACAATCGAATTCAGACGATTTGGCAGACGCTCAAAAAATCGAGCGGATTGACGAGTCGCCGCAAAGAAGTTGCGCGCTGGAATTCAGCGCATCCACATCGCAAGCGTGGCATTGCAATAACCCCGGTCAAATTTGGCATCAGCTTTACCGTCACGCATCTGAATCAAGCCAGCGCGCTGGTGCTGATTTATCAGGATGGCACTGTGCAAGTGAACCACGGTGGCACTGAAATGGGCCAGGGTGTTCACACCAATATCGCGATAATTGCCACGAAAGTGTTGGGGATCGCAGTCGGAAACGTGCGCGTAATGCCCACAAGCACAGACAAATTACCGAATACGTCCGCAACCGCCGCTTCCTGCGGAACGGATTTGAACGGAGCGGCTGTCAAAAACGCCTGCGAAACTTTGCGAGAGCGATTGTCGCCCATCGCGGCGCAGTTGTTGAAAGAGAAACTCGGTCGGAAACCAAAACCCCACAATTTGATTTTTCACGAAGGCAGCATCTACGAACGATCAAAACCTAAAGCATCTGTTCCATTCGCAGCCGCTGTAAAGAAGGCTTATCTGTCTCGGATTAGTTTGTCTGCCACAGGCTACTATTGCACGCCAGACATCCATTGGGACCGTGCCGCTGGTCGCGGCAAACCGTTCCATTACTTTGCCTGCGGCGTTGCTGTCACCGAAGTGGAAGTGGACGGATTCACGGGCATGCATCGCGTGTTGCGCGCAGACATTTTGCATGATGTCGGTGACTCAATAAATGAAGGCGTCAATCGCGGCCAAATCGAAGGCGGCTTCGTTCAAGGGATGGGCTGGCTTACAACTGAGGAATTGAAGTGGGATGAAAAAGGCCGTTTGCTGACCCACTCACCAGATACTTACAAGCTCCCTTCGGTTGGCGACACACCGCAAATCTTCAACGTGAGCTTTTTGAAAAACGCGACACAGGAAAGCGCCGTATTCGGCAGCAAAGCTGTCGGTGAGCCGCCATTGATGCTGGCGATTTCAGTGCGTGAAGCGATTCGCGATGCGATTGCTGCTTTCGGAGAGCCGGGAGGCGAAGTGATGCTGAATTCACCCGCAACCTGCGAAGCAATCTTTACGGCCATTCGGAATCGCTTGAGACGCGCACAATCAAGCGGCGATATCCAATCTCGTCGTAGCAGCCGACGTAAGGAGGCTCTAACATAATTCATCAAGTATGGTCACAATGAAGATGGAGCCTCCTTACGTCGGCTGCTACGACGAGCATGAAAAACGTCTACATCAACTGCGACCTCTCCGCCGCAGAAATCTGCTTGCCGTAAACCAACTCCGCTCGCTTATCAATAAACTGCGCCATAATGCTCACAGCGATCTCGGAAACACTTTGCGAGCGAATCTTGATTCCCACCGGGCACGCCACGCGTTGAAGTTCCTTCGCAGTCGCAATTTTTTCCTCCTCGAAATGTTCGAAGATTGTGCGGGCTTTGCGCGAACTGCCAATCATCCCGATAAAAAGAAACGGTTTGTGAATCCAATCTTTCAGCACCAGCGCATCATGACGATGCCCACGTGTGACAATCAGCGCAAAGCTCGGAACTTCAAGCGGCGACGTCACTGCGAGTTTTTCCCAAACGTCGGCTTTCAAAGTGACTTCATGCGGAAAAAATTCATGGTTCGCCAACGCCGGACGGTCGTCGAAAACCGTCACGTCAAAATCCAGTTGCAACGCAAGAGGCGCTACCGCTTGAGCG
>Ga0068857_100004878_pt1 | contig 11382 bp, 7 predicted proteins | sample KBSCornC72_FD_66591 | JGI IMG/M metagenome (GOLD analysis project Ga0068857, IMG submission 66591) | Corn rhizosphere microbial communities from Kellogg Biological Station, Michigan, USA - KBS Corn C7-2 | ecosystem: Host-associated > Plants > Roots > Rhizosphere > Soil ...
CGCACCCGTTTCTCGTCCAGGCCGCAGCCCGCGAGGAGCGTCTTCACGTCGGCTGCGTGGAAAGCGTCAGCTGCCGCCTTCGGAAGATCCTTGGCATTGTGAGCCAGCTTGGTGTCGAGCAAAATACGCCCGACTGAGGCGAGAAATTGCGGCTCCGTTCCGGGACGAACCGGCAGCCAGCGATCCGCCGCGGAAGCCGTGATCGACAGGCGTGATTCCGCCTGCACCAATCGTCCGCGTACCTCGCGGCGTCCTTGCCGGAAAGCTCCATACTGACGCGCGTAATACACTGGCGAAGTCCAGCCACCTAGGAAGTCCGCCCCGATGCCTAATACAAAATGCGCGTTGGCCAGATCGTAGACCGGTTGGCCCGCCCATCCGAAAACGACTTGCGCCGCTCTGCGTTCCACGGGATGATCCGTGATGGAGCAGGCAACTGGAGCCGGCGCTTTCAAAGCTTTCGCGAAGCGATCGAGCGCGAGCGACCGGGAACTGGCCGCGCCACCGCTGAGAATCACGATTTTGCCGGGATCGGCGGCTCTAACCCTGGCGATCTTTTCAGATGCCGAGGCGAGCGCCGTATCCCAGGAGGTTGCCGCAAACCGGCCAGCGCCGCGCTCGCCCGAACGTTGCATGGGACCGCGCAAACGGTCCGGATGATACAGGGCCTGGACCGCGGCCTGGCCCCTGGCGCAAAGTTTGCCACCGCTAATCGGATCGAGCGGATTGCCTTCAATCTTTTTCACCGCGGCCACGCGCTCGCGAACCTGCTCGCCCTTGTCGGTGGTGATTCGCTCGCCTTCCATGATGCGCGCCAAAGTTCCGCACCCCGCGCTGCAAGCGGTGCAAACCGCCGGGTGCCACTGTTCCTCGCCGGGAACGAGTTCGTGCTCCGGCACCAGCAGCGGCATCAACTTGCCCACACTGGTTCCACAGCCGGTCGTGAGGGCTCCGGCGGAGGTTGCTGACAGAATTCGGAAGAAGACGCGCCGGTCCATATGATTAGGCCCCCCTCCGGGCCGGCCGTTTCGCGATGCTGTCCGCCATCACAGGGGCCATCCAACGGCGCATTCGCGTCCCCGCGCTTAATAATGACATGTAGCGCAATCCTCAGACGCGTGGTTCTGGCGGTGACAACTCAAACACGTTCCCATGTTGTGCTTTACAAGTGGCTGCGCGGTCGCTGCCTGTGTCATATCGCCGTGACACCGGGCGCATTGCACCCCCGCGCGCATGTGCGGTGCATGTTGGAATTTCACCAGGGCGGCTGGATCAAAACCGTAAACCCGTTGCCATGGAATCTCACGCCGCGCGGCGGCAAACGCGGCAACTTTCTTGACTTCCGGATTGCCGGTAGCGATTTTGGCGTGACACAACATGCACTTGGATACCGAAGGAATTGTCGCGCGCGCGCCGGTGTCGGCGCCGCTGTGACAATCCAGGCACTGCAATCCGTGCTCAACGTGAATCTTATGCGAGTAGGCGATCGGCTGTTCTGCTCGCAGCGCGGCCGCGGCCATTGCGATCGTGACCACCAAAACCGGCACAAGGGAGCCCACATAGCTGGCTCTGGCCGGTCCCCGTGTGTGCGGGCACGAGTCTTCGAGGTCTGGCCTTTTGAACCTGCTAATACAGTCGTTCATGAACTTAGAGCCGGCAACTCTCACTACCAAAACTGGTGCCTGGGAGCACCGGCGCTGAGCGGGCCCAACCTGTCTTTGACGATGCTACCACACGACTGGCTAAAAACGGCTGCGCCGGCGGTTCAAACCTGCGGCGCCAGCCTACTCCCGCAGCCCGTAAACGAACAGCGAATTACCAGCCGAGATGGCGATGTATTGCTTGCCGCCGATCGAGTAGCTCATGGGTCCGGAAGCAACGCCGCCGCCCACGCTGGTCTTCCACAGCAGTTCCCCGTCGCGGGCGTTGAGCGCATAGAAATAGCCTTCACGGCCGCCGGAAAATACCAGATCGGAGCCTGTGGTCATGACTCCCGCGTCGGTGACGTCATTCATCTTGAACTCCCATTTGCGGTCGCCCGTCATGGGATCGATGGCCCGTATCGCGCCGTAGCCTTCGTCTTCCTTGCGCGTATTGACGCGAGCAGCCAGCATGCCTCCAATGACGGAGCGCGGCGAGACGCCGAGATAACGATTCCCTTCGGTATATTCCTGCTTGCCGCTCAAGTAAATAGACGAATAATTCACCCAGGACGGGATATAGAACAGCCCGGTGCGCGGACTGAAGGACGGCGAATACCAGTTCGTGCCACCCTGGTTGCCAGGGAAAATCACGGTTCCCTCGGGCGAGGGCAGTTTGCCCGGGACGCGCATCGGGCGGCCGGTTTCGTCGAAACCACTGGCCCAGTTCACTTCGACGAAGGGTTTGCCCAGCAGAAATTTTCCGCTGGCTCGGTCCAGCACATAGAAGAACCCGTTACGGTTGGCCCATAGCATCACTTTCCGCGGGCTGCCCTGCCAGTTAATATCGGCGAGCACCGGAACCTGCACAGCATCGTAATCGAACTCGTCGTGCGGCGAGAACTGATAGTGCCACTTGAGCTTGCCAGTGTCGCCGTCAAGCGCCACCACCGAACTACTGTAGAGATTGTCGCCCAAGCGAACATTGCCATCGTAATCCGGGCCCGCGTTTCCGATTCCCCAATATGTGAGGTTGAGGTCGGGATCGTAAGAGCCCGTGACCCATACCGATGCGCCGCCGGTTTTCCAGGAATCGCCTTTCCACGTTTCGTGACCGGGCTCGCCGGGGCCGGGAATGGTATTAAAGCGCCAGGCCTCCTTGCCGGTCTTAACGTCGTAGGCCGCAATGAAGCCGCGGATGCCGTATTCGCCGCCTGCCACGCCCACGATCACTTTGTCTTTCACGATCAGGGGCGCGTGCGTGAGGGCATAGCCGGACTCGGCCTTGGCCACGGTGGTGTTCCACAGCGGCTTGCCGTTCTTGGCGTCGATGGCGACCAGATGGGCGTCGATGGTCCCCATGAAAAGCGTCTCTCCCGCAATGGCGACGCCACGATTGATACGGCCGCAGCACGGGCGCGACAGCGGAGAGGGCGCGTACGAATAGATCCAGAAAATACGGCCGGTCACCGGGTCGAGCGCAACCACGTCATTGGGCGCCTGCACGGTATACATCACGCCATCGACCACCAGTGGGGTGGCTTCGAACTTTTCCAGCGAACGCGCCTGAAACAGCCACTTCAGCTCCAGGTTCTTGACATTCTGCGGCGTCACCTGATCGAGCGGGGTATAGCGCTGGCTCATCAGGTTGCCGGAGTAAGTGAGCCAGTTCTGCGGCTCTTTAGGGGCATTCAGCAGGCGGTCAAAGGTCACCTGCGCGGAAAGGCTTCCAGCAATTGTCAAGAGAAGTGTTAAGCGTCGCGTCATTGTCGTAAGCATTTCGTCACAGACCTTTCAAGGAATTCAGGTAAGCCACCACGTCCGACAGTTCCTGCGCGCTGAGCTTGCCGCGATAGGAAGGCATGGGCGAGTCCTTCATGAAATCCGATTCGCGCAGGTCGGAGCGCTGCAGCGACAGAAGCCGCTCTTTGGAATCGAGCAGCAGCACGTTAAACGAATCCAGGTTCAGCAGCCGGCCGGTAATGGTTTCGCCCTGTTTGGTAACCACCCGGTAAAAGCGGTTCTGCGCCAGTACTTCCGCATTGGGATCGAGGATGGATCGCTCGATTTCCGCGGTGCGGCGCAGCGCGCCGATGTCGCTCAAGTCGGGCCCCACGCGCGAGCCCACCCCGCGCACGCGGTGGCAACCCGCGCAATTTCCCTTGCCTTCGAAAATGGCCTTGCCGCTGGCAGCGTTGCCATTGCCGGTCGCCGCCCGGCCGCTGGTGGCGATGGAACTCAGGTACGCCAAGATGATTTCGGCGCGAAAATCTTCCAGATTATGCGGCGGCATGGCGGTCCCCGGGATGCCATTCTGAATGATCTTAACGAGTGCGGCTTGCGAATAAGTCTGGCGGAAACGCCCATGGCCGAGATCGATGCCGGGTACCTGATCGCCGTCCGGGCCGTGGCACAAGACGCAATTCGTCCGAAACAGCCGGCCGCCTTCCTCAATGTCGGCTGGGGTATAAGCGTGCTGCGCCAGCAGGACTGCCGGCAGCGCCAGCAGGAGCGAAAGTGGTGCCAGTCTCATGCGTATCGCCTCTCGTGGGAAATCGGGTCTTATCGTATCGCGGCGGGCGAGCGAGGTCAATAAGCGACCTAAACATACGCTCGCCCGGAGCTTCTGGGGTGGGGGTGGGCGCGCCCGCCCCTGCTATTCAGCCATCCCATTCTGCCTTGATGGCATGCCACTATATATAGTTAAGAATTCAGAATCGTAGGGGGTCGCATGAGGACGTGGTGCGCGAAGCATTTGCTGCTGGGGGTTTTACTCCTTGCGCCCGGAGTGCTGCGGGCGCAAGTTGCCGCTGCGATTTCCGGACACGTGGAAGACCCATCGGGCATGGGAGTGGGCAACGCCACCGTCACGGTGAAGAATCTGGAAACCGGTGAGGTCCGGGTCGTGACAACCGACACGGCGGGCAACTTCAGAGTCCTTTCGCTGGCGCTGGGACTGCACGAAGTCAAGATCGAAAAGACCGGCTTCAAAGCGGCGGTTCGCACCGGGATCAATCTGGAGGTGGGCCAGGACGCGGTTGTAAGTCTGCGGCTCGAGCTGGGGGAGTTAGCCCAGGCCGTGACCGTTTCCGGAGATGCTCCGCTGGTCAATACCACCACGTCATCGGTATCTGGAATGGTGGGCGGGCAAGCCGTGAAGGAGTTGCCGCTGAACGGCCGCAGCTTCGACAACCTGGTCACGCTCAATCCGGGCGCGATCAACTACACCGCGATGAAGATCGCCAACACCACCACCAGCGACGGCAACAGCTTTTCAGTAGCGGGACGGCGGCCGGGAGACAACCTGTTCTTGTGGAACGGAATCGAATACACGGGGGCCAGCCAGCTCGCGGTGACTCCCGGCGGCGTGAGCGGATACATGCTGGGAATCGACGCGATCCGCGAGTTCAACGTGCTCACCGACACCTACAGCGCCGAATATGGGAAACGCTCTGGAGCCCAGGTGGTCGTCGTGACCCAGTCGGGCACAAACGCCCTGCATGGGACGGCTTTCGAGTTTCTGCGCAACAGCGCTCTGGATGAGCCGGGAATTTTCGACCAGGGTACGGTTCCCCCCTTCCGAAGAAACCAATTCGGGGGCGCTCTGGGAGGGCCTCTCAAGAAAGATCGTTTGTTCCTGTTCGGCAACTACGAAGGATACCGGCAATCGTTGGCGGTAAGCAGCGTGAGCGTGGTTCCCGACGATCAGGCGCGTTTGGGGTTGCTGCCAAATGCCGCGGGTGTGCGCGTGCAGGTTCCTAATTTGAATCCCGCCATGCTCCCTTTTACGGCTTTATGGCCTAAGGCCAATGGTTCAGAATTGCTGGTGAACGGGCAGCCTTCGGGAACCGCGCTGGCCTTCTACAACCCCAAGAACTCGATTCATGAAGACTTCGGCACCGCGCGAGCCGATTACAACCTGCGCGATCAGGACCGGCTTTTCGTGTCGTATATGAACGACACCGGCAATAGCATCATTCCACTGGTGGATCCGCTGTTCGCCTCAGCGCTCGGGCTCGGCGCTCACGTGGCGAGCGTGGAGGAAACGCACGTGCTCTCACCCACCATTCTCAACACCTTCCGGGTTGGGTTTTCGCGGGGGGCATTCAACTATGACGCTTCGAGTTACGCCCCGTTCCCGCCCGGAACGGCGTTTGTCCAAGGGGCCCAACCGGGATCGATCGCTATCAACGGCGGCGGCATCACTGCGGCAGGCGGGAACGTGAACGCCGGCGTGTGGGATCGCCGCAACCTGTTCACTTTCTCGGACGGCGTACAGATCGTTAAGGGCGCCCATCAGATCAGCGCGGGTGTATGGATTCAGCGGGTTCAGGAGAACGAGGATACCGCCTCGCGCCGGCTGGGAATGGCGATTTTCAGCACCTTGCAAACGTTCCTGCAGGGAACGCTGACCAACTTTCAGGTGGTGCCCAACCACGCGGCGCTGGGCTGGAGAAGTTTGTTCGGAGCCTGGTACATTCAGGACGCAATCCGCCTGCGGCGCAACCTCACATTGCAGGTTGGCCTTCGCCAGGAATTCACCACGGGCTGGAATGAAGAGTCCGGAAGGGCCGCCAACTACATCACTGGCCCAGGCGGCGTATTATTGACCGCGCCGATGGTAGGCAACTCGGTCTACACCCAAAATAATGCGAAGCATTTATTCAGCCCGCGAGTCGGGCTGGCGTGGGACGTCTTTGGCGACCAAAAGACCGCGGTCCGCGCGGGATTTGGGACCTATTATTCCCTGATCGACGTGCTGACTTTTTTGGTGAACTCGCTTCCTCCTTATAATGGATCGGCGTCGTTCACCGGTTCCCTGCCCGCGATCCTGCCCATCACGCCCAACGTGCCGGTGCCTCCCTCCTGCGGCCCCGGCGTTCTCACGGGCTGTACGATTTTCGCCCCGCAAGGCATCCAGGCAGACGCGCAGACACCCACGGTGGAGGAATGGAATATTTCGGTGGAGCAGCAACTCAGCCGCAATATGGCTCTTCGCGTCGCCTACGTGGGATCGCATGGATATCATGGACTTCTCAGCGTCGATCCAAACACCATCCCGCCGCAGATCTGCAGTAACGCAAACGGTTGTACCGCCGGCGGCATCGGCTCCATCAAGCCTACGGTGCCTCAGGGCAGGCTGTACGTCCCCGTCCAGACCGCTCCTGCCGGCTGCGCCGCTTGCTCCGGCAGACCGAACCCTTATCTCGCCGCGGGTTTTTTCTGGTTCACGGAAGGAAACACCAGTTATAACGCGCTTCAAGTGGACTTCACGCGCCGCCTTAGCCAGGGCTTGCAGTTCCGCGGCAATTACACATGGTCGAAGAATCTGGATATGAATTCCGGGCTGACCCTCGCCCAAGCCCTCAATCAACCGCAAATGATCTCGAATCGGAACAACCTGCCCTTGGACTGGGGACCATCGGCCCTGAACGTAACCGGCCAGTCGAGCATGTCCATCACGTATGACCTGCCCTTCGGCAAGAACGCCACGGGCTTTCGCGGAAAGCTCATCGGCGGCTGGCAAGTGAACGGAATCACGACGCTGCTGACCGGCTTCCCGTTCACTCCCCTGCTGGGCTCGAACCGGTCCGGCGACGGCAACATAAGAAATCCGGACCGGCCCAATCTTAATCCGACTTTCACAGGCCCGGTCATACTCGGCAAACAGACGCAGTGGTTCGATCCCAGTGCTTTTCTTTTGCCCACACCGGGCACGTTCGGGAATTTGGGCCGGGGAACTTATACCGGGCCGGGCCTGGCAGAGGTGGATATGTCGGTGTTCAAAAACATCCCCCTGTCGGAGCGTTTCAGATTGCAGTTCAGGGCCGAGTTTTTCAATTTACTGAACCGGGCCAATCTGGGAACCCCCAGCGCAAACGTCTTTTCCGGCACCAGCGTTAGTGCCTCGGCGGGGCTGATCACGACTCTGGCCACAACGCCCCGGCAGATCCAATTCGGCTTGAAACTGACTTTCTGATCGCGGGCGAAACAGCCTATTGGTCAGGGGGCTTGGGTGCTAGCACCGACGTGAGTATCACGGACACGATGCTCACGATCAGTGCGCCCAAAAACGCCGGCAGGAATCCATCGACATAGAAACCTACGTGAAACCAGCGGACGGCGATGGCCGCGGCCAGCCACAGGGTCAGTCCGTTGATCACCAGGACAAACAACCCCAGCGTCAGCACAATCAGCGGGCACGAGAGGAACGCGAGGATAGGCCGCACGATGGCATTTACCAATCCTAAGATAATCGCCATTCCGGCGAACACCGTCCAGGCCTCGCGCTCGACGCGTATGCCGGGCACCAGCCACGCCGCGACCACCAGCGCTACCGCCGTGATAAACCAGTGGATCAGAATTCTCATGGGATCGCTTTAAGAATACACCGCTACGGGTACGCGCTTCGCTTAGAGCTTGGGCGCGTAATAACCGTGGCGCGCCCGTACCACCAGGTCTTTCCGGCCCTTTACGCGGATGCTGACCGGATGATACAGACCATCGGCCTTGAGCGGCTCCGGGCGGTATAGCACGTTATATTGATGCCGCAGCTCATTGGCGATATTTTCGAAGGACTGCGCCAGATCCTGCGACTTGAACGGGAAGAAGGCCAGGCCGCCGGTTTCCTCGGCGAAGTAGCGCAGAACTTTGTCGCCATCCGTGGGAATGCGCGAGATGTTGGTGGAGATGCTATAGATCACCACGTCGGCCTTGTGCGCCATTTCGAGCGCCTGCTCACGTGAATAGCGGCTGTCATTGTCCTCGCCGTCGCTGAGCATCACGATCGCGCGGCGAAACTTATCCCGGGGCTGATCGCCCATCAACTTTTCCTTGCAGGCGAAATAGATGGCGTCGTAAAGCGCCGTCCCGCCGCCGGGGCGCAAACTGTGGATGGCTTTGGCGAGTTGCTCGGTCGAATCCGTCAGGTCGGACACTAGCTCCGCAGCGCTGTCGAAGCTCACAACCATGGCCTTGTCCTGGCGCGGCCGCACCACGGCATTGACGAAATCGGTGGCGGCGTCCTGCTGGAAGCGGAAGCGATCGCGGATACTATTGCTGGTGTCGATCAGAATGCCGATGCGCAGCGGCAGATCGGTTTCGGCGGTGAACTCCATGATGCTCTGGGGCTTCTTGGCCTCCAGGATTTCGAATTCGTCTTTGTTGAGATCCGTGACAAAACGGCCCTTCTTGTCGGAAACCGTGAACAGCATGTTCACGCGGGTGACGTCGAGAGTGATGCGGGCTGCTGGATCGTCATCAGGAGAGGTTGGCTTGGGCGCAGGCGCCTGGGCATCCAACGAAACCAGCGCCAGGCACAACGTGGTTGCCAGAAAATACTTCATGTCCGCACCCTCAATTATAGACTCGCCAGCCAAGCGGTGAGTTCCGCTGGCAAGGGCGCCTCCACTGTAACGCGCTGGCCGGTTGCGGGACTGGTGAAAGCGATCCGCCACGCGTGCAGGAAAATTCTTTGGGCCGGCGGTGCGCCGTACAATTTATCCCCCGCGACAGGATGCCCGATGCTCGACAGATGCACCCGGATCTGGTGTGTACGCCCGGTGCCGATGCGGACCTCGAGATACGTGAACTTCTCGAAACGGCGGAGCACGCCATATTCAGTTAGGGCGGAGCGGCCTGTCTCCAGCTTTGCCGTCATGCGGATGCGGCGGACCGGATCGCGGGAGATGGGCGCCGTTACTCGCCCCTGTTCGTTGCGGACGTGCCCGTGCACCAGCGCCAGATAGGTCTTCTCTACCGCGCGGTCCGCGAACTGCGCTGCCAGCGCGCGATGCGCGGCGTCATTGCGAGCTACCAACAGCACACCGCTGGTGCCCTTGTCCAGGCGATGCACGATGCCGGGACGCAGATCGCCGCCCACTTGCGATAGCGCCGCAAAGTGATGCACCAGGCGATTGACCAGCGTGCCCGATTCGACGCCCGCGCCTGCGTGCACCACCAATCCCGCGGGTTTGTTGATCGCGATCACCGCAGCGTCCTGGTACAAGATCTCGAGCGGCAGATCTTCGGGCATGGCGAGAAGCGCCACTTCGCCGGCGGGCGATACTTCCACGCCCTCGCCTCCGTGGAGCATCAGCGATGCCTTGGCCACGGACCCGTTGACCAGCACCCGCCCCTGCTTGATCCAGATTTGCAGGCGCGAACGGCTGAATTGCGGCAGATGCTCCTGCAGAAAATGATCCAGACGTTTGCCCGCGTCCCCCGTGAAGGTCATGCAGACGCCGAAAACAGGAACACCGCGACTTCGGCTCTCACGTTGGGTAACATCCTCACTTGGCGGCCGCCGGCCAGGAACATGCTGCGTTCAATTTTCCAGCGCTGTTTATGCGCCAGCGACTCGAAATCGAACACCGTAAGGAAGTGTATGTTGGGCGAATCGTACCATTCGTGCGGGAAAAGCTCGGTTTTGGGAGCGCCGCCGGTCCACAGATGCGCCCAGCGCACGCTCCAGTGGCCGAAATTGGGGAATGCCACGATGGCATGGCGGCCGATGCGCAGCATACTCTGCAGGACTTTCAGAGGGTTGCGCGTTTCCTGCAGCGTCTGACTGAGGATCACGTAATCGAACGCACCGTCCGGATAATCTTCGAGCGCCGATTCGAGATTGCCCTGATACACCGAGACTCCGCGCGCGATGGCCTTCTGCACGCTCGCCCCCACCAACTCGACGCCGCGCGCGTTCACCTGTTTATTTTCCTTGAGCCAGGCCAGCAGCAAGCCTTCGCCGCAGCCTAAATCGAGCACCCGCGTGCCGGGCTCTATCAGCTCCCCGATAATGGCGTAGTCGCTGCGCCCGTAGATTTCACGAACCCCCAACGGCGCCCTCCCGGAAGGTGCTCGCCAGGAACCCGCGAACGATCTCGGTTTGCTCTTTCACCTCCACCAGGAACGAGTCGTGTCCGTACACCGCCGCCAGATTCACGTAAGCCACGTCGCAGTTGCGGCTGCGCAGCGCGCTGACGATTTCCAGCGACTGGTAGCTGGGGTACAACCAGTCCGAGGTGAAGCTGATGACCAGGAAACGCGTCGAGATGTTTTCAAACAGCGAGGGCAGCGATCCGCGTTGCGTCAGGTCGTAGGTATCCATGGCGCGCGTAATGTAAAGATACGAATTCGCGTCGAAGCGGTCGACGAATTTGTAGCCGCGGTACTTCAGGTAGCTCTCCACTTCAAACTCATCTGTCGAGCGCAGGCGCCGGCCGAACTTCTCGCGCATGCTCTCATCGCTCATATAAGTGATGTGGCCCACCATCCGCGCCACCGCCAGGCCGCGCGCCGGAGGACGCCGGTCATAATAATTTCCGCTGTTCCAGTCAGGGTCCGCCATGATGGCCTGCCTCCCGACTTCATTGAAGGCGATCTGCTGCGCACTATGGCGCGCCGTGGTAGCGATCGGCAGCACCGCCAGTACATGATCCGGATAGGCGACTGCCCATTCGAGGGCCTGCATCCCTCCCATGGAACCGCCGGCCACCGCCAGCAGCCGCCGAATGCCCAGATGATCGATCAGCTTCTTTTGCAGGCGCACCATGTCAGCGACGGTAATCGAGGGAAACGCCATGCCCCAAGGACACCCGGTGGCCGGATTCACGGAGCCTGGCCCCGTGGTTCCCTTGCACCCGCCCAGCACGTTGGCGCAGATCACAAAGTATTGATCGGTGTCGAAACCCTTGCCGGGGCCGATCATATTCGACCACCAGCCGCCCTCGCCCGCCGCATG
>Ga0068857_100004880_pt1 | contig 11378 bp, 8 predicted proteins | sample KBSCornC72_FD_66591 | JGI IMG/M metagenome (GOLD analysis project Ga0068857, IMG submission 66591) | Corn rhizosphere microbial communities from Kellogg Biological Station, Michigan, USA - KBS Corn C7-2 | ecosystem: Host-associated > Plants > Roots > Rhizosphere > Soil ...
TGCTTATGATCGTAACGAGTCGTTATCTCGACCTGACACACGCGATGCGGACGAATCACCCGATAGATTTCCGAGAGTATCCCCACTTCGATGCCCCAATCCGACGGAAAGAGCAAGTCGTAAGCGATGCTCGCGAACGTTGCGAACTCTCCCGAAAGTGGGTAGCGAAAGTCTGACATGTATTCCAGGAAATCGAGCCTGCCCAAAATGTCCTTCAACGCTTTAACGAGCGGAAAATAGAAGAGACGCACGACGCGGCCGTGCAGCCGATCCGAATAGCGCACGTAGAATCCTTTCGCGAACTGATATCGCAGATGCACGACCGGATAGAGCAATCGGAGCAAAAAGCTTCGGTCGTAAGTCACGATGTCTGCATCGTGAAATGCCAGAACCGAGACTTCGCCTTTGCCCAATGCATATCCCAGAGCAGTCCACACCGCGCGACCTTTGCCGCGTGCGCCCAAGGGCACAGCCTGATCGATCCTCTCCAGAACGCTGTGCACCGCTGGTGAATCGTTCCACAACAACACGCCGGTTTCCTTCAACGGCTTGATGATCTCGCGAGCCTGCAGAAATTCCTCCTCGGAGCTTTTATCCAGGCTGATATAGACACGCTTGACGAAATTCATTCCGGCGAGCTCTTCGATGATGTGCTGCATTGCCGGGGACGAAAAATCCTTGAACAACGCCGGTATGATAATTCCTATGGGCGCACGCCGGGCTGCGCGCAAGATGCTCTTCTCCATTCGGCCCACGTCCTCGTCGGCGAGGCGCGTAAAGGTCGGCACGACGTTTTGATGAAAATCAGCCATCTTTGCAGGTAGGCTTTAACGCGCAATCAAGCAACGGGGGTGAAATGCCGTTTGCGGCCTTTCATCGGACTCGCCATGTCTGGGTTTCATAAATTCGAAATCCGAAATTCGAAATCCGAAACAATTTCAAAAAACTCGAAACTTGGTGCCGGCGCCTTCGTTTTGAGCATTTCGAAATTCGGATTTCGGATTTGTTTCGAATTTTGTGATTCGTCATTCGGATTTATTTCTTCGCGTGCTGTATCCGATCAAATTCTCCTCCCTCGGCAAAATGCGTCTTCTGCGCCTTCTGCCACCCACCAAACACTTCGTCGATTGTGAACGAGTTCACTTTCGGAAAAGTGTCGGCATATTTTTGAGCGACTGAATCCAGCCGCGGCCGATAATAATGCTTCGCCGCAATTTCCTGGCCTTCTGGTGTATAAAGGTATTTGAGATATTCCTCGGCGACGGTCTGCGTTCCGTGGCGTTTGACTACGCGATCTACCCATGCGACTGGCGGTTCCGCTAAGATAGTCACGGAAGGAACTACAATCTCGAACTGACCTTTTCCCAATTCCTTAATCGACAGGAGCGCTTCATTTTCCCACGCGATGAGCACATCACCGATGCCACGCTGGACGAAGGTTGTGGTTGCGCCACGCGCGCCTACGTCGAGCACCGGGACGTTTTTGAATAATGCCGTGACGAACTCGCGCGCCTTCGCCTCGTCATTGTTGTTTTTCTTGAGCGCATAACCCCAGGCAGCAAGATAATTCCATCGCGCGCCGCCGGATGTTTTGGGGTTCGGCGTAACGACTGCCACGCCTGGCTTCACTAAATCTTCCCAATCTTTGATTCCTTTGGGATTTCCCTTCCGCACCAGGAAGACGATCGTTGAAGTGTATGGCGAACTATTATTTGGCAGGCGCTTTTGCCAATCGGGCGGTAACCGTTTGCTTTTCTCGGCGATGACGTCGATGTCATATGCCAATGCCAGGGTTACGACATCAGCTTCCAGGCCATCGATAACCGAGCGCCCTTGTTTGCCTGAACCGCCGTGAGATTGCTGCACGGTGACTTTGTTACCCGTTTTCCCTTCCCAATATTTGCTGAAGACGGCATTGAAATCCTGGTAAAACTCACGTGTTGGATCGTACGAGACATTCAGCAGTTTTATCTCTTTCGCATTCACTGCGATCAGGGAAATCATAATCAGCCCTGTGATCGCCAGCACACTCGAACTTCGCCGCAAAAACGACCTCACGACGTAGCTACCTACGCGAGACCGCGCCCGTAACGGCGGATTCCTGAATAAAAATACGCTTGAGCGCTTTGTCCCCTCTGTTCCGGTCCCAATCGCCGAACGCGTTCGCATTTCCGTCAGGTCTTGGAGTGCGGCAGCCCCATGCCGCTTTTCCTTCGTATTCTCAGTGCCTGCTATATCTTCTTTAATTGTCTTCATTCAATGTTCGATGTTCAGTGTTCGATGTTTCCGCTTCTCCTAAAACGCCAACTGCATTCTCGTGAAGAACACATTCTCGTCATTCCTCGTCACTGCCGCCGGCGCATTCGCTCCTGGTCCGCCTCCTCCATGGAAATCAGTATGTGAAAAGCTTGTCATTAGCCGAACATTCCGATTCAACCACCAATTCAATCCGACCGACCATAATGCGGCCGATTTGGCTGAAGTGGCTGGATTCGAAAAGAGTGGAAACGCATCGCTGTCCACGTTCAATTCCGCATAACGCGCCACCAACTGCCATGCGCCCCAGCCGCCTTCCAGCGGATTGAACGGCCGCCGCGGCACGACTCCGCCCTTGTAAGCGGCATCCTCACCAGTCAGTGCCCAGGAGCCAGTAACCTCCCACGCTGTATTTTCCAGCCGCCGCGAAAGGCGCGCTGGCCCGAGGACTCGCGTGACACGTTGGTCTGATATCGCGTATTCCGCCAGCAAACCAAACGGTCCATAATAGTAATACCCTTGAGGCGACAATCTCCAATGCTCTCCATCTGCAACGACGACCGCGCCGCCCGCTGGATTGTACGCAAAGAACTGCTGTTGACCGTCGGTCGCAAATCCCGCAAGGCTTCCACCGGTCGTGGCCGGCAATGCGGTAGTGTTCGTTCTCTGCATGGTCTCGTAACTTCCTCCGAGTCCGAATCCAAAACCCTGGAGCGCGTAAATCGAAGTCTTCTTGAATGGCTGGAAAAACACGCGCCCCTCGAATGCTTTGTCGTCCTCGAAATCGAAGTTGCTCGAATTCCGCGCATCGCCAATCCCGTTGAATATTCCCGCGGCATAACTAACCGAGCCCCCGAAGAGATCGCCGTGCAACTCAAATCCGATATCACGATTTGGGACCAGGTCCGTTACCAGGGAGCGCTCGTTAAAATTCAAATCCTGGTCCGCCTGCAATTGTTCGAGTCCAATTGGCGATTTGAATTTTCCGGCTTGCAATTGCAGCGCGGGATTAAATCGGTAGTTGAGGTAAGCGTCGAAGATTTGCACGCTGCTTCCACCGAAATCCGGGACGAAGAGAAAATCGAAATCTCGCGCGACGGTGCCTTGCAGGATTGGTCGCGCGCGGCGTAATAGCAGGCTGTCATTTCCCACAATCCCGCTGTCGTGAAGGAAAGTCCGCGAATCCACTTGCAGCACTCCCTTTAATTGCAGGGCGTAACTGCCATCCGCGTTGCCGAAAGAAAATCCGTCCCCGCCAATGGCGATTTTGGGCGCCTCCTTCGATTTTGCTTCGGCAGCTTCGACATCCAACTCGCGGTTCCGCTCAAGGATTTTCACCTTTTGTTCCAGCTCATCAGTCCGCACCGTGGCTTTATCTCCTTGCGCAGCCGGTCTGCTCTTTTCTTCCAACTCCTTCACTTTTCGTTCCAGTTCCTCGATCTTTTGTCGCAATGCACGAATGTCATCCGCGCTTGCTTGGGGCCCGTTCGCGCTTGCGTCCTGTCCCCACGCTCCCAACCCATTCACGATGATTGCCAAAATCGCCCCGACCGAAATCGCAAACTTGTAATTTGAGATTTGGATCTTCTCTGGAACTTGCGTGTTTGGAGCTTGGAGCTTTGCTCGCTGTTTTCTCTGCCATTCAATCTTCATAGATTTGCCCTTATCCAGCCCTCTTCCTCTAAAGGTCAGAGATTCTTTTCCGGTTAACGATTTAACGATTAGTGAACAATGCTTCCGTGTTTCGGTCAGCGGTTAAGTTTCTGTGACGATGGCTGCGCGAATCTCACCTTCTCAGTTCGCTCCACCTGCACCACGTGGGACTCGTGGACAGTAATCTGCACGACCCCAAATCGCAAACCACTCACCAGTTGCCGCACTACTCCTTCCCAGCTATCAGGTGTTACCCCGTCATTGAGTGAAAGTGATGCGCGACTTCGTCTGATTTCTGCCGCAGTATTGTTTGCACTCATACGTTTGGTTCGATCAGTTTCGTGTGATAATAGTCATAATCTCTAGTATGTCAATAGAGATTATTATATTTATTTGCCGCCCGATTGCGTCCTGGAACTGGCCACTGAACTGGCCATGGCCAGTTCAGGTTAACTTACTCACTGCCAACTACTTGGAATGTCACGTGGTATTTAAACTGGCCACTCCGCCTGTTATTAGATGAAGACATTTATTCGCATGGTCTCGCTGCTCCATGACATTGCGCGCGGCTCTTGGCTGAATCGTTCGGCACCACAAATTCACCTGAGTTCCCTAGTCCCGAATGAACAATATGGCAGACTTCTACCAGTCCAATATCCCACTCGATCTCCACCCGTCCGAGCCCATCCAAACCCATCCGCGGTGATCGTCTTATGGTGGTCCATGTTTTAACTTTTTAACGCTTTAACGTTTCTAAGGCTTTCTTTACTGTTGCGTGAACTGATGAAGACATTCGCGGAACTCGGTTTTCCTGGCCGTCTAATCGCTGTCGAAGGTCTTGACGGCTCCGGAAAATCCACTCAGATTTATCTCCTCAAACGTTGGCTCGAACAACAGCAACTAAAGGTGTATTTCAGCGAATGGAATTCTTCCGAAATCGTCAAAGCCGCTACCAGCAAAGGCAAAAAACGTGAACTGCTCACTCCAACGACGTTTAGTTTGATTCACGCGACAGATTTCGCCGATCGCTACGAACGTCATCTGGTTCCGCTTCTCCGGGCCGGCTATCTCGTCCTGTGCGACCGCTATATTTTCACTGCCTTCGCTCGTGATGTCGTCCGCGGTTGTCCGCCTGAGTGGGTCCGAGGCATTTACAATTTTGCGGCCCATCCCGATCTGACTTTTTTCTTCAAGGCCGATCTCGAAGTCTCGCTGCAGCGAATTCTTGATGGTCGTCCGCAATTGAAATACTTCGAGGCGGGAATGGACCTGCGACTTTCCACGGATCCTTACGAAAGCTTCCGGATTTTTCAGGGGCGTATGCTCGAGCAATATCTCGCGATGAGCACCGAATTCAATTTCATCGTGCTGGACGCGAACCAACTCATTGAAGCGCAGCAGGCGACTGTCCGTGAACTCGTTTCGCAACGGGTCGATTTGGGGCGCTTCCGTCAGGCGGACAGGCCGGCGCCGAAGGCGTTACGAAAACCTGCGAAAAAAGTCAGGGAACTTGAAAAGGAAATTGTCGAGTGAAGCGCGTTTCGAAAAATCAGATATTGGTTCCGCTTCGCAGCAAGAGGCGCTTTTATGGCCACGGGATCCCTCGTGTGGATCTGGAACAACTTGCCGGAAAATTGATTGTAGTTGAGGGTGCGGATGGGTCAGGGCGTTCCACTCAGATCGCCATGCTCGTTGAATGGCTCGAAGCCGGCGGTCATGCCACTGTGCAAGTGGGACTCAAACGTTCGACTCTTGTCAGTGAAGAACTTGATCGTGCTCAGGAGGGCAACATCTTAAGCCGGACCACGCTGAGTCTCTTTTACGCTACGGATTTCGCCGATCAGCTCGAGAATATTATTCTCCCTGCTCTCAAGGCGGGCTTCATCGTGCTGGCAGACCGCTACATTTATACACTAATGGCGCGAGACATGGTTCGTGGAATGGACGAAGCATGGCTCAAAAATGTCTATGGCATCGCCCTTGAACCGGACGCGGTTTTCTATCTGAACGTCCCACCCGAAGAACTCGTCCAGCGCAACTTTGCCAAAAACATGACGCTCGACTACTGGGAGAGCGGGATGGATATTGGCCTTTCGCGCGATATGTTCGACAGTTTCATGCAATATCAACGGGCGGTAGAAAAAACTTTTCGGCATTTGCAGACCACTTACGGATTCACCATTTTGGATGGCATGCGCTCGCCGGATGCGATTCACATGGAACTGCGGAAAAAGGCGAGCGCCGTGCTGGCGGGAAAATAATCCGATTTACCTTTTAACCCATTTAACGTTTCGCAGCCATGCCTGACCCAAGCAAAGCAGAATACGTAGTCGGAGTTGATCTTGGCGGGACAAAGATTCTTGCCGGCATTTTCAACAACTCTTACGACAGCATCGGAACCGCGAAAGTCAGCACAAAAGCCCAGCGCGGCGTCGAGACTGTCATTGGCCGCATCGAGCGTTGCATTCGCGATGCCGTGGATGAGGCGGATCTGAGTTTGAAACAGGTTGCGGGCGTTGGGATTGGTGCGCCTGGGGCTGTCGATTTTGGCTCGGGCACAGTCATTTTCGCGCCCAATCTGACGGGTTGGAAAGATGTCTCGCTGAAAAAGGAATTGGAAAAACAACTTGGCGTGCCGGTCTTTGTTGAAAACGACGCTAATATCGCTGTCCTGGGCGTTCACGTCGCCGAGTTGAAGGCCAAGCCCAAAAGCGTCGTCGGAATTTTCGTCGGCACTGGCATTGGTGGCGGTCTCATTATCGATGGCGAGCCCTACAGCGGCTTCAACCATACCGCCGGTGAAATCGGGCACATGGTCATCGACATCAACGGGCCAAAATGCGGCTGCGGGAATCGGGGCTGCTTCGAGGCGCTTGCCAGCCGCACCGCCATTTTTCAACGCATCAAAGCGGGAATTAAAGATGGAGAAAAGACGCTCCTGACGGACATGCTCGGTGATAGTCTGGAAGACATGCGAAGCGGCGATTTGCGCAAAGCAATCCGGCGCGGAGACAAATTCGTCAGCAAAGTCATCGAGCAAACCGCCGAATACATCGGCGTCGGTGTGTCCAATCTCGTAAACATTTTAGGACCTGAAGTTGTGGTTTTGGGCGGTGGAGTGATGGAGGCGCTCTCCGATGAGATGATGTCCGTGATTACCAAAACTGCCAAAGATCACGCCATGCCCGGGACTTTGAAAGGCGTCGAAATCATCGCCTCCAAACTCGGTGACAATGCTGGAATTACAGGTGCTGCCGTGTTGGCCCGGCGACAGGCGAAGTGAGGCCTTCCTCACTCATTACGTTTCATTATCCCCATTTGCTTTGGTGTCAGCAGCCACTCCAACGTTGCGCACTGGCCGTGCTTGAGTTCCCCGGTTGAAAGCTTACAGAACCCGCCTTTTTTCAACAGCACTGACGCTCTTGGATTGCCGGAGATGAGCAACGAAATCAGCCGGCTTAGAAATGGTTCATGACCCACCAGCAGCACATCATCGACTGCTCCTTGATCATTCAAATACTCGATCAGTGGTTTCGCGCTCTCTTGCGGTTCCAATGTATCCGTTAATTCCAGTCGCTTCTTGCACTTGAGCGCTTCCGCTACAATTTCAGCAGTCTCGCGGGCGCGGACCAACGGGCTCGACAAAGCCAAATCGAAAGAGATTTCCAGCGCCTTCATTGCCTCGGCAATCATCCAAACCTTCCGCTCGCCTTTTGAGGTCAACGGACGCTCGTCATCATTTTCGTATCCGGCCGCTCCATGTTCTACCGCAATCCCATGTCTCAATATGAACAAGTTCATAACTTAAGTTACGCAACTCTATTAGCCAACGGCCAAAACTCCTGCAGCTGTCCTGCCGCATACATGTAAAGCTTGATCAGCCATTCTCGTTTCCTGACCAGCTCCTCGCGTAACTGAGTGGCTGATTCCGAGCGATTTAAAGATTCTGTTATTGCCGTGGCCACATGGTTTTCTTGAGGCAACGTACCCACAAAGAGGCGGCGGGTTCAACCATTCTCGATAATTTCCAAATAATGGCACTCGTTCCCCGGCCGTCAGCAAAAGGTAGTAATTCGCCCTACATGTGTTTTGTGGGGACATACCTTAGATAAGTGACATACGATGGCCTGGCAACCTGAACCACTCCTTAAATGTTGGCTGATCAGCGATACCCAACGGTATCCGATTTGGATCGAATTGAAAGGCTCAGCATGAATACAGAAAGCATTTTTCTACTCGTCGAAGATAACGAAGATGATGTTTTTTTCATGGAGCGAGCCTTTCGCCAGGCCGGCATGCACAATCCCTTGCACGTTGTACATAATGGCGAAGAGGCGATCAATTATCTCAGCGGACAGAATGGATTTGCTAATCGCGAGCAATATCCGCTGCCAGACATGGTCTTTTTGGATCTGAAAATGCCTGGCGTGAATGGGTTCGAAGTGCTCAAATGGATGCGAGAGCAACATTTGAACATGCCGGTGGCTGTCCTTACGTCGTCACCAGAGGAAATCGACCGCAAGCGGGCGCAGGAATTGGGCGCGGACTGCTATCTTTTAAAACCCCCTACAAAAGAAATGATTCTCAGTTGTTGCCGGCAATTTGAACTCACTTGTGCCTAACCTTCCTGCCGGGTTGCCGCTGTTTAACGTCGCGCTTTTGCTTTTGCAAATGGTGAAGGCGCCAATTTCACCTGGGGAAATCGGGCTTTGCCGACCTTCTTCCGACGCGAGCCATCCTCCGCAGAGGCCAGCGCGATAAATTCAAACTGGCTGCGCCGCGCTTTCTCTCCCCGCTTCAGTGTTGCCCGAATGTAAGTTCCATCTCCCCGCAAAACTCGCGCTTTCGTATTATCGGCCAGCGTGACCGCTAAGACCTCGCTAATCAATCGCTCTCGCAATACTCCATCCTCAATCGGAAATGCCAGTTCTATCCGGCGGAAAAAGTTGCGTTGCATCCAATCCGCGCTGCTGACGAATAGTTGCTGCTGACACGCATTCTCGAAGTAATAAATCCGGCTGTGCTCCAGGAATCGGTCCACAATGCTTCGCACCGTGATGTTTTCGCTTAAGCCTTTGATGCCCGGTCGCAGGCAACAAATTCCGCGCACGATCAAATCAATCCTCACTCCTGCCTGAGAAGCCTTGTACAGGCACTCGATCACTTGTCGTTCCGCAAGAGAGTTGATTTTCAGAATGATCCGCGCTGGCAGCCCTTTACGCGCATTGTCGGCTTCCCTTTCAACCAGTTTCAAAAGCTTGTCGTGCAATTCAAATGGCGCCACCAGAAATCGTTGCAATCCCTGAAACTGGCAAATTCCGGTCAGCAAATTGAAGAAGTTCGTCGCGTCTTCGCCAAACTCCGGCCGGCATGTAAACAAGCCAATATCCGTGTAAAGCTTTGCCGTTGTCGGATTGTAGTTTCCGGTTGCGAGATGAACGTATCTCCGGATGAGATGCCCTTCCCGCCGCACCACCAGGCAACTTTTAGCGTGGATTTTGTATCCTACCAATCCATACACAACGTGGACTCCGGATTCCTCCAATTGCCTCGCCCAGAGAATGTTGTTCGCTTCATCAAATCTTGCTCGCAACTCCACGACTGCCGTTACCTGCTTGCCGTTCCTTACGGCATTCTCGAGCGCGCCGATAATTCTTCGATCACCGCCGGTTCGATAAAGCGTTTGTTTAATCGCCAGAACGTCCGGATCTGAGGCCGCTTGCTCGAGAAATTCAACGACGCTGTCAAAATTCTCGTAGGGATGATGAACAAGAATATCTCGCTCGCGAATCGCTGCGAAAATGTCTGGTTGCTCCCGCAATGAGACCGCGACCGGCGCAACAAACGGAGGATCCCGCAGTTCCGGTGAATGATCTCCTTCATACAACGTCATCAGCCGTGTCGGATTCAATGGTCCGTCAATCGCGTATAAATCATCTTCGGTCAGCCGCAGAGTCTTCAATAACGCCTCGCGAATGAACTGAGGACATTCCTGATCGATCTCCAATCGCACAGCATCGCCTTTGCGTCGATTGTGAAGTTCGTTCTCAACTGCTTTCAACAAGTTCGCTGATTCCTCTTCGTCGATGTACAGCTCGCTATTCCGGGTGACGCGAAATGGCCAGTAGCCGACCAGTTTTGTTCCAGGAAACAAATCCGCGAGGTGATGCCCAATCAAACGGCTCAGATAGATGTAGTCCTGTCTTCCATCCTCCCGGGGTAGTTTTACCATTCGTGGCAAGATTCGCGGAATTTGGACAACCGCCAAATGCTTCAACGTTTCCCCATTCCTATTCATCTCCAGTCGCACGATCAGATTCAGCGACTTATTCAACAGTTGCGGAAATGGATGTGCCGGATCAATTGCGAGTGGAGTCAGCACTGGCCGAACCTGCGTTCGAAAATACTGCATCAACCAGGCCAAATCCGGTAGTTGCAGCTCTGATATGTCGAGAATTCGAATCCCATTTTTCCCCAGCGCCGGCAGCAAATCCTCACGCCAGCAGCCGTATTGGTCATCGACCATTCTGCGGATTCTTTTGACCAGCGCCTGAAACGTTTCCGTTGCAGTAAGCCCGTCCATGCTCCGCTCGACTGTATCGCTTTCGATTTGCTGCTTTACTCCGGCTACCCGCACTTCAAAGAACTCGTCGAGATTCGAACTCACAATGCAAAAGAACTTTAGCCGTTCCAAAAGGGGGTTTTTGGCGTCAATTGCCTCATCCAACACGCGCTGATTGAACTCCAGCCAGCTCAATTCACGGTTAATGAAGTGCGCCGGGCCAAATGAAATTGCTTTTCCTTTCGGTTCCACAAGGAAGGGCACAATACCGGTTCTCCGCCTATTTGGAAAGTTACAAACCTTGGTCGGAAACCGGACGCCTTACCGTGGGTATGGAGGCCGCAGCGTGACGGGCAGTAGATGACTAATTCGGTGGGCAGACTTATTCACGGTGCAAGTTCACAAGCTGTTAATAATTTGAAAGAACTTGTGTGCAAAAAGACTCGTCGGTGTGACTACGGACATTTGTAGCAGCAACTCCGGATGCAGAAGTTCCCGCAATGCAATGTTGAAACCCCCAACCCCGATTATTCATGAGTTATTAACAGTCTGTGAATAACTCTGTGAAAAAGTCGGGTGAAAAACATTGACTTCTGGCATGCCTTAAGATACAAGGATTCTTACCTTTCATAACTCTGATAATATGTGCTGTTCCTCGCAGAGTTTCCCAGGCGTCAAGCTGGTGAAGATCTGGTTAGCTTTTGGGCTGGCTACTACCTTAATTCCGTTTGAGCAGCCTGCCATGGCTCAATCAAGTCATGCGGAGCCTGCCTCGGCAGTAACCGTTCCGACCAGTTCCGAAGGATTCGGGGTGACAATATTCTGGATCGGTGCAGGAATCTTCGCGTGTCTCGCGGCTGCGGGCGGAGTGATTCTCGCCAGAAAATTTCACCAGCAGAAGGCTTTG
>Ga0068857_100004884_pt1 | contig 11372 bp, 19 predicted proteins | sample KBSCornC72_FD_66591 | JGI IMG/M metagenome (GOLD analysis project Ga0068857, IMG submission 66591) | Corn rhizosphere microbial communities from Kellogg Biological Station, Michigan, USA - KBS Corn C7-2 | ecosystem: Host-associated > Plants > Roots > Rhizosphere > Soil ...
GCAATGGTCATGATCGTCACGAACAGAAGCCGGAGTCCATTCGCGATGTGTAAGCGTGACGCCGATTAGGTGATCCGCCGGATCGGTGAGCCAGCTGTCGTCCTTCTCGGCCATATTGTCCCCTTTGAAATCTGTCCGCTTCGGGTCGGAAGCGGACATCGCGTGTAAAGCAACCGAGCTCATTGAGTGACTGGCTTAACTAGGCAATCATCGCGACTAACGCTGACCTCATACGGCTCAATCACTTGCGGGAATGGTCGCGAATTGACCCGAAATGTAAGGAACGTGCCCGCGCTGACCGTTGGATCATATGACGTAACGTGAAGCGACGAATAGAACTTGATCTTGTCGATCTTGAAGAGCTTCATGTGCTCGGGCGACCAATCATTGGTATCCCATACCGCAACGTAGATCGTTGACGCCGGACAACCACCTACACAGTTTCCTTGCTGCTGAACCGTCAGTATCCGGTATCTAGTTCTCGATCCCCTAGGGAGGTCCAGGGCGCTTTCCGATTCGACGGTCGATGTTGCAATGAGGTATGCGAACTGCGCCCCGTCAACGGGTGTCGCGTGTACTACATTTGCATCCGATGGTGATTGCTTTGAGCACCCCAGAAACATGAGGACCGAGAACGCTAGGAGCGTGCACTTCCATATGAGGTCTTTCATTGAGCCTCGTTCGTCAAAGTCTGGTTAATGGCCTGTAGGAGAAACGGAGTCTTGTAGGTTTGCGATGTCCGCTTCGGACAGGAAGCGGACACTTCATAGTCAGCTAAATAGATGCAAATCCCGTACTCAATCCCTCTGTTCCCCGCTGCATGCAGCCGTACCACCGCGAATCATCGAAGGTGCAGCTTCCATTGAGGTTGTCAGGTAGGAATCGGCAGTCTTCGAATTCACATTCGACGAACCGGCATCCAGCGAACGAGCACCCTCGAAAGTCACAGTCGTGGAATTTTGTTCCGACGAAGGTGGCGATATTGAACAATGCCCAGTACATGTCGCATTGCCTAAATGTGCAGTCGAGGAAGGCAGAGGTGACATGCAAACCTTCGCCTTGGATACCCTTGAATTCACAGAAAATGAAAACCTGCTCCTCCCAGGTGACCCTCTTCCGAAAGGCGCTTCTCAAAGACTTCGCTAGTGACCTGCATTCAGCCTTCCCATCCATGAAAGTTGGTTTGTCGCTACTTGTCGATCGGCAAGGCGATGTCCGCTTCGGGCCGAAGGCGGACATTAGTACGAATCGTAGAGCGACGGTCCGGCCGAGCGTCCGCTAACGGCCACGAATAGGTGTTTATCGATTTCCCTGCACTTCTATGCCCATAAGGATGTTACGCCAAACCGCGACTGCTCCTTCACCGTGAATCCACATCTCTTGGTCGAAATTCAGGTTGAAGTCGCCCAGGTTAAAACTCGGGGCGGCGGAGCCTGGGTCTCCTCGGGCATCAAGGCCGACAGAATAACTTCGATGGTGTGATTCACCACGGTTACGGTCACAGGGTTGTTGGGAGGCAATCCTTCTTGGCGGGTTGAGTTCGATCGTATCGTGACTGCCAGGTGAGCTTGGTGGCCATAGAAAAATCTGCCCGTTCCACTCTCGGGACACAACGGTCTCGCAGTCCTCTTGATGCGGAGAAAATTTTTGCGTAGCCGCAGAACCTACTCCACTACCCGAGTCCATCCTAATGATCTCCTCGGCGACCTTAAACGACTACGATATCGATGCTGAAGCAATAGAGCGCATGCTTCTTCAACGGATATCTACCGGTGATCGCGCAGCACTAGGGCAAATGTATCGAAATTATCACGGTACGTTATGTCGTTTGCTATCTCGATTGACAAGACGATCCGACATAATCGATGAAATCATCAACGACTGCTTCTGGATCGCATGCCGAAATGCCGATAGCTTCCATGGGGATTCCCGTGTTTCCACATGGATCCTGAGTATTGCTTATCGATGTGGGCTCCAGGCTCTGCGTCAACACGACGAGCTTGGTGAGGACGACGCTTTGCAGGGGCAGAGCATCGACACCAGTGAGTCGGGAGAGGATCGCGAATTACGCGACTGGTTGAGCAAGGGGTTCGATCACCTGCCGCTGAATCAACGGGTCGCGATCGAACTAGTCTACGGTGTGGGCTATTCGCTGGCCGATGTCGCCATCATCATGGAATGTCCTATAGATACGGTAAGGGCGCGTCTCCTCCACGCACGGATCAAGCTTCTCAACGTTCTATCGACCTGAAGAAGTCCGCTACGGGTCGAAAGCGGACATCGTCATTTGGCCGTTATCCGCTTCAGCTCCCGGTCGTAAGTCAGGGCATAGTCCTCCGCGACTTTGATCAAGCGTCCATGCTTCTCACTTTCAGCGGCGTCACTTGTTCCATCGAGACATCGGATGCCCACCCGAGGCGATGGCAGGCTGTTCTCCTGACCGGGGATGCTGCAAGTGAATCCATATATCCCAACCGGCCTCAAGTCACCCTGCGCCACGCGCGCTTTAGCGTCCGCGCCTGGGTCCTTTAGATTCAAAGACGAAAGCGTGGCCCTGAGGCGCGCGGTCTGAGCGCCAGATTGTCCCGCTGAATGACCGCCATTTGAGCATGCGGCCACAAGGATGCAGAGTGGGATCACCAAATGCAGCCGCCTCAAGGTCAATCCTGTTCTCCAGTAGTTTGGGGGGCTTACTAATGTTGCTATGGATCGGAAGCGGACATTGCTTATTGGGAACCGTCGTATAGAGGATCGTCCAAATCGTGGGGTCAAACAGATAGCCCGGGCAGGTCGACCAGCCACCTACCCTCCACTCAAGGGCTGTCGTTTGGTGACACCTCCCGATAAGCGCCCGACGTAAATCGAGCCTTGGTTGAGGGCCGCCAATCCGAACTGGTGCATTCATCGCCGTACAAGCTCATGGTGCCAACGGCGCTAGTTGATGTCGTTTGTTCCAGGGTGACGTAATTTCCAGTACGGCGCCCGGTCGCTACTAGTTTCATTCCAGCTGCCAGTCCGTCGTTGGCGCCGCGATCCAGTTTCAGCCGATATTGGCATTCGAACTTGTCGGCATCGTTATTGTGCAGCCGATTCGCTGAGACCACGCCGACTTCCAGCGGCACTTCGCGAATCAGCGACTGCTGAGCAGGCGGAAGGACAGGTAGACCGTGTACCTTGCGCCGCTCATCTCCGCTACGCATAAGAAACGAGCCGTAAGCGCCTTTCCGCGGCTCATCACCCAGATTCACTGCGCTGGCGAACGCGGGAAGTTCCTTCTCGGAAATCATGTACATGCGCTCGCCCCAGGGGACAGGCACTAGGTGGTCAGCGAAGCCGAAAGCCCTCTCATCGTTCGGCTGCTCAAACTTCAGCAGCAGACTGCCGTCTGCTTGGGGAATCACCGTTCCCTTGTTAGCGCTGTAGGTACCAAGACATCCCTGCCATGTGGCAGCCACGCCGGAATGGCGCGAGAGAGATACGGATACGTTCTGGCCGGTACCATCGCCGAAATAATAGTCGCCAGCCCAGGCAACGCTTGGACTTGTCGAATTTTCTTTGTCTATCGCGTCGCGCTGTGCGTCAACGGCGTATCCGAAAGCTCTTTGTGCTGCAATGTCTTGGAAGTTCTCCGCCTGAGGTGAGGCGGGTTGGGGTGAGAATGCGTAACCAGGGGACGCGCTCCCGAGCAGCGCCAAGGTTAACCCCGATAGAAAAAGGCGGCGGCCTTGCGCAAGCGAGTGCATGATCCCTGTCTCCCCCGTGACCTGAAGCGGCACAGTTGCCATCCTTCCATGGTAGATCAGACTATCAGTCCAGAGATGTGCCGGCTCCATCATGGATCGGCAGTTGGGTGGCGCGACTAGGGACCGCAAAAAAGGGGACGAAAGTGATTGGCCTGGATGATCCACGTTGGCGCGAACTAACGCATGCTTATGGGGCGGCCGGAGACATTCCGGCGCTTCTCTCCTAGTTGAATTGCCTCCCGGCGGCAATGAGGAATGCCGAGCCTTGGTTCTCCTTGTGGAGCGCCCTGGCTCATCAGGGTGATGTCTATCCGGCGTCCTTCGCTGCCGTACCGCACGTCGTCGAGGCACTCGCACGCGCTCCAGAAAAGGCGGATGCCACTTACTTTCAATTTCCGGCATGGGTGGAATGCTGCCGCGTCCGCCGGAGCATGAAAGTGCCTTTCGAACTGGCGGAGGCCTATAAATTCGCGCTGGCCCGGCTGCCGTTCCTGGTAGCCGAAGCCAGTCGGCGCCCATGGGTGGAGGATGGATTCATGCAGTGTGCTTTGGCCGCGATTGCCGCTGCGAAAGGCCAGGCGCTGGTGGCTGAAGCGGTACTGGAGCTTGACCAGAACATGGCCCAGCCTTTTTTTGATTGGTGCCATACAAGCCGGGATGGCTAGGGTCAGGGGTTCTATTTCGGCAAGGTGATGCACCCGCTTTCGCCAAAAAGTGAAATGCTTACCCCCTCAGCTGCGCAGTTACCCCCCACCGCACCCGCGCACCCTTTGGAGACCGATTTCGACGAACTTGTCCACAAGCCGCACGCCGCTAGCCGCAACGTGCCTGTGGTGAGCATCACCTAGTTCGTGCGACGCGATTTGACGCAGCGACACGGCAGAAACCGGCGATGCCATTGGAACAGGTGGAGGTTGCAAGGGCGCCCTGCGCCGTCGGCCTTAGACATGGGTGGCGCCGTCAGACTGGATGAATACGATGCGATCCAAGGCGATCTTCAACGCGTCGCGATCCGCCCAGCCATGATCCGCGGACCGATGGTGGTGTTAGGTAACTGCGCTATTTGTTTGTCATGGGTGATCACCATCCGGTAAGGCGGCCGCTGATCATGATCAACAACCGGTCTAAACCGACGGGCAGCACGATACCGAAGGTTGAACGTCCGCCCCATTGACTTGGGCGAACGCGACCATTGTCGTGACCGGGTACATTCACCTTGGAATAGGCTATCCGCCTGCGTGGTCGTTACCACCGTGCGCCGCGATGAACATGGCGACGGCCGACCGGCAATAGGATTCGATTTCGTTGTCATCCTCGGCTCTTGCCTGATCGAAGCGCGCGATAAGCAGGAGATCGGATCCTTTGAAAAGCGCGGCAAACAAGCGGGCGGACCGGAGAGGATCGGGCACGTTCAGAAGCGCCTTCGCGTGCAACTGACGCAACAGGGCCTCGATTTGGGCGATGACATGGGCGGGGCCGGCTTCGTAATGAAGTTTGCTTAACGAGCTTTGATTCGTCCTGTCGGCCATGACCATGGCTTCGACACTGCGGACGTCTGATCTCAACAGCGTGCGAAGCAATAATGATCCCACCGCCACCAGCCGATCTTCGGCCGAGCCGTCGACGCCTTCAAGAAGGGGCTGTGGTGCAAACAACTGATAGCAGCCGGCCGCAATGGCCGCGCTGAACAGCGCCTCCTTGTTCTCGAAGTGCCGATAGATGCTGAGCTTGGAGATCTTCGCTCGCTGGGCGACCTTGTCCAAGGTCGTCGCTTGAAAACCCAATTCCACAAAGAGTTCGCGCGCGGCGTCGACGATCGTTTGGCCAAGCGCCTGGTTGGCGGGCCGGCCGCGCCGGCCCTGGCTGTTTGCGGTCACGACCATTGCAGTCCTTGACAGTATCCTAAATTCATAATTAGGATACTTTGCAGTATCCAAATGTGCAAGCCAGCTCAACCCAGCCCCTCACACACACGGAGTCCGTCACCATGGATGACGTCATCATCATCGGCGGCAGCTTTGCCGGTCTCGCCGCCGCCCTGCAGCTTGGGCGCGCCCGCCGCAAGGTCACCGTTCTCGATACCGGCTTGCCGCGCAACCGCTTCGCCGGCCATTCGCATGGGCTGCTCGGCCACGATCACAAGCCACCGCAGGACATCCTGGCCGAGGCGCGACAGCAGCTGGCGCGCTATCCCACGATCAGGCTGGTCAATGCTCGGGCCGACAGCATCTCCGGCGCCATCGACGATTTCTCCGTCGTCACTGGCGATGGCGAACGCCTTGGGGCGCGCCGCCTAATCCTGAGCTATGGCGTCGTCGATCAGATGCCTGATGTTCCGGGCTTTGCCGAAGGCTGGGGAACCTCCATCGTGCCCTGCCCCTATTGCGACGGCTTTGAAGTCGCCGGCCAGCATTGGGGCCTCGTGTGGTCCGGTCCGCAGTCGCACAATCAGGTCAGGCTGTTCCACGATTGGACCGACAGGTTGACGGTCTTCGCCAATGGTCACGACATTCCGCCTGATATCCGGGCCGATCTAGCGCGCCGCGACATACCTGTCGTCGATGGCCAGATCACCAAGATCGCCCATCACGGGGGCCATGGCGCCGTCGTCAATCTCGATACCGGCCCCCATGTCGCGGTCGACATCTTATTCGCGCATCCGCGCAACAAGCCGTCCGCAAGCCTGCATGCATCACTGGGCCTCGCCACAGTCGATACGCCCCTCGGCATCGTCCTCAAGGTCGACGAGCGCCGCGAAACCAGCATGCCCGGCATCTACGCTGCCGGCGACCTCGCTACGCCCTTTCTGCCCTCGGTCACCGTAGCGTCATCGCAGGGCGCGATGGCGGGTATCTTCGCCCAGCAATCGATGCTGGCTTGAGAGCACGGATTTCCTTCTGACGCGGGGCACGGCGAGGTGATGCATCCACTTCGTCCAGAAATGGAATGTTTACCCCCTAGGTTGCGCAGTTACCCCCACCGCACCCGCGCTCCCTTTAGAGATCGGTTTCGACCAACTATCCACGGCCCTCCAGAGCCGGTTTGGCGCGGTCTGACGAACATAGAAGGCGAGACGGCCGCGACGCGCTTTGACGCACGCCATAGACTCCAATAGGCGGCCGCGTGATCGTTCACGATGGTGAATCCGCAGGCTCATGCACGCGCCAGCGAAAGGACACGATAGTGCCTATCTATAGAACCAGCAGCAGCGCTGATGCATCTCCGCCCCCAGTTTCGCCAAGCTTCCGCCCTCATATTGAGGCCCGCTTCGGGTCGGAAGCGGATACTAGACACTGCTCGAAATCAGGATCGGATACGGCTACGCAGCCGCTCCAACTCTGTCCAATCAAGGTAGCGCATCGCGACCTTCAATGTGGCGCGGACTTGGTAGCGTTTGACGATCTCGATCAGATATTCGAATTCAGACAAAACATGAAGCGCACCACACCAGGTCACGGCGAGGTGAGATTCAATAGCAAGGTCGCGGTCGACATGCTGATGCCGCCTAGGTATGTAAGCTCGAAGATGGCGTGGAGCCACGACTTCAAGCCTAATAGTTCCGTGCTCGCCTATATATGTGATCTCAAGAGCACGCCCTAGCTCCCCCTCAAAGAGGGCCGTGACTTCCTCGGGCGAGAACATGCTTCCCCCTGGCCGGGATAGAGGTGTGGCTACGTCATAATCATGGCGCAGCCACATGCCCCTTCCCTATGTGGACTCGATACGTTCGCGGCGCAAAGCATTGAATCAAGTCTTGTCGCGAATATCCGTCGTCGGACCATTTGTCTTTACGGACGCAATGCCGTTCTCCATCGCTGACTCTGACGAGTACACCTCGCTCTTGCCGATGGTCTCGTGATTGGCCGCCTTGAGCACAAAGTACGGCTCATCAGCCTTGGACGTTTTTCGCTCGTAACGCGAGTCATCGGGACTGTTCTTCTGCACGGATGCGATACCGTTTGTTGCACCCGCCTTCGCCGTATATCTCTCGCTGGTAAGGATAGTCTCTCCATTACCGGCCTTAAGATTGAACATGAATTGATCGCCGCTAGCCTTCAGCTCATACCAACCTGCCATGGTCGTCTCCTTGCTGAGTGATGGTGGCTGCCCTAAGCCTCAAATATCCTCAGTCGGGCTGCATGAAGATCGCTGAAAAGCACGCAGCAGTCCATAGGACGCCACCAACATCTTCCTGGTGGTAGGGTAGGCTCGCCCTCGCCTCTGAGGAGTGACCTGTGAAAATACGATTCGAAGGTGGAGTTTTACACGGAAAAGCGGTCGATACCCTAGACCCGCCCCTGTTCTACCGCGGAGCGGTACTAGAAGGTGATCAGCAGATGACCACAGACTACATGCTAGTCCGCTGGGAAATTGATGGGGTGCCCGACTGCGCTTATCGCCCTAGGGATTTGACGGAGGACGAGAAGCAAGCACTTAGGAACACTCGTGGGAACGCCTGATCGCCGAGAGCGCTCAGAATGGCTCCGGATCGGAAGCAAAGGGGATTGCAAATGCAGGAAGTTCAGGATCAGTCGGTAGCGCCACACCGTTCCACTGGGGCAGTAATTGCCTTGGCAATTTTTCTGGCCTTTGCGGCAGGCTTTCTAATTGGGCAGGCGGTCGGACCATTCCGTACCCTGGCGGATCCGATAGAGGCAGGCAAGCCATGACCAAGTCGCCCGGAGGCAATTCCACGAAGAAGGAAGTGGTTCTAACGAACTGGGAAGATGCTGCGGACTTCTTCACGCAGCAAACGAACACGGCGCTAGAAGCCATACTTCGGTTGGATGCTCAGCAGCGGGTTGACCAGATGGTCATAGGGGTGCTGTTGATAGCGCACCCGAACATCGACAAGGCTGCTGAAGCGTTCCGGCAGATGGCTGCCGAGGCCAGCACGAACACTCTACTCCATGGGATCGCGACGGAAACACCGGACGTAGCGCAAACCGCATATTCCGACCGCATCGCGTTCTGGTCTCGAATCTTTCAAAAGATCGCAGCTAGCGACCAGCAGTAGTTATTCGTCGGCAGGTCGCGGAGACTGAAAAATTTCGTAGTCATTCTCTCCCCTGTCGCCTTACCGCTCGCCTCTAATGTCTGCTCTGGGTCGGAAGCAGACGTTTCAATCGATCCCAGGGTTCGGGTTGTTGTTCAAAACCCATTGAAAGCGGACCTTAAAAGTCGTCGGTACATTGCTGGCAGACCCAGTGCAGCCTATCCAATGTACACCATCCCACATGCAATTCGCCGGGCACACCCAATTTCGCGAACTTGGCCCAGCAGAGTGAGCAATGGTCATGATCGTCACGAACAGAAGCCGGAGTCCATTCGCGACGTGTAAGCGTGATGCCGATTAGGTGAGGAGTGCCGACGGTCGAGGGACTGAGCGATCCGGTGCAGCGAGTCCCCGCGCTGCTAGCGTTCCCACATCTGGGTCTTCTCGCTATCTGTCAGGTGTCTGCGAAGCCTGGGTGCCATACACCACTCCTCACGCCTGAGCGCTTATAGCGTGTTGCAACGACCAGCTGAAGCCGCAGTCGAAAGCAGACACTTCGACTAGTGAATGATCTTCACATTGATGAAGATTGGAAGAGATCCGCCCTTTGCGTAGCCAGGCAACTCTGGAAACGGAGCGCTAGAAAAACCGGCACGAAAGCATCCGGACATCTCCAGATCCCAGCGCATACAGGCCTATCCGCAAATTAATCGCTAGTTGCCGCTGCGATAGATCCAGGTCGTTCTTGTCGAGCGCCACCATTGCCAGTCGCACATGTGCCAAGGCATCGTGAGCAGCGTTAGTTTCTGCCATGGCCGTCATGGTTCTGGCGCCTAGACCGAACCCCGCATAAAACCCAGCAGCGGCACATCCAGCTGCAACAGCGACAGCTGCAATGGACCATAGTGCAATCTTTGCGCTTTTTTGCATGACATCCCTTTCCCAGGAGCTAGTCAGTCTCGAACAGCTGCTCAAGGCGGCGCGGATAGTGATTCAAGAAGTCCTTGGTGATGGCAAAACTCTCCGTGTCTTCATAGTCAATCTCTGAGATGCCTTCCTCGTCAAACTGGAGAATCTGGGAGTTCGGGTAGGCCAACAGTATCGGCGAATGGGTCGCGATGATGAACTGCGATCCGTTCTTCACCAACTGATCGATCGTGGCAAGCGCGGCAAGCTGCCTTGCCGGAGACAAGGCAGCTTCCGGCTCATCAAACAGGTACAGGCCATTGCCACGAAGTTTTTTGGTCAGTAATGCCATGAAAGACTCGCCATGCGATCTTGCATGGAGCGACTTTCCTCCGTACCCGTCGAGATACCCCACTTCGTCCATATACGTTGCGACATTGAAAAAGCTCTCCGCGCGAAGGAAGTAACCATCCTTCGGACGCCTGAAGCCACGCACCAGCCGAAGGAAGCGATGCAGATCCGAGGTCGATGAAGTGGTCGACAACTGAAAGTTTCGCGTACCCCCTCAGGGCTGAACCCCAACGCCAGTGCCAGCGCTTCCAGCACAGTGGACTTTCCCGCGCCATTCTCGCCGACGAAGAATGTCACGTCCGGATGAAATCTAAGCTTCCCCACGTCCCGAACCGCAGGAATGTTGAACGGGTAACCCCCTGCTTCGTCGTCGCTGCTCGAATCGAGGGACACGCTCTGCAGATACGGCTTTTCATTGAGCGGCATGACTGGCTTCCTTTCCCGTCAACAATCCAACTGCCCCCATTGGTGCTCATGGAATGTCCGCTTTGGGCCAGAAGCAGACATTCCTTAGATTTCTTGGCCAGCAGTATGGCAACTCTCTAATCCGCCGGGGAGTATCACCATGTCTATACAGCGCCCTAGTCGTCCGCTGATCCCCTGGAACCACGGCAGGATCATGGGACAGAAGCTGCCGCTCCGGCTTCGGGACATTTTTGGCGTAAGGGTCCGGCTTCAATTGCAGCGCCGCATCCGAGACTTGGCTCTGTTCAATCTGGCGATCGATAGCAAGCTTCGCGGATGCGACCTTGTCGCCCTTCGGGTTGGCGATCTGGCCAGAGAGGGTGGCCTTGGGGCTAGAGCCCAAATTATTCAGCGCAAGACAGGTAGAACGGTCCAGTTTGAGCTCACCGAACAAACTCGGCGCGCCATCATGGATTGGATCATCCGAAGGGGCTTGACCCGAGAGGACTACTTATTCCCAAGCCGGCGGCGACCTCTGGCTCACTTGTCGACGCGCCAGTACGCCAGGATTGTGAAACGCTGGGTCGCGAGCGCCGGGCTCCCGCCATCGGACTACGGCACGCACTCCATGAGGCGCACGAAGCCGACCCTGATCTATCGTCGGACCCACAACCTACGGGCTATCCAGCTCCTACTCGGGCACACCAAGCTCGAGAGTACCGTGCGCTATCTGGGCATAGAGGTCGAGGACGCCCTGGCTCTATCGGAAGAAACGGAAGTCTGAACAGGCGCGGAGAACCAGCCGCCGGTCGTGCGGCACGATCGCCCAGTCCCTCCCTATATCGAACCATGGGCCTATCCGGGGGACACCGCCGACGCAGAGCGTCATCCACCAGGGTGACGCCGCAGGGCCGTGACCACCCGATGTCAACCTCCCACGCTAGGCTCGAATCACTACGTTGTTCTGCGAG
>Ga0068857_100004885_pt1 | contig 11372 bp, 9 predicted proteins | sample KBSCornC72_FD_66591 | JGI IMG/M metagenome (GOLD analysis project Ga0068857, IMG submission 66591) | Corn rhizosphere microbial communities from Kellogg Biological Station, Michigan, USA - KBS Corn C7-2 | ecosystem: Host-associated > Plants > Roots > Rhizosphere > Soil ...
CGCGTGCCGCGGGGGCGCCGGCCAACGCGATCCAGGCCTGGCTGCGCGCGATGGGGCAGCATGTCTCGATCCAGGGCATCCATTCGAACGACAGGTTCGACATCATCGTGGAGCATCGCCGCGCCGCCGACGGCATGAGCGAGACGGGCGGGCTGATGTTCGCCGGCCTGCAGCAGGGCAGGAAGGAATTGCGGCTGCTCAAATGGACGCTGGGCGGCAAGGAACAATTTTTCGACGCGGCCGGCGTGGGCGAAACGCGCGGCAGCATGCGGACACCCGTCCAGGGCCATCTCACCTCCAGCTTCGGCATGCGCTTCCACCCGGTGCTGGGCTATAGCCGCATGCACAAGGGCATCGATTTTGGCGCCCCCATGGGCTCGCCGATCATCGCCGCGACCGACGGGACGGTGAACTTCGCCGGCTGGCATGGCGGGCATGGCAATTATGTGCAGATCAAGCAGTCCGCCAATTTCGGGACCGGCTATGCGCATATGAGCCGCATCGCGGTGCGCTCGGGCGAGCATGTCCGGGCTGGCCAGATCATCGGCTATGTCGGCTCGACCGGCCTGTCGACCGGTCCGCACCTCCATTTCGAGGTGTTCGTCAACAATGTCGCGGTCAACCCCACGGGGGTGAAGTTCCTCCAGGCGGCGACGCTGACGGGGGCGGAACTCGGCCGCTTCAAGGCGACTCTCGGCCGGCTGATGGCGATCCACCCGCGCGGGTGACGGTCGAGCTCTGACGTTCACCTATCGTCGTCATTGCGAGCCCCGCAGGGGCGCGGCAATCCAGTCCGGCGGGCCTGGATCGCCATAGCGCTTCGCGCTTCGCGATGACGAAAATGGGGGCGCCGCGCGACGGACGCATATGTCTAGCCTCCACCACGAGCTATAGTCCGCTCGACGCGAACGGGTCGGGAGGGCTAAGACCGGCGGATGATCGCACCGATCACGGCGATCCGCTCCACGTCCCGATATGGCGGCTTGACCAGTTCCTCGCCGAACACGTCGGGGTCGATCTCGCGATAGTCGCACCTAAAGCCGCGCCGCGCCGCCTCGGCTTCCAGCGCGTCCGCCAGCTTATCCCTGCCCTCGACGATTGCGCTGCCGGTATAGAGGATAACCCGTCCGCCCGGTGCGAGCTGGTCCATCGCCTCGACCGTCAGGTCGCGCGAGACCTGGCCACCATGCATGCCGCCGCCGTCACGATAGTCCCGGCCGCGATCGTCGACGATATAAGGCGGATTGAGCATCGCGACGTCGAGCCGCGCGCCGACACCGTCCAGCCCTGACGTTTGGATCGTTTCGATCTGCACGCCCGCCGCGGCGGCGTTGATCCGCGCGAGCCGCAGCGCATTGGGATTGACGTCGGTTGCCAGGACTCTGGCGCTCGGACACAGCTTGGCAGCGATGATCGCCCCGACGCCGGCACCACCGCCGATATCCGCAATCCGCGACCGGGGATCCGGCGCATGCGCCGCGAATTCGGCCGCGATCAGATCGGCGAAGCGATAGCTGTCGGGACCGAAGAAGACGCTGTCCTCCGCCTCGGTCGGATAGGCCGAATGGAGATAGAGGTCGCCGCGCAACGCCGACACGCGCAACGTGCTGCGCAGCAGGCGGTCTCGCTCCTCGATCATGCCGCCCCGGTTCAGGCAATCGCGCAGCTCCGCCGCCAGCAAATCCGCCGTGAAAGGCAGGCTCCAGCCGAAAATATCGCGCAAATCGCGCGCCAGCGTCCGCTCGGGCCGCGCCAGCACGCGGGCATGCGTGGCCGGCGTGGGGGTGACGAAATGATAACCCGCGCCCATGAGCTTCCGCAGCAGGTCGAGCAGCGCCTGGTCAGCCTCATCCAACGGTTGCTCGGTCGCCGCGGGCAAGGGCGCGGCCATCGGTTCAGCCGTTCACCACCGTCCCGCCATTGGGATGCAGCACCTGCCCCGACATGTAGCTCGAATCCTCGCAGGCCAGGAACAGGAAGGCGGGCGCGACCTCGTTGGGCTGGCCGGGGCGGCCCATCGGCGTGTCCTTGCCGAAATTGGCGAGCTTCTCCTTGCTCGATCCGCCCGAGGGATTGAGCGGGGTCCAGATCGGGCCTGGCGCGACCGCGTTCACGCGGATCCGCTCCTTGATCAGCTGATCGGACAAAGCGCGCGTGAAGCCGACGATCGCGCCCTTGGTCGAGCTATAGTCCACGATCTCGGGCTCGCCCTGGTAAGCCGTGATGCTGGTGCAATTGACGATCGCGGCACCGGCCTTGAGATGATCGCGCGCGGCCTGGGTCATGAAGACCATCCCGAAGATATTGGTCTGGAACGTACGCCGCAGCTGCGCCTCGCTGATGTCCCTTATGTCCTTGTCGGGATGCTGCTCGCCGGCATTGTTGACGAGCACGTCGAGCCTGCCGAATTCGCCGATCACCTGCTCGACCGCGCGAATGCAGAAGTCGCGGTCGCCGACATCGCCCGCGATGGTCAGGCATTTGCGCCCCTCGCGCTCGACGATGCGCTTCGTCGCTTGGGCATCCTCATGCTCGGACAGATAGATGATCGCGACGTCCGCGCCTTCGCGCGCATAGAGTGCCGCGACCGCGCGCCCGATGCCGCTGTCGCCACCCGTGACGATCGCGACCTTGCCATCGAGCCGCCCCGAGCCGGGATAGCGGGGCTCGTAATCCGGCTTGGGGTCGAGCGTCGCCTCGCTGCCGGGCAGATCGTCTTCGTGGATCATCGGGTCCTTGGCGTGCGAGTCCATGTGGTGCCTCCTTGAGCTTTGCGCACCAACGCCGCGAGGCTGACCCAAGCTCCGTCATGCCAGCGGAAGCTGGCATCCATCTCCCGCAAGTTCGGCAGGCAGATGAGGCGGGCGAGTCCCGAGTCCGAGGCTGGGCCCGCGCCACTCTGCCTCCGAACCCAACCACTATCGCGCCCGGATTTGCGTCTGGCGCAACCTCTCCTATCTTGTGCCGGATGCCGCCTTCCCAGACCGACGCCACGTCCGATCCCGAGAACGGCATCGCCGCGCTCAGGCGCTTCCTGCCCTATCTCTGGCCCAAGGATCGCCCCGGCCTGCGTTTCCGCGTCGTCCTGGCGATGGCGCTGGTGATCGGCGCCAAATGCATCACGCTGATGATGCCCTTCGCCTACAAGGCGGCGATCGACCATATGACGCCGGGGCATGAGGCGGTCGGCCTCGCCATGGCTTTGGTCGTCGCCTATGCCGCCGCGCGCTTCGGCGGGGTGCTGTTCGACAATCTGCGCAACGCCATCTTCGAACGTGTCGGGCAGGAAGCTGCACGCCGGCTGGCGATGCAGGTGTTCGCGCATCTCCACCGCCTGTCGTTGCGTTTCCATCTCGAACGGCGCACCGGATCGCTCTCCAAGGTGATCGAACGCGGCACCAAGAGCATCGACACGATGCTCTATTTCCTGCTGTTCAACATCGTGCCGACCTTCTTCGAACTCGGCGCGGTCTGCATCATCTTCTTCACCAAGTTCGGCCCCGGCCTCGTCGTGGCGACGGCGGTCATGGTTGCGCTCTACATCTTGTTCACCCGGACCATGACCGAATGGCGGATCGCGCTGCGCCGTGAATGGACCAGATCGGATGGCGACGCCGCGCAGAAAGCGGTGGATTCGCTGCTCAATTACGAGACGGTCAAATATTTCAACGCCGAAGGGGTCGAGCAGCGCCGTTATGGCGAAAGCGTCAAGACACTGATCGATACCACCACCAAGCTCGAGACCAGCCTGGCCTGGCTCAATATCGGCCAGGGTTTCATCACCAATGCGATGATGGCCGGCGCGATGGCCTATAGCGTGTGGGGCTGGAGCCAGGGCCGCTTCACCACCGGTGATGTCGTGTTCATCAACACGATGCTCAGCCAGCTTTTCCGTCCGCTCGATTTCCTCGGCATGGTCTATCGCGAGATCCGCCAGGGGCTGATCGACATGGAGGCGATGTTCAAGCTGGTCGACACGCCAGAGGAGGTGGTCGATCGGCCCGGCGCGCCTGTTTTGGTCACCAAGGGTGGCGCGGTCCGCTTCGACCATGTCGATTTCGCTTATGATCCCGACCGGCAGATCTTGAAGGACGTGAACTTCGCGGTGCCGGCGGGCGGCACGCTTGCCGTGGTCGGGCCGTCGGGGGCGGGCAAGTCGACGCTCGCGCGATTGCTGTTCCGGTTCTACGACGTGACCGGCGGGCGCATCCTGATGGACGGCCAGGATCTGTCCGAGGTCACTCAGTCCTCGGTCCGCCGCGCGATCGGCATCGTCCCGCAGGATACGGTGCTGTTCAACGACACGATCGGCTACAATATCGCCTACGGCCGCGCGGGCGCGACGCAGGACGAGGTGATCGCCGCCGCCAGGGGCGCCTCGATCCACGATTTCATCGTGTCGCTGCCGCAGGGCTATGACACGATGGTCGGTGAACGGGGTCTCAAATTGTCGGGCGGCGAGAAGCAGCGCGTCGCGATCGCGCGCACCCTGCTCAAGGATCCGCAATTGCTGATCCTCGACGAGGCGACCAGCGCGCTCGACAGCCGCACCGAAGCCGCGATCCAGGAAACGCTCGGCCGGCTGGCCGAACGGCGCACGACGATCATCGTCGCGCACCGCCTGTCGACCATCGTCCATGCCGACGAGATCGTCGTGATGGAGAAAGGCCGCATCGTCGAACGCGGCACGCACGCCTCGCTGGTCGCCGAAGGCGGCCTCTATGCGGAGATGTGGGCGCGCCAGCAGGCCGAACAGCGCGAGGCCGAGGAAGCCGCCGAGGCCGAAGCCGCCTGAGACTCGGCTTGACGGGTCAGGCCCGCCCCCATATGTGCGCGCCTTCGTTTGCGACCGGCCCCTTCGTCTAGCGGTCTAGGACGTCGCCCTCTCACGGCGAAAACACGGGTTCGAGTCCCGTAGGGGTCACCAGCGAATCCAACGACTGCGGGCAAAACGCCGCTTCCCACGCGTCGGCGGAGCACCTCCGGGTGAACGCAACGTCTTTTCCGCACGAGACTCACGCCCGGGAGAAGAAGTGGACAATGCGCATAAGCAGGTCCTCTGGCCGTCCGATTTCTTCGGAGCGAACTGCGACTTGGCTGCGCGCATAACGATTGCGGCTGCGCTTGACCGAGGCCTCCAGGGCGCGGGCCACATCTTCATTTCCGCACAGGATCGGGTCCATTGAGGACTTGTCGATCACATAGAGGCGAGCGTCGGTCAGTGCTGTCGCGGTGGCGACTCGCGGCGCTCCCGTCAGCAGGCCGATTTCTCCGACATGATCCCCGGCGCCCAGCCGACCGACGACCGTCGTTTGCCCCTCGACGGTTCGGGTGATCTCGAGCACGCCGTCGGCCACGAAATAGAGGTTTGCTTCGCACCCACCCTGCGCGAACAACAGCTCGCCGGCGGCGATGCGGCGTTGCTTCATGGACCGTTCGAGCTGGCCGAACTGTTCGTCGGCAAGACCATCGAAGAGGGCCGCCTCGCGCAGAAGCCGGCCTCCGCAATCGGCCGACGAACCCGGGACCAAGCCGTTGGCGCTCATCTGCCTGCGGGCGTGGCGCAGCAGCTCGCTCCGAACATGCGGCGATCGAGCGGTATCGGCGACCGTGAAGGATATCTCATAGCTGTTGGTGCGCTCGCCCACACGGAGCAGCAGGATCGTGGGTTCCGGTTGCGGCAGCACGTCCGGAACCAGCATCGTGGCCATGCGGATCAGCTCGAACACGCGGTCGGGATCGGCGGCGGCTGGCGCTGAAAGCAGGGCGCGCACGATGCCATGTTCGCTCGGCGAGCTTCGGTTCACAATCTGCGCCTTGGCGATCATGCTGTTCGGGATCACCACCAGATCGTCCTGGTCCGTGCGCAATCGGATCGACCGCCAATTGATCTGCTCGACGCGCCCCTCGATGCTGTCGCTCAGTCGGATCCGGTCGCCGACATGAAAGGGCTGCTCGACCCCCACCGCGATGCCGGCGAAGACGTCGGCGAGCGTGCTCTGAAGCGCGAGACCGAGCACGATCGCGACCAGACCCGATGTCGCGACCAGGCCGCCGATCGGAAGCTTCAGCACCAGACCGAGCACCGCGAGCGCGGCGGCGAGATAGATGGCGGCCGCAAGCAGATCAGAAACCAGCCGCATCTCGCGCGATCGTTCGTCATGCTGCAGGAGCGCGCGGGCGAGCGAGACGGTCGCGCGGCAGGCGAAGAACCACCAGCCGGCCGCCACCGCGCGCACCCAGCCGCGCTCGCCGGACGTCATCGCGGTGGGAAGAGGGCCCGCCTGGGCTTGCGCCAAAACGAGACTCAGGACGAACAGGGCAAAGATGTCGGCCGCCAGCCGAATCAAAGCCGAGCGCCCCCGAACCGCAAGCAGCGTGCCGATCGATATGACGAGTGCCAGCGCGGGAAGGACAGCGTCCATCGCCTCTTCGTCCTCAGGGGTCGGCCGGATCGGCCCGTCGAACAGCCCAGCCGACCGGCGCCCGACTATCGGCCTGTCGGCGGTGGAAGGGCAGTTAAGCGCGGTTAAACGTCGAAGATGCGTGAAGGATGGCGAGGCCTCTTCAGATCGCCAGCGTTTCACCATCTGCGGGGATGAGCAGGCGCTGTTCATATCCATCCCGTTTCGAGAAGGCACGCAGGTCGGCTCGGCTGAGGATGCAGTGGTTGACGGCTTCCATGTGGCTGGCGATCAGCATGGCGTTCGGCGCCGCGCGATGCACGGCGAGGACGTCGGTGGGTCCCATGATGATCGGATCGAGCCCGATCACCGTCGCCATGCCGGCGTTCAGCACGATCACGTCCGGGGCGTGGCGGGCGATGGCGCGCTCGACCTCAACGTTCCAGATCGTGTCGCCGGCAACATAAAGCGTCTTGTGGGCGGGATGGCTCATGACGAAGCCGCTGACGGGACCGAGGATCTGCGGCAGTGCCTTCAGCGCCGCGTCGGTGCCATGCTGCCCGCCAGTACGGTTCAGACGCACGCCCCGAAATTCGCTATTTTCGGTCAGCAACCGCACGTCCGGGAAGCCGGCCGATCGGAGCTGGGCGGCGTCGTCGCCATTCTGGGCGAAGATCGGCAGCGACTTGTTCAGCTTCGCTTTCGTCGCCTCGTCCCAGTGGTCGGGATGCAGGTGCGTCACGATGACCGCATCCACGTCGACGATCGAGGCGAGCGGCATGGGCAGCGGCACCAGGGGGTTGCGCCGCTGGCTGTTCGCCGTTCCCTCGAAGCCGGGAAAGGCGTCCTTGTCCGCAAGCAATGGGTCAACCAGGAAGCGGACCCCGCCATAGTCGATGCGCAAGGTCGCATTGCGCACCTGGGTCAGGCTCGCGTTTCGTGTGGAACGCCCGGGAGCGGCGCTGGCCGACCCGCTCGCTGAGGCAAGCAGCGCACCACCCGCCACGGTGATTGCCTGGCGGCGTGTCCATGAGTTCGGCGTCTGTGAAGCTTCGACCATCTGCATCTTCCCTCAAACGACCCCGGGCGGCCGCCGTGCGCGCCGCCCGGCACGTTGCGGCTAGTTGGCGTCTGCCGCCGCAGCCTCGATGAAGGCCACGACGTCCTTGGGGTGGGACAGCATCACGGCGTGGCTGCTGTTGATCACGGTCAGCTTGGCCTTGGCGCGGGTCGCCATGAAGCGCTGGGTGGTCGGCGAGACCATGTGGTCCTGCGTCGTCAGCATCCAGTGGACCGGTTTGTCCTTCCACGCCGCGGTGGCGAGTTTGGTCTGCACCGCGCCGAGGCCCCAGGGAACCTGCGCCACCGCCATGAAGCCGGTGATCGAGATATCGACATCCTGGGCAAAGGCGCTCGGGAACTTGACGGGATCGACGATGATGAACCCGTCGGCCGGCGGCAGCAGCGGCGGACCGGACTCGCCCGGCACCGCCCGGGTGGCGAGCTCGAACACCGATTCCCCGGCATCGGGCGCGAGCGCCGCGATATAAGCGAGGCTCTTGACCTTGGGATCGGCACCAGCTTCGGTGATGACCGCACCGCCATAGCTGTGGCCGACCAGCAGGACCGGCTTGGTCGCCTTGGCGATCACCTGGCGCGTCGCCGCGACGTCGCCATCGAGCGTGATGGTCGGGTTCTGGACGACCAGGACCTCATAACCGTCCTTGGTCAGGATGTCGTAGACCGACTTCCAGCCCGAGGCATCGACAAAGGCGCCGTGCACCAGGACGATCGAGACCGGCTTGTCAGGCGCGCGGGTCTGGGCGGCGGCGGACGTGGTCGTAGCCATGGCGAGAAGCACTCCTGCGATAAGATGTTTCATTGACGTCACTCCTTGCTTGGGTAGCGCGTGCCCGCGCCTGATGCCGTGGGAGACGCCAGGCCGCGTCATGCGTGGCCCAGCTTGCGATCCAGTGCTGCGATAAGGGCCTTGGCGATCGGATGGTCCGAACGCGGGTTCTGGCCGGTGATCAGCTCGCGATCTTCCACCGCATAAGGCTCGAAGTCCGGCCCGGTATCGATGACCGCGCCGGCCAGGCCGAGCGCGTAGGGCATGTCGAAATAGAGTTTGGCGTGGAGGATCCTGTCCTCGATCACCTTCTCCTCAGCCTTCTCGAAGACGGTCATCCGATAGCCGGCATATTGCCAACCTTCGGCCCATTCCCTGGCCTTGTCGGGATCGCCGGCGATCAGCGCGGCGCGAAACTCGCGCGCATAAGGCATGGCTGCGGTCGCGGAGATCGGTCCGTGGCACAGCATCGCAGTCGGCTTCTGCTGCTCGTGGACGTGACGCAGGATCTCGCCGACCTCCTGGTCCTGCATCAGATCGACGACCGGCGCCTGGCCGCCGGGGATGAAGACCCCGTCATAGCTGTCCAGCCCTTCGTCGAGGATCGAGCGCAGGCTCCGGCCCCTCATTGAGGGGTCGCTGGCGTAGAAGGCCTTGGCCCGCTCGTAAGCGTGCACGTCGCCACCGAAATGCGCCGCCGCGTCCGAGGCCTTGTCGATCGTCGGCGGGGCGCCGTTCGGAGTGGCGAGCACGACCTAGTAGCCCGCGTCGACGAGGGCCATCGCCGGCACAACCGTTTCGTTGAGATACTGACCGGTTGCGCCCCAATATCCGCCCTTGGTCTCGATGCGCGTCGCATTCGAGCCAATGACGACGACCCTTCCCTTGTTCATGACGTCCTCCGTTGCGCTGATCTGCGGGGGCGGCAGCCGCACATCTGATACGCCGACGTCCTGGGCTCCGGTCGTCAATTGCGGTAAGTTCGGGTTAAGCGCGAAGGTGGCTCCAGGGGCGTCCGACGGCCGGTTCCGAACAGGATTGGCCGGAGAAGCGGACTTTTCCCGAAATTGACCCAGCTTAACTCTTGCGCGTCGGCGTCCGCCGATAGGACCGATCCCGAATCCACGGCAACGATGCCGCCGATCTGCCTGGGAGGCTATCCGTGTCCGGCGCACGAGCACCCGACGAGAATGCGAAGGCGCGCCTGTCTGCGTGCGAGCTCCTGCTTGCGGAATATATCCATCGCACCGCCAATGATTTTGCCACTGCCAGTGCGGAGATACGCATCGCTTCAAGAATGCCGACGCCTTCGGCGGTGAAAGACCGGCTGGCGCAGGCCGCGACGAGGCTGCACGCTTTGGCATCGATCCAGCGGATCCTGCAGCCGCCGCGTGAAGCCTCCATCGATCTCGGCAATTGCCTTTGCGAGCTTTGCTGCCACCTGGCCGAGGCACGCTTCGCCGAACGGGAATCGTTCATCCGGCTCCAGACCTGTGAGGCGGTGCTCGATGCCGAGCGCGGCTGGGCGTTGCTCGCGATCGTCTCCGAGCTGCTCACCAACGCCGCGCGCCACGCCTTCGACAGCCCAGGCGGCCTGGTGCGGATCGAGGTGACCAGGCGCGGTGACACCATTCTTTGCCGGATCAGCGACAATGGCGTCGGGCTTGCCGCCGCCGGGCGCGAGCCTCGCATGGGAACCGCCATCGTCGAAGCGCTCGCGCGTGGCGCGGGCATCGACTTGCTGATGCTGCCGCGCGACACCGGCACCGCGATCGAGCTCAGCCTCATTGTGCCGACGACGCCATGATGACCGAGGCCAGTTGAGCCTTACCGGTTTTTACCTGGTTTAACTCCGCCGACGCCGAGTGCTGGTCTAGGGGCGCAATCAGGGCCGCAATCCGCCGAAAAGGTGGCGCGCAGCGGGAACCGGCTGCGGTGGGAGAACCGGGATGACCAGCAACGTAAAGACCGTGGGCATCTTGACGGCCCATCCGGGCAAGGAAGCCCAATTGCGCGGCCTGCTCGAAGGGTTGATCGGCCCCAGTCGCTCTGAACCGGGCAATCTGCGCTATGACCTCTGGACCGCTCCGTCCGAGCCGGTCGTCTTCGTGCTCGACGAACTCTATGTCGACGCGGACGCGGCCGCGACGCATCGGGCTTCGCTGCACTACCAGCACTATCACGCAAATGTCGGCGCGCTGGCCGACCGCCGGGCCCTGAGCCTCGAGGCGGTCATGGTTGCCTGAAGCGGGAGAGACGAGGTTCGAGACGACGGCCAGGAGATTAATCGAAAGGACCTGAACAATGCCTACGATCACGACTCCAGACGGCGTGAGCATCTTCTACAAGGATTGGGGGTCAGGGCAGCCGATCGTTTTCAGCCATGGCTGGCCGCTGAGCGCGGACGACTGGGATGCCCAGATGATGTTCTTCCTTCAGCATGGCTATCGCGTGATCGCCCACGATAGGCGCGGCCACGGCCGGTCCGATCAGCCCAGCACCGGCAATGACATGGACCACTGGGTTGCCGACCTCGCGGCGCTCACCGAACAGCTCGACCTGCGCGACGCGGTCCATATCGGGCACTCGACGGGTGGCGGTGAGGTGGCTCGTTATGTCGCACGTCACCAGGAGCGCGTCGCGAAGGCGGTGCTGGTCGCTTCACTGACGCCGAACATGTACCGGAGCGAGGACAACCCGTCCGGTCAGCAGCCGGAATGGTTCGAAGCGATCCGGGCAGGTGTGCTGGGCAACCGTGCGGAGTTCTTCCGTTTCGTCCCTGAGAATCCGTTCTATGGCTACAATTTGGATGGGGCCAAGCCTTCGGAGGCCGTGATTGCGAACTGGTGGCGCCAGGGCATGGCCGGCGGTGCTCTCGCTCACTACGCGACCGTCGCCTCCTGGCTCGAAGATTATACCGAGGACCTCAAGAAGATCACCGTACCGGTGCTGGTGATGCATGGCGAGGCCGATCAAGTCGTCCCGTTCGCGAGTTCGGTCCCGCGTGCGGTCGACCTGCTCAAGCACGGGTCGCTGAAGACTTATCCCGGATATCCTCATGGCATGCTGACCACGCATGCGGATGTCCTCAACCCCGACCTGCTCTCGTTCATCAGGTC
>Ga0068857_100004887_pt1 | contig 11367 bp, 12 predicted proteins | sample KBSCornC72_FD_66591 | JGI IMG/M metagenome (GOLD analysis project Ga0068857, IMG submission 66591) | Corn rhizosphere microbial communities from Kellogg Biological Station, Michigan, USA - KBS Corn C7-2 | ecosystem: Host-associated > Plants > Roots > Rhizosphere > Soil ...
CAGCGCGCAATTGCCGACGCGCGCGTCTGATCCGATGGGCCTGTCCGCACTCTCCACGGACCTCTACGAACTGACGATGGTCGGTGGCTATTACGTCAAGGGTTTGTCAGCTCCTGCGACCTTCGATCTCTTCGTCCGACAGCTTCCTGCAACGCGCAATTACCTCGTCGCATGCGGCATCGAGCAGGCGCTCGATTTTCTCGAGGCGGTGCACTTCACGGCGGAAGAGATCCGATTCCTGCGCACGGTTCCAGCGCTGGCGACGTTGCCGGCTGCGTTCTTCGATGAGTATTTGCCCCGGTTCCGCTTCACCGGCGACGTGTGGGCTGTCGATGAGGGAACGCCGCTGTTCGCCCAGGAGCCGCTAATGCGGGTAACCGCACCGCTTCCTGAGGCGCAGCTCGTCGAGACAGCGCTCATTGCCGAGACGATGTTTCCCACGTCGGTGGCGAGCCGTGCTGCCCGGATCGTAACGGCGGCCGCCGGCCGTCCGGTCATGGAGTTCGGGGCCCGTCGCGCGCACGGTATCGACGCCGGAATCCGCGCCGCTCGGGCGGCGTACATCGCCGGCTTCAGTTCGACGTCGATCGTCGAGGCGGGGAAGCGCTTCGGCATACCGCTGTCGGGCACGATGGCGCATTCATGGGTGATGGCGTTCGCGGAGGAAAGTTCCGCCTTTCGTGCCTACGCCGAGACTCTCGGCGATGCGGTCTTCATCATTGACACCTACGATACGGTGGCGGCGGCGAGGACAATCATCAACTCAGGGCTGAAACCGAAAGCGGTTCGCATCGACAGCGGCGATCAGGTGGCGCTCAGCCGCGAAGTTCGCCGCATCTTTGACGAGCGTGGCCTAAACGACACAACCATCGTGCTCAGTGGCGATCTCGACGAGATGCGGATTGCGGAAATCCTCGCCGCCGGTGCGCCTGTTGACGGGTTCGGCGTCGGGACGGCCGTGAGCACGGCGAGCGATGCGCCCGCGCTCTCAGGCGTCTATAAGCTCGCCGAGATCGAACGCGAAGGACGCGCGGTCCCGGTACTGAAAAGGAGTCCGGGGAAGCGCACGTACCCTGGGCGCAAGCAGGTCTGGCGTGTGATGCGCGGCGGCATCGCACTCGAGGACGTGTTGGCGCTCGAAGACGCTGGGCCACCGGCCGACGCCGAACCGCTTTTACGTCAAGTGATGAAGAGCGGCGTGCGATTGTCTCGTCCGTCGCTGAACGAGATGCGTGACCGATGCCGACAGCAGGTTGCGACGTTACCGCGTGAAGTCACGCAGCTAATTGACGGCAAGAATTATCCCGTTCACATCAGGATTGCGACCTGATCGCGTGGTCAACGGCCGCAGCGGTGACGCGGAAGTGCGAAGCGCTCCACACGACGCGTCCGTTCTTCACGAGGAGCGCTTGCGGCGTTTCGTGACGGACCCCCAACCTCTGCGCGATGGCATTCGATACAGCGCGATGTGTCTGAACTGTCACCATCGCATATTGCGGAGGGCAATCGCATTCACGATCGTTGAGATGCGCCACCAGCTCGTCTAACGCTTCCAGACTCACACCGCACGTGTAGCTATGTTTGAAGAGCAGCACCGGCCGTGATTGGGATTCGGTAAGCAGTTGTTGGAGCTCGTCAATGTGTTCCAGCGGTCTGAGATTGGGATGCATGCGACTTCAGTTTAGCAGCCCGCTACAAGGTTGGCCCTCCGTATGCACGTTGAGCCGCGTTTTTTCTGCGGCGCGACGCTACTTGCCGCCCGCGCGATTTTATAAATGGGTTCCGCAGCTCTACTACTGACGATTGCCTTTGCGATCAGCGGGTGCGAAAAGGCGGTTTCCCCCGCAGCCAACTCCAATAGCACTGCACCGAGCACAGCTTCCGCCGAACCGGTTGCCGGCACGAATCCATCGCCCGATACCAGCGGCGACTGGGTGCGTCCCGCGCGCGACTACTCGAGCACGCGCTTCAGTCCGCTCGACCAGATCAATACCGAAAACGCGAAGCAGCTCGTCGTAAAAGCCACCTTTTCCACTGGGGTGCTGCACGGCCACGAAGCGGCGCCGATCGTTGCCAACAACACGATGTACATCGTGACGCCGTACCCGAACCTCGTGTATGCGCTCGACCTGTCGAAGGATGGCGCGCCGGTCAAGTGGAAGTACGAGCCGAAGACGCTGGCCGCCGCTCAGGGCGTCGCGTGTTGTGACGTCGTCAATCGCGGCGTGTCGTACGCGGACGCCACCATCTTCCTGAACACCCTCGACAACCGGACGATCGCTCTCGACGCCGATACGGGGAAGGAGAAGTGGGTCTCGAGGCTCGGCGACCTCAACAAAGGCGAGACGATCACGATGGCGCCCCTCGTCGTGAAAGACAAAGTCCTCGTGGGCAACTCTGGTGGCGAGATGGGGGTCCGTGGCTGGCTGACGGCGCTCGATGCCAGGAACGGAAATATCGCGTGGCGCGCGTATTCGACCGGCCCTGATAAAGAGGTGTTGATCGGGCCACGCTTCAAGCCGTTCTACGCCTCCGATCGGGGAACCGATCTCGGGATTCACACCTGGCCCGCCGACGCGTGGCGTATCGGCGGTGGTGCCGTGTGGGGTTGGATCTCCTACGACCCGCAGTTGAATCTCGTCTACTACGGCACCTCGAACCCCGGACCCTGGAACCAGGAGCAGCGGCCGGGCGATAACAAGTGGACTGCCGGCGTTTTTGCCCGCGACGCCGACACCGGCGAAGCCATCTGGTTTTATCAGATGTCCCCGCACGATCTGTGGGATTACGACGGCGTCAACGAGCAGGTTCTGGCGGATCTTCCGCTTGGAGGCGGCACGCGCAAAGTGATGATGCGTGCCGACCGTAACGGATATCTGTACGTGATCGATCGCACCAGGGGCGAGGTCATCTCGGCCGATCCTTACGTCGCGGTCACGTCGACGAAGGGCATCGACCTCAAATCGGGGCGCCCGATCGAAAACGAATCACTGCATCCATCGCTCGGCCAGGTCGTACGCAATGTTTGTCCTGCGGCACCCGGCGGCAAGGACTGGCAGCCGACCGCGTACTCGACCCGAACGGGATTGCTCTACATACCCGCGAACAACCTGTGCATGGACTTCGAAGGTGTCGAGGCGAACTACATCGCCGGAACCCCCTTCGTCGGCGCCAACGTCCGGATGTATGCCGGCCCCGGCGGCAATCGCGGGGAGTTCATCGCCTGGGATCCCGTCGCGCGCAAGAAGGCGTGGTCGATCAAGGAGAACTTTCCGGTCTGGAGCGGAGTCGCTGTCACGGCCAGCGACGTGGCGTTCTACGGGACGATGGACGGCTGGTTCAAGGCGGTCAACGCGAAAACGGGTGAGGAGCTCTGGAAGTCGAAGGTGGGTTCGGGGATCGTGGGACAGCCCGTCACGTATCGTGGACCTGACGGTAAACAGTACGTCGCCATTCTCGCCGGTGTCGGCGGATGGTCGGGCGCGATCGTCGCTGGCGGTCTCGATCCCCGCGACGGCACTGCGGCGCTGGGGTTTGTCAACGCGATGCCCGATTTGCCCCAGGCGACGACCGCGGGCGGCATGCTCTATATCTTCGGATTGCCATGAGACGCATGTTGTTCCTGTTCATCGCGTCGCTGGTTGCTGTCGCACTTCGTGATCTTCGTGGTGCCGAGCCGCTCCGTGTGTGTGCCGATCCGAATAACCTCCCATTCACGAATGCGAAAGGGGAGGGCTTCGAAAACCGGATCGCCGCGCTGCTCGCGCGCGATCTCGGAAGTCGCGTCGAATACACGTGGTTTGCACAGCGCCGCGGATTTCTTCGCAACACGCTGACCGCGCAGAAGTGCGACGTCGTCATGGGGCTGCCAGTCGACTCTGACGCAGCGTGGACGACGAAGCCGTACTACCGGTCGACCTATGTCTTCGTCACGCGGCGGTCGCGCAACCTTCACGTCCGATCATTCGATGATCCTCAGCTGCGAAGCCTCCGCGTCGGGGTCGAACTCGTCGGCGACGACGGGGCGAATACACCGCCGGCGCACGCGCTGAGCCGCCGCGGCATCGTCGGCAATGTCGTCGGCTTCAGCGTCTACGGCGATTACCGGACGAACAGTCCTCCATCGGCCATCATTGCGGCGGTAGCCCGCGGCGATGTCGATATCGCTGCCGCGTGGGGCCCGATGGCCGGTTACTTCGCCGCACGTCAACCTGTTGCACTCGATGTTGTTCCCGTGCAACCGCAGGTCGATGGACGGTTCCTCCCGCAGACCTTCAGCATCGCCATGGCGACTCGTCGCCGCGACAACGCCCGTCACCAACAACTCGAACGGTTCATCGACCGTCGGCGGCACGATATCGATGCCATTCTTGCGGAGTACCACGTGCCGCGGGTTGATGGTGCTCGCGGTGCTGACACGTCCGCGCCGCTGTCCCGTCCACGACCGGAGCGAGAGAGATGAACCCGCGGTGGCCCTGGGGTATCGCGCTTTGCGCATTGAGCCTTGCGATCGCCTCGTGCGAGCGCGAGGTTCGGCCGTTCCAGGATCTGGCGGTGTCGTCTGCGCGGACGCAGAAGCCCGTGCTCAGCCCGCTCTTTCCGGGCGGCCAGCCGCTGCCGGAGCCAAACCAAAGCCCATTTCAGAAAAACGCCTACGGCACGTCGGAAGGCAAGCGTTTGTTTGATCAATTCAACTGCAGCGGCTGTCACGCCCACGGAGGCGGTGGCATGGGCCCGCCGCTGATGGATGACAAATGGGTCTACGGCAGCGAGGCGGCCAACATCTTCGAGTCGATTGTTGAAGGAAGGCCGAATGGTATGCCGGCGTGGCGCAACAAGATTCCCGATGCGCAGGTTTGGCAGTTGGTGGCCTACGTCCAGTCGATGAGCGGTAACGAACCGATCGACGTGCTGCCGGGCCGCAGCGACCACATGCGTTCCAGCACGCCCGAGAACGCACGCCGGGCGCAGACCCCGGTGCAGACGCATACGCCATGAGAGAGGCTGACGATCGGGATTCGGGATCCTGGATCCCTGCTGCGAAGACATCGAGCCCGGCGCCGACGCTGACGAGCGTGGTGCCGACCCGTCCGGTCCGCGTAGTGATCACGGCCGCAGCTTTCGCAGCGACTGCGTGCAGCGGCAATCAGGCTGGACTCAACCCTCATGGACCAATCGCGCGCAGCGTCGCGACCCACGGGTGGGCGCTGCTGGCGATTTGCACGGTCGTGTATGTCGTCGTGATGGTCGCCTTCATCATCGCCCTCGGGCGCCGACGGCAGGATGCCGACGACTCGCCGGAGACGAGCGCGCGCCTCACGCGCAATGTCTCGATTGCGACGGCGCTGACGGTGATCACCCTCATCGGCATTGCCGCATCGAGCGTGGTGGCGGGCCGCGGAATGTATTCGCCGAGCGGAGCAGGGGCGATTACGGTCGACGTCGTGGGGCACCAATGGTGGTGGGATTTTCAGTATCACGACATCACGCCGTCCGATGTCTTCACCAGTCCGAACGAGCTGCACATTCCGGTTGGTGTTCCGGTTGTCATCAAGGCGATGTCCAGCGATGTGATTCACAGCTTCTGGGTGCCGAATCTGATGGGGAAGCGTGACCTGATTCCGGGGATGGTCACCAATACATGGATTCAGGCTGACGAACCGGGCGTCTACCGGGGGCAATGCGCCGAGTTCTGCGGGCATCAGCACGCGCACATGGCGCTTAACGTCGTCGCGGAACCGATGGACAAGTTCCAGGCGTGGATTCGGCACCAGCGCCAACCCGCGCTGGAACCGGTCACGGACCAGGAACGGCATGGACGTGACGTGTTCATGCAGTCGCCCTGCGTCACGTGCCACGCTATCCGCGGAACCGACGCGGGCTCGCACGTTGGTCCGGAGCTGACGCACGTCGCCAGCCGCCTGACGCTTGCTGCGGGTACGCTGCCGAACGCACGGGGGCATCTGGCGGGCTGGATATCCAACTCGCAGTCGATCAAGCCGGGCAACCGCATGCCCCCGAACAGCTTCGCGCCGACGGATTTCCAGGCGTTGCTCGCCTACGTCCGGAGCCTGAGATGACCGACGCGATGGCGCTCGAACGCCGCCAGATGATCACCAGCGCGGACCAAGAACGTCTTCGCCGCCAGCTCGCCGACACGTGGTATGTCCCACGCGGGATCATCGGCTGGTTCAGCGTCGCCGATCACAAGACGATCGGCCGCCGCTACATCATCACGGCGTTCTGCTTTTTCGTCTTCGCGGGTGTGTTGGCGGCTTTGATGCGGCTGCAGCTCGCGGTGCCGAACAACCATTTCCTCGGCCCCGATCTCTACAACCAGATCTTCACCGTCCACGGGACGATGATGATGTTTCTCTTCGCCGTGCCGGTAATGGAAGCGATGGGCGTTTACCTCGTCCCCCTCATGATCGGGACGAGGAACATCGCATTCCCGCGTCTCAACGCGTTCAGCTACTACGTGTACCTGTTCGGCGGCGTGATGCTGGTCGTCACGATGCTGATGAACACCGCGCCCGACGTCGGGTGGTTCAGTTACGTCCCACTGGCGGGGCCCGATTACAGCCCGGGCAAGCGCGCGGATTTCTGGGCGCAGCTCATCACGTTCACCGAAGTCTCCGCGCTGGCGGTGTCGGTGGAGCTGGTGGCGACGATTTTCAAGACGCGTGCACCAGGTATGTCGCTGAACCGGATGCCGCTGTTCGTCTGGGCAATGCTCATCACGGCGTTCATGGTGATCTTCGCGATGCCGACGATCGTGACGTGCAGCTCGTTCCTGCTGCTCGATCGCCTCGTCGGCACGCATTTCTACAATCCGGCCGAGGGAGGCGATGCGCTGCTGTGGCAGCACTTGTTCTGGTTCTTCGGGCACCCCGAGGTCTACATCATCTTCGTTCCTGCGCTCGGGATTGTGTCGTCCATCATCGCGGCGTTCACATGGCGGCCGATCTTCGGCTACCCGGCGATGGTGATGTCGCTCGTGGCGACGGGGTTCATCGGTTTCGGTCTCTGGGTGCACCACATGTTCGCGACCGGATTGCCCGCGCTGGGCCTCGAGTACTTCACGGCCGCGAGCATCGTCATTGCGATCCCGACCGGGATTCAGATCTTCTGCTGGATAGCGTCGCTCTGGCGGGGACGGCCGCGGTTCCACACGCCGCTGTGGTTCGTGCTCGGGTTCTTCGCCATCTTCGTTCTCGGCGGGCTGTCGGGCGTCACGCTCGCCTCGGTGCCGTTCGATCTGCAGGTCCACGACACCTACTACGTGGTCGCGCACTTCCACTATGTGCTGCTTGGCGGCTCCGTGTTCCCGCTCATCGGCGGCATCTACTTCTGGTTCCCGAAGTTCACCGGACGCATGATGGACGACGGGCTCGGCAAGTGGAACTTCTGGCTGCTGTTCATCGGCTTCAACATCACGTTCTTCCCGATGCACATCCTCGGGCTCGAGGGGATGCCGAGGCGCGTCTACACGTATCCCGACAACATGGGGTGGAACACGTTGAACCTGGTGGCGAGTGCGGGGGCAGTGCTGCTCGTGCTCGGCGGCGCGTTGTTCGTCTACAACGTGGTGCGCAGTTACCGCTGGGGGCTCGCGGCGAGTGAGAACCCGTGGGGCGCCGAGACACTCGAATGGAGCGTCAGCTCGCCCCCGCCAACGTACAACTTTCTCCATGTACCGGTGGTCGAAGGCCGCTGCGCATTGTGGGATCGCAGTGCCGATCCGCCGATTGTGACCGGCATTCGCTCGGATTGCCGCGAAGTGCTCGTGACCGACGTCATGGATGCTGAGCCTGTGCACAAGGCGGAATATCCGGCACCGTCGATCTGGCCCTTCCTCTGCGCCGTGGTCACGTCAGCGTTCTTCATCGGCTCGATCTTCACCCCCTGGGCGCTGCCGGTCGCGATCGTTCCGCTGGCCGTGACATTGATCGGGTGGTTCTGGCCGGGGAAGAAGAAGGAGCGGCGACGCGACGAGGACGCCATGCCGGTGATGCGCGAGGTGCGCGCATGACCTTTCGAGAGCCGCAGGGTTATCCCGAGCGAGGAGTCGAAGGATGACCGACGGCCGCCATACGCTCGACGTCGCCCCGCTGCCAACCTACGCGTTCGGCAATCGCGGTCTCATCTGGTGGGGCACCGTCGGCTTCATGGTCATCGAAGGGTCGATGTTCGTCATTGGCATCGTCGTCTATTTTTATCTGCGACTGAAGGTCACGGATTGGCCGCCGAGTCTGCCGAACCCGGATCTGCGGTACGGCACGATCAATCTGGTCGTCGTGCTCGCGAGCATTCTGCCTGCGGTGATCAGCAAGCGCGCCGCGGAGAAATTCGATCTTCCCCGCGCACGGTTCTGGCTGATCGTCCTGATTCTGTTCGGTCTTGCCGCCGTCGTGCTCCGCGCATTCGAGTACACGACGCTCAACTGCCGCTGGGACGACAACGCCTACGGCTCGATCGTGTGGGTGCTCCTGAGCATGCACACGATCCACGTCGCCACCGATGTCGTCGACAGCATCGTCCTCGCAGTGCTCACCGTCACCTACCCCATGACTGGTCCGCGGTTCGTCGACGTCAGCGAAAACTCGCTCTACTGGTTCTTCATCGTCGCGTGGTGGATTCCGATCTACCTGACGATCTACTTCATGCCGCGATGGCTGTAGAGACGTACCCGCAGCGCGACTACTGGGAGCACCGAGGACTTGCGCTGCTCTGGTTCGCTGTGCTGGCGGGCCCGGTCGCCCTTTTCGCGAACCAGTTGGCTGGATACGCGCTCGTGAAATGGGCCTGCGCTTCGGGCCACACCTCTGTGCTGACGGGCATTGCCGTCGCGATGCTGTGCCTTGCGCTGGCCGGCACCTGGGTCGGCTGGACGTGCCGCAACCGGCTGCGTGAGGCCACCGAGTACGGGGGCCGGATCATCGATCGCAGCTACTTCGTGGCGATTGTGGGCGTCGGCTTGGGGCTGCTTACTGCGCTCCTGATCGTGATGCAGGCGTATCCACATTTCATCCTGAGTCCATGCGAATGAAGGCGCGTGGCGCGGGTGGGGCGGGTAAGGCGCGTGTGGCGGTCTGTGGAGCGTTCTTGCTCGTCGCCGGTGCGCCCGCGCTGCTCCTCGCCCATGGTGAGGAAGCGCATTCGATTAACGCGCCGCGCGCATTGTCGGCGTGGGACCTTGGGGTTCTCGGCTTTCTCCTCGTGATCGGGGCGCTCTACGTGCGGGGTGCTCGCACGCTGGCTCGCCGCGGCGGCGCCGGCCGGCGATTCGAGCCGCTTGCCTTCGGCGTGGGGTGGGGCGCACTCGTGCTTTCGATCCTTCCGCCGCTCGACAGCCTGTCAATTGAGTTCTTTTCCGTGCACATGATTCAGCACGAGCTGATGATGCTCGTCGGTGCGCCGCTGTTGATGTTCGGCCGTCCGTTGCAGCGCTGCGTTGCGGGTGTGCCGGGCTCGTACCGTCCCGTGGCGGCTCGCGTACTGCAGGGTCACGCGATGTCCTCGACCTGGCGCGTGCTCACGGCCCCACTCGTCGCGTGGACACTTCATGGATTGGCGATTTGGGTGTGGCACATGCCCGTGCTCTATGACGCCGCCGTTGGTGACGAAGGCATTCATACGCTGCAGCACGCGATGTTTGTCGGCACCGCGGCACTGTTCTGGTGGGGGATGCTATATGGTCGTTATGGACGCGCCGGTTACGGCGCCGCGGTGTTCTACGTGTTTCTCACTGTCGTCCATACGGGCATCCTCGGCGCGATGGTGACGTTCGCGCCGACACCTCTATACGCGATTTACGTGGCCCCTGCAGCTGCCCACGGCATCGATCCGCTCGTCGATCAGCAGCGCGCCGGATTGTTGATGTGGATTCCGGCAGGACTCGTCATGACGCTGCTGGGGCTCGCGCTGTTCGCCGCCTGGCTCGGCGAAGCGGAACGGCGCACGATGCAAGGTGAATCCAGATTCAAAGTGGGCACACTGTGGGAAGGGGACGCGCAGTGATGTGGCGCGGCTGCTGGTGGTTGTCGTTGGTAGCCATGGTCTCGGCCTGTGATCGCAGTACCCATACGGTTGCGCGGCAGCTCACCGGCGGAGAACCCGACAAAGGAAAGCTGGCGATTGTGAAATACGGCTGCGACACCTGCCACAACATTCCAGGTGTGCTGACCGCGACGGCGACGGTGGGCCCACCGCTGTCGCAGGTGGCGTTGCGGTCCTATCTCGCCGGGCGGATCGACAACACTCCCGAGAACATGATCAAGTGGATCCGGCAGCCGCACAGCGTGGATCCGCAGACGGCCATGCCCGAGACCGGCGTTACAGAGGGTGACGGCCGCGATATCGCGGCCTATCTTTACACGCTCAGGTAGCCCGCCTCGCCACCGCCCTTGGGTGAGGCATGCTTCATTTCCTACCCGGGATATAGCCGACGGCCACGTCCTTTGCGATCTGCTTCAGGAAGCCAAGCGCCTCGGCGTCGCCCTTCAGGATCGACGCAAGAAAGTTTTTCGCTTGCTCGAGCGAAATATGGGGCGGAAGCGGCGCCACGTTCGGGTCCACGTATGCTTCGAAGACGCCAGGTCGATCGGCCGACAGGATCTTGTCCCACGCCGATCCGATTTGATCCGGGCGCTCGACGCGCACGCCGACCAAGCCGAGTGTTTCCGCAAAGCGGGCGTACGGAAAGTCAGGAAGATCACTCTGTGCGGGCACAACTTCGGGCTTCGCCACCCCAAGTCCTGAGTGAACGATTCCATGTTTGTGCGGAGGTGTCGGAACGGCGTCGAGCTCCTGCACGTCGTGCGGAATGATGAGCACGTGACCGTTCGCTCAACTGTCGCAATCCGCATGGCGCGATCCACCAGGTGCCGTACCTGTTCGGGCGTCATCGCCGTGTGGACATATTCATGCGCGATCCTTGAACAGCGAGTGGAGGTCGACCTCCTGCTGATAGCTGCCGCCGATCGACGGTCGGCCGGACTGGCCGACGATGGCCACGACAGGCTGGTGATCCATCTTCGCGTCGTAGAGGCCGTTGAGCAGGTGGATGGCGCCAGGGCCTGATGTCGCCAGGCAGACGCCGACCTCGCCGGTGAACTTGGCATGGCGCATGCCATAAACGCGGCCATTTCCTCGTGTCGCGCCTGGATGAATTTGACGCGATCCTCGGCACGTTCGAGCGCGCCCATGAGGCCGTTGATTCCGTCGCCGGGGTATCCGTATATGCGCCGCACGCCCCAGGCATAGAGGCGTTGAACCTGCCGCGCTTCGGCAATCAGGCTAGCGGCTTGCACACCGCTATATGGAGGAGGCACAGAAATGGCGCTCAGAGTTCGCAGTCGTGCCGAG
>Ga0068857_100004897_pt1 | contig 11363 bp, 8 predicted proteins | sample KBSCornC72_FD_66591 | JGI IMG/M metagenome (GOLD analysis project Ga0068857, IMG submission 66591) | Corn rhizosphere microbial communities from Kellogg Biological Station, Michigan, USA - KBS Corn C7-2 | ecosystem: Host-associated > Plants > Roots > Rhizosphere > Soil ...
CGCAGGAACCGCCGGAGGGCGGCTTTGAAGTCATTGTAGCGGATGGTGTCTCGAATGATGGCACCCGCGAATTCCTGGAGCGCTTTTCGGCCGAAAATCCAAAGGTGCGGCTGTTGAATAACCCAGGACGGATCGTTTCAACCGGTTTGAACGCGGCGTTACGGGAGGCCCGAGGGCAAGTGATCGTGAGAATGGATGCGCACACGGTCTACGCGCCCAATTACATCAAGCAATGCCTGGCCGTGTTGAATGAAACCGGGGCCGATAATGTCGGCGGGCCGATGCGCACCACCGCCACGACGTATAAGGAACGCGCTGTTCGGGCAGTTTTCCACTCGCCTTTCGCAGTCGGCGGCGCCCGGTCTCACGCCCCGGATTATGAGGGTTACGTGGACACGGTCATTTACGGTTGTTGGAGAAAAAGCATTTTTGATCGCGTCGGTAATTTCGATGAAGACCTGGTGCGCAATCAGGACGATGAGCACAATTTACGGATATGTCGAAACGGCGGAAAAATCTACCAATCACCTCGCATTCGCAGTTGGTATCACGTCCGCGATTCATTCAAGGCAGTCTTCCGTCAGTATATGCAATATGGGTATTGGAAAGTCCTGGTGATTCGGAATCATCGGTTGCCCGCTTCGATCCGTCACGTCGTTCCGGCGGCCTTCGTCGGAACGCTTGGGCTGCTACTGATCGCTGGTTTGTTTTTGCGAGTTGCGTGGGTCGGAGCAATTGGTTTGGCCGCGCTCTATATCACTGCGGTTCTCCTGGCCTCCGTAATCACCGCCTGCCGCACTGAATGGAAGTTATTTCCGGTCTTACCCTTTATTTTTAGCTGTTTTCAAATCGGTTATGGTTACGGATTTTTGCGCGGTGTCGTCGATTTCGTACTGTTCCAAAAGGCGCCTGGCACCAAGTTTGTTCAACTGACTCGCCGACAGCGTCGTCCCGCAGCGACAATTTAGATACTCCGGCACCCCATCGCGTTTTTAGGGCTTTCGCCCACTGTCTGATTCATGCGGGATCGGTATAAGTTTCACACAGAAGGCGACGTGGCACTTTTGAAAGGTGAAGCGCCAGAAGTCTCCTGAAGTCAGTATGACACGAAAAGACTTTCGAGAGCATGCACGGCGAGTTTTAGCAGGGAGTGGAACTCACGTGGGCGGGCGAGAGTTTGTGCCGGTCTGTTTTACATATGTATTCAATCCCCTTCTACAAACCCAGCATCGGTGAAGAAGAAATTAACGAAGTTGTTGATACTTTGCGTGGGGGTTGGCTTACAACCGGCCCAAAGGTGAAACAATTTGAATGCGAATTTTCAACATATCTAGGCCATCGTCACTCGGTCGCTGTCAACTCCTGCACTGCGGCGCTGCATCTGGCTCTCGAGGCGATTGGGCTAAAGCCGGGGCAGTATGTTGTGGTCCCGACGATGACATTCGCAGCGACGGCCGAAGTCGTTCATTATTTTAATGCCATTCCTCTACTTGCAGATTGCCGCGAATCGGACTTCAATCTAGATGTCGCCGACGCACGCCGTAAAATCGAATCGGCACGCGCGCGCGGTCATCAAGTCGTCGCAATCATCCCCGTTCATTACGGCGGACAAATTGGTGACGTGGCGGGAGTCCGAGCGCTCGCTCGAGAGTTTAATCTGAAAGTTATTGAAGATGCGGCCCATTGCTGTCCGGCCTGGTACCGCGAGGACGAGTGCAAACCATGGCTACCGGTCGGAAGTTCCGCAGAGATCAGCTGCTACTCGTTTTACGCCAACAAGACCATCACGACCGGGGAGGGCGGGATGGCTTGCACAGCTTCCAATGAACACGCGGATCGGATGCGATTCATGTCGCTGCATGGCATTTCACGCGACGCATGGAAACGTTACACCGCGGATGGTTCCTGGTATTACGAAATTCTCGCTCCCGGTTTTAAGTACAATTTGACCGACATCGCCGCGGCAATCGGGCTCCACCAATTGCGCAAAGCAGATAAGTTTCACGAGCGCCGCGCACAGCGTGCGCAACTTTATTCGGAGTTGCTCGGGGACGTTGACGAGTTGATCCTGCCGCGCGAATTGCCGAATCGAATTCATTCCTGGCATCTTTACCCGGTCCGACTTCACAAGACCCGCCACAGCGCGGATCGCTCAAGGGTAATTTCAGACCTCAAAGCCGCGGGCATCAGCACCAGCGTCCATTGGATGCCGCTTCACCTGCACCCGTACTACCGGGAGCAACTTGGTTACAAGCCTTCCGATTGCCCGTGCGCGGCGGCGCTCTACTCGGAATTGATCACTTTGCCGTTGTACCCGGATCTCACAACCGAGGAGATCAACTATATCTGCGTCACGCTTAAAAAAATCATCTCTGGCGGCAGTTCAATTTCGGCGAAAGTCGATTTCGAAGAGATTGAGGAGGAGAAAGTATGAGTTGGGAACAGAGCACGGCCAACGAGGATCTGGCGGGCATTAAAGTCATCAAAGGCGGGTTGCAATTTGCAACGACGGCTCAAGACAACGATGTTCGCCCAAGTTGGGACGCTGCCGCGGCTCGCGCTGCAGCGAAGCGGTTCTACGATCTTTTCTTCGCAGCAATCGGATTAATTTTGCTCAGCCCGCTTCTCCTTCTGATCGCGCTGGCGATAAAGCTCAGCGACCGCGGGCCGATCTTTTATCGGCAAAGAAGAATCGGCCGGTATGGAATCCCATTCTTTATCTGGAAGTTTCGGACCATGGTCTCTAACGCCGACGTGTGCGGACCGTCGGTGACGAGCAATGATGACCCTCGGATCACACCTCTAGGCCGCATTCTGCGCCCCACGAAACTCGACGAACTGCCTCAGCTTTGGAATGTGCTTAGCGGAGACATGAGCCTGGTCGGTCCGCGTCCGGAAGTCGCGCGCTATGTCGAGCATTACAGTCATGAACAACGCACAATTCTGAAGCATAAGCCAGGGATTACCGATCTGGCTTCGCTCTGTTTCCGCAATGAAGAGACTTTGCTGAAAAGCTCGGGGAGTGCGGAGCAATTTTATGTCGAGCATTTGCTACCTCGAAAACTCAAACTCAATGAAGATTACGCCGAAAAAGCCAACCTGCTCACCGACACTTGGATTATTCTCCAAACTATTGTTCCCTACTGGGCCGGAGTACTCGGAGTGTATGCAATCGTGTTGGGAGCTTCCTTATGGTCTTCGTACGAGTTGCTCGGGAATTTCGAATGGTCCGATTCGGCATGGGGCCAATTTGCCGGCCAACTTCCGTTGGTAGTCGGCCTGCAACTCATCTGCCTTCTTGGCCGCCGCCAATGTCACGGGCTACTCTGCTATTTTGGCCTCCCTGAACTTCGGCAAGGAAGCCTGGGTCTCTTTCAGGCTGCGGTGCTACTATTAACCTTTTCCCTGATTGTGCCTTCTGCGCTTCCATCACGGAATATTATCGTCATTGACCTCTGCCTTTCGGTGCTTTTATTCAATGGCTTTCGCCTCTTGCTTCGCCTCTGGCGTGAGCGTGCTGAGGGCGAACAGCCAGTGCAGGAACTGCCTTACCGCCGGGTCGGAATCATTGGGGCCAGCAGCGCCGGTGTTCAACTCGCCAGATTCCTGAACAGCCAAAAAGCTCTCGGTCGCACCCCTGTTGCGTTCTTCGATGACGACTTCAGCAAATGGCAGAAGCGAATTCACGAAATCCCGGTCGTTGGAATGCCTGAATGTTTGTTGGAGGGCTGGAGTGATAAACTCGATGAAATAGCGATCGCTCTTCCCGCCGCATCTCAGGAACGCATCGAACAACTCAACCAACTCTTCCAAAAAACGAATCTCAAGGTCTATACGCTGCAGTCGCCGTTCGTTTCATGGGTACCTGCAGAAAATAGTCGTACCGCAGCTTGATTTCACAATTCATGTCCCGTTCTCGAATCACACTTATCATTTCCGATATCGCGGCTCTGCTGGCGAGCCTGTGGCTGGGTTATCAGCTCCGGTTCGACTTCTCTGTTCCGGCTGAGACACAGCGGACTTTTGCGCTCATCTTTCCCTGGGTCATTGCACTGAAGGTATTCTGTCTTTGGCGATTTCGCCGGTTCGAAGTTCTACTGGGACATTTCAATGTTTCCGAATCTTCGAGTCTCTTCTGGGCCCTGCTTGTGCCGAGCCTTTTCATCCTCGGCGTCTCCAACCAATTGGGCTCCAATTACGCCCCGCCCCGCAGCGTCGTGCTGACCGATTTCGGATTCTCAGTGATTGGACTCACCGCGATTCGACTGGCGTATGGCCGTCCGAAACACCGGCGCCTCAGCAATGGAAGTTCGCACAAACGCGCTCGCCGCGCTGGAATTATCGGGGCCGGGCTTGTTGGCACCGCTCTGGCTCGCGAATTTGAACAACGGCGAGATCTGGGTCTCCAGGCAGTCGCCTTTTTGGACGACGATCGCCTCAAATGGGGCAAGCGTATTCTCGATGTTCCAATTGTCGGCGCTCCCGAGTCACTCCTGAATGGAAAAGGTGATTTGGAACTCGAGGAAGTGATCATCGCGATGCCAAGCGCTTCGGCCACGCGGGTCGCGGAAATCGCTGCCATCCTCAAAAAGCTGCAAATCAAATTCAGCACCGTTCCTTCGATTTATGAACTGACGACGGGCCAGGCCCAGGTAGGTCAATTGCGTCCAATTGAGCTCAAGGATTTGCTCGGCCGCGAACAAATCCAATTGGGCAGCGAAGAAATTCAACGGACACTGCGCGGCAGCATCGTCATGGTGACTGGCGCCGGGGGCAGCATCGGGAGCGAATTGTGCCGACAAATCGCCGCTTACGATCCGAGTCGCTTGCTTCTCGTCGAACAAAGCGAAGTGCAGCTATTTCAAATCGAGCAGGAATTGATTAGCGCCGGTTTTAGTGACCGAATCGTTCCCCTGGTTGCCGACGTTCTGGATCGTCCGCGCCTCGAACATCTCTTCGAGCAGTTTAGGCCTCAGGTCATTTTTCACGCTGCCGCGCACAAACATGTGCCGATGATGGAAATTCAGCCGGGCGAAGCGATTAAGAACAATGCCTTCGGAACGATGCAGCTCGCAGAACTCGCACAAAGCTTCAACGTCGAACGCTTCATTCTGATTTCCAGCGACAAAGCCATCAATCCGACGAATGTGATGGGCGCAACGAAGCGGCTGGCGGAAATCTGCGTTCAATCACTATACGCGTCTCGTCCCGAAAGCACCCGTTTTATGGCGGTGCGCTTCGGAAACGTACTCGGTTCATCCGGCAGTGTCGTGCCAATCTTTAACAAACAGATCGCCGCGGGCGGCCCGGTCAAAGTCACCCATCCCGAGGTGACGCGTTACTTCATGACCATACCTGAAGCGGTCGGATTGGTTCTGCAAAGCGCCGCTCAAGGACGAGGTGGAGAAATTTTCCTGCTCGACATGGGCAAGCCTGTTAAAATCCTGGATCTGGCGCGCCAGTTAATCCAACTCTCCGGTCGCATTCCGGATAAGGATATTCAAATCGAATTTACCGGTCTGCGCCCCGGCGAAAAACTGTTCGAAGAATTATGTTACGAGGGAGAAAACGTGACTTCGACAGCCCATGCAAAAATTCATCGGCTGATCTGCGAACCAATTCCGCTTAAGCGGGTTCGGCATATTCTTAACGATCTCATTTGGCAATCGGACCTCCTTGAACCGGATCAGCTCAAACAATTGCTGAAATGGGCTGTTCCCGAGTACCAGCCGCAGCTCGCTGGCATTGCTGAAACTCCACGGCCATTCAAACAGAATTCCAAAATTCCAATCCCAGCTATTCCATCAGACCCGGAGACTTTGATCGGGAGTTTAATCGCTCATGTCCATGGTTCCAGCGTTTAGGCAAAGAATGGATCTGCTCTGCATTCGCGCCTTTAGAATGCAGGGTCCGGTATCTAATTAATTGGCAACACTCAATTCATGCAATATCACAACTTACAATCCTCACTTCGCACCGCCCCCAGAACCTGGCTCGTCACCGGAGTCGCCGGATTTATCGGCTCGAACATTCTCGAAACCCTTCTTCAACTTGACCAGTACGTTCTCGGCCTCGATAATTTTTCCACTGGTTACCAGCAAAATCTCGACGAAGTCCGGTTAAAAGTGGGTCAGCGCAATTGGGCCCGCGTTCGCGTGGTGGAAGGCGATATTCGCGATCTGGCTACTTGCCAGCGTCTTTGTGCCGACGTGGATTACGTCCTGCACCAGGCGGCTCTGGGCTCGGTTCCTCGCTCGTTAGCTGATCCCATTTGCACTCACGAAACCAATGTCAGCGGATTTTTGAATATGCTCGTCGCCGCGCGCGACGCAAAAGTCAAACGCTTTGTTTATGCGTCGAGCAGTTCCGTTTATGGCGATCACGCTGCTCTTCCGAAAATTGAAGACAGCATCGGCCGGCCGCTTTCTCCCTACGCCGCCACAAAGGCAATGAATGAAACTTACGCCGGCGTTTTTGCACGCGCGTTCGGTCTCAACTCTATCGGTCTGCGTTATTTCAACGTGTTCGGCCCTCGCCAGGATCCTGCGGGCGCGTACGCAGCTGTCATCCCACGCTGGATTGCGGCCCTGCTTCAGCGAGAACCTGTGAATATTTTCGGTGATGGCGAGACCAGCCGCGATTTCAGTTACATCGATAATGTTATCCAGGCCAACCTCCTCGCCGCCACTACCGAAAATCCTGCCGCTCTCAATCAAGCCTTCAATATTGCTATCGGCGAAACGACCACGCTGAATCAACTATTCCACTTGATCCAGGACATTTTAAGGAAAGCGGATCCTTCAATTCCGGAGCAACAACCCATCTACAAAGATTTTCGTCCCGGCGACGTACGCCACTCGCATGCCTCCATCGAAAAGGCGCGACGCCTTCTCGGCTACTCGCCAACTGAGAGAATTCGGGAAGGCTTGGAATTGGCGATGAGTTGGTATCGTCGAAAGTTGCAGCTCCAAAACAAACCGCAAGCCGAGTCGCTCGTTGCCTCAGTTGCTGACGAGTCTTGCCTTACGCCGGCCGAACGGTAAACATTCGTATTCAGAACACATCCTGCGGTGGAACTCTGGATTGTTGCGGCTAGACCGCTTTTTCTGCTTTCGCCGTGTCTTTTTCGTGAGACTCGCGCGCCGAATTGACTCGCAATTGTCGAAGTGAGACCTTCACGCGATGATCACCGGCGTACATTCTATCATCTACAGCACCAACCCCGAAGCTGATCGCAATTTCCTTCGTAACGTCTTAAAGCTTCCGCATGTCGATGTGGGCCACGGCTGGCTCATTTTCGGTTTGCCTCCGGCCGAAGTTGCTGTTCATCCGTCGGAGAAAAATGATATGCACGAGCTTTATCTGATGTGCGATGACGTAAAGGATTTCGTTACTGCGATGAAGGAGCACAATATTTCGTGCAACGAAATCCAGGATCAAGGGTGGGGTGTGCTGACACATCTCACACTGCCGGGCGGTGGCAAGCTAGGTATTTATCAGCCGAGACACGCGCGGCCGAAATCCTTGCCGGTAGCAAGAAAGCAAAAGCGAAAATCTCCGAAGAAGAAGACCAAACGTTAGTTCCTGCCAGGTCCCGCCATAAATGGTTCGCTAAAGAAGCAGCTTGTAGCCGACACCGTGAACAGTCAGGAGATGTCTGGGGGCGTCTCCATTATCGCCGAGTTTTTTCCGGAGTTGAACAATGACTTGATCGAGAGTGCGGGTCGTGCCGTAGTAGTTGTATCCCCATACGTCGTTGAGCAAGCGGTCGCGGGAGAGGACTTCACCTGGATGAGTCGCGAATACCTGGAGCAGCTTTAGTTCCTTCGCAGTAAGTTCTTCGACCGTCTTGCCACGGCGCAGCTGGAAAGTCTTGGGGTCAATGGCTGCGCTGCCGATCTGAAAAACATCCTGCCCATTGGATTCGCTGGCGGAAGTTGCGCCGGTGCGGCGAAGCAAGGCGTGAATTCGCGCGAGGAGTTCGCGAACACCGAAAGGTTTCGTGACGTAGTCGTCCGCTCCGAGATCGAGTCCGACGACTTTGTCGATTTCCTGGCCTTTGGCAGTAAGCATCAGAATGGGCGTAGTGACCTTTTTGGAGCGGAGCTGTTTGCAGATCTCGTAGCCGCTCGCGCCGGGGAGCATAACATCGAGAATAATTAGCGACGGGTGGCATTTGGCTACGGTTTCGACGGCTTTGTCGCCACGGTTGCAGACGGTCACATCAAAGCCGTCTCCTTTCATGACTTCTTCGAGGCCGAGGAGAATATGTGGATCATCTTCTACGATCAAAATTCGGGGTTTCATGGGGTTATTTCATGCTGATTTTTTCTCACACGCCGGGCACAGCGGAAGACGAAGTGTGAAGCAACTGCCGCCGCTTTCGCGTGGTTCGTAAGCAACTTCGCCGCCGTGGGCGCGGGCAATTTGGCGGGCGAGAGTGAGGCCAAGGCCCGAGCCCTGGATGCCGCTGCTGAGCGAGTCGTGAGCGCGATAAAATTGTTCGAAAATTTTTTCTTCGGTCCCCTCCGGCACACCAAGTCCGCGATCGAGGACTTTCAATTCCACGTAAGGGAGAGGATTTGTCTGTTGTTCCAGGCGCACGCTGATTTCTTTCCGGCTATCGGAATATTTTTCGGCGTTTGAAAGCAGGTTGACGATGACCTGGGCGAGAGCATCGCGGTCGCCGTTAACGGCGAGCGGAGATTCGGGAAGTTCACAGTCGAATTGAAAGCCGTTGGCTTCGAGGTGGGGGCGATAGGTTTCGGTGGTTTCGCGAAGGAGATTGTTTAAGTCGCAGGTTTGGAAATGGTATTTTTTTTCACCCCGTTCGATGCGCGCGAAATCGAGGACGTTGTTGATGAGCCGGCTGAGACGCGCGGTTTCGGCGGTGATGATGCCAAGGTAGGAGCGTTGTTTCACAGGATCGCTGACGCGACCCTCGGCAAGCAGTTCAGAGAACATGCGAATCGAGGTGAGAGGAGTTTTTAATTCATGAGAGACATTGCTGACAAAATCGGTTTTCTGGCGGGCAAGAGTTAATTGGCGGTTGAGGTCGGTGACAACGAGCCAACTGCCAACGCCGATAGCGAGCACGAGCAAAGCAATGACCGCGCCGAGAGTAAGCTTGAGCGTGCGAGCGGAGCGCGTGAGTTTCGCGGGGTCGAGGAGATAGAGGGCGACTTCCCAGTGAGGTAGGGTCTCGCCGACTTCTGTGGCGACAAAAGGCCGCTTCCATGCGGTGCGAAAACCAAGGTGAGAGAGGGCAACTGGTCTGGCTGAGTCGTCCAAGAGCGCGACGCAAACGTCTTCGCGCAAAGAGGGATCGAGCTTTTCGAGTGCAGGTTTAAGTTTCTCAACCATCCGCGAAATGGAAAGTTGCGCTCCAAAGACATATTGCGGCATGTCAGGGCGGCGATACCAAAACAGGACGTTGAGTTTGTTATCGACGAACCGGGCTAGCATTCCGTCAGTGCCTGTGCCCATGAGCTGGCAGAATTCGGCTTCGGACGCGGCGATTTTGGAGAATGACTGGGCCTGTTCTTTAGATGAGGGCAGGGATTGTTGCTGAGGGGACACACTTCGCAAGGACGGTGCTCTATTTTTGAAATTCTTGAGCGAATTTTCATTTTCGGACGATGGAGTCTGCGAGGAGTATTTGTTTTGAAGCCATTTCTGGCTCGTAGTATCGGCCGATTCGTTATTAATTGGTTCGGGAGGACCGTTGGCTGTGCTATTCCAATAGACTTCGGCGCTTTCGCGGCAGCTCAAAAACTGGGTGTAGTTCGCGCAAAAAATTCTCGTGTCAGGCCGCGCCTGGGGCAAAGGAGAGAGGATGCTGCCGGTGATACTCACTGCAAAGCCGACCTGTGCCAGTGGCCACCGCTGGCGGAGTTGTTCGTCGAATGATGCAGTTATTTCGGGAGGAGAATGGCCGACCAGCATTTGCGCAACAATACCGGCGAATTCGCGCTCATAATTGTTCAGGAGCGATTGAGCCTCGGTTGCGACGGCATCGGCGACGCCCTGGTAAAGAAGGGATTGTTGGCGTTGCAACAGGTATTCCTGGTCGCGCAAGGAGCGGATGGCGAGCCACGCGAGCGCGAGACTCGGCGCAACGACCGCCAGCAACAGAACCAGTGCAACTTTTTTCATTCGAATCGAGCAAGCTGTTGCTGACCCATTTTGGCGATCGTTGAGGCATTAGTAAAATCCAAAGTCTCGCCGAACAAAGGCTTAACCACGGATGCACACGGATAAACGCGGATGGGAAAGTGTAAGACACGAATTTCACGAATTTTCGCGAATTTGTGATTAACCATTTCCATTCGCGGCTTTCAGAGCAGCATTGAACAGCTCGTAGTTCGATTTGCCAACTACCATGAGCTTTTGCAATGCGGGTTCGGCGAAGCGTCCCAATTTTTTGCATTCGGACATGACAGTGGCGCGGGCTTCAGTATCGCCTTTTTGGGCCATGGCCAAAGCATTAGACAATTTCTTTTCGGTTGTGGGAGTGAAGACTTCGGCGCGACCGACCATCACGCGGACAAGTTCGCGAGGTTTTGGATCGAGCGTCAGCGGTAAAGTTTGGTCGGTCCATTTGCGAGGAAGTGTATAGAGAACACGCAGACCATTTTCTTCAAACCAGGAATCGCGCCATGTATTGACCATGGCTTGAGCTTCGCGCTCATAGAGCCCTTGGCAGGTCAGAGCCCTGGCCATGCTTTGGCAAAGTTGCTCAGAAACTTGTTTTGTTGGCGAGGTCTCTTTGGTCAAGTCAACCTGAACGGTGCGCTTTTCACCCGGAGCAAGGCTTTCGATGGGAACAAATTTTCCTGCACCATCCTGCAGTCCGAGCACGAACAGATGTTCGAGTGGTTCGTTTCCGGTATTTGCGATTGTGACCGCATTTCCTTTCATCGTTACGTGCAAAGGTGTAGCGAAACTTCCGACCCCACGATAGAAGATGAATTTCTCGTATTCGGAAGCACAATTGGTTGTGCCGGATGAATCGACACGAACGAATGCGGAGTCTGTGTCGCGGGCGGTGAAATAGTGGCTGCCGGAGCGATCCTGCAGGAGCGAACGGGCAGTGTTGCCGTTTTCATTCGCCGGTAGGACTTCTATGTCCGTCCAGTGAGCGCGGCTTTCCTTGGCGGCATGATTATTCAAAAAAGAAGCGAATGTAAAATCGGACTTGGCACCGACTTTGTGGACGAGTTCATCGGCTTTGGCGATAGGTGCTGGAGCGGGAATTCTTGACGGTCCGATTTGGCTGGCCTGTGGATACCATTCGGTAATCAGGCCTTTAGGAAAATCGACCGAGACATCGACCGATAGCTTTTCGTCCGAGTAAAAATAGA
>Ga0068857_100004901_pt1 | contig 11359 bp, 8 predicted proteins | sample KBSCornC72_FD_66591 | JGI IMG/M metagenome (GOLD analysis project Ga0068857, IMG submission 66591) | Corn rhizosphere microbial communities from Kellogg Biological Station, Michigan, USA - KBS Corn C7-2 | ecosystem: Host-associated > Plants > Roots > Rhizosphere > Soil ...
TGCGGGCAGCAGATCGTGACGTCCGGCCTTGCGCGCCAGGTAACGGCAGATGGCGTTAGATTCCCACAGCACGAAATCGTCATCGATCAGCACCGGCACCATGGCGTTGGGATTCAGCGCGCGGAAGGCCTCCGTTTCCGTTGAGGCAAAACCGCTGCCGTAATCTTCCTGTAGATATTCGAGGCCTGCTTCTTCGCAGGTCCAGAGCACTTTACGAACGTTAATGGAGGTGGTTTTGCCGAGGATGGTGATCATTGCGCAGGTGTCCTTTAGAGGATTGAATTGTCTAAAAACAATACACCAGTTGCGCGGGGAAGGTTGGGGCAAAATTTAGTGGGGTGTACTGTCTTGCCCAATCGACCCCTTCCGGCGGATGCCTATCTTTTTGCTGTCTCAGACAACTGCGCCGCGCTCGTACCGCAGGAGTTGTCGATGGTACAAAGCCAGCGATCATCGTTTTCCTGCCAAAAAATATAAATCCCGCGCAGGGAATTCCAAAAAATGATTTCTGTGCAATTGACATCCTTTATTGGACACAAAACCGCTCCAATATTGCCGCATATTTATCTAATATCAATCTATATGGAATTATATTTATAAATGATACGATGTTACAGCAAAAAATAACAGAAATTATACTTTATGAACCTCGGCCACTGTTTCGCAATGCGGCCAAAAACAGCATCCAGGTCGCCAATAGCTCCCTGCTGGTGATTGAACCAGACGAGCTGATAGAGGAGGTAACCCTCTTTACTGATCAAACGTCTTTATTCGCTGCAGGCGTTAGTGGTGCCGGTGAAGAAATATATTCTCTATTACGGATAATTCATCATCTGATAATGCAGGGAAAAGAAATTATCGTCTGGGTCGCAAAACGGGATGTCCTGCTTATCAGACTGATGTACGAGCTTGGTGTACAGACGCTACTCTGCGAAAATTATTTGGAAGAAGAACTCGCTAAGCGCATTTTATCCAAAAATTTCAGTTCAGGATATTTACCTTTACGCTCCCCGCTAATAAATAACATGAATAGAAAAAATAGGCTCACACACTCTGAACTGAATATTCTTATCGACTGCGCCCGAGGTCTGAGTGCCTATGAGATCGCCAGTCTGCGCCATATGGGATATAAAACGGTCTTCACCCATAAACAAAACATCCGGTTACGTCTGAGCCTGCAAAAGTCAGCCAGTTGGCTGGATCTGCTTAACCGTTTGGATCAGATTTATTCAGTCTGAACATCTGGAGAACTATGTTTACTTTTACTGTTTGTTCCCGTGTGGTTCATCCGACTCTAATGAGCGGGTTTATATCCAGCCTGAAGGCTTTTCGCGAACAAAACCCTGACTGGAAATATGAACTTACACGGCAGGATAACGCGCATCTGACTTTGCTTGATTTTACCGCATATGACACGCTTACTGATATCTCCTCCGCGGAGTACGAAAGTCTCTGCCGGTCAGGTGAAGGAACTGCTCTGGTTATGCTCTCTGCATGTCAGGAGAAGCTGGCACATCAGCTCATGAGGTCATACCGGTGTTCACTGCTTTGTGTGGATGAACGTCTGCTTGAACTGCGTGAGCTAATAAAACACAGTATGAAAAAACAACGTTATATCAGTGCTCACTTCCTGCGACTGCAGGAGCAGGAAAATAATATAACCGACGGTATGATATTTACCGATGCAGAAAAAAAGGTACTTATTGGCCTGAAAAGCGGTAAAACCGGGATTGAATTATCGCGTGAAATGTTTCGAAGTCAGAAAACGATCAGTACCCATAAGCGAAAGATTATGTTTAAGCTGGGGGTTAAGAATGATCTGCAACTGCGCAAAGCGATACAAAAGCTTCAGCCGCCGCTGTGATGCGGCAGCTGTTCTTACGTCAGGTAATTTATCCCCCGGTATTCTTTTTCAGATATAACGGCCCTGTGTTAATTATCCGTTAAAGCGTTTAATATTTTTCAGGCAATTTATTAATTTTTATCAGAATACCTCGATTGATCTCAATATAACCACCGATACGCAAATCGCCCAGTATTTTCATAACACGACTGCGTGAAAGTCGGGTTTTTTCGAGAATATAATCACTGACGTTGACATGACCACTCAGCGCTTCATCTTCATTCATCAGGGCAATCAAATTCAGTCGTATCAACTCATAGGTGGAGAGCCCGACGGATGAGTAGTGGGCGACCAGCAGTTGCCGGACGGCATACATATAACAGTATGCGGCCTCTTTCCATAATCCCTTCGTACTGATGACGTCAAGCATCTCTTTTGTGGGCAGGATCTCATAGCTAACATTTCTGTAGGCCTTTATAAAAATGTCGGCGTTGGTGTCAATTAATTCGTTCATGCCAGTAATCATTGGGGCTTTGATGTATTTGATTAGAAGCCGATCGCTGCTTCGGTATATCGCAACGACTCCCTCATGCAGGATAAACGTTACTGGCTCGGTTTTCTTCTCCAGCGAAATGAGCTGGCGTGGCTTACCACTCTGGATCCGCCTGGTGTCAGAGGCTGCCTCGATCAGGGTATTGAAATGTGTTTCAGGTTTCATACTTATGGCTACCAAAAAAATTATAATTGTTAATGTATGATAGAAGAGTTTGTTGAAAAGATGATAAAAATTCCGAATCAGAACGTATCGATACAATCAGTCAGGAGGTTGATAAGGCTCTGAACAGAATATGGGGTTGGAGGATTAGCTTCATCTGGACATCCTTGTGAGAAAAAACAAACATGAAACCGCCTTCCGATAGCGGTTTTGCGTACGCAGCTCGTCCTCAGTTGTATGCAAATGACATGGTAATAACAGGACTGATTTTACCGGGTATGTTGCCAGAGGCCATACTCACAGTATGCGTATGAATTTTAAAGGTCGGCGTGCCAACTGCTGAGGCAGTATCGATAATCCCTGTTCTCCCGCCGCTGTAGGCCTCATAAGAAAGTCCTTCAAACCGCTCGCCTGTAACATGCCACTTGAGTTTATCGCTCTGTTTTTCAACGTGGGCATCTTTTAGCGCGTCAGGGCGATAGATGGGTTTGATACTGGTCGCGGCGGCAATCTGTAGCGTCTTATTTTCCTTAGACGCAAACGGAATCGCCTTGACGCGAAGCCTGTACATCGACTCTTTATCCTGGGAAAGCGTGCCTGCAATAACAAGGCGCTTTAGGTTCTCTTTACCGCCTTCCTGGTGACTGAAGGGAAGAATGATGAGGTGGGGGGATTTGTGCACGTCGTTGTTAAGATTTTTCACTACCGCCTCAATTAAATACGGTGCACTGAACGGGTTGCGCACGATTACTGAAACTTCTTTTTTTGCTGCTTTATCTAAAAAACGGGTGCCGCGGAAATTGACAGTGTCGGAGGTATTATGAATGAGGGCAATTGCAACGCAGCCAGTTAATATAGGTAATGTGGCTTTCAATCCTGACTCCACAATAATTAATTGAAACAAACTCCGTAATATTATTATCTGGAGCTCCTTGCAGATCTTAAAAGATGATACTGGCGAAGATAAAAAAAGTCTTTTTTTGTAAGTCCTTAAAAGGATTGTGTTCTAATTGTTACATCAGATAAAATTTCTTTATTTGTCCACTATTATCATAAAACCGTGTTTATGAACCAACCTGATGTATCTGCAGGCAGGGCTCTTTGGTTGCTGGATTGCAATGGGTTTCTGAGGTGAGGGCGGCAGGGGCGGGGGAGAAAGCTGACTGCGCAGAAACGCGTTACCTTTTGTGCCATGCTAAAGCCTTTGTAATATGAAGTTATCCTTGCAGGCTTTTCGTAAAAAAAAACCGGGCATAACATTATGCCCGGTTTTCGCTCCTGTCATTAAATTACCAGGTGTAGCTGACACCGGCATTCAGCTGCCATGGAGACTCGTAGTGATCCTGACCTTTGGCATAGTTCGCCCCGGCCCATCCGCTCAGGTTTTTGCTGAGCTTCACATCCGCGCCCAGGCCAACGATGCCGCGTGAACCGTCGGTGCTGTCGTTGATTTTTTCGCCGTTGATGTCCATGGTGTTGCTGTTCTCGGTTTCACCCGCAACGGCCAGATGCACATACGGACGGACCTCGGTGCCATTGTTCAGCGCCATCGCCGTACCGACATTCACACCGCCTTCCAGACCCAGTGAGGTGCTGCCGTCATCTTTCGTGTGCAGGCCATTTTTCAGCTTGTAGTCGACGCTGTTATAGCGGGCATAAGAAATCTGGGCATAAGGTTCGATATACCAGGCATTAAACTGCTTGTGGTAGCCCGTTTTGAAAGCTCCGCCGAAGCCATTGTTGTTATAGTCGCCGGTGGTATGACCGCCGTCCAGAGACGTCACGCTGATGTCGTTTTTCAGGTGGGTACCCTTGATGCTGGCATCAAAGAACAGACCGTTGTTCAGGCGCAGTGAGGTATACAGTGAAGCGCCGTAGCTGTCGACATCTGTGCCTGCACTGCCGCCGTCATGCATGTTCACATCCGAATACCCGCGGGTGGCGGCAAAACCGAACAGCAGGTTGCCCGGAGCGATATCGACACGCTTGTCGGCACCTAACATAAAGCCGTTGTTGGTCTGATCGTAGGCAGAACTGGTCTGCTCGACCTGCTGACGGTGGTAGCCGCCGTAGTAGCTGCCCCAGGCGTTCACCGTGCCGTCGCTGCTGCCGGTGAGGCGCTCGTTATCCAGACGGCGGTTCAGCACATCCAGTTCGTCGCTCCAGATGCTCATCGCTGCCGCACGGGTATTCACCACAGCCTGCGCGGCGGTTGAGAGCGTGCGCGAGTCCGGGTTCGGGTTCGGGTTCGGGCCAGGGGCCGGTTCTGGCGTCGGTTCTGGCGTCGGTTCTGGCGTAATGTTATCGAGGATCACGCTGGTTGACCCGTCTGCGTTAGCCACGCTGCGTGATTCGTAACGGTAAACCCCGACATCGCTTTGCATGGAGTTGAAGGTCGCACCGGAACCGTCCGTCACCTGCACAATGGTGTTGCCGGTCATATCGCCCGCTGCACCGCTGGAGCTGGAGGTGACGCCGGCATTGAAGCTGCCGGTGGCCTTGTCGGCGGTAAGCACATAGGCTGAACCGGTTTCCGCGTTATACGTGGAGTAAATGGTGGACGCTGTCGGGCTGGCTGCCGCCAGCAGCGTGGTCGGTGCGGTGTCGGAAAGATTTGCGGTGTGGATATTCCCGCCGTCCATCACGATGGTGCTGCCACCGGTCAGGCTGATGGCATCAACATCCGTGGCCGCGTTGTTGATCCAGGTTGAGCCGTTGCTGATATCCAGCGCCAGCGCGCCGGTACCGGTTTTCCCGGCGCTACCGTTCCAGGTTGAGCTGTCGATGTTCACCGACTGGTCAGCACCTGAAGAGGTGGTGATGGCGCCGGAAAGGGTAGAACCGCTGAAACCGACCGTATCCACTGCGCTGGTACCGGAAATCTTCAGCAGATTGGTTTTGCCGGTCACCGTGGAGTCTTTCACGCTAACGGTGGAGCCTATGGTATTCCCTTTAAGGATAATGGCGCTATCACCTTCTATAGTTGACCCTGCGCTTGAATTTAACGTGTAACCGCCACTCAGAGCAACACCATTGCCGGTCGAGGAGCTTACCGAGGAGCTATCAATATTGATGATATTATTTTCATTGCTGGCATCATCAGTGTAGATCCCATAATTAACACCGTTTACTGTTGTGCCATTAGACAGCGTTACGTTGGTATTTTTACTACCGTACATTACAAGGCCTTCATTACCACTATTTACAGTAGTGTTAGAAATGTTGTAAGTATCTCCGTTATTTCCTATCAATCTTAATCCAGTCTTAGCCGCAGAAATGGTTGAGTCCGCAATATCTATTTCGCCGGAATAACCACCATTGGTCTGGATGCCTTGATCGTCCGATTTAATCGTGCTGTTAGTTATATGGACAACGCTACTCCCTTCGGAAATGAATACTGCTTTGTCACCATTGCCGTCACCATTAGCCTCAATCAAGGAATTAGAGATATCAACATTACTGCTACTTTTACCCGATGTTTCCCAGACATAGATACCGATTCCCCCACCCTTGATGGTTGAGTTTTCAACCTTCAGATTCGCGTTGGCCTGACCATTAACATTATTACGGACGACTAAACCGGTTTCCACGCCTTCTACATACGCATTGTCCGTGACGTTAACCTCAGCCCCTATGGAGTTGGCAACATCTATACCAATTTTTCCACCAGAAATAGTGGTCCCTGCGCCGCTGACATTCAGTGTTGCGCCTTTCGTAGGATCTGTAAGATTAATGGTTACACCATTTTTATCCGGGGTATTACTTATTTTGCTACCGCCATTGATATTGGCAGTGACACCAGCAGTGTCTATCAGCACGCCATCAGTAACATTTTGACCGGTAACATCGGTATCGGCACTGATGGTTTGTGCAGATGCGCAGGAACCCCAGGAATAAAGGGCGCCTAAAATAACAATATTAATTGCCTTGATTTTTGGTTTAAAAGTATTTGGAGACTGCTGTTTTGCGTTTGCCATAATGCACCATAGATAATATTTCGCCATAAAAATGGCACCGATATATTGCGGCGAGCAATATTAATTGCGGCCAACTAAAAAGTTGACAAATTTTACTTACAATTAAAAAGAAACACTCAGAGAAAAAAGTCCACTTTAGTACTTTTTCCCCTAAAGGTCAGGTGATTGTTACAAGCGACTGATAGGGTTGTCGTTTTTTTGACGTTATTACCCTGGGTTTATCCAGGTAACAGGATTGCACTCTAATGCGAAAATGATGTTAAATTTTTTTTAATAAAAAGAAAGTAAAAAGAAAAAAGTTGCTCAGAATAAACTGATTAGCATCTATTATTACAGAGCGCATAACAGGATCTATTATTAACCCGGACAGCTGCGATAGAGCTGATTTGGCACCTAACGCGCTAAACGCCGGGCGCTCTCATTAAGCGATTGAACACACAGTGCAAAGTGGGCAGCAGTAGAAAAAATGTCTGCTTTGAACGAAAAGTTGACGTGTAAGCTGGCGTCCTGTCCTCTCGGGAGAGACGGGATGCAGAGCGCGTCGCCATGCCCTGTGGTAGAGGTATTCTCGCCCTGGCCGAGCGGGTGGGGTTTCATATTCCGGTTTTGTCCTCACCCGCCATCCCGTTTTAGCGTGTTACAGGGCTGAGACGAGGTTTATGAAGAGGCAATTTTTGAATCACAGATCCTGATGATTTTCGCCTTCATTTCCTGGCGCACGTCATCTCCTTATTTATGTTCTGAATATGAAACAATGACATCGTTACCCTCAACCAGCAGCGGAACCCTGCAGACAGCTAAAAAAGCCGTAAGCAGTTATCTGCTTACGGCGCCGGGATCGGAGATGATTTTTCTGACAATCAGGCCGCTTTCACGGCCCTGATTTTTTTCATGTCAGCCGCATCGGATTCTGTTTTATCCGTTGCAGCTGGCGCATTGAGATCGGGAAGCTTGCTGGTACGCAGAATATGCTGCACCGTCTCTTTCTGCTCGGCGAGATACAGGCCAAGATTTTCAGCCTGCGTTTCATCCATCTGCATTCCGCTTTGCAACAGCCAGTCGGTGAACGCGTCTGCCATATCGAGCAGCTTGTCGTGAGCGTCAGCCTCTTTCTTACTGGCAAATGTCATTTTCTCTTCACCTTTTCTTACGACAACAAATTTTGTTTCAACAGCCATCGTGCACCTCGCTATACTGTATTTATATACAGTATAGCAGCTACCGATCGACGTTGCAGCAAAATATGCATCACTGGCAAAGCTGCTGCGATTCCGGGCGCCCCATACTCCGCCGCCACGCCCCGGGCGCCTGACCATACTGACGCTTAAAGCTGCGGTTGAAGGACTGCTGGGAGTCGAAGCCCAGCGCGATCGCCACGTTCAGAATCGGTTCATCGCTGCGGGTTAAGCGCTCAACCGATTTTTGCAGCTTTTGCGCGCGAATATACCCGGCGAGGGGATAGCCCGTATGCTCTTTGAACAGGCGCTGGAGGTGCCATTTTGAGTAGCCGGATCGCCTGGCAACGGACTCAATGTCCAGACGGCTATCCAGGTTGTTGTCGATCCAGTCGAGTAAATCATGCATAAATGCGCCAGTGTTCATCTGGTTACCCCCACGCGGCCTGTCAAAAGGTATCTTTATCTGTTGCATTAAAAGGTGGCGCGTTTTTGTATTAATTGCAAGTTTTATTGTTGCATTTAAATCCCTGACCGTAACGGGTCTTTTCACATCCGCTCAAATAGCACATAAAGTGCAACAATTATTCTTGCACTTAGTTAAGCGCCTTCCTACAATCGCCGCGATAGTGTATTCGCAACTGTTACAGTTTTGTGGCGATGAACGACACAAATGGCCTTAAGACAGCCACCGGACAAAGGAAGTGGCGCAGTGCCTCCTGCTGCGTCTTGCCCGGCGGCGACAATTACCGGAATAAAAATAATGAGCCTGCAAAAAACCTGGGGTAACTTTCATCTGAACGCGCTGGGGGTCATGTTGCTCTCCGTGCTGCTCGTCGGATGCGACAACAGCGTCGCGCAAAACGCCGCGCCGCCTGCGCCCGCCGTCAGCGCTGCTGACGTGGTGGTGAAATCCATTAGCCAGTGGGATAGCTTTAACGGCCGGATTGAAGCGGTGGAGAGCGTTCAGCTCCGTCCGCGCGTTTCCGGCTACATTGATAAAGTGAATTACACCGACGGCCAGGAAGTGAAGAAGGGCGAGGTGCTGTTCACGATTGATGACCGAACCTATCGCGCGGCGCTGGAACAGGCGCAGGCGAACCTGGCGAGAGCCAAAACGCAGGCCAGCCTGGCGCAGAGTGAGGCTAACCGTACCGATAAGCTGGTCAATACCAACGTTGTCTCCCGTGAAGAGTGGGAGCAGCGTCGTTCGGCCGCCACTCAGGCGCAGGCCGATATCCGTGCCGCGCAGGCGGCAGTTGACGCGGCGCAGCTCAACCTGGACTTCACCAAAGTCACCGCGCCTATCGACGGTCGCGCCAGCCGGGCGCTGATCACCAGCGGCAACCTGGTGACTGCGGGCGACACCGCCAGCGTTCTCACCACGCTGGTCTCGCAGAAGACGGTTTACGTCTACTTTGACGTGGACGAGTCGACCTACCTTCACTACCAGAATCTGGCCCGCAGCGGGCAGGGGGCGTCCAGCAATCACACGGCGCTTCCGGTTGAGATTGGCCTGACGGGCGAGGAGGGCTATCCCCATCAGGGCAAGGTGGACTTCCTGGATAATCAGCTGACGCCGAGTACCGGCACCATCCGCATGCGCGCGCTGCTGGATAACGCCCAGCGTCAGTTCACGCCGGGACTTTTTGCCCGCGTCCGCCTGCCGGGCAGCGCGGAGTTCAAAGCCACGCTTATCGACGACAAAGCGGTGCTGACCGATCAGGATCGTAAATACGTTTATATCGTCGATAAAGAGGGGAAAGCGCAGCGCCGTGACATTACGCCGGGCCGTCTGGCAGACGGTTTACGCATCGTGCGGCAGGGGCTGAACCCTGGCGATAAAGTCATCGTCGAGGGTTTACAGAAAGTGTTTATGCCGGGGATGCCGGTTAACGCGAAAACCGTTGCCATGACCGCCACCAGCGCCCTCAACTGATCCCTTGACCTGAGAATCCTATCCATGGACTTTTCCCGCTTTTTCATCGACAGGCCGATTTTTGCCGCGGTGCTGTCGATTCTGATTTTTATCACAGGGTTAATCGCCATCCCGCTGCTGCCGGTGAGCGAATATCCTGACGTCGTGCCGCCAAGCGTCCAGGTGCGCGCGGAGTACCCGGGCGCCAACCCGAAAGTGATTGCCGAGACGGTGGCGACGCCGCTGGAAGAGGCGATCAACGGCGTTGAGAACATGATGTACATGAAGTCCGTCGCGGGCTCCGACGGCGTGCTGGTCACCACCGTCACCTTCCGTCCGGGAACCGACCCGGATCAGGCGCAGGTGCAGGTGCAAAACCGCGTCGCGCAGGCCGAAGCGCGTCTGCCGGAAGACGTCCGGCGCCTGGGCATTACCACACAGAAACAGTCCCCGACGCTAACGCTGGTGGTGCATCTGTTTTCGCCCAACGGTAAGTACGACTCCCTGTATATGCGTAACTACGCCACGCTGAAGGTGAAGGACGAGCTGGCGCGCCTGCCCGGCGTCGGCCAGATCCAGATTTTCGGCTCGGGTGAATACGCGATGCGCGTCTGGCTGGATCCTAACAAGGTGGCGGCCCGCGGGCTGACCGCGTCGGACGTGGTGACGGCGATGCAGGAGCAGAACGTACAGGTATCCGCCGGGCAGCTTGGCGCCGAGCCGCTGCCGAAAGAGAGCGATTTCCTGATCTCCATTAACGCCCAGGGGCGTCTGCATACCGAAGAAGAGTTCGGCAATATTGTCCTGAAAACGACGCAGGACGGTACGGTCGTCCGCCTGCGCGACGTGGCGCGTATCGAAATGGGGTCCGGCAGCTATGCGCTGCGTTCCCAGCTGAACAATAAAGACGCGGTCGGGATTGGTATCTTCCAGTCTCCGGGGGCGAACGCCATCGATTTGTCTAACGCGGTGCGCGCGAAAATGGACGAACTGTCCACGCGCTTCCCGGCGGACATGAAGTGGGCGGCACCTTACGATCCGACCGTTTTCGTGCGCGACTCCATCCGCGCGGTGGTGCAGACGCTGCTGGAAGCGGTAGTGCTGGTGGTGCTGGTGGTGATCCTGTTCCTGCAAACCTGGCGCGCGTCGATCATTCCCCTGATCGCGGTGCCGGTTTCGGTGGTGGGTACCTTCAGCATTCTCTACCTGCTCGGCTTCTCGCTGAATACCCTGAGTTTGTTCGGGCTGGTGCTGGCCATCGGCATCGTGGTGGACGACGCCATCGTGGTGGTGGAAAACGTCGAGCGAAACATAGAAGAGGGGCTTGCTCCGCTTGCGGCGGCGCATCAGGCGATGCGCGAAGTGTCCGGGCCGATTATCGCGATTGCGCTGGTGCTGTGCGCGGTGTTTGTGCCGATGGCGTTTCTCTCGGGCGTTACCGGGCAGTTCTACAAGCAGTTTGCGGTGACGATCGCGATTTCCACGGTCATCTCCGCCATTAACTCGCTGACGCTCTCTCCGGCGCTGGCGGCACTGCTGTTAAAACCGCACGGCGCGCCGAAAGATTTCCCGACCCGGCTTATCGATCGTCTGTTCGGCTGGATTTTCCGTCCGTTTAACCGCTTTTTCCACCGCAGCTCGAACGGCTATCAGGGGCTGGTGGGCAAAACGCTGGGACGACGCGGCTCGGTATTTGTGGTGTATCTGCTGCTGCTCTGTGCCGCTGGCGTC
>Ga0068857_100004903_pt1 | contig 11355 bp, 8 predicted proteins | sample KBSCornC72_FD_66591 | JGI IMG/M metagenome (GOLD analysis project Ga0068857, IMG submission 66591) | Corn rhizosphere microbial communities from Kellogg Biological Station, Michigan, USA - KBS Corn C7-2 | ecosystem: Host-associated > Plants > Roots > Rhizosphere > Soil ...
ACGCGATCGATTGGGAGCCGCATTGGCCGCATGCGTTCTGCAGCTTCGGTGCGCAACGCAAGGCGGGTCAGCTCGGAGCGGATTTCGGCCAGACCCAGTTCGCTGCGTGCACTTGCAGCGATGACTGGCTTCTGCTCGCCGCCGAGGAACGTGTTCTTCAGAAAACCGTGAATCTGCTCTCGAACCTGATCGAGTTGCGCCTCATTCACAAGATCAGCCTTGCTGATTACGGTGAAGCCATCCGACATTCCCAACAGCTCACAGATTGCAAGGTGCTCACGCGTCTGGGGCATTACGCCTTCATCCGCCGCAATCACCAGCATCACCGCGGGAACGCAGCCGGCACCGGCAAGCATGTTCCGAATGAAGAGCGCGTGCCCTGGCACATCCACGAAGCTGATGCGCAGAGGCGATCCATCCGGCGCGTTGGTGTCCAAAGAAGCGAATCTGAGATCGATGGTGATTCCACGCCGCTTCTCTTCAGGCAGCCGATCGGTATCAATGCCGGTCAGCGCGCGAACAAGTGCTGTCTTGCCGTGATCGATATGGCCGGCCGTTCCTATGACGATTGATCTGACTGGCTTCATCTGAACATGAGTTACAACATCTCCAGAGCGCGGGCGATGGTCTCGTCCATGTGCGGAGGAACCGTGCGCAAGTCGAGCACAACTGCATCTTCGGCGATGCGCCCGATTACAGGTGGGTCATAGCTGCGCAGCTTCTTCAGCAGTTCATTGGCAGTAAAGTGAGGATGCCTGATGGAAACCGCATAACTCTTGAGCCTGGCGCTTGGCGCGGTGCCGCCGCCAATGGCGCTCTCAACCGCAATGACCGTGGTTAGGACTCGCGCTGATTTTGTGGAACCTGCAATCGCATGGCAACGCTCTTCAATCTCTTCTGCGGGCGTGCTCAGCATGCGCGTCAGTGGAAGAGCATCTTTCGTGCCGGCCTGGTATTCGAACAATGTTGCCTCCAGTGCAGCATAGGTAAGCTTGTCTACCCGGAACGCGCGAAGGAGGGGATTCTTCCGAATTCTGGCAATCAGATCTGTGCGCCCAACCAACAATCCGCATTGAGGACCGCCGAGCAACTTGTCGCCGCTCGCTGCGACGAGATCAACCCCCGCGGCGATTGAGTCCCGCAACGTTGGTTGACCAGCAATTCCGATCGGGTCAAGATGCGACACCAGCCCTGTTCCCTGGTCCTCAAAGAGCGGAACACCCAAGGTCTTCGCGAGCACGACCAACTCCTTCAACGAAGGACGCTCGACGAATCCCTCAATGCTGAAATTGGATTGATGAACGCGCAGGAGCAGAGATGTCTGTTCTGTTATCGCCTGCTCGTAGTCGGCAGTGCGTGTGCGATTGGTGGTACCGACTTCGCGGAGCACCGCACCGGATTTCTCCAGGACCTCGGGGATGCGGAATCCACCGCCAATTTCGACAAGTTCGCCTCTCGATACGACCACCTCGCGGCTGTCGGCGATTGTGTTCAATGCCAGGAACGTAGCTGCAGCGCAGTTGTTCACCACCACCACACCCCAGCGCGGAAACTCGTCTTCCGGCACGCTTAGCACCCGAAGCACCAAGTGCTCCGCGTGAACGTCACGCTTGCTTCGCTCGCCGGATTCCAGATTGAATTCCAGGTTGCAGTAATCCCGCGCGACATCCACAAGATGGGCCAGCGCTGCTTCGCTCAACGGCGCGCGACCAAGATTGGTATGCAGGATCACGCCAGTCGCATTGATTACAGGGCGCAGTGAATAATCTGGTCCGCGCTGAAGCACCTCGCTCACCCGTCCTGGAATTGCGCCGATCTCGCGGTCCAGGGCTTCGGCGGGGGGCCCGTTGAGGAGAATGTCCGCGCGAATTGCGTCGAGACTCTCACGAATAGCGGTCACAACGCGATTGTGCCCGTATGCCTGGATTAACTTCTGAATTTCCGGCGCAAGCAGAATCTCATTTACAGAGGGCAGGCGGCGGTATAGGTCTTCCCGGTTCTGCTCCGCCCTCGCCATCGGATCAACCGTCATGATTCCTCGCCTGTACCATACGATAAGGCTACTTCAAAACGATCGCAGGATTTTCGCTGGTGACTGAAGACTCGAGCACGCGCCCAATCTTAACCGCGCCCACTCCCGCACCTCGTAGTGCGGCCACGAGTTCGTTTGCTTGCTCCTCTGACACCGAGATCAAAAGCCCGCCCGAGGTTTGGGGATCGTACATCAACGCACGCACTTCGTTCGGGATCGACGCGCCTTCCGCATCCGCGACCATGCACTCTGCGAACTCGCGGTTCGACACAAGGCCGCCCGGAATCGCTCCAGCCCTGATGGCATCCAGCGCTCCCTCGATCACCGGAATCTTCACTGTCTCGATCTCCAGCGTCACGCCGCTACCGATGGCCATTTCTCGTCCGTGCCCCATCAGTCCGAACCCGGTGATATCGGTCATGGCGTGAACGCCGTCGAATTTCGACGCGACTTCGGCTGCCGTCCGGTTGAGCGTGGTCATCGATTTCACAGCAGCATCCACCCACGCCTGCTGAGCCTTGCCTTGCTTCAACGCGGTGGTAATTACTCCCGTTCCGATCGGCTTGGTCAGGATCAGGACATCTCCTGCGACTCCTTGCGCGTTCGTTCTGACCTGCGCGGGATCGATGATGCCGGTGATCGCATAGCCAAACTTCATCTCCTCATCGCGAACCGAGTGCCCACCAACGACTGTGCATCCGGCTTCGCTCATCTTGGCGAGGCCGCCGCGCATGATCTGCTCGAGGATCGCGAGATCGCCGGCCTGGGGGAAGCAAACCATGGCCAGCGCGGTCACCGGCCGTCCGCCCATCGCGTACACATCGCTCAAAGCATTCGTCGCCGCGATCTGCCCGAAGGTAAACGGATCATCGACAAGGGGCGTGAAGAAGTCGACCGTCTGCACCAGCGCGAGATTTGGCGCGATCTGGTAAATCCCGGCATCGTCCGAAGTCTCAAATCCTACTAGCAGATTCGGATCACTCTGCACTGGCAGGTTCGACAGGACGGCGCGTAGCGATCCGGGCGGGAGCTTGCTCGCGCATCCTCCCGCTTTCACCTGCTGCGTAAGACGAATCACCTGCTCTGTAGCCAAATTTGCACCTTTACGACGTCCGAGAGTTGCCGCGGCCTTTGAAGAACCTGATTCGAGCAATCGCGATTTTACTTCTTCTGGCGATAGAGATGGATCAGATGATTGGTGGAGCTGTCGTGATGCAGCTCTGGCTCGGCCGCGTCTTCCAATTCAGGAATGATTCGCTGCGCGAGTGCCTTGCCCAGTTCGACACCCCACTGGTCGAAGGAATTGATCTGCCAGATTACGCCCTGTGTGAAGACACAGTGCTCATACAAGGCCACCAACTTTCCAAGCACCGCCGGGGTCAACTTGTCGGCGAGGATCATGTTTGAGGGCCGGTTGCCTTCGAAGACGCGATGCGGGACCAGCCAATCCGCTGTTCCCTCCGCCTTCACCTGCTCGGCCGTCTTTCCAAACGCTAATGCCTCTGCCTGGGCAAAAACGTTCGCGATCAGCATGTCGTGGTGACGCCCGAGGGGATTGAGTGAGCGCTGGAAGGCGATGAAGTCGCACGGGATCAGGCGCGTGCCCTGGTGGATCAACTGATAAAACGAGTGCTGCCCATTGGTCCCGGGCTCGCCCCAGTAGATTGGGCTGGTGTTATAGCGAATCTCCCGGCCCTTGAGGGTCACGTGCTTGCCGTTGCTCTCCATCGTGAGTTGCTGCAAGTAGGCGGGGAACCGCTTCAGGTATTGCTCGTACGGCAGAATCGCGATTGTCTGCGCATCAAAGAAATCTGTGTACCAGATCGAAAAAAGTGCCAGCAGTACCGGTAGATTCTTTTGGTAAGGCGCAGTGCGGAAATGCTCGTCCATCTCGTGGAACCCGGCAAGCATGGAGCGGTAATTGTCCGGGCCGATCGCCAGCATAGTTGACAGCCCGATCGCCGAATCCATGGAATAACGTCCGCCCACCCAATCCCAGAAGCCGAACATGTTAGCTGTGTCGATTCCGAACTTCGCCACCTCCGCCGCATTGGTCGAAACCGCGACAAAGTGCTTAGCGATGGCTGAGTCGTGCCCGCCCAGCTTTTCCAGCAACCAGGCACGAGCTGTGTGCGCATTCGTCATCGTCTCCAACGTCGTGAACGTCTTCGAAGAGACGATGAACAGCGTCTCCTCGGCATTGAGATCCTGAACGGCTTCGGCAAAGTCGGTACTATCGACGTTCGACACGAACCGGAAGGTCATATCGCGCTTGCTGAAGTGCCGCAGTGCCTCATAGGCCATGACCGGTCCCAGGTCGGAGCCGCCAATACCGATATTGACCACATTGCGGATTGGCTTGTCTGTGAAACCCTTCCACTCGCCGCTGCGCACGCGATCGCAGAACGCCGCCATGCGATCGAGCACCTCGTGGACCTTGGGCACCACGTCTTCGCCATCCACCACGATCGACTCGCCCTTCGGCGCGCGAAGGGCGATATGCAGCACTGCCCGCTTCTCGGTTATGTTGATCTTCGCGCCGCTGAACATCGCTTCAGTGTGCTCGCGAAGCTTTGATTCGTCCGCCAACGCCAGCAGAAGCTTCAAAGTCTCGTCCTTGACGCGATTTTTGGAGTAGTCAAGGGACAGCCCTGCGCCTTCCGCCTTCATTCGCTCGCCACGTTGCAGATCGTCCGCAAAGAGAGTCCGCAAATGCACCCCGGCCATTTCTTTGGCGTGCGACCTTAATTGCTTCCATGCAGCCAGGCTGGCTAGCGGTTTCACTTTGATCTGCTTGGGACGGCTCTTCGCGGCGGTTGACATGGCGACTTCTCCTCGGGGGCGATGCGAACGATATTCCTCTAATCTGATGTCTTCTGTTGGGCGTGGATGAGGATACTGCGAACCTGAATCCCATTATCGTCGGCGGGGCACAGCCCCGGTTCCACAGGGCTTAGCCGTATCGCAACAAGTGACGAAATGCTTGCACCGTACGTTCGTAACGCCCTGAGTGATGAACGACCTACCGTTCCGGCTCGACTGCCCGTAATGTGGAGTTAACTTTTCAAAAAACTTACTTCGCGTACCACGACCAAGGGCCGGGCTATGCTTACAGAGCTTAGAAGACTGTTGTCTCCTTTCCGCCGCGGATTCGCGGGTTACATTCTACTTACATTATTCAGGCAAGCTTTGGTGGTTGGAGGCGGCTATGGACTCGTACTTCTCATCAGGAACTTCGAACACAATCCCGCCCGCTCGGTCCTGATCGCATTCGCAGTCCTAGTCTCCTACAAGCTTGTTATCGCCGCGCTCGATCAGAGCATGGGTTGGGGATTCGCGCGGCACGTCAGCTATCCCATGTTCCGCAAGCTGAGTGTTGACGTCTTCTCCAAACTCCTGAGCCTCGATCAGGGTTGGCACCAGTCCGGCAGCAGCGGAGCACGGCGCGGGGAGATTACCAACGGGCTCAGCAAATTCGCGCAGACGAGCGAAAGCCTTGCCCGTGAGGTCTGCCCACTGCTGGCAACCGCCCTTCTGAGCCTCTTTCTTCTGCGCTCGTATGTAGGGGTTACGTTCTGGCTGACGGTGTTGCCTATCGCCTGCAGTATCTTCTTCTGGCTCTCCTATGAAGAAAATCGCCGCTGCACGCAGTACCGAGAAGAGCGCTACCAGCGCTATGCCTCAGACTACTCTTTGAGTATCGAGTGCATGGAGATGCACGCTGACGTTGTCCGTTACAACCAGCAGGAGCGGATGGAACAAGACTACCGCCGAATCCACGACGACATCCAGAGAAAGGGCCTCCACGAAGCGCGCATTCAGGGCTGGTTTGGTTTTGGCAAGAGTTCCGTGGTCCTCGGCCTGCAGGCCTATCTGCTCTGCACCTGGGTGGGTATGCTCGACACGCACCGGCTGGATGGCGCCATGCTCGTCTATCTATACATGCTCTCTGAGCAGCTCTGCGGTTCTCTTTGGGGTTACGCGAGCATCTGGGGGCGCATCAGCGAAGCATGGGAGCCAATCAAGCAGTTTCTTCGCATCAGCTCTGCAAGTTCGACTCTCGCTGAGGCATCTGCAGTTCTTAAGGTGGCTGTGGCTGCGCAGGTTGATTTGGAATTTCGCCACGTTGAGTTCGGCTATCGCGAGACCGAACCAGTTCTGAATCGCGTAAACCTCCATATCGAAGCGGGCAAGAAGGTCGGATTTATCGGCCGCACGGGTTGCGGGAAGTCAACCCTGCTTAAGCTCGTTGACCGCCTCTATGACGCACAGAAAGGCTCCGTGTACGTAGGAGGACACGACGTGCGCGAGTGGCCTCTTCGCCAGCTTCAGCGCGTCTGCACATGCATGTCGCAAAATGGCGGAGTGTTCTTCTCGCAATCCACTCTGCTTGACACGATTCGCTTTGCGCGGCCTATGGCATCCTTCTCTGACGTAATTCGCGCAGCAAAGCTTGCCTGTATTCACGACGAAATCATGGGGCTGCAGGACGGTTATCAGACTCGCGCCGGCGAGCACGGCAAGAATCTCTCAGGGGGGCAACGTCAGCGCGTCGCCATCGCGCAGGCTCTTCTCAGCCTTGACGATCCTGAGAAGAAGATCGTTCTCCTTGACGAGTGCACCAGCAACCTTGACGAGGAGACCGAGGCAGCTATTTACGAGAACATCTGGCCCCTTCTCAAGGGCAAGACAGTCGTTGTCGTGACTCACCGCCTCTCCGCGATCGAACATCTCGTTGACGAAGTTGTGGCCATGAGCGAGGGAACAGTCGCGTTCCGCCTCAACAGCGCAGAAATCAACGCGGCAGCAGTACAGAGCTACGCTTAAACGGCTGCATCGATCATCCCTGCGCGAACCAGGATTCAGCAATCTTGGGTTCCGGAGCTGCCAACCCAAATTGGGGAGGGCGCATCGTATGTCAGAACGGGCCCGATCTCTGATGAAGCACAGGACTTTGCGTGCTGCTGGATGCGCGCGGATATGCTTACTTCGCCTAGCTGGCGATCCCACAAGGCTACAAGCCTCAGAGACTTACAGCTCCACCCGAGCGATGCTTAATGATCCCTGCAGAGAAGCCCTCATTTATCGTAGTCGGCCCCCCCAGAACGGGAACAAGTTGGCTCCATAAGGTTCTAGAGCCTTATGCCACTCTTCCTTCTCCCACGAAGGAAACTCGTTTCTTCGACTTGCACTTCCACCGGGGATTTGACTGGTATAGCTGGCATTTCCCGCGCAACCATTCTGGACCGATCGGGGAGATCGCGCCCACGTATTTCGCTTCGCCGGAAGCGCGACAGCGGATTGCGCAGAATATTCCCGATGCAAAAATAATTGCTATCTTTCGTGACCCAGTCGAGCGAGCCGTCTCTTTGTATCGACTGAAAATCGCCTATGGGATGTATCGCTGGAGTCTACCTGAGGCTCTGCACAAAGATCCTGAGCTGATCAACTCCGGTTTGTACTGGAGTCATCTCTCCGAGTGGCGCGAGTTTCTTCCTGATGAGCAATTGCTCGTCACAATCTATGACGACCTCGCTGCAGATCCGCAAGCGTTTGTGAGCAAGGTTGCAAGATTCATTGGCTTGGAAGAACCGAAGCTCTCCCAAGCCCAGTTGAGACGCGTGTTTTCGACCGAGCGGATGACACGCCCTCGCAGTTATCTTGCCACGCGCACAGCTACTGCATTTGCTGACTGGTGCAAATCGAGACGTCTTGACCATGTGGTGGCCTCCGTTCGAGACTCTGCGCTAATCAAGCTGTTTCTGGGCGGCGGTGAGTCGCTACCGCAGATGCCATCTGAGACCATCGACGAACTTACGGAACTATTTCGCCCTGAAGTCGAAGCCCTCGAATTGTATCTCGACCGAAATCTCGAACACTGGAAGGTCGGGAGAACTCTTCGCGAATCTCGATCCGCGGTGGAAGCGTTCGCTCCACCAGCCGTGCGGGGCACCGCTTACTCAGCACGTTGATTCTAAGCGGAGTGGATTGCGAACCGGGTTTGTCACAGCGCCTCCACGTCTCAGTCCCGCGGACGGCGAGCTCGTTGCCGATCATGCTCGCAGAGGTGGTTGAGGCGCGAATAGCTTGGTATCTGCGAGCAGGGTCCGCTGTGGTCCGTTGGCGCTTTGCTCAGCAGAGAAGACGAATCGTGAGTGGTGTAAAGAAATGAAAAGCGTATAAGTCAGACCGGCATGGCAGGAGGTCATCGGTTTCGACCGATCGAACCGACACGATCGCAGCCGCCGAGATACTTGCCTCCCCGATCATGGAGTTCGGGTTGGATGGCCCAAATGAAACCGCAAGGCTGAGATTTACATAAGGAATCGAGTCTGAGCCTTCAAAGGAAGGCGGGTTTGAACTCGAGCTCCAAAGCCGAGCGATAAGGCGAGCGATTGATTTTGAGTTCCTCTGAAATAAGGCGCGCAAGGGAATGGGCTGGCTTTTCGACGCGGCGCTGTCCTGCTAGACTTAGGACTGGCGTACCGCAGGCGCGTAGCTCAGTTGGTTAGAGCGCTTCCTTGACACGGAAGAGGTCGTTGGTTCGAATCCAATCGTGCCTACCATTATTTTCAAATAACTCTATTTTAAATAGCTTACGACTTCTGCATCCATCGGATCTCACCCAAAACTAGTGTGCGGGAGATGAAATTGGGCCTGGTCTCGGGCCAGGCCGTGCCTGGTGTGTGCAAGAAGACAATCCTGTTCAAAACGGACCCGGTGAGTTCAGTTCTGAACATTTGGGCAGTCGGCGAGGGCCCAATGGTCGCTTCCCGCGCCGGCTGTCGGGGACGATGCACCCCTGCACCCAGAGGGTCAAGCTGGCGGACACCGAAACGGCTCCTGCTTCGGACGCCGCAGTCTGACTTGTTCAGAACTGAACGAGCGAGACGTCTGACCCTGGGCCCTCTCGTTCAGATATGAACAGCGCGAACGGGCGTGGAGATCGACCTGCGTGCTCCCAGGCAGGGCTTCGCTTGTTCAGAAATGAACGCACCAGACGCATGCGGCCGGGCCGCGGGCGTTCAAGGCCGAACGGCGTGGAGGCTGGCAGTGTCCTGGGACGAGTTGGGTGGCTGCATGGCGTTTGTTCAACAATGAACACCGGCGATCGAATGGGCGGGTTAGGCAAGCAGCTTTTGAGAGCAAGGAGCGTGCGGCCGCATTCTGCCCTCGAAAGGTTGTTGCGGGCAATGCAGCCTGCAGCCCGCTCAGCCAGTGGTACTGGCAGATTCCACGCCGATGGCGCAGGCATACGGCCGCTCCTCGGAAATTGGCGAGTTTTGCATCGCGAGCAGGTGATCGTCTCGTTGTTGCTGGTTGCAATCAAATGCCCCCTACTGAATAAGAAGTTATGCCCCCACCTCTTTCCCACTGAGAGTGCAATTTCTTGCTCTCAGATTCCGATTCGGCGATGATACTTCCGCAACACGGTTCTCTTCATTCAATTGGCAATAAGTTGACCTCGTCTTGTGACCGGAAGCATTTCTTGACAATACAGTTCGAATAACGGTATCTATCTCGAACGCCCTTCCCTCCATCAACTGCTCGAATGTTTGCAATTCGAGAGGTCAATCGCATGCGCCCCTTCGTTTGTGTTCGAGGCACAGGTCGGCATTCGCTCGTTCAGCTCCAGGGAAAGGCGCGCCGGTCATTGCGACTGGTTCACGTCTCTCTCGCGGAGGTCTTGGCGCTATTCTGCGTGTTCGCAACTTCGGCTGCAAGCAACGCTCAGTCCTGCCCGGTAAACACCCCGCACATTCAGGGAGTCTGGAGAACGTTGCCCTATCTCATGCCGATCAACCGATCAATGCAACTCTCCTGCACACAGGAAAAGTGTTGTTGTTGCCGGATCGGAGAACGATGCCTCAAACAACTCAAAAGGGTCGGAAGGCTACAGAAACGCTGTCTGGGACCCGTCTGATCCGACCGCAAACGGAATCGCGGTTCAGGAGATCGAATATGACGTCTTCTGCAGCGGTACAGCTACTCTGCCAGACGGTCGAGCTCTCGTCGGCGGCGGAACCTCGGACTACTCGTTTAAGGGCGACAACCGCGCCTCCTTTTTCGATCCTGCTACGAATGGGTTCGCGCAATCTCAAAACATGGTGAACGGCCGGTGGTACGCCACAGCTACAACTCGGGGCGATGGCCGCATAATGACCTTCTCCGGCCTGAGCTTGACCGGCGGGACCAACAACACCGTCGAAACTTACGATCTCAAGAACGCCGGAGCCGGCTGGTCCAGCCCGACGACTGCGCCGTTTTCCCCTCCTCTTTATCCGCGATTGTTCTTACTGCCGAGCGGGAACGTGTTCTATGTCGGAACGGAGTCGGCCAATGCCTGGATATTCGTTCCGGGGGCTGGATCATGGGCAAAGTCGGCTACAAGCACGATGAACCGGAACTACGGCTCCAGCGTTCTTCTTCCTCTTCTGCCACCTAACTACACGCCTCGGGTGATGAATTTTGGAGGAGGCAATCCCGCAACATCGAGCACGGAGATCATCGATCTGTCCGCGGCCACACCCACCTGGAAAGCTGGACCGCCGATGTCGACGGGACGCATTCAGATGAATGCGGTCATCCTGCCGAATGGGAAAGTGCTCGCCGAAGGGAGCTCAGTCAACAATGAAAGCCCTGACACGCCGGGAAAGCGAGCAGATGTTTATGATCCGGTCGCCAACAGCAGCGATGCAATTTGCCGCCAAAGAAAACAAAGAGAAGTTGCGCATCCAATTCCGCAAGAGCATTCAACGCGGTTACGCCAAGAATGCTGAGTTAGATCCGGTAGTTCCTGCACCGATAACGAACGCATTCGAGCCCGAGGAAACATGCATTGTCCGCGTCGATTCGACCAAAGAAGGAAAGCACTATTGGTTCACGGACCGACGCGTGTTATGCCAGCACGACGACAGCATATCTGAGTTGCTGCGCTATCAGTCAGTGACTGAAGCGCATTGGATGTTCAAGGACTTGTTCACCCATCGCTTGCCCCAACTCATGTCCGCGGACAGGACTGGCTCTCATCTTAAGACCGAACATTAGGAATCTTTGGAGCGAAGCTTCGTTCCTTAGAAGGCACAGTTCCGTTCTGCTTTCCCGGAGCAGTTGCATAATCGCCTCGACTACGGAGTCTTTAAGTTCGGAACAATGGAGGATCCAGGACACAACCTTGGCAGTTGGGAAGGTGATGTCGGAACATTGGCATCAGTTTTTCCTTATGCGTTGGAGAACGACATGGATGGCTTATCCGTGAAAGGTCCGATGGGATACAGGCGGGAACCGCGCTGACGACTTCGGGAATGTGAGGTAGATGCCTC
>Ga0068857_100004907_pt1 | contig 11352 bp, 4 predicted proteins | sample KBSCornC72_FD_66591 | JGI IMG/M metagenome (GOLD analysis project Ga0068857, IMG submission 66591) | Corn rhizosphere microbial communities from Kellogg Biological Station, Michigan, USA - KBS Corn C7-2 | ecosystem: Host-associated > Plants > Roots > Rhizosphere > Soil ...
CCTTACCGGTTCGGATTTCCTGCCCTTCAGCAATGGCGGCACCCGCCGTAAGCATGGTCGTGGAGGATTCGGAAACCAGCACCAGCGTTCCATTCACGCTCTCCACGGTCCCGCGGGGACCCGCAGCCGCCATGGCTCGATCGATCCGAGGCGAAAACGCATATCCTGCGATTCCTAAGCTGCCGATCACCACAGCGGCAGCGGCTGCCCACCCCGCGCGACGAATCGCAACCGGCGTGCGCTTCGGCATAGTCACAACGGATGCGCCTGCTCCCGAATATTCGCGGCGGCATGCTACGCAGGAATGCAGATGATCTTCCAGCAGCATCCGGCGGCCTTCCGGCAGCGTTCCTGCACGATAGGCGTCGAAATCGGCACGGAACTGGGAGCATATGCCGTTGGCACCGGCCGTACCTAATTGGTCGTGAACGCGCTGTGCCGCGGCCTCGGTGGCTTCGCTAGTCGGTACATCTTCGCGAATCGAATTCAACAGACGATCGAAATCCTGGTTGCTCATGACGTTTTCCTCAGTGCGCTCTCAATTGTTTTTGCAGTATCCGCCGCGAACGATGCAGCGATACCGCGACTGTAACGGACGACACTCCCAACGCACGAGCAATCTCCGGATTGCTCAATCCTTCAAAAAACCGCAGCGTGAAGATTTCGGCCGCGCGTGTCGGCAGCCCGGCCACCGCCTGCCTTAAAAGGTCCCGCAGATCCCCTTCATCAGGTTGGGACCCCGAAGCAGGTAGCCGGTCCAACTCCACGACCGCTGGGTGACGCCTCGCCCGGACCAAATCCAGGGCGGCATGTACCGCGGACCGGCGCAGGTAGTTCTCGGGTAGCTCGATCGCCGCGGCGGACTCATCCCGTCCGGCGATCCTTAAGAAAACAGTCTGCAGGACGTCTTCGGCGTCCTGAGCATTGCCGGTAATCCGGTAGGCTGTCCGGAAGACCATGGCGTGGTGCTCCCGGTACATCCGGGCAAGTCCAGAGGACTCGGCATTAGGGATAATAGAAACAGGAACCTCGTGTTTTGTTGCCAGCAGCATCGGCGCTTCCTAACCGGTAAGACAGAAGGCCGAGTTGTTTATTACCGCCCCCGCACCACAATATCTAGGGGGTGCACTGCGAGTACCACTAGATTCGGTAGTTCACCCGCTTTACTTTCGCTTCCGATGGGTTTAGGATGGTCTCAACCCTCCCCCTTTGAGAATGTCTTTGTAATGGAAGGGGCCTGCATTGCTCAAGCTTAAGCGCGTAGACATCCACGGTTTCAAATCATTCTACGACCGCACGGAGATGAAGTTCCATGGCTCCGGCATTACGGCCATTGTGGGACCGAACGGCTGCGGCAAGTCCAACATCAGCGACGCCATCAGCTGGGTGCTGGGCGAGCAAAGCGCCAAGAGCCTGCGCGGCACCCGCATGGAAGACGTGATTTTCGCCGGCACCCGGGAGCGCAAGCCCCTGGGGATGGCACAGGTCACCCTGAGCATGGTGGATCCTCTTGGACAACACCTGGTCGCTGGCGGACACGAAGTTCATCCGAATGGTCACGCCAACGGCCATGCCCAGGGCAACGGCCACGCCCACGCCGAGGACATCACCATCACGCGCCGCCTGTACCGGTCCGGTGAGAGCGAATACCTGATTAACGGGAAGACCGCCCGTCTGCGCGATATCCAGGATCTGTTCAGCGGCACAGGCCTCGGACCGGAGAGCTACGCCATCATCGAGCAGGGGCGCATCGGCCAGATTCTTTCTAACAAGCCTGCCGACCGCAGGGCGATTATCGAAGAAGCTGCCGGCATCGGCAAATACAAAACCCGCAAGCGACTGGCCGAAGCCAAGCTCGAAAGCGCCAAGCAGAATCTTTCGCGCGTATTCGACATTCTGGAAGAAGTAGGACGCCAGGTGAACTCCCTCAAGCGCCAGGCATCCAAAGCCCGCCGCTATGAAGAGTTGCGCACTGAAATGCTCGCATTCCTGCGCCAGGCTGTCTCCGGACGGTTTCGGATGCTGGAAGGCGAAGGCGCCAAAATGGCTCTCGACCTGAGCCAGGCCCAAGGATTGTTCACCGAGATCTCCGGGCAGCTACATGAAAAGGAAGGCGAGCATACTCGCGTTCAGGAATCCTGCTATCGCACCGAATCCGAGCTGACTACAGCCCGCGCAAAAGTCGCCGAGCTGAATCTGGAGAGCGAGCGGACGCGCGGCCGTTTAGAGCTGCAGGCCAAACAGATCGGCGCGATCGACGAACGGCTGTCCGCCAACGAGACCGAAACGCTGGATCTGGAAGCGCGGCGGCAGCAGCAACAAGCTGAGCTGGACGTTCACGTCGCCACGATCATGCGTCTGGAGACCGAGAGCGCTTCGCTGCGCGAGCTGCTGCTCACCAAAACCGCCGAGCGCGACGCCCTGCAGAACGATCTGCGCGGGCGCGAACGCGGTCTGGAAGGCGCTCGCATGCGCGTTCTGCAATTGCTGGGTGAAGCATCCACGCTTCGCAACCAAGTGGTCCAGATCGACGAATACCTCGCCGCGATTGAGCGTGATTCCGCGCGAGCCCGCAAGGAAGAGGAGCTTGCATCGGCTGATTTGAGCCGCCTGGACGCGGTGAAGACCGAACTGTCCACGAAGCTTTCCGCGCAGCAGATGGAACTGGAATCGCTGGCCGATCGCCGCCAGCGCGTCGAGGAAACTCTGAAGGCCCGTCAAGCGGAAGTCGCCGCCTCGCGGCAGATTCTGGATGAGCTTCGCGCGAACCTTTCTCGCCAGCGCGCCCGCCGCGATTCGCTGGAAGAAATCCTTTCGCATCGGGCTTATACAACTGAATCGGTGAAGCGGCTGTTCACCGCCATCGAGCATGGACAGGTGTCTGGATTCAAACCCTCCGGCGTGCTGGCGGATTTCGTCGAGGTCATCGATCCGGCTTGGGAAAAGGCGTGCGAAACGTTCCTGCACGAGGAATTGGAATACGTGGTCGTCGGCGGATGGGATGAAGCCGAGCGAGGCGTGGAGTTGATGCGCGCCGAATCCGACGGCCGTGTAACCTTCCTAGTTAACGACGACGGTACGCCGCCGCCGATACCCGAATCTTTGTATGGCGCCGAGATCGCCGGACGTTTGAGCGATACTCTTCGATTTAGCAAGTCGCTATACCTCCCCCGCTTGGGCAAGTGCTTCCTAGTCAAGGATCACGCGGCCGCGCAGAGTCTGGCCGCGGCGCATCCCGACTATTACTTCCTGCTTCCCGATGGCGTCAGCTATCACGGGCACGCCGTCAGTGGCGGACGCAAGTCCAGCGGCGGACCGCTGGCATTGAAGCGCGAGCTGCGCGAACTCGGCTCGCAGGTGGAATCGCGCGAACGCGAAGCCGACACTCTGACCGGAACGTTGGAAGACCTGGAAAAGAGCTCCGCACAATTGTCCGAAGAGCTGGAGCATGTTCGCGCGCAGCAGCAGAATCAGGAAAAGGGCGCACTCGCGCTGGATCATGAGCAGCGCAAGCTGGCCGAGGAATACGCCCGCTCGGGCTCGCGGCTTTCGGTAGCGCGTCTGGAACTAGAACGGCTTTCCCGCGAAGATGAACGCTCCCGCCAACAGCGCGAGCAGAGTCAGGCAGCCGTGGCCGAGCGCGAGCAGGAACGTTTCGATCAGGAAAAAGCTCTGGAAATCGCTCGCGGAGAATACGAGGGCTTGCAGGCGCATGCTCACTCGGTGGGCGAAGAACACGCCCGTCAGCGTGCCGAGCTGGCTGGTCTTGAGGAACGTCTGCGCGCGGAAAAGACCGCGGGCGGACGAATCGAAACGCACATCCTGCAGATGGTAGCTCGGCGTGAGGAACTCGAACGCGAGTTGGAGCGCATGGGCGTGGAGCGCGCGCGCCTTCTAGCGGACAACATCGAACTGGATCAAAAAGCAGGACTCCTGGCAAACGAAACAGCTTCAGCTGTCGCGTGGGTGGAGAACCTTGCGACCGCGGAAACTGCTGGGCGCGCGACCTTGGCTGCGCTCGAAGAATCGCTGCGGTCGCTACGCACAGAGGCACAGGCGGTCCAGGAGCGCCGCTCGGCGATCGAAGTAGAGCTGGTTCGCAAGCAGGGCGATCTCCGCTACCTCGACGAGACCAGCCGACGGGATCTGAATGCTTCCGCGGCAGAGGTCGCCGCCGCCCAAGAGGCTACATCGGAACCAACTCTCGACGAAGCGGGTGTGGCCGAAGTCGAGACGCGATCCGAGGAAGTCCGGGCGCGCATTGAAGCACTGGGACCGGTGAATCCCCAGGCGCTTGAAGAATTCCAGGAAGCCCAGCAGCGTTACGACTTCCTGAACACCCAGCGTCAGGATCTACTCGATTCCATCCGCGATACGGAAAAGGCGATCCAGGAGTTGGACGTGGAATCGCGCCGCAGGTTCAAAGACGCCTTCGACGCGATCAACGAAAACTTCCGCGGGATGTTCCGGACGCTGTTCGGCGGCGGCCAGGGCGAAATGCGCCTGACCGACGAGACGAACCTGGCCGATAGCGGCATCGACATCATGGCGTCGCCTCCCGGCAAGAAGCTGCAAAACATCGCGCTGCTCTCGGGCGGCGAGAAATCGCTAACCGCGATGGCGCTGCTGATGGCTATCTTCCGCTACACGCCCAGTCCGTTCTGCATTCTGGACGAAGTGGACGCTCCGCTCGACGAGCCCAATATCCAACGTCTGACGCGCTTGATCAAAGAGATGTCGCAGGAGACGCAGTTCATCGTGATCACGCACGCGAAGCGCACCATGGAATCGGCCCAGGCGCTCTATGGCGTGACTATGCAGGAACCTGGATTATCATCGCTGGTCAGCGTCCGATTCGACCCCGTCACGCAGGGCTCGGCGCCATCGGCGACCGCTGCTTTGGCGTCGGTCTAGCGCGAATAAATCAGCGTATCGCTTGACTCCTGGCGAGCCATGTAATAGCATTCAAAGGCTCAACGGAAGCCAAGCTCGCTATCCGCGCGAGGCTTACCGTTCAAGATCTTAGGGGGTAGTCTCGTGCGCTTGCGAACTGTCGCGTTTTTTCTGCTTGCATCGGTAGCCTTCGCTCAGGGCGATCGCGCCACCATCACCGGCACTATTTCCGACCCGGCGGGAGCCGTGGTCGCCAATGCGCCGATCGAAGCCAAGAACACTCAAACAGGCGCGGTATATCAGGCGGCCAGTACGGCCACCGGCAACTACACGCTGTCGCAACTCCCGGTTGGCAGCTACGAAGTGACCGTCGCCGTACCGGGGTTCAAGAGGTACGTTCGGCAGAATATCGTGCTCCAGGTGGCGCAGGTTCTGCGACAGGACATCAGTCTGGAAGTCGGCTCCGCTGCCGAAGCTGTTACCGTTTCCGCTGACGTTACCCTGCTCAAAACCGAGAGCGGCGAACTGAGCCATAACGTATCCTCCACTACCTTGGACAATCTGCCGATTCTGGGCATCGGCCAGAGCTTCGCCGGAAGCTCGGGGATTCGCAACCCGCAAGCGGCGGCCTTTCTGCTTCCGGGATCCTACGTGCAGCCCAACTCGAACGTGCGGATTAACGGTGCGCCCGGCAACACCGCGTCGTATCGTATCGAAGGACAGGACGCTAGCAACGGCCAGGTGCCAGCGACACAAGCGCAAGTACAGCCGAGCATCGACGCCATCCAGGAAGTGACCATCCAGACCAGTAACTTTGCGGCCGAGTATGGCCAGGTGGGCGGCGGGTTCTTCAACTACACGATGAAATCCGGCACCAACCAGTTCCACGGAAGTGCCTATGATTACCTGGTCAATGAAGCCTTCAATGCGAATACGCCATGGGTTAACACCAAGCCTGTCGCGCGCCGCAACGATTACGGTTTCACGATCGGCGGTCCCGTGGATATTCCCAAGGTTTACAACGGCCACGACAAGACTTTCTTCTTTTTCAATTTTGAGCAGTTCCGCGAGAAGATCGGCGTCAACAACCAGACCATTACGCTTCCCATCGCCGCTTATCGCGTTGGGAATTTCGCCCCGGCGCTGACCGGCAAAACGCTGGCGACCGATGTGACCGGAAATCCGATTCTGGAGAACGGCGTCTACGATCCTTTCACTACGCGGACGCTTTCGACGGGCCAGCGCGTACGGACAATGTTCGTCGGCAATCAGATTCCGCAAACCGCGCAGTATCTGGATCCAGTGGCACAGAAGATCCAGGCCTTGATTCCGGCAACGAATCGAACCGGCCTCATCAATAACACGATATTGCCTTACGATAGCCAGCGCGTAACGGATATTCCGACCATCAAAGCGGATCACTCCCTGAGCTCAAAAGCTCACCTCTCGTACCTGTGGCAGCAGACCAGGACAGCCAGTCAGTATTCGCAAACTTTTGGTGCGTCGGACGGGCTGCCAACTCCTATAACGGCGGCGATCGGCACCTTCATCTGGGCCCATGTACAGCGCTTGAATTTCGAATACACGTTGACGCCGACACTTCTGTTCCACGCGGGTATCGGGTACCAGGACAATTACTTCACCGACGATGCGCCGGTGCTGGATTACAATCCTCTCCAAGAACTCGGGTTGAAGGGCGCCACGGTCAATCGCCTCTTCCCGGCCTTTTCCGGTCTCAGTACGGCTAACCAGGGCGGGATGAAGAATATGGGACCAGGCTCCAATCGGCATCCGTTGATCTATGAGAAGCCCACTGCCAACACCAGCGTGACGTGGGTCAAGAATAATCACACCTACAAGCTAGGCGGCGAGCTTCGGATCGATAACAACGCGTCTACCCTCTACAACAACACCGCGGGCGCCTATGCTTTCAGCAGCGCAGAGACGGGCCTTCCCTATCTGCAAGCGACTACCACCAACGGAGGCAACGTGGGATTCCCCTACGCCAGCTTCCTGCTGGGAGCCGTGGACTCCTATTCAATTGCGCCCACCAACAATATTCGCCTCGGGAAGCATTCGATCGGTCTGTTCATCCAAGACACCTGGAAGGTCACGCGCAAATTGACTCTGGATTACGGCCTGCGTTGGGACTATTCCACCTATCTTAAGGAGCAGTACGGAAAGCTGGCGCAGTTCGCACCGCTGATTCCGAATGCAGCGGCGGGAGGTCATCCCGGCGCCGTCCAGTTTGAAGGCGACGGACCGGGCAAGTGCAATTGCACCTTCGCGAACAACTATCCGTACGCGATCGGACCGCGCTTGGGAGTCGCGTATCAGCTGACTCCGAAGACCGTGATCCGCGGAGGATGGGGCATCGTATATTCCGGCACAGGTGACGCCAACGGCGCCACGCAAGGCGCGTTGACGCTTCTGCAGCCCGCTCTTTCGCCCACGTTCGGCGATCCGGTGATAAATCTGCAAAACGGTGTACCTCCGCCGCCGCCATTCCCGAACTTCGACCCGGCGCAATATCCGCAAACCGGCTATGCGACCAAACAAGCACCGGCGGTTTGGTACGACCAGAACGCTGGTCGTCCGCCGAGAATGATGCAGTGGAGCGTCGGCATCCAGCGCGAGCTCTCGCAGAATCTGGTGGTGGAAGCCACCTACGTGGCCAATCGGGGCGTGTGGTGGTATTCATCCCAGTTGATCGACGTCAATGCGCTGACACCGCAAATTATTTCCGCGGCAGGTCTGGATCTCAACAGCACCGCCGACCAGAACATCCTGAAAGCTACCATCGGATCGGTGGCCGCGGGCAAGTTCCAGAACAAGCTGCCCTATGCCGGCTTCCCGACGACCGCCACGGTCGCCCAGTCGCTGCGGCCCTTCCCGCAATTCAGCAGCATCTCATCGCTATGGTCGCCGCTAGGCAAGACCTGGTACGACTCGCTGCAAGCCAAGTTGACCAAGCGCTTGTCGCACGGTTTGACTTTGAGCAGCGTGTTCACGTGGCAGAAACAGTCCGCGCTGGGAGCTACCAGCAATCCGGTTGTGGGAGCGAACGGCACATCAGGCGGCGCCCCGGTGAATGACGTCTTCAATCGCGACCAGAACAAGTATCTGGCGCAATTTGACCAGCCGCTGACGTTCAACGTCGCGATCAACTACACCGTTCCAACCTTCAAGTTCGGGAACGGCATGGCAGGGCACGCGGCATCGTGGGTGGTGCGGGACTGGTCCGTGAATACGCTCTTGGCGTATGCTAGCGGCCTGCCGCTTCAGGCGCCCGCGGCGCAGAGCAATCTGAATACTTTGCTGCTGCGCAACACCGGCACAACTCCCCTGAGCTTCGCCAACCGCGTCCCGGGCCAACCTCTATTCACGCAGGATCTCAACTGCCACTGCTTCGATCCGGCCAAGAACTTCGTGCTGAATCCCAACGCATGGGCGGATCCCGCCCCGGGGCAGTTTGGTTCATCTGCCCCTTACTACTCCGACTACCGGCAACAGCGGCGTCCCAACGAGACGTTCGCGGTCGGGCGCATCTTCCGGATCAAGGAGAATGTGACGTTTAATCTCCGGATCGAGTTCAGCAACGCGCTCAACCGGGCGCAAATGCCGGCTCCAGGGTCGACGAACGCGAAATTGACGCAGACCTGCACTATTCCGGGATCTCCGACTCCGGGCCCATGCCAACCGGGCTTGGCCACGGCCGCCGGATTCGGATTCATCAACACGGCAAGTGTTGCGGCCACCACCACCACCGGGACGCCCAGCTCGCGTCAAGGCACGCTGGTGGGCCGGTTTACCTTCTAGCCGGCAGTTTGATTTACCAGAGATAATCCTTCGCTTCGTCCCGTCGCTCATAACTATCGAGCACGTGGACGACGCGAAGGTGTTTCATCTTCGTCGGCGAAAGTTGACCGATCGGCACGTATAGGATCTTACGGTTCAGGTGCGCCGCGATCGAACGAAAGATCGACCGGGGCGGTTTCGGACCAACGTACACAACGAATTTCTCGGTGGAATAATCCAACCCCGCCATTAGCAAACGCTCGGGTTTGGATTCGGCGAAATCGTAGTCGCTGTCCGACCAGACGTCGTATAAGCGCCGCGGCGGAAGGGTCATCAGCAAGCCGCCATACTCAGCCCGCCCGATTCCGGGACCCACGATGTTGTCGAACGGGTGGGTGGAGTAGAACGCCATGTCGGATTCGTTTTGGTGCTCGCCCAGCCAGGTGGTCAGGTAGGTGTAGCGATCCGTGCGATCTTCGTCGAAGATCACGACGACCGATCCGACTTCGCCGGCCAGACGGTCGGCTTGGCGGACGTAGATCTTGCGTTGGTGCCAGTTGCGGATCGTCTCGCGGATATCGATGCCATCCAGAATCGATGTGGTGAAAGGCTCCACGCGCACGCGCTCTTCAGAGAGCAGCGCCTTGGCCTTTTTCTTCAGAAACCGGCCGTAGTCTTCGATCACCAGATCCTCGGGAGGATAGGAGCAGATCGCGTCGCCGGTAGTCTGGCGGGCCCATTCGCCAGGGGTGGCTTCCTTTTTGCGAGGCTTGAGGCCCAAGGGCTTCATGCGTTGCTTGGGACGCGGCAAACGGCGGCGAATGCGCAATCGTTTGGTGTTCAGCCAGATTTCGCCCGCGGAGAGGCGGACCGTGTCCAGACTGGAAGTTTCCTGCTGCGCCAAGTAGCGGTTGGCCATCTGCCAGACTTCCCAGCCGTAGTTGTCGTCCACAACGGAGCGGGCCGCAACTGCCAGATCGTAGGCATTCGAGACCAGATCGCCGCTGATGTGCGCGAGGTTGCGGGTATAGCGAGCGATCATGCGGCGCTGCCAGTGGACCAGCTTTTCACCGGTCGATTCCGTGTACTTCGTCGCGGCTTCGCGCAATAGATCTAGCTGGACCTTGGGTTTGTCCAACCCGGCTTCGCCGGCCAGATCCAAACGGAAGAACTCGTAGCGTTCCTGCAGGTACGGATATTCGACGGTGATCTCGGCAAGGCTCTCGGGATGCGGGTTCAGAAGCTGCGTATCGGGACGGAGCAAGCGCCGCGAGGGGGGCTCTTGGGGTGTCTCCATCGCATCCAGCAGCGGATCCAGCAAGTTCAAGGACACAACTACGAGCGTATGTACATCAGGATTAGTCCCCTGTAGTTTCCAGGCCATTGCGGAGGCATGCGCCGCGACTTCTTCGGTGCGCGGCTGGGGCCAGACTCGATACTCCTCGATGTAGCGCTCCAAACCTATGCGTTGAATAGCGTACGTGTCAGGGCACTGATCGTGCAGATGGGGACGATCCTGCGTATCGGGTTCGAGGAAGATGATCTGAGCCCCGATCTCGCCGGCGGTGCGGAGGGCTTCGGTGAACGGATCAGCCGGCTCCACGGGCACGAACACCGGACGGTCATCTTCGTCGGATTCGGCGCTCGAAGGCGTGCATAGAATCACCGACATTTCGGGAAGGCGATCGAGAGCCCGCCGGTAGACCTGCTCCAGGAAGCCGGGGAGTTCCACCGCTACGATTTGCGGTTTCTCGGCGAGCAGCAAGCGGCGCAGCGCGATGGCGAACTCGACGCGTCCCGGCACTACCGGGAAATAGCGCACCTTGCCGCGCTCCAGTCCGCCGAGCTTGATTTCAGTTTCGAGTGACATAGCGCAGGGCCTCTTCGCCAAGAGTCTGCACGATGGCGATCCGCATCCAGTCTGAACTGGAACCGTTCGCCGATCCGTTGTTGCCCTGCATACTGGCGAGCTTCATAGCGAAGCGCGCGATATTGATCCCGTCGCGAGCGGTGAAGCGCTCATCTGCGGCGTGTGCGCGCTGCAGGAAATCGGTGACATAGGTCAGAATCTGGGTATCGCCGAAGGGAAGATTCTCGCGCAGGATGGCCAGTTCCTCGTCGCGCTCCGGAAAATCGATCAGGATCTGCGGCTGCAAACGCGAATGGATGTATTCCGGAAGATCGAAGGTGCTGGCGTCGTCGTTCATGGTCGCCACCAGGCGGAACAGAGGATGAGCCTTGATCTTGATTCCGGCGACGATCGATTCGACGTAGCGGCGATTATCGAGCAGCGGAGCTAAACTTGCCCAGCTCTTCTCGCTCATCCGATTGCCTTCATCCAGGATGACGATGCCGCCTCTAAGCATCGCAGTTACCAAAGGGGACGCCACGTAGCGCAGCCGGGCTTCGCCTTCGATGACGGGCGTCACGATCAGGTCCTCGGGGCGGGTATCGACGGTCGCCTGCATGATGTAGACTTCACGGCCTAAACGCTTGGCGGCCGCGTAGGCTAGCGTGGTCTTGCCGACGCCAGGCTTCCCCAGGAGGCGCGGGTTCATGGGCAGGTCTTGTGGATCAACGACGAGCCAGGCAGCCAGTAGCTGGCGCATGACCTCGTCCTGGCCGACCCAATTGACGGGAAACTCATCCGGATGAGCCAGA
>Ga0068857_100004910_pt1 | contig 11349 bp, 8 predicted proteins | sample KBSCornC72_FD_66591 | JGI IMG/M metagenome (GOLD analysis project Ga0068857, IMG submission 66591) | Corn rhizosphere microbial communities from Kellogg Biological Station, Michigan, USA - KBS Corn C7-2 | ecosystem: Host-associated > Plants > Roots > Rhizosphere > Soil ...
ACCTGTGGCCCTTGTTCGATGCTCACGGCTCGAACTCTTGCACGACGCGCGCCGCTTCGCATGATCTTGCGGAGCTTTCAATGCACCGCAATTGCGGACTCGATGATGTCCGTTACTTGCCCTTCGTGATGCTCCGTGGCTTTGCGGTCTTCACTGCCTTCGGCTTCGTCGTTACGTCCGCGGATGGATCCAGCATGAACGCGGCTTCGGGTTCTCCGGCGAGGAGCGGACGCAGCTGGCGCAGCACCTGAGGACCGAGGCGCTTGGCGCGGCGCCAGAGGAGATCCGGGCTGTCGGGCTTCGCCGCGAGCTCGTCCCACTGCACGCCGGTGTGGGCCTCGCGCAGTGATGCACTGAGGTCACCGGCGGCGGTGCGCATCGCGGCGAGACTCTCCTCAAGGCGGGCGACATCGTTGGGATCGTCGAGGACTTGCTTCTTGGGAAGCCGGGTGAGGAGGTAGACGAGCTGCGCCTGCTCTAGGAGGGTTAGGAGCGTCTTCTTGTCGCGGGCGGTGACGGCCATGGCGCCGAGAAGATTACGGCTCTTCCCAGGGCACGAGGCCGATCTTCTTGCCGGCCGAGACCGCGATGTCGTCTGGGTTGGTGTAGACGCCACTCACGGCGCGTCCGTTGACGTCGTTGCTGTTGATCGAGGTGATCTTGAAAACGGTGTAGCCGAGAACGTCGACGTACTGCGTCGCGCCACCGGCGATGACTCCGACCTCGAGCGTGATTTCCATCAGGTGCGTGACGCGCTTGTTGGTCACGTCGTCGAGACCGGTCTCACGTACCCAGCCCTTGTAGACCTCACCGGACCGAGCGAGGAACGTGTCCACGCTGAAGGTGTGGTCCTCCCCGGGGTCGACGTTGTTGATGCTGCTTGTCCCAGATCCGTCGATGCGGCAGACCAGCACCTCGGGCGGCAGGATGCTCGGATCGGTCGTAGTCGGGCACTTCGCCCAGGAAAGGGTGAGCAGGTTGCTGCCCGTCCACTTCGTCGCGCCGCTGTTCGCGGTGGTCGTGCGGATCACGTAGTCAGCCTGAGTGCCGGGACCGGCGACCGCAGCGTAGGCATCCGAAGAGACAAGACTGAAGTCTCTCGCCTGACCGCCGACGTTGATGTTCACGAGTGTCTCGTGGATGCGGCTGGTGTACGGCGCGCTCGACGTGCCGCGGAGCCAGGCCTGGAAGATTCCCTTGTCACAACCGCTCGTGGTGATCGTGTTCCAGATCTGGATGTAGCTCGATTGATTCGGAAGCGTCGGGTTCGCAGAGAAGGCGGGCGAGCTCATCACCGCGCAGCCGTTGAGGAACGGGTTCGTCGACGGCGTGCCGCCGCCGTCGGTGGTCATGGTGCCGTCGTCCGGGATGAGCGTGGTCGTGACCTGCGCGCCGCTCAGGGCGAACTGGGGGGACATCGTGTACGTGACGCTCGAGGTCGCCGTGCCGCTCTGCGGCAGGACGAGCGTGCCGCTCGAGATGTTGAAGTCCGGCACGGTCTTCACTGTTCCGTCGTACATCTGCAGCATGATCCGATCATCGATGTCAAAGCGCGTCTCGTAGTCCGTGACGAACTGACCGGAGCTCGAGCCGTTGATCACGGCGATCTGAGCGCATGGCTGGAAGGTGCCGGGGATGACGTCGCAGATGTCCGGCCCCGGGTAGCCCGCTTCGAGGATCCACGCGGACTCGTAGTCCTTCAGGAGGTTCACGGTGACGGTCGCCGGGACGGAGTTGTAGGCCTCGTGGATCAGGTTGCCGGAGCCGTCGACCGAAGTGAAGTCGCGGATGTCGAGGCCGATGTAGCCACGGAATGAAGCGTCGTTGGTCGCCTTGGCCGCCTGGCCGAAGATGACGAACTCGCGGCCGGGCTGAGCCTCGCTGGCGGGCGTGCAGCCGGCGGTGCTCGTCGTCGAGCACGCCCAGTCGAATCCCTCCGCCATCGTCCGGTCGTGGAATAGGTTCGGAGCATCGAAAGCGGCGGGGCCGGGCGGGGCCGAGTAGCGAGTGACAACGGTCGGTAGCATGCCGCCCTTGCTCTTGGCGTAGCCCTGCGTCGTCATCTTGATCGTGTTGAGGCTCGGACTGACGATCTTGATGAGGAAGGTGGGCACGTCGACTGTTATCGCCACGCGGCAGCCTCGGCCGTTCGTGGTCACCGGAAGGATGCCACTGATCATGTTGTGCGGCTCGACGATGCCGTCGTAGGTCTCGCTGCCACGCACGGAGTACGTGATCGCGACCCCCAGCGGGTTGGCTTTGAGGTTTCGGTCCTGCAGGATCGCGTCGCCTGCGGCCCACGCAGCGACAGCGTCGCCGCCGTGACCGTAGGAATACGCGCACGCGAGTGCCGCAGCGTCGACGGCGTCCTGGACGTAACGGCGCTCCGAGTAGAAGCGGCCGACGTCGATGCCCAGAGCGGCGAAGCCCATGAGCACCGTGAACATGAGGGCAACGAGAACGATCGTTTGCCCGGAGTCGTCGCGTGCGAAAGTGCGTCCCACCACTGCGCCGATGTTAACGACGGGTGTGTGGACCGGGCGAGGCGCTACGGCCTGCTCGATACGTCGCAGAAACCTACCTGTCACGCGGTGAACTGTCGGGCACCAAAGATCGCGGCACAACCCACTCTGAGGTAGGGCGTTAGTACTGCCCCAAGAGAGGGAGACCCCTCGCTCCCATATACGCGCGTATGCCTGCCACCTACAAATCATCCACCGCACGCTGAATCAGGCTGAATCCTGGGATCGTGCGGTGAGGTGGAAATAGGATGCGCGGCACTATTCGGGTCTTCGTACCCAGCGTTGCACTCATCTTCTCGATCTTCGCAGTGACTGGTATCGCTAACGCCTTCGCGGGCCAGACGACGCGGGTCTCGGTCACCTCCGCCGGTGTGGCGGCGAACGGGCCGGTGTTGTCGGGCGTGTTGTCCGCCGACGGCCGCTACGTCGTATTTGCGTCGGCCGCATCGAATCTCGGCACGGGCACGCACGTCTATCGCCACGACCGGATGACGCACACGACCGTCCAGGTCGACGTGACCCCGACCGGTGCCCTGAGCGTCGGGCCGAGCTTTCTTCCGACTGTGTCCGCGGATGGCCGCTACGTGGCGTTCGCATCGCAGGCGGCGGATCTCGTCGCTACAGACTCGAATCTGCTTCAGGACGTGTTCGTGCGCGACATGCAGAGCAACTCGACGAGCCTGGTCAGCGCCAATGCTGCCGGCGTCGCTGGTGACCGCACCAGTGCCCTGAGCGGAATGGCAGGCGCTCATGAGATCTCGGACGACGGCCGCTATGTCGTCTTCCTTTCGACGGCGACGAACCTCATGGGAGATGCGGTCAATGCGTTCCAGCAGGTGTATGTGAAGGACATGACCACAGGTGCTGTCATTCGCGCGTCGGTCAACAACTCCGCGCCCGCCGAGCTCGCCAACGGCCCGGCAACGACGCCGGTGATCTCAGGCAATGGCCAGGTCGTCGCCTTTGGCGCGGCCGCAACGAACCTCGGCGCGACGAGCTCCGAGGTCTACACGCGCGACCTCGTCGCGGGCGTCACGAGTCTCGAAACTCCGGGCGCAGCGAGCGCCGGCGTCGTCTCGAACGTCCCTGGGCTTTCGTTCGACGGTCGTTACCTCGCCTTCGTGACCCTGGCTCAGCTCGATAGCGCTGACGCCGATCTCAACACGGACATCTACCTCCGCGACCGCGTCGCGGACACGACCGTGCTCGTGTCCGCTTCGCCGAACCTCTTCACCGGCGTGCCGACGAGCGCTCCGTCGATCTCGAACGATGGGCGCTGGGTCGCGTACCAGTCGCTGGACGACCTGTTGGTGTCCGGCGACGTTGGAGGTCTCACCGACGTGTTCCTTTGGGACCGCGTCACGAACACGACCACGCTCGTTTCGCGCAATGACGCCGGCGAGCAGGCGACTGGCACGGTCCGCGTGACAGCCAGCACGAGTCCGTCGCTCTCGGGCGACGGCGGTCTGGTCCTCTTCTTTTCGAACGCGGCGAACCTGGCTAGCCCGGCCACGACGACCGGGCAGCTCTATCTCCGTAACCTCATGTCGAACGAGGCACCGGTCCTCCCGGCCTTCGATCGGAACTACCCGCTCTTCGAGAGTCAGCCGATGCGTCTGACCTGGGAGTTCAGTGACCCCGACTCGACCAGATGGACCGCGACGGTCAACTACGGCGACCGTTCGGGCACCCAGCCGCTGGACCTGAATGCGGACAAGACGTTCTTCCTCGAGCACCTGTGGGCGCCCGGCTCTTACGACGTGACCGTCGAGGTCACCGACGATGCCGGCGCGACAGGCAGCCTTGTGATCCATGTCGTGGTCAGCAACGTCGCCCCGTCAGTGGGTCTCCTCGCCACGATGGACCTCGCGTTCACGCGCACCCTCGACACGGCGGGAACATTCACCGATCCCGGATCGAGGGGAGAGACGTACACAGCGTTCGTCAACTACGGCGATGGCACGGGCACGCAGGAGCTCCGCATCGGCCCGTACGACGCGTCGCCGCTCGTTGGTGGCTCGTTCACGCTCCGGCACACCTACGCCGCAGCCGGCCGCTACACCGTGATCGTCGCGGTCACGGACAGCAACGGCGGTTCGACGAGGGCGAACATGCTCGTCAACGTCGGCGGCTACAGCTACGAGTGGTTCGATCCGCTCGGTGACACGTTCGTCGTCGGCCGCAATCTGCCGGTGAAGTTCACCGTGCAGGGCCCAGACGGCGCTTTCGTTCTCGATCGCACCGTTGTCGTGGACGTCGTTGACGCGAACGGCAACGTGATGTCCGGCCCGTACACCTTCGGCGACCAGCCGAGCCGCTCGGTCACGTGGAGCAACGACTCCTATCACGTGAACGTCGATACGAGGAGCCTCGCAGCGGATATGTACTGGCTGCGGGTGACCTTCTCCTCTGCGACCCTCAGCGGTCAGTTCACGCTCGCGACGAATGGCACGGGGGCCGCGTCGACCTCGACGAGGTCACGCCTCCGGTAGCAAACCGGAAGTACTGCCCCAAGCAGGGGAGCGACATGGGGGATCGTCGGCAACGACGATCCCCCTGTTAATTAGCGGCCATGAAGACGAAACGGGCCCAAACGATCACCCTGGCGATCCTCGCGAGCAGCCTTGTGTTCTCCGGTCTCGCGGGAGCGTTCGATGCGGCAACCACGCGGCCGCGCACCACGCGCGAATCCGTGAGCTCGACCGGCGCGCCTGCCGCCGGCACTGTGCAGTCCGGATCGCTTTCCGCGAACGGCCGCTATGTCGTCTTCAGCTCCACCGCTACGAACCTGACTGGTGCGGTCGGCATGCAGGTCTACCGCCACGACCGTGTGAGCGGCGCCACCGCGCTGGTGACGCTGTCGAAGACAGGCACCCCCAGTGCAGCCGGCGGTTTCGCAGCGTCGGTCTCCGCCGACGGCCGCTTCGTCGCGTTCGCGTCGGCCGGAAGCGACTTCGTCGATGGGGACACGAATGGGACCGTCGACATCTTCCTTCGCGACATGAACAACGGAACGACGGCGATGGTCAGCGCCTCGCAGACCGGCACCGCTGCCGATCTCGGTGTGGTCGTGAACAACGTCGCCGGGAAGCGCGAGATCTCCGACGACGGCCGCTACGTCGCGTTCGCCTCGAGCGCGACGAACCTCGTCCCGACATCGAACAACGGCAAGTCGCAGGTCTATGTGAAGGACATGGCGACCGGCCTCGTCACGCGCGCGTCAGTCGATGGCTCGAATGCCGCCGGAAACGACGCCAGCTCCGCGCCCGCGCTGTCCGGCAACGGCCGGGTCGTCGCGTTCCTCTCGCAGGCCGCGAACTTCTCATCGCTTTCGACTTCGCACACGACGCAGCTCTTCGTGCGTGACCTCGACGCTGGGTCGACGACGCTCGACTCGGTGTCGTCCGCGGGCGCGCCGGTGCTGGCGTGGCCGGCATCGGGTCCGGCGCTCTCCTTTGATGGGCACTACCTCGTCTTCGAGACGCGCGCGCAGCTCGAGGCACGCGACCATGACGCAGGGACCTTTGACGTCTACCTGCGCGACCGTGCGCTTCACACGACCGTGCTCGCGTCGGTGTCACCGAATGCGATCGCGGGGGCTGACAGCCGCGCGCCGTCGATCTCCGCAGACGGGCGCTGGGTCGGCTTCCAGTCGTTGGACAACACGCTCGTCTCGGGCGACGCGAATGGGATGATCGATGTCTTCCTGTACGACCGGTCGACCGAGGCCATCACACTTGTCTCAGTCAACGATGCCGGCCAGCAGGCGAATGCCCCGAGCACCAGCCCGTCCGTATCGTCCGACGGGCGCTTCGTGGTCCTGCAAACGACCGCATCGAACCTTGTGACCACCCCTTCGAGTACCGGCGCACAGCTGTACGTGCGCGATCTGCGCACCAACGAAGCGCCGGTGGTCACGCTCGGTCCCGATGTGAATCTCAATGAAGGCACCAAGCTCACGCGTGACGCGAGCTTCAGCGACCAGGACGCGTCGACCTCATGGTCCGCGACCGTCAACTACGGCGACGGGTCCGGCAGCGCCGCGCTCGCGCTCGCGGGAGACAAGACCTTCACGCTTGACCATCTCTACAGGCCGGGCAGCTGGGTAGTGAGCGTCGTCGTGACCGATGACGCAGGCGCCGCCGGCACCGCCTCGTTCCGCGTGACCGTGACCAACCTCGCGCCGACAGTGAATCTCGGCGGTGCGGTCGATCTCACGTTCGACCCGACGCTCCGCCGGTCCGGTACCTTCAGCGACCCCGGGACCAGCGAGACCTACTTCGCCACCGTCGACTACGGCGACGGCTCAGGTGGCCGCGCGCTCACGCTGAGCGGCAACTCGTTCCTACTCGACCACGTGTACGGCACGGCCGGCACGTACACGGTCTCTGTGACCGTGACCGACAGCGAGGGCGCCAGCGGCGCGGGCACGCTCGCGGTCACCGTTCGCAAGTTCACCTTCCAGTGGCACGAGCCCGTCGAGAGCTCGTTCACCGTGGGCCGGCTCATGCCGGTCAAGTTCTCGGTGCTGCGCGGCGACGGCTCGCCGGTCCTCGACACGAGCGTTCGGGTCGACGTGGTCGACGCCTCGGGTGCGGTCGTTGTGGGCTACATCTACGGTTCTAGCCCGAGCGGATCGGTGGTCTGGAGTGGCAGCGACTATCACGTGAACGTCGACACGCGCGGCTTCGCTCCGGGCGACTACACGCTCCGCGTGAGCTTCTCGTCGCCGACCCTGACCGGTTCGTTCACCAAGCAGGCGACGGTCACCGGCGCATCGGCCACGATCTCGTCCACGGATGGCAACGGCAACTCGGACAAGGACAAGAAGGACAAGAAGGACAAATAGCTAGGCGCTGAGGACCGGCGCCCTCGTCTTCGAGAGCACGGCCCTCGCGATCTCGAGCGCAGCGTCCACATCGGCCTTGGTCACATCGTTGTGAGTGACCGCGCGCAGCCGCGGAGAGTTGCCGAGGTATCGCGAGAACCGCAGGCCCTGCTCCGCGCACGCCTTCTGGAACGCGCCGACGTCCATGGACGGCGACTCGATCTCGAATGACACGATGTTCGTGACCACCTTCGCGGGATCGACTTTGACGCCGTCGATCTGCGCGAGGCCCTCTGCGAGCGCCTTCGCGTTGCGGTGGTCCTCGACGAGCCTGTCGCGCATCTCATCGAGGGCGACGAGCGCTGCGGCTGCGATCACGCCGGCCTGACGCATCGCGCCGCCGAGCAGCTTGCGCACGCGCCTCGCCTTTGCGATGGTGTCGGCGTCGCCACAGACGATCGAGCCGACCGGGGCAGCAAGACCTTTCGAGAAGCAGAACTGCACCGTATCGACGCCCTGCGTGAGCGTCTTCGCGTCGACGCCGAGCGCAGCCGCGGCGTTGAAGATCCGGGCGCCGTCGAGATGCACACGGAGGCCGCGCGCGTGAGCGAAGTCGCCGATCGCATTCGTCTGAGCCGCGGTGATCACCGTCCCGCCGCAGTTGTTGTGCGAGTTCTCGAGGCAGATGAGCGCCGTGTGCGCGTGCATGCCCTGTGGCCGGATGGCGGTCTTGAGGTCATCGATCGAGGGCAGACCGTCGCGGTTCGGCACGAGCCGCGGCACTATGCCACCGAGGACGAACGCCGCGTTCATCTCGTTCTGATAGATGTGCGCGAGGTCGCCGAGGATCACCTCGTCGCCGCGCTCCGTTTGCGACAGGACGCCGCAGAGGTTACCCATCATCCCGCTCGCGACATAGAGGCCGGCCTCTTTGCCCACGGATTCCGCCGCACGCTTCTCGAGCTTGTTCACCGTGGGATCCTCGCCGTACTGGTCGTCGCCGACCTCGGCCTCGGCCATCGCGCGGCGCATCGCCGGCGTCGGCTTCGTGAATGTGTCGCTTCGGAACTCGAGGATCTTCATAGGGCGAGCGCCTCCTTGATGCGAACGACCGCCGCCACGAGGAGCGGCGCGACGAGGATCGCGGGTAGGTAGTCCGCGACCTTCACATCACGGATGTTCAACAGTTTCAGGCCGACGCCGATGATGAGCAAGCCGCCGACCGCGCTCATCTCGCGCAGCTGGAGATCGGAGAGCAGGCCCGCGAACAGCGACGCGCCGAGGGCCAGGCCACCTTGATATAGAAGGATGACCGGGATGGTGAGGAGCACACCCCAGCCAAGGGTCGCCGCAAGCGCGATGGCCGTGAACCCGTCGAGCACGCTCTTGATCGCAAGCAGGCTGGGATCGCCGGTGAGCCCGTTCTGGATCGAGCCGAGGAACGTGAGCGGGCCGACGCAGAACACGATCGACGCCGTCACGAAGGCCTCAGCGACGGTGCCGCCACCACCGCGCGAGGTGACGCGACGCTGCAGCGCCGCCCCGAGCTCGCTCAGGCGACGGTCGACGCCCCACAGCGAACCGAGGACGCCGCCGATCACGATGCTGCCGAGCATGTACAGGAGGTTCGAGGTGTCGATCGCGAACTTCGTGCCCATGGCCAGGGTGAACAGGCCGACCGCGTTGACCGCGTTTTCGCGGAGACGCTCGGAGAGCCGGTCGCCGAGGACAGTGCCGAGCAGGCCGCCAACGAGGACGGTGAGTGCGTTGAGAAGCGTCCCCGAGAGCGCCGACAAGGCCGCCTAGTATGCGAGGCCCATGCAGCCGTCCGAGCAGATACGTTTCTGGGCCCACGAGCTCGCGGCGATGGCGCGTACCGGACTGGAGTTCGCGACGAACGATTACGACCGCGATCGCTTTCAGCGCATGCTCGTGATCGGTGGCGACATGGCCGCGATGACGATCGACGCTGAGTTCACGCCAGAGCGGCCGTACCTCGCCGACGTTGGCATCGCGAGCCCGAAGGTCGGGTGCTCGGTCGCAGCGTTCGACGACGCCGGCCGCGTGGTCCTCATCAAGCGCGCCGACAACGGGCGCTGGGCACTGCCCGGCGGCTACGCCGAGGTCGGGTCACCGCCGTCAGAGAACGCGCTGCGCGAGCTCCACGAGGAGACGGGATTCCACGCCGAGCTCGAGCGGCTCATCGGTGTCTACGACAACAAGAGCCTAGGCGGGATCTCGCCGTACCAGTTCTACATCTGCTGCTTCCGCGCGCGGATCACCGGCGGCGAGGCGACGCCATCGGTCGAGACGCCCGAGGTCGTGCTCGCGGATCCCGCATCGCTGCCCGAGAACATGTCGCTGCTCCAGCGCACGATGCTCGCTGACTCGCTCAAGGGCGACGCGCCCGCGGTGTATCAGTGACGAAGATCGCGGTGTGGGCCTCGTTCGGGGGAATGACCGCCGAGCTTCCGAAGGTGCTGGTCGACGACGAGGTGATCGTGCCCAAGGACGAGTCGGAGCTGATCAAGGTCGCCGACGCTGAGTGCGCGATCGGAACGAACATCGGCACCCGCGCAAGAAAGCTGCTCGAGGCCGCGCCGAATGTGCGCTGGTACCACTCGGTCGGGGCCGGTGTTGAGGACCTTGTCGGCGTGCCGGAGTTCCGCGCGCGCGACATCACGCTGACGAACAACAGCGGCGCGATGGATATCCCCATCGCCGAGCACGCCCTGGCCTTCATCCTCGCCGGCGCGAAACGGTTACACGTGTATCGCGATCAGCAAGCTCGGACCACCTGGAAGGATCACCGCCAGGATGAGCTACGCGGATCGACGCTGGTCGTGTATGGCGTTGGCAGCATTGGCGCGGAGATCGCGCGCCTTGGGTCGGCGCTCGGAATGAAGGTCATCGGAGTGCGTCGCCGCTCCGGGTCCGTGCCGGGCGTCGATCGCATGGTCAAGCCGGAGCTGCTGGAGGAGGTCGCTGGGGAGGCCGACTACCTCGCTATCGCGGCGCCCCTCACGCGCGCGACGCGCGGAGCCGTTTCGCGCGAGGTGATCGGGAAGATGAAGAGCACGGCGTGGATCGTGAACATCGCTCGTGGCGCCATCGTGGACGAGGACGCGCTCGTCGAAGCGCTTCGTGCGGGACGGATCGGTGGCGCGGGCCTGGACGCATTCGCCACGGAGCCACTGCCGGCCGACCATGCACTCTGGAAGCTCGAGAACGTGATGATCAGCCCGCACTCCTCGAACTCGTCACCGAACGTGCGGCATCGCACGATGGCGTTCTTCGTCGAGAACCTTCGCCGTTTCAAATCGGGCGAAGAGCTGCTCAATCGCGTAGACCTTGAGGCCGGGTACTGATGCGAACCGCACGGGCGAAGCTGGCCGCTCGCACCGCCGGCTTCACGGAGTCGGTGATCCGTGAGATGACGCGGCTGAACGCGATCCACGGCGGGATCAACCTCGCGCAGGGTTTCCCCAACTTCGCGGCGCCGCAGGCGATCAAGGACGCGGCGAAGCAGGCGATCGACGCGGACATCAACCAGTACGCGATCACCTGGGGAGCGAAGTCGCTTCGCGACGCCCTGTCGCGCACCTACGCCGATCTCTACGGAATGGCCGTCGACCCGGAGACGATGCTCACGGTCACGTGCGGCGCGACCGAGGCGATGATCTCGACGCTTCTCGCGCTCGTCGATCCCGGCGACGAAGTCATCGTGCTCGAGCCGTTCTACGAGAACTACGGGCCGGACGCCGACATCGCCGGCGCGCGACCGGTCTACGTGCCGCTGCGCCCGCCGGAGAACGTGTTCGATCGCGACGAGCTTCGCAAGGCGTTCGGACCACGAACGAAGGCGATCATCGTGAACACGCCGAACAACCCGACTGGCCGCGTGTTCACGCGAGACGAGCTCACGTTCATCGCGTCGCTCTGCATCGAGCACGACGTCGTCGCCGTCACCGACGAGATCTACGAGCACATCCGCTACGA
>Ga0068857_100004932_pt1 | contig 11327 bp, 8 predicted proteins | sample KBSCornC72_FD_66591 | JGI IMG/M metagenome (GOLD analysis project Ga0068857, IMG submission 66591) | Corn rhizosphere microbial communities from Kellogg Biological Station, Michigan, USA - KBS Corn C7-2 | ecosystem: Host-associated > Plants > Roots > Rhizosphere > Soil ...
TTGACCTTCACGATCGGGTGCGCGGCGATGAATTTACAGTTGGTGCGATCCAGCACATAAAGGAAGCCGTTCTTATTGGCCTGAATCATCACCTTTCGAAGTTGCCCGCCGACTTGGATATCGGCGAGCACTTGCTCGTCGGTGGCATCCACGTCGTATACATCGTTGGGCGTGTATTGAAAGTAACAAGCAATCTCGCCGGTTTTCGGCCGGATGGCGAGCACGCTGTTGGTATACAAACTGTCCAGGCCCTCGCGAGTTCTGGGATCGTACGGCTCGGCATTGCCGACTCCCCAATAGACCAAGTCGAGTTGAGGATCGTAGGAACCCGACCGCCACGTGGGACCGCCGCCCTGAGTCCAGGCGTCTCCATTCTTCGGCCACGTCTCCGAGCCGGGTTCGCCCGGTGCTGGAATCGTATACCTGCGCCACAACTTCTTTCCGGTGTCGGGATCCCATCCGTCCAGAAAACCGCGCGTGGTGGATTCGCCGCCGGCCACGCCCGAGATCAGTACGCCATTGGCGACGATCGGCGCGCTGGTGGAGTAATAGCCGTCCTTGGCATCCGCGAATTTCTGGTTCCAGATCTGGCTGCCCGTTTTCATGTCGAGTGCCAGCACGTGGTTGTCAACTGTCACGCGAAAGAGTTTGCCGTTATAGATCGCCGGTGCGCCCCGGTTGTACGCGGACCGCGAGATTCCCGATTCGAGTTCCACGGCTGTGCGCCAGATCTGCTTGCCGGTTTCGACGTCGATGGCGAAGGTCCATTTCCCGTTGATCACATACATCACGCCGTTGTAAATCGCGGGGGCCGCCAACTCTCCCTGGTCGTTCATGACGCTCGTGCTCCAGATCGGCGCCAGCCGCTTGACGTTGGATTTGTTAATCTGCTTGAGCGGGCTGTAGCTCTTGCGGTCGTAGCCCATGCTCTGGGTAGTGACGTTTTCAGAGTTCTTGCCGTAGTTGACCAATTCCTGGGTCGTCTGGGTCAATCCCAGCGCGGCCCCGAAGCCGAGCAGTGGGACACACAGCCAAATGTTCTTCACGATCGACCTCCCCAACGTCAAACGAGTCTATCGCAAAGTCGGCTTTCCGGACACTTGAGCCAGCAGCGCGTCGCGCAATGCTTCCGACATGTGTTCCTGTTCGTCGGTGGATGCGGTGCGAACGGCTCGCTGCGCGGAATCTAACGCATCGGGATAAAGGCCGGCCTTCTGCTGAGCGTAGGCCAGTGCGTGCCACACATAAGATTGGCGAGGTAGGATCCTCGCAGCGTTGCGCAGATAGCCGATGCCTGCGTCGTAGCGGCTGTCGTCGGTTGCGCGGACTCCCAACAGCAACTGGGCTTCTCCGAAGTTAGGATTGAGGGCGACGACCTTTTCCAGCAGCTCGCGCACGCGATCGTTTCCCGCACCGGAATCGCGCTCCAGCAGCGCATATTCGAAGAGGATGGTCGCGTCTTTGTCATCCAGTTGGATAGCGCGCTCCAGGTGACGCCGGGCTTCCCCAGGCCGATTCTGCGTCATGGCGAGCATGCCCAGTCCAGCTTCCGCCATCGCCGAATCCGGATGGTCCTTCGCAGCTTGTTCAAATAAGCTGCCGGCTTGCTCGGCGAGGCCGCGGCGGAGCGCGATGTCACCGCGCAGCAAAAGTGCCTCCACTTCCGGCACCATCTCGGCTTTCGCCAGCATTACGGGCGGCGGGGGCGGCGTCCCGATCTCGACACTGCGAATCTTACGCAAATACGACGGAAGATCGGCCAGAGCACGCTCGAAGGGACGGCCGAACGCAGTGCGGAACGCGTCGCTCATTTCCCGTCCCGCAGCCAGCAGCTGCAGGAACTGAGGCAGATGGTCGCGATAATCCGGAGACAAGTTGAGCATGTGCACCAGCGCCCAGCTTTCCGCGTAGAACATGCTTTCGGCCTGCTCCTGGACATGCTCAGGCGTTTCCTGTTTTGCGGCATCCGCCGGATGCGCGGCAGTCAGTTGCGCCGGGGGCAGCCAGGGCCGGGACAGCAGCAGACTCATGTGCGACTCCAGCTCCTTGCCGATGCGAACGCGTTTGGCATTGATCTGAGCATTGGAATACAGCTCGGCCGTGCCCTCCTCGAACCAGCGAGGCAGAGCCGCGGGCGTCTGGTTCAGCAGGAAATGCACAAACTCATGCGTCACCACGCGCGGCAGCTCGCCGCCGGCATACGTCACGATGTAGTCGCGTTCCAGGCCGCTCTGATACAGGCCAGAGGTAGTTTCGCTGCGGGCGTATTCGCGGAATTCCTTTTCGGAATCGAACAGGACCACGCGAAGCTCACGGCCGCTGGCTTCCGTTCCGCCCGGAAGAATGGCCCGGATCTGCTCCAGCCGCGCCAGCGCGCGCCGTCCTGCTTTTTCACCAGCGTCGGTGAGAAGCTCGGTATTGGTACCGTGGAGGCGAAGCCAATCGGCATGGGCCGGCAGCGCGGTGAAGATTGTAAGAAGAAATGCAAATAGCCGCATCGGATCTAGTGCGTGATCGAATACATAATGTAGTTCAGTCCAATGCGGATTCCCAGCGCTGAAAACTTCTCGTCATAACTGGGATCGTCTGCGAACTCCCAGGAGTCGCCCAGGTCGGAGTCGAAAGTCAAAGCGGTAACGATGCGCCCCTTCTCGTCATAGATGCCGCGCCACTTGGCGGGACAGCCTTCGCACTTGTAGGAAACGCCGCTATAGCGATATCGCGCGCCGGGCACCTGGTAGCGGTCATCCAGGTCATACACCGAGTGGAAGATGGAATCCTTATCCGGAATGTCGACGATCTCGCGATCGGGAAACACTTTTTTCATGCTGGCTTCGAAGACTTCCCATTGATCTTCGCCCCAGAAATCGTCACCCATGAAGAATCCGCCGCGCAGCAGATAGTCGCGCATGCGGGCGGCTTGCGCAGTAGTCAGTTCCCAGTGCCCCGGTTGAACGGCATAGAGCCAGGGCCAATTGTAGACGTCGTCTTCATCATCCAGATTCACAGGTTGCTCGACCGAGCGTGCGTGGATTCTCGAGAGCCTTCGCAGCGCTGTGAGGAAATGGCGGTCGGCGCGCGGATAATCCTGGGTCCAGTAGGTGTAGCCTTCGCGCCAATCGCCGTTGGTGCGGCGTCCGAATCCGACGCTGAAGCGGACCTCGGGATACATCAGACGCGCGAAGACGAACTCAGTCTGCTCGCGATAATCTTGCGGCACCGGGAAATCGTTGTATTCCATGCCCGGAAATTCGCGGAAAGCGCGCTGGAAGGCATGCAGGCTTCCGAAGAGCGCGGTCATACCCGCCGCGAGCCACAACAACTTCCGGAAACGCACGATTCGAGGGTAACACTGAAAAAGGGGACAGGTTACTCGGTCCCCTCCGTAACCTCATGACTTCTTGTACCCCGGCGGGTGTGGACAGAGCGCCAGTCCCCTTTTTTCGTTCCTGCTCCCTACAAAAGCTAGAGAACCGCTACCCGCCGGTTCACAGTAAGAAAATACACCGCCAACAGTATTTGCAATCCCCCGGCGATGGCGATCGTGAGCGGAGCCGTGAACTGCGGAATCAGCGCGCCGACGATCAAGCCCCCCACGGGGCCTCCGCCGCGCAGCGCCAGGTTGTACACGCTCATCACCCGCCCCCGCATGTTGTCGGGAGTAATCATCTGGACCAGGGTCGTGAACATCGAAAACACGGCCATCAAGGACCCGCCGGCCAGGAATAGCATGAGGCAGGATATCGGGACCGACGGAGAAAGCGCGAACCCCGTGGTCATGACCCCCAGCACGGCAAGCATGATGAGGGCGTTACGACCCTGGTGCTTCAAACGGCCGATGGCGGCGACGATCAACGCTCCGGTTACGGCGCCCGCTCCGGAGCAGCTCAGGAAAAGCGTAAACGTTTGCGGACCTTGGTGGAATACTTCTCTGGCGAACACCGGCAGGAACCCGATGACGGGGAAGCCCAGCGTGGTCATGCAGAACGCCAGGACGATCAACGCTTCCATGCCGGCCTGCTTGCGCATGAACCGGATGCCTTCTTTCATGCTGGTCATGATCGGCTCGCGTGATTTGGGCGGCACGAAGAAGGAGTGAATCATGTACAGCGTAGCGATCACGGCGATGAAGGAGATGCCGTTGAAGACGAAACACCACGCAGCTCCCAGGGTGACCAGCGCGATTCCCCCTATGGTCGGGCCGATCACGCGCGCCAGGTTGAACTGGATCGAATTCAAGGAGATCGCGTTCTGGAGATGCTCTTTTGGCACCAACGACGGAACCAGCGCGGAATACGACGGTCCGCCGAAGGACTGCCCGATACCTACAATCACCGAAAGGCACAGGATGTGCCAGACCTGGACCACTCCGGTAAATACCAGCGTGGCGAGGACCAGAGCCGTGGCCATTTGGATGTACTGCGACATCAGCAGCACTTTGCGGCGATCGTGGCGGTCGGCTACCACGCCGCCCAGCAGCGCCAGGAACACGATGGGGATTTGGCCCAGGAACTGGTCCAATCCCAGGAAAAACGACGAGTTCTTGGAGAGGTCGTAGACCAACCAGGCCTGTGCTGCCGTTTGCACCTGGGTCCCGATCTGAGAGGTGCATGCGCCTGTCCACATTAGGCGGAAGTCACGGTATTGGAAGGCTTTAAAGACGCGCCCCAAAAGCGCGGACGAGTCCTTCTCAGAAAGCGACTTGGCTTGCTCGGTGGGGTGAGCCAGTGAAATTACTCCGCCTACAACTGCAATGGTGATTTTAGCAGGTCTAGAGTTACCGGGTGCTCCAACTCTAATAAACCTGAAAACAGAAGACCGCGTTGGAGCCGCTGGGGGAAAGCGAATACTCGCCGTTCTCCAGGGCTTCGTCGGCCTCCACCCGATAGAGATCCTTATCCAGCTTGGTGATAGAGAGATGGAAGGGCCCGGAACCTTCCTTGCGTTTGCGCGATAGAGTGAGCTGCCGGCGTCCGTTCTTCACCTCGAATCGGTAAAGCTCAAGCGCGTCAGGCTTAATCTTTTCACTGCGAATCAGGAAGATCGGTTCGGCTACAGGAGTTCGGACGGCAGACGAGGCGCCCGGAACGGAAAAGGTCGTGTCGTCCTTCTTGCTTTCCTGCTGGGCCTCGGCGACTTCGGTGGGGATCAGGTTAGAGGCATGCACCAGGTACAAAACGTCGGGCTTGGGCGGGCGAGGACCGGTGTAATCGTCGGCGTGCAGAGCCGCGACCGCGAGAAGCAGAAATGCCAGAGGCCTCATACTCAATATCTTAGACCCCTTCAGCGGACGGGGGGTTACAGAGGCTTCAATAAACGCCGTCGAGGATCGCCTGGCAGACGTATTCCTGTAGTTCCCAGCCCGGCGCTAGCGTGAACGATCGTGTGAACGAATACGGCTTGGTGAACGCCTTGGGATCTTCAATCGTCAGGTCGACATTCAAATGACCCAGGTCGGGACGCTTGTAGCGTTCCACCAGGTGCATCGCGTCGCTGTGGGGCTTGCCGGTTGCATCCAGCCAGCTCTTATCGTTAAAACCGACCGTATCCACCACCAAAGTGTCGCCGTCCCATTTGCCGTTGGATAATCCGGTCCAGCTTTCTGGCTCGACATCCAGGTTGGGTTTGCGGCCGTCCAGGAAAAATCGCCGATAGCTGTGGGTGTTTCCTTCCCAGAGCAGCGCAATCATGTTGGAGCGCTGGACGATCTTATAGGGCAGGGGATTCACGCGTACGGCCCCGTTCGGCAAGCAGAACTTTTCTGGATCGTCCTTGCCTTTGTTCGCCTTCCGCTCGTCGTAGATCTTCTTGAACGCCGGCTGATACGACGGATCGTTCGGAAGCGACGTAGTCGTCGGAACCCAAACTCCGGACAGATCCAGTTTTCCGTCGAGTCGCGGCGCAGGTCCCGATGGAGGAGCCGGAGCTTTGCGCGCCTGCACTGGCGGAACGCCGTTCGCCAGACGCTTTTCGTGATCCTTGGATCCAATGGCGCCGTTCAGATGCTCGGGATCCTGATTGTTCTCGTTGCAGACGTACTCCGTCATGTCGAAGTCGGTTTCGAGCGTAGTGGTCCTGTTAAAGACCCAAGGCCCGTTGAAAACGCCGGGATCTACGATGGTCACCTTCATCTCCATGTTTCCGAAGTCCAACCGATGGAACTCCTCGGTCAGATGCATGTCTTTGGTATGCGGAGTCCCGGCGAAATCGTACCAGGATTTTTCAAAGAAGCTGACCGTGTCCACGACCAGCGTGTCGCCGTCCCAGTGCGCGCGCGAATCGCCGTAAAACGTAGGCTTCAGATCCTTGGGATGATTGCTGCCGTCCACAAAGAACTGGCGGTACATGTGGGTGTTGCCCTCAAACAGCATCAGTACCAGTTTGGGTGTCGCGAAAAATGACGTGTGATACGGAGCCGCGCGTGGCGGACCTCCCGGCAAGCAGCGCGCTTCGAAATCTTCCGCACCCTCAGACTTCTGGCGATCGGCGATCACCTTGGCCGCCCAAGGCTGGATGTTGGGTGCGGGGGCGCCTCTGGCTGCGCCTCCGGCGAATCCGTTCCAGACTCCTGTGAGATCGGGCTTTCCGTCGGATAGCCGTGGCAGAGATCCAGCCGGACCCTTCTTGCCTCCGCGTCCAGGACCCTTGCCTTGAGGAGGAGGTGCGCCCTTGTCCTGTGCCATCGTCAGGGTCAAGCTCGCAACGGTCGCCGCGATGGCGACAAATAGAGTGAGGTTTTTCCGCACGTGTGAAATCTCGCGACTATTGATTCGCGGGTCCGTTGCCGCCCGACGATCCGGCGAAAACGCGACGGCCATCGGGAAGCACCACGCTGCGGGCGTTGGCGGATTTCGAGCCATCCTTCGCCAATGTGCCCTCAACCGTCACTTGGTCGCCTTGTTTCAAGGATTCCTTCCGCCATCCTTGCTTCAGCAGCACCGGAATCGCACCCAACTCAAAGTTCCAGTTGACCACCTTGCCGTCGGTCCCCTTTACGTCCACATAAAAACGTGCGTGAGGATTCATCCACTCCATTTTGGTGACCACTCCCGAGATCTTGATCGGTTTGTTGGCGTCATACTCAGCAGCGAAAGAGTGATGCGCGAGCATCGGAAGCGAAGTGGCGATCAGCAGGCCGAGACCGGCCAGAACAAGGCGGCAATTGACTCTCATGTAAGTCTCCAAGTTGGGATTTGAGGGCAGCACAACACGTTCAAATCTATCGACTTACAGTACGCCAGCGGCTGCTCGGTGTCAAGGGTTAGTGTATACTGCACTTGTCGGACTGCAACGTATGCATCTGTCGCGAATATACTCGTGCGCCGCGGTCGCGCTAGTGCTGGGCGGCGGGTTAGCCGCGCTCTCGCGATTGGGCGCGCAGGCTCCGGCGGCGAACGCGGCTCCCGCGGCTCCGAATCCCCGAAAATTTCTCGACACGTACTGCGTCACTTGTCACAATCAGAAACTACATACGGCCGGGCTCGCGCTCGACACCGTTGACCTGACTAAGCCCAGTGCCCATGCAGAAGTGCTGGAGCGCGTCATCCAAAAGCTTCGCGCAGGCTCTATGCCTCCTCCGGGAATGCCGCGCGCCGATGCCGCGACGTATCGCGTGGTGGCCAGTGCGCTGGAAAATGAAATCGATCGCGCGTGGGCTGCGAATCCTAACCCCGGCCGGATCGGCGCCGTTCATCGGCTGAATCGTTCGGAATATACCAATGCCATTCGCGACTTATTTGCGCTGGATTTGGACTTAAAGGGCCTGCTGCCGGGCGATGATACCGCCGATGGAAGTTTCGACAACTTCGCCGATACGCTCTCCGTTTCCACTGCTCACCTGGAGCGATACATGTCGGTGGCTCGCCAAGTGACGCGGCTTGCGACAGGGCTGCCGCCGGCGCAACCGACTCTTGAACGGTTCGAGGTCCCGCTGCTCGCGCTGCAGGCGGATCGTATGGATGAAGATCTGCCGTTCGGATCTCGCGGCGGCATGTCGATTCACTACGATTTCCCAGTTGACGGCGAGTATCTTATTAAGGTTCGCCTCCAGCGGCAGTATCAGGATTACCTTAAGGGCATGGGATGGCCTCAACAGTTGGACATTCGCCTGGATGGGAAACTGCTCAAACGATTCACCGTGGGTGGCGCCGCCAAAGGCCGGCCCGCGGCATCCAGTTACGCGGGCGACGGCGAAGTGGATTTTGCAGGCGCTCCCGAATGGGAAACCTACATGCAGCTTACCGGCGACGCCGGGTTGGAAGTCCGCATTCCCGTGAAGGCAGGTTCGCGCATCGTCGGCGTGTCCTTCGTGAGAGAGCTGTGGGAGCAGGAAGGCCTGCCGCAACCTTTGCAACTGGGGCGAGTTATTTCGAATGACCAGGTGTACATGGGATATGCGAACCTGGGCTCGGTCCAGATCGGCGGACCCTACCTGACGCCCGCAACGCAGAAGACGCCGGCCAGGGACACCGCCAGCCGTCATGCGATTTTCGTGTGCGAGCCGCCCAAAGCAGTCTCGGAAGAAAAGGCCTGCGCCTCGACGATCCTTTCAAGAATGGCTCGACTCGCGTATCGCCGGCCGGTGAAGAAAGCCGACACGGATACGCTGCTGGAGTTCTTCAGCAAGGGTCGCCAGGATGGCGGCAGCTTCGACAGCGGGATTCAGTTCGCGCTCGAACGCATGCTGGTGGATCCCGATTTCCTGCTGCGCGTAGTTCGCGATCCGGCGAAGCCTGCGCAAGCCGCGTATCCACTGAGCGATGTGGAACTCGCCTCGCGCCTGTCGTTCTTCCTGTGGAGCAGTATCCCCGACGATCGTTTGCTGACGCTGGCCGAACGTGGCCAGCTTTCGAATCCGCAGACGCTGGAAAAAGAAACCCGGCGCATGCTGGCCGATCCGCGCTCGACTGAAGCGCTGGTCAACGATTTCGCCGCACAGTGGCTGAACCTGCGGTTGGTGGAAGACGTGGTGGTGGATCCAGACAAGTATCCCAACTATGATTTGAGCCTGCTGCAGGGCTTCGAGCAGGAGACCAAGTTGTTCGTGGGCAGCACGCTGCGCGAGGATCGCAACGTCTCGGATCTGCTGAACGCGGATTACACGTTCGTCAACGAAAGGGTCGCGCGGCACTACGGATTTCCCGGGGTGTACGGCACTCGCTTCCGTAAAGTGACCGTTCCCAATCATGATCAGCGTGGTGGCTTGCTGGCGCAGGGTGCATTGTTGGTGACCACTTCCTATCCGGACCGCACTTCGCCCGTTCTGCGCGGCAAATGGTTGCTGAATAACATTTTCGGTTTGCCCATCCCACCTCCGCCGCCGGGCGTGAACGCGACGCTTGAGACCAAGCCGGGCACAATTCCGACGTCCATGCGGGAAAGGCTCGCCAAGCACCGGACCGAGACTACGTGCAATAGCTGCCATTCAGTGATTGATCCGCTGGGATTCTCGCTTGAGAATTTCGACGTGGTGGGTGGGTGGCGGACGACGGATGAAGCCGGCAAACCTGTTGATGCGAGTGGAACGACTGCCAGCGGGATGAAGATCGATGGACTTCCGGGGTTGCGCGCCGCGCTTTTAGCGGACCCCGATCAATTCCCCAAGACCGTTACTGAGAAGCTGATGGCTTACGCTCTGGGACGGCGTCTTGAGTATTACGATCATCCGGCGGTGCGCAAAATCGTCCACAATGCGGCCGCGAATCAATATCGCTGGTCGTCTCTGATTGTGGGGATCGTCCAGAGCCCGGGGTTCCTGATGCGGGCCCCCAGCTCGCCAGGTCCCGGCAGCGCCGCGAACTAAGCGTTCGCGATCGTTCGGTCCCGCCTTCCTCAAGCTTGGCTGAAGCCAAGCGCCGCCTAAAGGCCGCCCTCCATCCAGTCGAGATTTTGAGTAGGGGCTTTGAGGGTTGAGCCGCTTACGCTGCCCCGAAAAGTTTACGGACTTCCTCGATCGGCACCGTGCGACTCGCTTCAGCGTCGGCTATACCTTCGTCGATCGCTGCGAGGGTTTCGTCATCCTCATCCTCGGGAATGGATGCCGCGTCGTTGAGGTTGAGTTTGTCCTGCTCGGCCACAGCCCTAGGGTATCAACAGGTCCTACTCGTGCCGCAGTGCAACTGCCGGATCGACGCGTAGCGCTCGCCTCGCGGGGAGCCAAACGGCCAAAAGCGCAACAACGGTCAACGCGACCGGAACCGCCACAAATACGAGTGGATCCCGCGGCTTCACTCCAAACAGGAGACTCTCCATCATGCGCGACACGCCCCACGACGCGACCAGGCCTACGACGACCCCAGCCAGCGCCAGGCTCATGCCCTGACGCACGACCATGTTTCTTAGTTGGGCCGCCTCCGCTCCAAGGGCAAGCCGAATCCCGATCTCCTGAGTCCGTTGCTCCACGGTATACGCCATCAGCCCATAGATTCCGATCGCGGCGAGCAGCAGGGCAGAGCAACCGAAGACGGTCATCAGAGCATATTGAAGCGCTGCTGTCCGGTCGCCAGAGAAACGACGTCGTCCATGGAATGAACGTCGAATACAGGAAGACCTGTCGCTTGCCGCAATTGTTCCTCGATCGCCTTGGTCAATCCCTCGGTGTTCGCTCGCGTTCGCACGATCCACGTAGTAGGCGTGAGGCTAACCGACCAGGTGTTGATGGCGTCGGGAATCTGCGCGTGCGGGACATACATCCTCGGTCCGGGAACACTTTCCAGCGCGTCTTGCCGCACGTCCCCTACGATGCCGATGATTTGCCGCGCCTGGCCGTCCTCATACTCCTTGCCGGCGGCCTTCCCGATTATGATTCGATCCTTAAGTGGATCCCCATCTTTCCAAAACTCCTTCGCCATGCGTTCATTGATCACCACCACCGGTGGAGACGTAGCCTCGTCGCGATCCGTGAAAACCCGCCCACGCTTCACCGGAATCTTGAACACATCGAAATACCCCGGAGAGATCATCGTCCACCCGCTGTCTCCGGTGTGCTGTCTGTCAGTGGGAGGCCGGCCGACGATATCGAAGGGCAGACCCAGGTCGCCTTGCATCGGCACACAACAATCACTGGCGCTGGCCGCCACCACGCCTGGCAGTGTCCGTACCCGGTCAAGCGCGTCCCGTATAGTGGCCGTCGCAACGGCGGATTTCATATACTTCAGACCGGTCAATGACGTTTGCAGCGTGATCACGTTCTTCGTCTCGAATCCGCGATCCACTTTGTACAGCGCCACGAACGTGCGGATCAGCAAGGCCGAGCCGACCAACAAGACCACCGCCAGGCCAACCTCGCTCATCACCAGGACCGCGCGCGCTTTGTTCTGCCGCAGGCC
>Ga0068857_100004933_pt1 | contig 11327 bp, 10 predicted proteins | sample KBSCornC72_FD_66591 | JGI IMG/M metagenome (GOLD analysis project Ga0068857, IMG submission 66591) | Corn rhizosphere microbial communities from Kellogg Biological Station, Michigan, USA - KBS Corn C7-2 | ecosystem: Host-associated > Plants > Roots > Rhizosphere > Soil ...
AATCGGCCTGCTCGCGGTCCTGCTCGCACCGCTCACGAGCTCGACGCTCACCGCTACCACCGTCTTGGCCGGGGTCGCGATCGTGATCGCGATCGGTGAGTGCGCGCAGTTCATCGTGCTCGGCCCAATCGTCGCCGACCTCGCACCCCCGCATCTGCTCGGCCGCTACATGTCGCTCTACGGCCTCAGCTTCACAGCAGGCGTGGCTCTCGGCCCCGCGGTCGGCGGCGCGCTGCTCGCAACGTCCCCCGACGCCGTCTGGTGGGGCGGCCCCCTGGCGGTAACACTGACCGGAGCCGGCTTCCTTCGACTCGGCGACCGGCTACCCGACCCGCTCCTGCAGGCACAATGCCCCCCGCCGCAAACCGTCAATGTGGCCGATCCCAGCTGAGCTTCCGGCGGGCAGCCACAGATGCAGGGCGGTGTACTGCTCGAAGTGCCGCACATTGGCGAAGATCGCTCGATACTGCGCACAGTACTCATCCACGAAGGCCACCGTATGGGTTGCTTCCCGCACCTTGGTCATGGCGCCGCCTCCTTTCGGCCGCCATTGCCTGCAGACTGTGTGCCCAATATGACAAAAGAGGGATAGACTGGCCTCCGCGACTCACCCTGATGACGGGGCGCACTGACCACCTCCGTACTATACTCGCGGAGGCGCCCGTCAGAAGCTGCAGAGACAACACTGGCGAGGCACATCCTGAGCAGCCCTTTCGCTCGGTCATGGTGTCGCATCTGCACATGTGAGCTCTTGAGCTTTGGTACGCGACATCGTCGGCAGAGACCAGCGTGACTAGCAGGAAACCAGTAAGGAGATTACTATGAGCCAACCTGGCATGGCCCCAGAACCCAGCATGACTCCGCCACCTGGCATGACGACGCATCCCGACATCCGCCCCTTCAGTTTCACCGCCTCGGACGAGGCCCTCGCAGATCTGCGCCGCCGTGTAGCGGCAACGATCTGGCCCGACAAGGAGACCGTCGCCGATGCGTCGCAGGGCGTGCCGCTCGCGACGATGCGACAGCTCGCGCGCTACTGGACCACGGACTACGATTGGCGCACGGTAGAATCGCGACTGCATGCCTTGCTGCAGTTCGTCACCGAGATCGACGGGCTTGACATCCATTTTATCCACGTCCGCTCGCCCCATGACGCGGCATTGCCACTCATCGTCACCCATGGCTGGCCTGGCTCGGTCATCGAGCAGCTCAAGATTATCGAGCCGCTGACCAATCCCACAGCACATGGCGCAAGCGCGTCCGACGCCTTCCACCTGGTGATCCCATCGCTGCCGGGCTACGGGTTCTCGGGCAAGCCAACGTCGCCCGGCTGGGATCCTGCCCGTATTGCCCGCGCGTGGACAGAACTGATGAATCGCCTCGGCTACACGCGCTTTGTGGCGCAGGGAGGCGACTGGGGAAATGCCGTCTCAGAGGTGATGGCTCTGCAGGCGCCGCCAGAGTTGCTCGGCATCCACACCAACATGCCAGCAACTGTGCCAGCCGACATCAGCAAGGCGCTCGCATTCAACCAGGAACCGCCAACCAGGCTCTCGGCTGATGAGCAGAACGCGTGGAATCAGCTCGACTTCTTCTACAAGAAAGGCCTGGGCTACGCCAACGAGATGTCTAATCGCCCACAGACGCTCTACGGCATTGCGGATTCACCCATCGGACTGGCCGCTTGGATGCTCGACCACGACGCACGCAGTCAGGAACTCATCGCTCGCGTCTTCGACGGCAAGACTGAGGGGCTGACACGCGACGACATTCTCGACAATGTGACGCTCTACTGGCTGACGAACTCGGCGATTTCCTCGGCGCGGCTCTACTGGGACACCGCTCAGACATCGACGGGAGGAGGCTTCTTCGACGTGCGTGGTGTCAAGATCCCGGTCGCCGTCAGTGTCTTCCCCGACGAGATCTATGCCGCCCCACGTAGTTGGACCGAAAAAGCCTACACCAGGCTGATTCATTTCAACCGGCTCCCCAAAGGTGGGCACTTCGCGGCATGGGAGCAGCCGCAAGCCTTCACGGAAGAACTCCGCACAGCGTTCCGCTCGCTGCGCTAGCCTGGAGAAGCTCGGGTGACGACGGACACAGGAGGGTGTGTCCGTCGTCTCGATCGCGATATAGTAACATGAAGGCGCAGCCGATGAAGGCGAGAGCGCTGGAACACCCGGAGGATTATTTGGAACAACTGACGCACTACCGGACAACACAGGTGGATGGGCTTTCCATCTTTTACCGAGAGGCTGGCCCCGAAGATGCGCCGACGCTGCTCCTACTCCATGGGCTTCCCTCCTCGTCGCGGATGTTCGAGCCGCTCTTCGCCCGGCTGTCCGATCACTATCACCTGGTCGCGCCCGACTACCCTGGCTTCGGGCACAGTGACTGGCCAGACCCGAAACAGTTCGCGTACACGTTCGACCACCTGGCCGAGGTCATGAACCATTTTACCGAAGTGCTCAGGCTCTCACGCTACACGCTGTACATGCAAGATTACGGTGGCCCCGTAGGATTTCGCATGGCGTTGGCCCATCCAGATCGCATCGAGGCGCTCATCGTCCAGGACGCGGTGGCGCACAACGAGGGACTAGGAGAGAATTGGAAACTACGGCGGGCTTTTTGGGCAGATCGCGCATCTAACGAAGACGCACTCCGTACCAATCTCCTGTCACTGGCTACGACGCGGACACGCCACATGGGCAACGATCCCAATGTGGAACGCTATGACCCGGATCTCTGGACCGATGAGTTTGCCTTTCTGAACCAACCCGGCCAGGCAGACATTCAGAGTGACCTCTTCTATGACTACCGCACCAACGTCGAGGCCTATCCTCGATGGCAAGCCTGGTTACGCGAAAACCAGCCGCGCCTGCTAGTGCTCTGGGGGCGATATGACCTCTCGTTCGAGCTCTCGGAGCCGGAAGCCTATCGTCGGGATGTGCCAGACGCCGAAGTGCACATTCTCGCGGCGGGCCATTTCGCCCTGGACACCGCTGCGGATGAGATTGCCGGGTTGGTGCGTGGCTTTCTCAGGTCGTCCTCGTGAACGCTCCTGACGCGGGGCATGTGGCCCGAAACATTCTGCGAGCGCGCTACACCAGAAAGGGGACATGACACATGTCAGACCAAATCAATTATCGTCGCCACGGCCTGGTTGACGCTTCATCCATCACCCTTGCGTCCGCTGGCTTCGCCACCATTGAAACCAACGATATATCTGACGTCGTTGCGACCGAAGGCAACATGCCTTCTCTTTCAGGCGCGACCGCTTGGCTCAACTCGGAGCCTTTGACGGCGGCTGCACTGCGTGGCAAGGTCGTCCTCGTCGACTTCTGGACCTATACCTGCATCAACTGGTTGCGCACGCTGCCCTACATCCGCGCCTGGGCTGAAAATTACAGAGAGCAAGGCCTGGTAGTGCTTGGAGTCCACACGCCCGAATTCCCCTTCGAGCACAACATCGAGAACGTACGCCAGGCTGTCGAGGCGATGCGCATCGCGTATCCAGTGGCGGTTGACAACGACTATGCGGTCTGGAACGCTTTCAACAACCATTACTGGCCTGCCCTCTACCTCTTTGACGTTGATGGGCAGATTCGCCATCATCATTTCGGCGAGGGCGACTACGCGCGATCGGAAATTATGATTCAACGCTTACTAGCTGAGGCCGGAAACACTAGTATCAGCGTTGGTGATGACCTGGTTTCAGGTTCGGTCGCTGCCCAGGGTATAGAGGCCGATGCTGACTGGAGTGACCTTGAAACGCCTGAAACCTATCTCGGTTATGAGCGCGCCGAGCGTTTTGCATCTGCCGAGGGCGCGGAGATGGGCATCAGCCGTCTCTACACCGCTCCTGCACGCCTGAGACCCAATCATTGGGCGCTTGTGGGTGATTGGACGATGGGGCCACAGGCCGCCATGCTCAGCACGGCCAACGGGCGGATCGCCTACCAGTTCCATGCCCGCGACCTGCATCTCGTCATGGGGCCAACCACACGAGGCTCGTCCGTGCGTTTCAAGGTGCGCCTCGATGGACAGGCGCCAGGCGCTGCGCATGGGAGTGACATCGGCGCTCAAGGCGACGGCGCGGTGACTGAACAGCGAACGTACCAACTCATCCGGCAGCCGCAACCGATCGGCGACCGCCGCTTCGAGATCGAGTTTCTCGACCCAGGCGTAGAGGTGTTCGCCTTCACCTTCGGGTAACGCGCGAACGCGCTACGGCTTGAGCGCGCTCCATGAGGTCAGTGGCGGTTTCCGAGTGAGACCCATTACACCGCGCCTTGAATCTAATCGGCCTAAACTCCACGAATCACGCCACTCATTGCGCCTGTACCGTCTCCTCACTGATCTGCAGGACACGGGCACCGCGCATATCGAGGAAATATCGCCCGTTCGCATGTACTATGCGTATAAGCACATGGTCGCAAGCTGGGCAACGGAGCACTGTCCCCATCCCATGCATATACGCCGCCAGTGCGCCGATGGCATTCGTCGCGCCGCAGCCGACGCAGGTGATCTGGGCAGCTGTCATCTCGAACGGAAAGATCTCGCCCAGCACGCCACCAGCCGCGTTGCCGTCCAATTTATTCTCCATCATGCCCCCCTGGTACTGCTGATGCTCCCGATGCTCCTGATGCTCCTGATTCCCCCGTTGGCCCAAACCGCTCGGTCTTGATACGCGCTGGCTCATACCCCAGCCCCACGAGGCTTGCCGCGGCGGTCTCAACAAACGGCGTTGGGCCACAAATAAACGACAGCGGTCGCTCTTCCAGGGGCCACGCGACCTCGCGCAGCATCTCGCCATCGATCCGACGATGATAGCCCGTCCATCCTACCGGCTGCGCGCGCGTCAGGGTATGTTTCACCTCAAGCCCGGTGCTACCGCTGTTGGTCACCAGCTGCTCAAGTTCCTCGCGGTAGATGATCTCTTCAAACGTCCGCGACGAGTAGAGTAGACGCGTTGGCGCATTGCTGCCCACGGCGGCGCGCTGGCGGATCATCGCCATCAGTGGCACGATCCCTGACCCTCCAGCCACCAGCAACAGCGGTCCGCCGCTGTTTGCCTCCCAGACGAAGTAGCCACCAATCGGGCCGCGCAACTCCAGCTTGTCGCCCACCCGCAGCTCGTCAACAAGATAGGGTGACACCTCACCATCATCCAGCCGCTCGACGGTCAGCGTAATGTGCGGCGCCTCCACGGGCGGCGAGGCAATCGAATAGCTGCGCTCCGCCTGATACCCATCCTCGGCGGTGAGGCGTATGTCAACATGCTGCCCCGCGCGATGTCCACGCCAGTTCGGAACCGCCAGGGTAATGCTCTTCGCTCGTGGCGTCTCCTCGCGCGTAGCCAACACATCTCCGAGCTGCCAGACTAACCGCTCTCCTAATCGCCCTGGTAGCGCTCTTCTTTCCATGGGTCACCGTGGTTGTTGTAGCCAAGCGTCTCCCAGAAGCCCGGTTCATCCTGCTCGACCAGTTGGAGTCCCCGAACCCACTTGGCGCTCTTCCAGAAATAGAGGTGCGGCACGAGCAACCGCGCCGGTCCGCCGTGCTCCGGCGCCAGCGGCTGTCCCTCATAGGCGTAGACCACCCATGCCTGTCCCCCACGCATCTCATCCAACGGGAGATTCGTGGTGTAGCCGCCATCCGAGAAGGCGATCACATACCTCGCCTCCGTCGTTGGCGCGACCTGCTGGAGTAGCGCATCTATGGAGACGCCCTCCCAACGGGTATCCAGCTTCGACCACTTGGTCACACAGTGAATATCGACCGTGATGTCCTCGTGCGGCAGCGCTCGGAACTCCTCCCAGGTCCACCGCTTCGGCTGGTTGACCGCGCCCTCGATCGTGAAATCCCAGGCTGCGAGCGGTGTATGCGGCGTTGGCCCCGCCGAGAGGACGGGAAAGCCACGCTCCAGATACTGGCCTGGCGGAATGCGGTTAGTGAGCGTACTCTGCTGCTGCTGACGACGCCCGTGGAAGCCTCGCGAGACAAATCCTTGACCCATTGGTCTCCCTTCCTTTTGATTGGCTCAGTGGCTCAGTGGCTCACACCACACCGTGTTCTCAGTTCTCAGTTCTCATCACTCACACCTTTCTGAATGTAGTCCCTCCCATGCCGCGGACGTGCCATCCCCTGGCAGAGGAGCCAGCTAACCCCAGGTACAGTCGTACAGTCGTAAAGTCGTCTATCCTCGCGCCGTCGCCATACACGTGCGAGCGAACCGACAACGTGCGCAAAGACAACCCGCGCGGGCCGGATGATCTTACCGCGCATTTTGCCGCGCTCGCCCAGGCACAGGGTATCCCTGTAACGTGTATTTACACCTGAGCTGTCCAAAGCCGTGCCCACCACGTGGTCTTCGGCGGAATCCCAACTACTCCGAACCACTCTCTCCGCCCTCAACCGCTCCCACTGAGCCACACGCTCAAGCCTAACCCTGCATCGAGGAGCGTGGTCAGACCTGCGCACTTCATGCATTCTGCCTGCCACTTTACAACCCACATCTGATACGATACGTATAGGTTGCAGGCGTTCCATGTTCACCGACGATATGTTCCGCGTCTTATACCGCCAGGAACAAGGGCAACCAGTGGCGCCGGGACTCCCTCGTGAACCGCATACGCGGCGCTCGCACATCCTGTCCCTCGAATACTGTATAAGCTTTCAGTGCGCCTGCTAATTCCGGCCGGCTGGACCCCTCCGGCGATCCTTGGAGAAGACGCCATGACGATTCGACCAGTACAACAGACCCGCGAGGGAGTCTTCCTGAGCAGTACCAGCGATCCCGTCGTCAAGGAGTATCGACGCGTCGCCCGCCAGGTCATCGAAGACGATGAGTTTCGTGATAAATGGTACGTCGTTGAAATGGGTGACTTCACCGCCGCTAAGCTTCCCCCAGCGGAAGTCTGCCGCCGCAAAGTTCTGGAATGCGCCGTCTACGTCGGCATCCTCGGCCCCATCTATGGTTCTATATGTCAATCTGTCGGAGTCAGTTACGTCGAATATGAATATCAGGTCGCCCTCGACGCCAATCACGATATAGGTGTCTTTCTCCTCCCCCTCGAATCCTTGAAGCAAGAGCCGCTTGATATCATCGTAGATCAGGTACCATTGAAAGACCGCCAGGACGCCCTCCGCAAGCGAGTTCGCATCCATAGCGCCCCAACTGTTGGCTCCATCGAAGAGTTCAAGACCCAGTTGCGCCGCTATCTGCGGAGCCTCTCGCCCCATGGGCCATTGCCCATGGGGGATGGTGCGGATGGCTCGTATGACTCCCGTCCGCTCGCCATGTACCACAGTGGCGACCTGGATCAGGAACTGCTTACCCGCTTCCTCACAAGCAATATGGCCATCCAGGAACTGGCCCAACTCGGGAAGCTCGACGCGGCGCCAGATACCAAACTGCAAGCCCTCGGATTCACCACTCCTAACGGGCTGATGCAAGGAACCTTCCTCTGCTTTGCGCCAGAGGCTCTCATCACCGGCGCCTCGTCCGCCTCCCACCTGTACATGCGCGTCTACGACGGAATCGACCGGGCCACCTCCAGGAACACTCCCCCGCGCGAGGTACGGTACAATCTGATGCGCCTCTTCGATCTTGGCATGGACTTCTTGCGCACAGCACTGTCCCACCCTGAGTCCTCGGACGGTCCTAACGGAGCAGACCTGGAGATTCCAGAGATCATGCTCCGCGAGGCGCTGTCGAATGCTCTCATACATCGCGAGTACGAGCACACCTCTGCACGAAATCAGCCCACCCGCCTCGAAATCTACGCCGATCGCGTTGAAATCACGAGCTATGGTGGATTGCTTGGCGGCGTCTCGGAGCTGCAGCTCAATGCGGAGCCAGAGCAGGTCACCGTCTTCCGGCGTAATCCCATTATTACCCAGATTTTCATGCGCATGATGCGTGCCGAGTTCGGCGGTGGTGGCGTCGCCCGAATCTTCCACTTTGCTCGTGTCGCTGGACTTGCAAGACCTAAAATCATCGCGCGCAGGAGAAATCCTGGATTCGTACGGGTCATACTCTATCGCCCTACCCCTGCCTCCGTGGCTGCTCCGTCGATCACGCCATCCTCGCGCTCCCCCAGCGACGACCAGTTGCTGCCAGTGCCAGACTACTTCGTCGGTCGTATCGAAGAGATGTCCTGGGTGACGTCCCGACTACGCCGTGGCGCATCCACCGGCATCACCGCCCTGGGAGGCATGGGTGGCATCGGCAAAACAGCCCTCGCAGCCGTCGCTATCCGCGCCCTCCGCCAGGAAGGCTACTTCCGCGATGGCATTGCTGTCATCCTCTGTATGGGTCATACCGACCCCAACGAGATTCTCCAGTTGGTCCTGGACAGTTTCGCGACCGAACGGAATCCCACCATCGACGAGCATATTGACTCCCTCCAATCCCTTTATGCCTTCCTCTCCGGCAAAGATGTCCTCATTGTCCTCGACAATATCGAGCCCGATCTTGACCTCGAGCGCGTCATCTCGCCGCTCCGCGATGCCGGCGCCGTCTTGCTCCTCACCGCTCGCCAGAAAATGGTCGGCGCGGGCATTCCAGCAGCTGGCTGGCGTGAGCTTGACAGCCTGCCGCATGACGACGCACTCGACCTCTTCGCCCATGCAGCTGGCTTCCGCTCAATAGCTGACCTTGGAGACGATGCATCTACGGCCGAACGTATCGTCGAGACTCTACAAAATCACACGCTCGCGGTCAGACTGGCAGGAGCGACCGTGGTCGATCACTCCATGGATTTAACGGCCCTCACCCGCGAGTTAGAGCGCGATCCCTTGATGCTCCGCTCGGGCCACTCCATGCGCTACATCGAAAATGTGCTCCTAAGCAGCGTCGAAAGCCTTACCCCTGGCGCGCGCCAACTTTTCATCACGTTAGCAGCTTTCGCTACCGAGGAGTGGAGCCGCACCACAGTGACCGATGTCGCCCGAAGACTGCGGATCCCGTCACCTGGGCAGGCGACGCACCAGCTCATTACTCGCAATCTGGTAGATGTGGCAGTCCGCCCGGATCTCTCAACTCATGCAGATCAACAACGTCTTCGTATGCACCCACTGTTGCGAGCGCTCTCCTCACGACTGTTCGCGCAGTGGCCAACCGCCAGGCAGATGGCGGCCAAAGAGGCTGTAGCCAGCGTCTTTGCGGAGCACGTGCAGCACGTCGTCGAGGCGGAGCTGAGCGCCGATCCCCTCAATATAGCTGGCGCCCTGGAGTGGGCATGCGAACACCGGAAAGACACTATTACGGTAGCGATCTGCTCGGTCATGCAGGTGTTCTGGAATCACCGCTGGCTAACTAAAACGAGCGTTCACTTCTTGCCACGTGCCATTCAAGCTGCCGAACGTATCACCGTCTCGACCGGCCTGCTCGAAGATCGCCTCCAGGCCGCCAATCTGCAACTCGCTTACGCCCAAATCCTTCGGCGCATTGGCGACCTCGATGGCGCCGAGCGCACACTTCAGGCGAATCTTGTCCTCCGTCGCACTCTTGGCGACCGCCGCGGTGAGGCAATGGTCCTCTCGCAACTCGGCCTGACCGCCCGCGCCGTGGGGCGAACCGAGGATGCCGTGCGCTACCTCACAGACAGCGTCGCGATTCGCCGCGAAGAGGGCGACGAGCAGGGCGAAGCCGATGATCTCTCGGTGCTTGCCCGACTTGCCCGCACTCGTGGCGACCTCGTGAGCGCACGAGCCGACTTCACACGATGCATCGCTATCTTTAGCAAGACTGGAGACCGGCGGAGCGAGGGTATCAATCTCGGCTATCTCGCCCAACTCCCCATGCTGCAAGGCAACCTCTCAGAGGCTGAACAACTGGCTCATCAAAGTCTTGAAATCGCTCGCGAGGTGGCCAACAAACGAGGCGAAGCCGAATCGCTCTCCCTGCTTGCCCAGATAGCGCGCCCACGTGGTCTCCTGGATGACGCCGAAGACTACCTGAACCAGAGCCTCGAGATCCGCCGCGAGGTGCTCGATAAGCGCGGCGAAGGCGCCGACCTGGGTCTGCTTGGCCGCATTGCTCAGGCCCGCGGACGACTACGCGACGCGCAACACCTCTTTCAGCGGAGCCTCGACATTGCCCGACAAGTGCATGACCGACGCGGTGAGGCGGCGGTACTCTCATCGCTGGGTCAACTTGCCTTGGCGCGCGACCACTACAACGAGGCAGAAACCTACCTCACAGAGAGCCTGGCACTGCGCCGCCAGGTGCAGGACCGCCAGGGCGAGAGCGTCGACCTGTCCCAGTTCGGTCGGCTTCATCTGGATCGCGGCAATTTCCGGGAGGCCGAACACTTCTTGCAGTTGAGCCTCGCAATTGATCGCGAAATGCACGATCGACCTGGAGAGGGCGTTGACCTTTCCCAACTTGCGCTCGTCGCGCTGGAAGCAAAGCAATACAGCCTCGCGACCACCTATCTTGAGCAAAGCCTCGCCATCCGCCATGAGGTACAGGACCGGCGCGGCGAAGGGGTTGATCTTGCGCTTCTGGGCCGAATCGCCCTCGAACAGGGCGCGCTTGATGACGCTCAGACCTACTTTCAACGAAGCCTTGACCTCGCCCAACGAGTGCAAAATCACCGTGGTGAAGGCGTCAACATACGCAAACTGGCGACAGTCGCAGACCTGCGCGGCGACCACCAGCTGGCCGAGCACCTATATCGTTCCAGCCTCGCCATCGGCATCGAAGTGGGAAACGGCCAGGATCATATCGATTCACTCGCGGAGCTGGGCCGCTTTCTCATCGAACGTGACATTCATCGCGAGGAAGGCTGTGAGATGCTGAGGGAGTCCGTTATGCTTTGCCGTCAACTAATGGTTCCACGCGAGCATGCTCTTCTAGACCTCATGCGCCGCCTCGGCTGCACCCCATGAGCAATGCCCGGCCTACTCGCCGCCGTCTATAGCGTCTGGTGCCTGATGATGCTGCAACGCTATTACTTGGAGCAGCGGCGAGCAGCTATCACTGAACCAGTTTGAGCGCCTTCGCCAGTTCGAGCACTGCATTCAGCGCCTCCGTAGCCTTCGGGTCGGGAGGCGTTTCTACTGATACGGGTGCGGGTGTGTTCTTGATCTGCGCCTCCAGTTGGGCGACATGCGCGTTGGCCGCGGCAAGCTGCTGCTCCAGCGCGCGGATATCCTGAGCGACATAGATCACGTAGACGTTGCGGCCATCTGTGTCCAGCTCACTGCCTTTACCTTACGCGGCGTGACGTATCGCGTCCGCGTTATCCGCCGCTGGCGCCTCGCGACCCGCTGGTGAGGACCTTCTGAGGCGGGGCAGACCGCTACTTCTTCCGCGT
>Ga0068857_100004944_pt1 | contig 11321 bp, 8 predicted proteins | sample KBSCornC72_FD_66591 | JGI IMG/M metagenome (GOLD analysis project Ga0068857, IMG submission 66591) | Corn rhizosphere microbial communities from Kellogg Biological Station, Michigan, USA - KBS Corn C7-2 | ecosystem: Host-associated > Plants > Roots > Rhizosphere > Soil ...
GCGCCGGCCTCGGTCGGGTCGGCGATGCGCAGCAGGTGGTCCAGCAGCCGCAGGAGTTCCGGCGCATGCGCGTGCACGGCCGCGCCGATGCCGGCGGCCACGCCGGCCGGGCAGAAGTCGAGATCCCGCAGCACCTCGACCCCGCGCCGCAGCTCCGCGAGCGGAGCCCGCAGCTCCCCGCCCAGCAGCGGCGGCAGTTCCAGCTGCAGCCGCTCGCTCTCGCTGCGCCGCGAGGCCGTGCGCGCCACCGCGGCTGCGCTGTGCCGCAGTTCCAGCAGCGTGGTCACCTGGCGTGCCAGGGCCCGCAACGCGCGCAACTGGCCGAGACCGAGCCGGCGCGGCACGGCGTCGGCGACGCACAGCGTGCCCAGCGCGTGCCCCTCACCGGTCAGCAGCGGCGCACCGGCGTAGAAGCGGATTCCCGGTTCCTGCCGCACGTGCGGGTTGTCGACGAACCGGGCGTCGGCGCGGGCGTCGGGCACCACGAGCAGGCCGCGGCCGAGGATCGTGTGCGCGCACAGCGAGTCGTCGCGCGGCTCATCGGTCAGGTCGATACCGTAGCCGGCCCGGACCGTGTGCCGGTCCGCGTCGATGATCGACACGAGCGAGACGGGTGTGCCGCAGACCCCGGCGGTCAGCTCGACGATGCCGTCGAGGTCGGGCTCCGGCCGGCGCTGCATGAGCTCCAGTTCCTGCAGTGCACGCAGGCGCTCCTGCTCGTCGCTTGGCATCGGAGCACGCATCGCCACCCCCCGCCTCGGCGTCGTGAACGCCCCTCACGGTAAGGCAGGTATGCGGTTTTTGTCCGAAACATCGGCCATCTCGTCTCATGCCGTCGCGTTCAGCTCGCGCACCCGGGCCGGATCGGCCGGCAACTCGACGACGAACCGGCTCCCCGACGGCCGGTTCGGCTCGTACCGGATCGTCCCGCCGTTGGCCTCCACGAGTTCCCGCACGATGTAGAGGCCGAGCCCGGTGCCGCTGCGGGTCGGCGCCACCCCGCTCCGCGCCCGGCTGAACCGCTCGAACAGGTGCGGGACGAAGTCGTCGGGCACCCCCTCGCCGCCGTCGGCGACGCAGATCTCCACCTGCGCCCGGTCCAGCCGGCCCACCTGGACGCGCACCTGCCCGTCGCCGTACTTGCGGGCGTTGCTGAGCAGGTTGGTCAGAATCTGCTGGAGGTGACGCGCGTCGGCCAGCACCGCCACGCCGGGCTCGACGTCGACGCGGATGCCCTCGGCGGGCCCGGCGCCCGAACCGGCGCCCGACCCCGCGCCCGACCCGGCGCCCGACCCGGCGCCCGACCCGGCGCCGGACCCGGTGCCCAGCCCGGCAACAGCGTCGGCCACCGCCTCGTCCATCGGGATCGGCCCGGGACGCGGGCGCGGGCCGCCCTCGTCGATCTCGGTCAGCGTGAGCACCTCCTCGACGAGGTGCATCATCGCCGTGCCGGCCCGCGACACCCGGCCCACCTCGCGGCGCTTCTTGGCGTCGGCGAGGTGTTCCCAGCCGTCGAGCAGCAGTTCGCAGTAGCCGGTGATCACGCCGAGCGGCTGCCGGACGTCGTGCGACAGCATGGCGACGAGGTCGGCGGTGCGCTGTTGGGCGGCGCGCAGCGCGTCGTTGGCGCCTTCGAGGTCGGCCGCCCGGGCGGTCAGTTCGGTCCGGATCCGACGCTGGTCGGCCTCCCAGCGGCGCCGCTCGCCGCGGAAGCGCTCCTCGCTCGCCCGCAACGCGGCGCGGTTGCGCGCTACGCGGGCCCACAGCGCCACGCCGAACAGCCCGAACAGCGCGAAGCAGCCGAGCGCGATCCAGCCGCCGATGGTGGTCTCCGCCACGGGCTGGTAGAGGACGTCGCCGCGCACCGCCGCCACCAGCCGCCACGACGTGCCGGCCACCGGGGCCGAGTCGTAGCGCCACTGCTCGTGCTCGTCGGCGAACCCGCCGTCGCCGCGTCCGGCCAACGCTTTCGCCAGCGCCGGCGCGCGATCACGCAACTGGTGGACGCCGGACACCGTCTGGTTCGAGCCGACGACGGTGCCGTCACCGTCGACGAGGTACACCTGACTGCCGGCGAGCGCGATCGCGTGCGGCAGGTACGCGCCCAGCGGACTGGACCGGATGTCGACGGCGCCGGCGAAGATCCGCCGTCCGCTCGTCGTCTCGAACGGCACCGCGAACGACACCACCGGCACCCCGGCCGCCACCGAGGGCACCACCGCCGAGACGGCCGGCCGGTTGTCGGTCAGCGCGGTGCGGATGTGCGGGTACCGCTCCCTCAGGTCGACGCCGATCAGGTCCGGGTTCGCGGGCGCGATGTGCAGCACCGCTCCTCCGCTGTCCAGCAGGACCGCGGCCGGATAGCCCAGGGCCGCGACCGACTGCTCGAACGCGCGCTGGTCGACCTGCGGCCCGGCGAGGAACTGCAGCGCCTGGACGCGCTCGCGGGCGAGGAGGTCGGCGACGTAGGTCGCCACGAAGTCCGACGCGATCGCCACCCGCAGCCGGAACCGGTGCTCGAGTTCCGTGCGGGCGTCCCGGTTGACGAACGCGACGCCGCTGGCGACGAGGGCCACCACCAGCACCCAGGCGGTCAGCGGCACGACCGCATGCCGCCGTACCGCGCGCCTCAATACTGCGGTTACCGCCACAAACCGCCTCATTCTGTCACTATGGCAAGGCGGCCGTCGCGGCGCGGTGCACTCCGGTGAACTGCCGCGGCCGCTCCCCCGGTCCGACTTGGGGGAACCGCCATGCTCACACCGCCCGTGCAGCCGATGCTCGCGTCGGCCGTCGACCGGTTGCCGCGCGGGGCTCTCGCCTACGAGCCGAAATGGGACGGCTGGCGGGTGCTGCTGTTCCGCACCGCCGACGGCGTCTACCTGCAGTCCCGCACCGGCAAGCCGCTGGCCGGCTACTTCCCCGAGATCACCCGGCTGGCCCGCAGCCACCTGCCGCCCGGCCTCGTGCTCGACGGCGAACTGGTGATCTGGGAGCCGGGCCGCGGCCGCACCAGCTTCGCGCTGCTGCAGCGGCGGGTGGCCACCTCACCGGTGCGCGAGGCGTACCGGAACCCGGCTCACCTCGTCGCGTTCGACGTGCTGCAGGTCGACGGCAGCGAGCTGCTCGCGGCGCCGCTCGCCGAGCGGCGCGCGGTGCTGGTCGCCGCGCTCGCGGACCGCCCACCGCAGCTCACGGTCTGCCCCCAGACGACGGACGCCGAGGTCGCGCGCGAATGGCTCGACGCGTGGACCGACCAGGGGCTGGAAGGGCTGGTGATCAAGTCGCTGACCGGGACGTACCAGCCCGGCCGGCGGGGCTGGCGCAAGCTGCGGCGGCGGCACACCACCGAGGCGATCGTCGCCGGGCTGGCCGGGGCGTCGCTGCTCCTGGCGCGCTTCGACGCCGACGGCCGGCTCCGCTACGCCGGCCGCTCGGCGCCGCTGTCGCCCGCGGAGCGCTCGGAGCTGGACCCGCTCCTGGTGGCGCCGGGTCCGCACCGCGACGGCGGGATCAACCACCCGTGGCCGCGGCCGCTGCCGGCCGGGTGGACCGGCCACTTCGACGCGGCCGCGCCGCTGGACTACCGGCAGGTCGTGCCCGACACGGTGGTGGAGGTACGGGTCGACTCCGCGTACGAGCACACGAGGTGGCGGCACGCCGTGCGATTCGTGCGGCTACGCCCGGATCTGGCGGTGCTTGACGTCCCTCTCCTGGAGTCCCCGTAGGCCGCCTTTCCGCGATCTTGGACGTCTACTACTGCCCCAGCAGCAGTAGACGTCCAAGATCGCAGAGAAGCGCGCTAGTTCAGGGGGCCGCCGGCGATGTAGATGACCTGGCCGCTCACGAAGCCGGACTCCTCGCTCGCGAGGAACGACACCAGCGCGGCGACGTCCTCGGGCCGGCCCACCCGGCGCACGGCGATCCGCTCGGTGGCCGCCTTCTGGAACGTCTCGAAGTCGACGCCCATCCGCTCGGCCGTGGCGGCCGTCATGTCCGTGACGATGAACCCGGGCGCGACGGCGTTCGCGGTGATCCCGAACTTGCCCAGTTCCAGGGCCAGCGTCTTGGTGAAGCCCTGCAGCCCGGCCTTCGCGGCCGAGTAGTTGGCCTGCCCCCGGTTGCCCAGCGCGCTGCTGCTCGACAGGTTGACGATCCGCCCGAAGTTCTGCTCGACCATCTGGCTCTGCACCGCGCGGCTCATCAGGAACGCGCCCCGCAGGTGCACGTTCATGACCGTGTCCCAGTCGTCGTCGGACATCTTGAACAGCATGTTGTCGCGGATCACGCCGGCGTTGTTCACCAGCACCGCCACCGGGCCGAGCTCACCCGAGATCCGGGCCACTGCGGCCTCCACCTGCGCGCGGTCGCTCACGTCGGCACCGACGGCCAGCGCCCGCCCACCGGCCGAGACGATCCTCTCCACCGTCTCCTTGCCGGACTCCTCGGTCAGGTCGATGACGCCCACCGCGTAGCCGTCGGCCGCCAGCCGGACGGCGGTGGCGGCGCCGATCCCTCGTGCTGCTCCGGTGACGACCGCGACGCGGTGCTGCCCGACCGGCCCGCTTGACCGCGGGCTCCGCTCCGCTGCGCCCGCTGGCGGGCCGGGATTGCGTGCTCTATCCGCCAACTCCCCATGCCTTTCGATAGACGTCCTTGAAGTTCACATTGTGCTGCACGGGGCCCGACGGCGGCAGGTTGTGGTCACGGTCGATCAGCATCCCGCCGAAGCCGGCCGGGCGCGGGCTCTCGCCGTTGAACGCGCTGTTGAGGGAGTCGACGGTGGCCCAGCCGGCCCACTGGGAGTCGGTGCTCAGGGTCATGTTGAGGCCCTGCTTGGTGCGGATGAGGTCGAGGTCCTTGGGCTGGCCCTCGCCACCGATCAGCAGCACGCTGTTCTGCCGTCCGGCCGCGACGAGCGCCGGCGCGATGCTGAGCTGGGTGGCGGCCGAGTGGGCGCTGCGCATCACCGTCGCGTCCGGGTGGCGCTGCAGGGCGGCCTTCGCCTTCGCGGCCAGCACCGGCCCGAGCTCGTTGGTGCCGAACTCCACGACCTCGAGGATCCGACAGCCCGGGCACCGCTTGATCGTCTCGACGAACCCGGCGTGGGTGTAGTGCAGCACCGTCGACGACTCGTCGTTGAACGCGATCACCTTGGCGGTGCCGTTGGTGGCCGCGATCACCGCGTTCGCCGCCACCGCGCCGAAGCCCATCGTGTACTTGGCAGTGTCCACCCGCGCGACGCCGTAGTTGACGAACGTCGTGTACTGCGACTCGCCGGGAGTGCCCGTGACGCTCGGATCGGTGCAGTCGAAGCCGAACAGTGGGATGATCTTGATGCCCCGGGCCTTCGCGGCCGCGAACTGCACAGGTGCGTAGGCGCAGTCGAAGTTCGCGACGATGCCGTCGACGCCGAGTTCGATCGCCTGCTGCACCACGGCCGGCGCACTGCTCGGGTTGAGCCTGAGGTCGAGCACGCTCACCTGCCAGCCGAGCGCCTTCGCGGCTTCGACCGCGCCGCTGACCGGGATCGACGAGGTGGGCGACTGCTGCCCGCGCGAGATCACCGCGATCTTCTTGCCCTTGGCGGCGAGCCGGACGCCCGGATCGGGGGACCGGTACGTCCCCCGCCAGGCGGCGGCCGTCGCCGACCGGGCCTGCGCCAGCACCGCCTCGGCGCCGGTCCCGCTCGGCTCCGCGCTCAGCGTCCCGTCGATCGGATCCCGCCGGTCACCGGCGCAACCGGCGGCCGCGAGCAGCGCCACCACGACGCCGGCCGTGACGATCCCCCGCAACCGCCGACGCCCCGCCGGGTCAGCCAACCCCCCACGCCTTCCGGTACACGTTCTTGTAGTTCACGTTGTGCTGGACCGGCCCGGACGGCGGCAGGTTGTGGTCCTTGTCGACCAACATGCCGCCCAACCCGTTCGGCCGCGGCTTCTCGCCGTTGAACGCGCTGTTCACCGTGTCGACCACGGTCCAGCCGAACCAGGCGGTGTCGGTGTTCAGCGTGAAGTTGAGACCCTGCTTGGTCCGGATCAGGTCGAGGTCCTTGTCCTGCCCCTCGCCGCCGACGACGATCACGTCGTTCTGCCGGCCGGAGGCCACCAGCGCCGGAGCGATGAACTGCTGGGTCGCCGACGAGTGCGAACTGCGGATCGCGTTCGCGTCGGGATGGCGGGCCAGCGCGTCGCGCACCTTCGCCTGGAGCGCGGCCGGACCCTCGGCGCTGACAAGGTTCACCGACTCCAGCACCTTGCAGCCCGTGCACCGGGCCATCTGCGCCAGGAACCCGGCGTTGGTGTAGGTCAGGATCGTCGAGGTGGGGTCCGTGAAGCTGAGCACCTTCGCGGTGCCGTTGGTCGCCGCGATCAGCACGCTTGCCGCGATGCTGCCCGCTGCGGCTATGGACTTGGCGTTGTCGATCTGGCCGTCACCCCAGTTGACGAACGTGGTGAACTGCGACGGACCCGGCGCGCCGGCCACCGTCGGGTCCGTGCAGTCGAACGCGAACAGCGGCGCGATCAGGATGCCCTTCGTCTTGGCCTCGGCGAACGCGTCCGGCGCGTAGCCGCAGTCGACCGCCGAGATGATCGCGTCGACGCCGGCGTTGATGGCGTCGCGGACGAGACCGGCCGCCCGCCTCGGGTCGTACTGCATGTCGAGGACTGTCGCGGTCCAGCCGAGTGCCTCGGCCGCCTCAGCCGCCGCGTTGACGGGGATCGCGGCGCTGGGCGACGCCTGGCTCGGCGAGAGGAGTGCGATCTTCTTGGCCTTGGCGGCGATCCGGACCGTGGGGTCCGGCGGCCGGTACGTCCCCTGGTACAGCCTCTCGACCAGCGCGCGCGACTCGGTCAGCACGTCGACGGGCGGTGCGCTGCCGGATCGCAACGCGCTCGGGGACGCCGACGCGGCTGGGCGATCGACGTCGTCATTGCAGGCGGCGGTGCCGGCGGCCAGGCCAGCGAGGGCCACGAGCGCGACGAGCGTCCGCACCGGCCGGACGCTCCCGGAACGGAACAATCCACGCGGCATGGAGACCTTCATTCTTTCTCTGACATTGGTGGGGTGATACACCTGCTGGTCACACGCCGGCGGTGGCCCGTTGCAGCGCGTGCCGGCAGACGGTGAGCAGGGCGTCGCGCACCGACGGGCGGGAGCGCGCGTCGAAGGTGATCAGCGGGGTGTCGCTGTTCGCCGCGACGGCCCAACGGACGTCGTCGAGTTTGTGCTTGAGGCGTCCGTGGAACATGTTGATGGCAACGACGAACGGGATGCCGGTCTGCTCGAAGTAGTCGACCGCCGGGAAGCAGTCGTCCAGCCGGCGGGTGTCGACGATGACCAGGGCGCCGAGCGCGCCGAGGCAGATGTCGTGCCACATGAAGCCGAACCGGTCCTGTCCCGGGGTGCCGAACAGGTACAGCTTCAGGCTGTCGTCGAGCCGGATGGTGCCGAAGTCGATGGCGACGGTCGTCGTGGTCTTCTCCGGGACGTCGCCGGTGCGGTCGATCTCCGCCGCGACGTCGGTCATCGCGGCCTCGGTGGTCAGCGGGGGCGAGTCGGAGATGACCCCGACCGCCGTGGTCTTGCCGACGCCGAACCCGCCGGCGATCACGATCTTGATCGGCGTGGGCGCGATCGGTTCAGGAGATTGCGGATAGCCCACGGATGACCCTCTCGATCATGGCCGGATCCTTGGCGACGGACCGTTGCGGGCGCAGTACCCGCAAGTGACCGGCCGCCGCGAGGTCAGCCACGAGGACGCGGACGACCTGCAGATGCAGGCGGAGAAGCGCGCCGAGTTCGGCCACCGATACCGGTGCCCGGGCGGCGGACACGACGTCGCGGTGCTCGAACCGCAGCGCCTGCGGCGCGGCCCCGGCCGCCGCGACCACCTGGGACTCGATTGCCAGCGTGGGATCGACGGGCGACGTGCGGCCGCCGGTCAACTGGTACGGGCGCAGCGGAGACGCGTCCAGCGGCTCATCCTCGTACGGGTCGTCCTCGACGATCTCCCCGTCGACCACGTTGCCGTCGAGGTCGTACGGCATGGGTAACGGGCCGGCCGGCGGGTCCGCCCGGTGCATGTACGGGCGGAGCCGATCCGTCCAGCCCGGGGAGTCGCTCATGACGCGATCCCGCTCCGCGGTATCGCGCCCCGAGCGGCGCTGAGCCTGATGATGACCTCCCTGCGCCCGGTCATACAGCCGCCACGGAGTTCTTCAGCTCATCGATCAGCTGCGGGGTGAGCACGCGCCCGGCCCGGTTGGCGAACACCGCCATCTCGTAGGCGATCGTGCCCAGGTCGGCCCGCCGGGACGCGAGCACGCCGAGCGCCGACCCGGCCGAGATCGTCGCCACCAGCAGGTAACCGTGCTCGAAGTCGATGATGACCTTGTTGGTGTAGCCCATCTGGTACAGCCTCGATGCGCCGCCGGCGAGGCTGGTGATGGCGGAGGTGATGGCGGCGAAGCGCTCCGCGTCGTCGCGGTTGCTCGTCGTGGCCATGGCGATCAGCAGGCCGTCCGACGAGACCGCGATCGCGTCCGAGACCCCTGCGGTCTCGGATGCGAAGCGGTCGAGCAACCAGTTGAAACTTCGCGCTTCCGGCGATGCGATAGTCATCGTCGCTCCACATTCTGCGGCTCGGCCCCGTTGGGAGTACCGCTGTTGAACTGAAAGGTGGGGCTGGGGTCCTGCGTCGGGAACTGCACGGTCGGGCCCGCGTTGGGGGAGGTCCCCGGCCGTCCCGATCCACCATTGCCGGCCTGCACCGCGGCCGCTCCGCGGGCGAATCCGGCGACGAGCGCGTCGAGCTCGTGCTGCTCGGCGTCCGGGTCCCGGTCGACCGGCGCGTGCGCCGGCCCGGGGGCCAGCGGCATGCCGGCCGGCATCGCCGGCACCGCTCCGGGCACCTTGAGCTCGTCGGCGAGGTGCGATCCGGGAACCCGGCGGGTGAGCGTGGTCTCCTCGTCGGCTCCCGTGGTTGCGGCCGCCGCGACCGGTTGCGGCACGGCCGGTGCCGGCCGTGCCGGCCCTGCCGGCCGTGGCGGTTGCGGCGGTTGCGGCGGTTGCGGCCACGCGGACGGCACCCTGATCGGCAGCGTGATCTCCGGATCCCGACGGCCGCCGGTCGGCGCCGGATCCGCCGGCCTGCCGGTCGACGGGGTGCCGGTCGGGGTTCCCACCGGTGCCGGCCCGCTGCTCGACGAGGCGGCGGGACTGCGCCGGAGCGGAAGCGGGTACCGGTCGGAGTCGTCGGGTGGCGGACCGGCCGGCGCGGGGCTGACCGGCGCCGCGCTCATCGGGGCCGCGCTGACCGGCGCCGGGCTGTCCTGCCCGACGGTCATCGGGGCGGGGCTGACCGGCGCGCCGCTGACCGGTGCCGCGTGGTCCGGGGCGGCGCTCACGGGCTCGATCCGCTCCGCGTCGCGCTGCGGCGGGACGCGCAGTGGTTCGGCCTGGTCGGCGTCGGCGGGGACCGCGTCCGCGCCGGCCGGCGCCGCGGCCGACGCGGCGGCGGGTCGGTCGGTGCCGATCGGGCCGGTGCCGACGCCGTCGGCGTCGATCCGCTCGACCGACGGCGACTGGCGCTGGGCCGGCACCGGCGGCGTGAGCGGCCACTGCGGCGGCGCCGGCGGAGGCGGCACAGCCGGCGATGGCACAGCCGGTGCGGCGACGCCGGCGGGGGGCGGCGCGTCGGGCGGAGACTGCAGCGAGCCGGGAACGCTCGCGACGCCGCGCGCGAAACCCTGGGTGAACGCCTCCGCCTCGGCGCGCGCCGCGGCCGGGTCGATCGGCGCCGCCTCGGCCGGAGCCGGGTCGCGCGGCGCCGACAACGGCGTTCCCGAGGGCAGGTTGCGGCCGGGAATGCGCCGGCTCAACCCGGATCTGGCCTCGACCGGCGCCAGTGGTGTTTCCGTGGGCGAATCCTTGGCCCGCGCCGGCTCCGGTCGCGCCGGCTCCGCCCGCGGCGGGGCGGCCGGCATCGGAATCGCCGCGGGCGGCGCGGCCGGCATCGGAATCGCGGCGGGCGGCGCGGCCGGCATCGGAATCGGCTGCGCGGCGCTCGGCCGCACCAGCGGCTCGGGGATCGTGGCCGGCGCGGTGGGCGGCGGCGCGGTGCCGGCGCTGGGCAGCTCGGCGGCCGGCTGCGCGGCCGGCAGCATCGGCGGGCCGTCCCAGTTGTGGAACCAGTCGAACGGGTCCTCCTCCGCGACCCGGCGCATGGCGGCGGAGGTGCGGTCGGGCACCGGCATGAGCTGAGTGGTGCGGCGCACCGCCTGGCGCATCCCGCGCGGTTGCGGCGCCGGCGCGGTCGGCCCGACCGCGGCGGTGAGCAGCCGCCCGGGCAGGTCGATGACGACGGTGATGCCCTGCGGCTGGTTCGGGGTCAGCGTGACGGTGAGGCCGTGCCGGCGCGCCAGCCGGCCCACCACGAACAGACCCAGCACCTGGGTCGGCGCGATGTCGAGGCGTTCCCGGTCGACCAGCCGCTGGTTCTCGGCCGCCAGCTGGTCCGGGGACATCCCGATGCCGACGTCGGAGATCGACACCCGGCAGCCCCCGCCGGAGAACCCGACCCGCACCTCCACCGGAGCCGGCGGCGGTGAGTAGGACACCGCGTTGTCGAGCAGCTCGGCGACCAGCAGGATCAGGTCGGGCACGGCCCGCGGCACGGCCGCGACGTCGACGGCGTCGACCAGTTGCACGCGGGTGAACTGCTCGATCTCCGCGGCCGCGGCCCGCACGATGTCGGCGAGCCGCATCGGGTTGCCGGTCGGGTCGTCGGCCGCGCCGGAGACCACGAGCAGCGCGGACGCGCTCCGCCGCAGGCGGGTGGCGACGTGGTCGAGGCGGTACAGCCGGTCCAGCAGCTGCGGGTCCTGCTGCTGCCGCTCGAGGACGTCGATCAGGTTGAGCTGCCGGTCGGCGAGGTTACGGGTGCGGCGGGCGACGGTCGCGAACATCGCCGATACGTTGCGCCGGGTGGTGACCTGGCGGGCGAGCAGCGCCGCCGCGCCCTCCTGCACCTGGTTGAACGCGACGGCGAGGTCGGCGACGTCACCCGGACCGGTCGTCGGGACGGCGCGCAGGGTCGGCGCCGCCTCGGCCTGGTCCTCGACGTCGCTGACCCGCTCCAGTTCCTGCCCGGTGGCCGCGGCCACGGCGACCGCGGCCTCGTTGAGCCGGGCGAGCGGCAGAGCGATGGAGCGCGCACCCGCGGCGGCCAGACCGGCCACGATGAGGAGCAGCAGCAACGCGAGGACGCCGACCAGGATCGCCGCGGTGCGGGCCCCGTTCGCCGCGCGGTCCGCGTC
>Ga0068857_100004957_pt1 | contig 11309 bp, 10 predicted proteins | sample KBSCornC72_FD_66591 | JGI IMG/M metagenome (GOLD analysis project Ga0068857, IMG submission 66591) | Corn rhizosphere microbial communities from Kellogg Biological Station, Michigan, USA - KBS Corn C7-2 | ecosystem: Host-associated > Plants > Roots > Rhizosphere > Soil ...
GGGCTGGCCGACGTCGACATCCGCACGCTGGTGCGCACCGGCGACACGCCGCAGCACGAGCGGGCGAGCATGCGCCGCCGTCCGCCCCACATCGTGGTCACGACACCCGAATCGCTGTACGTGCTGCTCGGCTCGGAATCCGGACGGACGATGCTAGCGACCACGCGCACGGTCATCGTCGACGAGATCCATGCGCTCGCGTCGAACAAGCGAGGCAGCCACCTCGCGCTTTCGCTGGCACGCCTCGAAGGTCTCGTCGGTCGGCCGCTCGTGCGCATCGGCCTCTCGGCGACGCAAAAGCCGATCGACGCGATCGCCCGCTTCCTTGTCGGAACCACGACGCCGTCGACGCGAACGACCCGCGCATCCGCCCCCGGCCCGGCGCCGCATTACGCACCGTGCGAGATCATCGACACCGGCCATGCGCGGCCGCGGGATCTCGCGCTGGAAGTCCCCGCGTCGCCGCTCGAGGCGGTGATGTCCAACGAGGTGTGGCTGCAGGTATACGCGCGGCTCGCCGACCTCGTCGCCCAGCATCGAACCACGCTCGTGTTCGTCAACACGCGGCGGATGGCGGAGCGCGTGACGCGGCACCTGTCCGAGTTGCTGGGTGCCGCGCACGTGATGGCGCACCACGGCAGCCTGGCAAAGGAGCGCCGGCTAACCGCCGAACAGCGGCTGAAGCAGGGCGAGCTCAAAGCACTCGTGGCGACGGCATCGCTGGAGCTTGGTATCGACATCGGTGACGTCGAGCTCGTGTGCCAGCTTGGTTCCACGCGGCGGATCGCCACGTTCCTGCAGCGCGCCGGCCGCGCGAGCCATTCGGTCGGTGGCACGCCGAAGGCGCGGCTCTTTCCGCTGTCGCGCGACGAGCTCGTCGAATGCACGGCGCTGCTCGACGCAATCGAGCGCGGCGAGCTCGATCGCGTGACGATCCCGGCGCAGCCGCTCGACGTACTCGCGCAGCAGGTCGTCGCCGAGGTCGCGGCGCGCGAATGGCCGGAGCGCGACCTGTTCGACCAACTGACGCGTGCGGCGCCGTATGCGGAGCTCGCCTACGACGAATATCTCGATGTCGTTCGCACGCTCGCCGACGGCTTCACGACGCGGCACGGCCATCGCGCGGCCTACGTGCACCGGGATGCGGTGAACCACGTGCTGCGCGGCCGCCGCGGCGCCCGGTTGACCGCGCTTACCTCCGGTGGTGCGATTCCGGACACGGCCGATTACGACGTCGTCCTCGAGCCCGCGGGGCACCTCGTCGGCACGGTGAACGAGGATTTCGCGGTCGAAAGCCTCGCCGGTGACGTGTTCCAGCTCGGCAACACGTCGTACCGAATCCGCCGGATCGAGGCGGGACGGGTCCGCGTCGAGGATGCGCAAGGCCAGGCGCCGAATATCCCGTTCTGGCTGGGCGAAGCACCGGCGCGCAGCGACGAGCTGTCGTACGCGGTGGCGCGGCTGCGCACGGAGCTGTTCGACGATGCGGTCGATGCCGATCGGCCGGCGCTGGTCGCGCGACTCGCCGCACAGGGAGTTGCTGCTGCAGCGGGCGAGCAGGTCGTCGACTATCTTGCCGCCGCGAAGATCGCGCTGGGCGTCCTGCCCACGCAGGACACCATCGTGCTGGAGCGTTTTTTCGACGAGTCCGGCGGCATGCAGCTCGTCATTCACGCGCCGTTCGGCAGCCGCATCAATCGCGCGTGGGGCCTCGCGTTGCGCAAGCGGTTCTGCGTCAGGTTCAACTTCGAGCTGCAGGCTGCAGCCACCGAGGACGCGATCGTGCTGTCGCTGTCGACGAGCCACAGCTTCGTGCTCGCCGATGTCGCCCGCTATCTGCATTCGAACAGCGTGCGCCAGGTCGTGGTGCAGGCGATGCTCGCAGCGCCGATGTTCGCGGCGCGCTGGCGCTGGATCGCCGGGACGTCGCTCGCGCTGCCGCGCTTTCGCGGCGGGCGGAAGGTCGCAGCGCCGCTGCAGCGGATGCGTGCCGAGGACCTGATCGCGTCGGTCTTTCCCGACCAGATCGCCTGCGCGGAGAACCTCGTCGGCGATCGCGAGATTCCGGACCATCCGCTGGTGCGGCAGCTGATCCACGACTGCCTGTACGAGGCGATGGACATCGAGGGGCTCGAACGCCTGCTGCAGCGGATCGAGTCGGGCGACGTCGCGATCGTCGCTCGCGACCTGCCGGCACCGTCACCACTGGCAATGGAGATCCTCAACGCGCGTCCGTATGCGTATCTCGACGACGCGCCGCTCGAGGAACGGCGTACGCAGGCCGTCATGGGCCGCCGCTGGGCCGACGAGGCAACGCCGGGTGCGCTTGGCAAGCTCGACGCCGCGGCGATCGATCGCGTCCGCGCGGAAGCGTGGCCCGACGCCTCGTCGGCCGACGAGCTGCACGACTCGTTGCTCGGTCTTGGATTCATCGCCGCGGACGAGGTGGGGAAATCTGCCGAATGGCCGACGTTGCTCGCAACGCTCGCACAGGCGCAACGCGCGACGCGACTGACGTTGTCGTCGGTCGCCACCGGCGATCGAGTCGGCGCAGCGATTGCGACTCGCGAGGTTTGGGTCGCCGCCGAGAGGCTGCCGCAGTTCGATGCGTTGCATCCAGCGGCGGTGCGCGATCCCGCCATCGACGCGCCGGCCGAATTCGCCGAGCGGTCGTGGGACGCGAACGAAGCGCTCGTCGAACTCTTGCGCAGTCGCCTGCAGGGACTGGGCCCCGTCACCGCGCGGTGCCTTGCCGATTCACTCGCATGGCCGGTCGCCGGCGTTGAGCGGGCGCTCGCGCAACTGGCAGCCGAAGGCGTCGTCATGGCGGGCGCGTACAGCGGCGACGCTGGCGGTGAATGGTGCGACCGGACCCTGTTGGCGCGCATTCATCGTTACACCGTGAACCGGCTGCGGCAGGAGATCGAGCCCGTCACGACCCAGGATTTCATGCGCTTCCTGTTTCGCTGGCAGCACGTTTCGCCGGGCGAGCAGCGGCAGGGCCCGGATGCGCTCGACGCGATCGTCGCCCAATTACAGGGCTTCGAGGCACCCGCTGCCGCGTGGGAATCCGAGCTGTTGCCGGCGCGGCTCGAAAATTACGAGTTCACGTGGCTCGACGATCTGTGTTTGTCGGGCCGCGTCGTGTGGACCCGTCTTGCGCCACCCGCACCCGGCGGCGTTGCCGGGCGTGCGAACGTGATTCGTACGACACCCGTCACGCTGCTGCCCCGGCGCAGCTCGGCGGTGTGGACGCGCGCTGTACCGGTCTCAGCCATGGAGCCGGCGCAGCCGAGCTCGCGCGCGCAGGCGGTCGTCGATTTCCTGCAGGCGCACGGCGCGTCGTTCTACGATGAAATCGTCGACGGCACGCGGTTGTTGCGCACGCAGGTCGAGGATGCGCTGGCAGAACTGGTCGCACTTGGCCGCGTGACGTCGGACAGCTTCGCAGGCTTGCGCGCACTGCTGACACCGTCGCAGAAACGGAAGCGTCCGGGAGCAGGGCGGCGCCAGCGGCGCACCGCGCTGCTGGGTGTCGAAGATGCAGGCCGCTGGGCGTTGACGCGCCGTACCGTCGACGGATCGGTCGCTGCGCAGGGATGGACGCGCACCGATCCGGCGCACGAAGCGGAAACGGTCGAGCCTATCGCGCACGCGCTGCTGCGCCGCTACGGCGTTGTCGCATGGAAGATCCTGCAGCGCGAAGCGACGTGGCTGCCGCCGTGGAGAGAGCTCGTCCGGGTGTTGCGCCGCCTCGAAGCGCGGGGTGATGTCCGTGGCGGCCGCTTCGTAGCAAGCGTCACCGGCGAGCAATTCGCGTCGCCCGAGGCCGTCGCAATGCTGCGCGACACGCGGCGCGCGCCGCCGACCGGTCAATACGTCTCGGTCAGCGCCGCGGACCCGCTGAACCTCGTCGGCACGGTGCTGCCGGGTGCCAAGGTTCCGGCCCTCACTGCCAATCGGATCCTTTATCGCGACGGCGCACCCGTCGCCGTGCTGTCCGGTGGCGACGTGCAATGGCTGGAAACGCTCGACGCTGCGCAGACGCGCGTCGCCGAGCAGGTGCTGACGAAGCGCCAGCCGGGGTCGCCGCTGCTGGCCTATCTGCGCTGATTGAACGGCGCCGCATTGGGCGCTGTCTGACGCGTCTTTCAGCGCACATCGGACGGCGACTCTTCCCGACCCGGCTTATGTTCCAGCAATGCCGCCGCCCGCCGTGAGAGAGCTCCCTCGTCAAGTGATCCAGCGGGCACGCCAGCGAATGCAACGTCAGACCGAACTCGATTGGCTGCGCGGGCTGATGCTGGTGCTGATGACGATCACGCATCTGCCGACGTGGTTCAGCTCGCATGTCGGGCAGCCTTTCGGGTTCGTGTCGGCGGCAGAGGGCTTCGTGTTCCTGTCGGCGTATCTCGTCGGGTCCGTCTATTCGGGCACGGCGCTTGCGCACGGCTTTGTCACGATGCGCAACGCGATATGGCGCCGGACGGCGAAAGTCTACGCCGCGCAGGTGGCGCTGCTGCTGCTGCTGTTCTGGGTTCTCGTGCCGTTCGCAACAACGCATGGAGCGCACGCAGTCACCGATCTCGCATCGTTCTACGTCGAACAGCCGCACACGGCACTCGTGTCGGCGCTGTTTCTCGCGTACAACCCGCCGCTGCTCGACATCCTGCCGATGTACGTGCTGTTCATGCTCTTCTCGCCGCTTCTGCTCGAATATGGCTGGCGACGCGGCTGGGGCGCATTGCTGGGTTTGAGCGCCGCCCTGTGGCTGCTGTCGCAACACGACAGCGGACGCGAGGTCTATGCGTGGTTCGCGGGCATCGCCGGCTGGCCCGTTCCCTACAACCAGACCGGTGCGTTCGCGTTCCTGGCCTGGCAACTGTTATGGGTTGCGGGTCTTCGAGCCGGCGCGCTGCACGTGAAGGCAGCCGAGGCCGAGGAGATGCCGAAGCCATGGTCCAAGCCGGTGCTCTGGACCGCCGCGGCGCTTGCCATCGCCTTCTTCGCGTGGCGACACATCACCGGCCAGGTCCCGTTCGGCGACCACGCGTCGTTGAATGCGCTCTTCGACAAATGGCATCTCGGCCCGATGCGGCTCATCAACTTCGCGGTGCTGGCGATCCTCGCCGTCCACTACAGGAGGGCGCTCGTGGCAATCGCCGAAGGCTCGTCGATTGCCACGCTGGGCCGCGCGTCGCTGACGGTTTTCGCCGCGCATCTCGTGCTGTGCCTGACGCTGCTCGCGATGGGCGGTGACGCGCTCGACGGGCAGCACGTCAGCCTGCTGGACAGCGCGCTGCTGGTCGGTACCCTCGTGACGCTCTATGCGATCGCCCGGGCGACGCTTGGCGGCAGCAGGTTGCTTGCGAGATGGTCGGCAGTCGCGCGCCCGAAGGCGGCCGCCAACGTCAGTGCACGTGGGGTCCGATGACGCGCTTCCAGAGCGCGTAGCCGTCGGCGTTGAGGTGCAGCGAATCGGCGCGGAAGAGCTCGGTGCGTGGCTTGCCCGCGCTGTCGAGCATCGGCGTGTACACGTCGATGAACGCCACCTTTTCGAGCCCCTCGGTGTAGTCGTGGATCAGCGCATTCGTCTGCTTGATCTGCGGCAACAGGCCGATGCGCAGCGGGCTCGGCTTGATCGATATGTACGCAATCCGCGTTTCCGGGAGCTCGCGACGGACCCCCTCGACGAACGCGGTGAACCGATGCAGCACTTCCTGCGGCGTCGTGCCCGCGGCGAGGTCGTTGTCGCCCGCGTAGACGAGGACGGTGCTGGGACGGTAGCGGATGACGAGCCGATTGAGGTTCTTCACGCAATCCGCGAGTTCGGACCCGCCGAAGCCGCGATTGATGACGACCGGAAGGTCCTTGAACTGATCCTGCAGGTCGCTCCACAGGCGGATCGACGAGCTGCCGACAAACAGCACGCCTCCCGCGGGGTGCGGGTGGGACGCGTCTTCGTCTGCGAACGCTGCAAATGCCTGTTCCCACGGCACCGCCGCCTTGACGGCACCAGGTGCAGTGCCTGACGGCGTGTCGGCGGCAGATGCGCCGAATGCCACGGCAGAGAACAGCACACATGCAAAGGTCAGGACCGACTTTAAGAGCATCAAATTTCGCGCCAGAACGTAGGAGCGAGCTTAGTCATTGAATTGCGTGAGAAGTTCGCGTGGTTTGAGCCATTATACCGGGCCCACGCTGCATTCGGCGTGCCAGAGCCGCGTACGGCAACAGTCGTACAGATGTGCAAGCAATCCGGTGATTCGGGCGGGCGCAACGGCCGTCGGGTTCGGCAACCGGACGGTCACCCGGCGCGCCGGAGGCTAGCGGGCGGGCGCCTCGTTTTGGTTGGCTGCGAGCACCGCAAGCAGCACGCGCCGGCGCTCGAGGCTCTGCGGCGGCCAATGCGCATTCCGATCGTAGTACTCGGCCGCCGCGGGCACGTCGGGCGGCAAGATCACCCACGGCTGCTTCGACGACGTGAAGATGTGGATGTCGGGCGGCAAGAGATCGGGGTTGTCCAACGTCCCGACTCGCACGAAGCTGAATGCCGGCCCGCCACCCGCGTAGTGGCTCCACAGCGCAATCCGGCATTGCGGACAGCGAACGATCGTCTGCCCGCGGCCGCTGTTCGACGGCGTGACCACGGGTTCCGGCTGTCCCGACAGCACCTCGCCGCGGCTCGATTCGATCAGCGCGTTGAAGCAAATGCCGACCCGGTTTCGCGCTGGCACCAGCGGCAATGGCAGCAGTGGACGAACAGCGGCTCTGTCGCGATGCGGTAGCGAACGCTGCGGCACGTGCAGCCGCCTTCCGCGGGAAATCCGGGTTTTGTCGCCATCGCGCTCCTACGCACTGATGTAGTTCGACACCTCGATCAGGTTCTGGTCCGGATCGCGGAAATACACCGAGCGGAGCGGCCCGGTCGCGCCGGTTTTCGCCACCGGACCCTCGATGATGGTGACGTTGCAGCGCGCGAGGTGCTCGATGACCTGCGGAAGGGGCGTCGTCGTGACGAGGCAGATGTCGAGCGTGCCGGGTGCTGCGAGATGGGCTTTCGGCTCGAACTCGCGGCCGGCCTCGTGCAGATTAATTTTTTGCCGGCCGAACGCGAGCGCTCTGCGGCCGCCGGCGAACGTCACCGCCTGCATGCCGAGCACGCGCTCGTAAAACGCGCACGTTGCGTCGACGCTGCGCACGGTCATCACGACGTGGTCGATACGATCGATGTTCATCGCCGGGTTCCGTGCTGTTGTCAATCGGCAGCGGCCAGTGCGTGCGTAGCGGCCGCGCGCGCGTGGATCAGCGTCGTGTCGAACGTCGGCACGGACGCGTCGTCGGCGCCGACGAGCAGCGAAATCTCGGTGCAGCCGAAGACGATTCCGCCGGCACCGCGCGCGACGAGCCGGTCGAGGATGCGGCGATAGTCCGTACGCGACGATTCGACGATGCGCCCCAGGCAAAGCTCGTCGTAGATGATTCGATGGACGATGTCGCGATCGGCCTTGTCCGGCACGACGACGTCGAGTCCGTGCAGCGTACGCAGCCGGTCGCGATAGAAATCCTCCTCCATCGTGAAGCGCGTGCCGAGCAACCCGACGGTGCGTACGCCCGCGGCCTTGACGGCCGCGGCCGTCGGGTCGGCGATGTGCAGCAGCGGAATGCGTACGGCCCGCTCGATCGCCGCGGCGACCTTGTGCATCGTGTTCGTGCACAGGACGAGGAAGTCGGCACCGGCCACTTCGAGCGTGCGCGCCGCCTGCGCGAGCAAATCGCCGGCTTCTCCCCAGCGACCGTCGCGCTGCATCGCCTCAACATCGTGAAAATCGACACTCAGAAGCGCGATGCGCGCCGAATGCAGGCCGCCGCGCATCTCGCGGACCGTTTCATTGATGACGCGGTAGTAGGGGACCGTGGACTCCCAGCTCATGCCGCCGATCAGACCGATCGTCCGCAAGCTATCACCGTTGCGCATCGCCTTCGGTTTCCTGCGTGCCGCCGCGTCAGCGCGCGGCCGGGGCGAGCATGTTGGCGTCGCGGAACAGCACCCATACATCGTGCTCCTTGCGAAAGACGGTCAACGTGGGGCCGGTTCGTGCGATCGGGGCGCCGCTGCGCGGCGTGACGGTAACGGTAAGGTTCGTCCATGCGTAGCCCCATTCGCCGAACGTCCGGATCTCCTGCACGTCTCCGGTCGCGTCGATCGACGCGCCGGCCAGTGCCTGCTGCGATTCTGCGAACGCCGCTTTGCCTCGCATCGGCGGATGGCCGGCCGTGAGGAACAGCACGTCGTCCGACATCAGCGTCAGCACCTTCTCGGTGTCGCCTGACCTGGATGCGCTGAGCCACGTCGAGATCAGCATGCGGATCGCGCGTTCGTCGGCGGTCATCGGTCTCTCCAGTGCCACGGCACGGATGTCGCGGATCATCAGGGCTTCGTCGGGCTCGATCTCGCCGGGCTTCAGCGCAGTGGCCGGGACGTCGTCAAACCCCAGACGTGTGGTCAGGCGCACCGAGCGCAGGTTGCTGCGTTTCAGAACGGCCCTTGCGACTCCGACGCTCCAGTGCTCGGCAAGTTCGCGCAGCATCGCGTGGACCGCTTCGTAGGCGAGCCCGCGTCCCCAGTACGCGCTGCCGAACACGTAGGCGACGCCCGCCGAACCGTCGCGGTAGACCGTCGCCTGTACGAACCCGATCAGGCCCGATTTCGGCAGCCGCACGACCCAGTTGAGCCATATCTCGCCGCCCTCGGCCGACCGGCGTGTCTCGAGTCGCAGGAAGCGCTCGCGCAAGAGATCGACCGACCGCGGCGCTTCGTTCTCGTAGCGGTAGATCGCGGGGTCCTGCAGCAGCTGGAACATCTCGTCGGCATGCGCGGCGACCTGCGGCTCGAGTAGCAGCCGCTCCGTCGTGATGCTGCGCATCGACGGTCGCGACTCATCCATGCGGGCGGCGGTGTCGACGGTCACGGTGGCGTCAGGCGGAACGCTTGCGCTGTTGCGCGATCAGCTGTTCCGTTGCCTTGATACTGGCCTCGACGCCGGTCAGATTCGGATTGACCTGCAGCGCGCGCTGCCAGAACGCGATTGCGCGCTCGTACTGCTCGAGCTGGAAGTAGATCTGGCCGAAGCCTGCCAGTGCACCGAAATGCGCGGGATTGCGCTTGATCACCTCGTTGCAGTCTGCGAGGGAGCGGCGGAAATCGCCGGTGAGAAAAAGTGCAGTGGCGCGCTTGTTCCAGCCCTCGGGGAAATCGGGCCGCCGGTCGATGATCGACGAGAATGTCGCAATGGCCGTATCGAGGTCACCGCCGCGCATCTCGTCGACGCCGCGGGCGAGAAGCGCATCGATCTTCTCGTCGCCCGAATGACTCCACAGCTGCCACAGCCCGGCTTCGGCAACCTCGCGCACCTCGACGCTGGTGTCCGTCAGATGCGCCTGCAGGACCGGCGCATCGTCCGGCGTGCCGTGACTCGCGATCCACCTGATCGCATCGGCGCGACGCTCCGGCTCCGCGGAATCGATCGCGCGCAGCGCCTCATCGCGGCCCGCATACGCGCCGTCCTGCGCCAGGGCGGGCGCTGCAATGAACCACAGCAGCAGGAGCAGGCGTTGCATGGTCGAGCGAGTCCATCACCACGGCGACGGTGACGATTGTAACGGGGCAACGCGGTCCGATCCAGCGCTTCAGGTGCCTGCTTTCACACGCTGCCACTCGCGTTTCAGGATCGCTTGCGCCAGCGCAGTGATCGTTTCGATGTCGGCCTCGGCACCAGCCGCTGGAGTTTTTCGAGCAGCGCAGGGTTGCCCTCGAACGCCGTTCGCCCCTCGTTCCACTGATCCTTGTAGCGGCTCTTGATTACAAGCGCTGCAACGATCAGCGAGATCGCCTCTGCGAGCAGGTCGCGCAGCGTTTCGATCCACTTCTGCCGGTTCGCCGACAGCACCGACGCGTTGAACTGGCGCAGCGAGACCGTCAGCGTGACGAGCGGGCCCGCGATCGAACGACGAGGGCCGTGCACGCGAACGCGGATGGCGACGCAGGCGGGGAATTCGCGGACATCGTCGTTTCGATGCGTCGGCTGCGAAACGGTGCTACGAGCGACCGGCCGCGTGCGCGCGGCCGCCAGGCACATGCGCGCGTTCGAGGTTGCGGAAGGCACCGAGCGCCGCGTCGCTGACATGACCGCGCATCCGCTCGGCCAGACGCCCGAGCGAGCGCCTGTGCTTTGCCGCAAACGCCGCACTGCTGCGTACGAGCTCGAACTCGTTGGCCAGCGTCAGCTCGCAAAAATCAGCGAGCGCCGACTGCGCAATCGAATACTCGGACCGGGTGAAACGATCGACGAACTGCGTGGCATGCGCCGTGCCGATGCGCGGATGAAATGCATCGCGGTCGCAAGCGCCGTAGAGGTAAACGATCGCCTCGGCCTCGGTGCCGATGGCGTCAGCGATGAGCGATCTGCGTTCGTGCGAAACGAGCGCGCCGTGTATGCCGGCAGTGCCGTACACCGCGTGGTAGAGGCCCGCGAGGCACAGCGTTTCGCGGTTCCCCCAGCGCTCGAGCAGCGCCGCAGTCCCCTGCAGGTGGGGCGCCAGCGTGCCGACGACATGGACGAACTCGCCGGCACCCATCGTCGTCAGCCGCTCGTAGTGGCCGGCCCACGGATCGCCCGCGGCGGCCGCGGTTCTGTGAGGTGCGTCCGGGCCGGGCGCGCGGTTCATGACAGTGCGATGAGCGCGAGGCCGATGGCGGCGGGAATTGCCTGGACGTACAGGATCTTGCGGCTGGCGCTCGCCGCACCGTACAGGCCGGCGACCAGCACACACCCGAGGAAGAATACCTTGACGCTCGTGCCGTTCGGGCCCAGCCACAGACCCCACGCGAGCCCCGCAGCGAGGAAGCCGTTGTAGAGGCCCTGATTGGCGGCGAGCACCTTGGACGCGGTCGCGACCTGCTGCGTCTGGCCGAACGCCCGCAATCCCGCGGGCTTGTCCCACAGGAACATCTCGAGGATCAGGATGTAAACGTGAATCAGCGCGACGACGGCGACGACGAGGTTGGCGGCGGTGGACACGTGCCTCCTTCGATCACGAGTCGCGCGTGGATGCGGCAACGGCATACCGGTAGCGCGCCTTGGCAGCTTCCTCCTCGCGGTTGCGCGGAGCTGCCTTCGTCTCCAGCGAATCCAGCAGTCGACGCGACACGTCGGCGATTTCGTCGACGGCGGCTTCGAACGCCGCTTCATTGGCCTTCGACGGCTTGTTGAAGCCGCTGATCTTGCGCACGAACTGCAGTGATGCCG
>Ga0068857_100004964_pt1 | contig 11304 bp, 8 predicted proteins | sample KBSCornC72_FD_66591 | JGI IMG/M metagenome (GOLD analysis project Ga0068857, IMG submission 66591) | Corn rhizosphere microbial communities from Kellogg Biological Station, Michigan, USA - KBS Corn C7-2 | ecosystem: Host-associated > Plants > Roots > Rhizosphere > Soil ...
AGGGTCACAAAGAGCGATGGAGCGAATCCGTGGCCCTCGATTCGTTCCGCGGGGCGGCCATCCTCCTCCGCACCGAAGTCCCTGGAATGGTCGGCAATGGAGGCTCCCATGGATTCAAAGCTGCGGTTCTGCTGCTTCCAGGCGATGTAGTCGGGAATCGAGGCGCTATTGCTCAGCGCCGGATTCCACTCCGGATAGGTACGCACCAGAACCAACCGGTCGCCGTCGGGAAAAGGAACCTTGGCAAGCAGGGTGCTACGTAGCGCGCCAAGTATAGCGGAATTGGCGCCGATGCCCAGGGCGAGCGAAAGCACCACGATCGAAGTGAAACCCGGACTCTGGCGCAGCATCCGAAGGGCATAGCGCAAGTCCTGCCAGAGATCATGCAGCCAGCCGACGCGGCGCTGGTCGCGGCATTCTTCTTCCAGCAACGAAAGGTTGCCCAACGCCAGCCTGGCCGCGCGCCGGGCCGCCTCGGGAGACATGCCGTCAGCAACATGCTCCCCGACAAGCTGCTCGAAGTGCAAGGCCAGTTCCTGGCTGAGTTCGGCGTCCAGATGGTCTTTTCTGAACATCGAATGAAGCCGGTTATTCCAGATGCGAAGCCACCGAGATCGACGCATTTCCGAAACCCGTTCCCTCTATTGGTGCCGCTGTCCGGCCATGCTATCACGCCTTCTTGAGAACTAATCCCACGGCGGAAGAAAGCCGGTTCCAGCTATCCAGTTCCCGCTCCAGTTGTTGTTTGCCTTCGCGTGTCAGTGAATAGAACTTAGCGCTCCGGCCGAGATCCGAATCTTTCCATTCCGCCGTGATCCAGCCTTGCTGTTCCAGCCGGTGGAGCGCCGGATACAGGGAACCCTGTTGCACGGATAGGACGTCTCCGGAAAGTTGCTGGATACGTTTTGAAATCCCCCAGCCATGCATCGCTTCCCGCACCAGCGTTTTAAGGATCAGCAGATCGAGAGTTCCTTGCAGCAGATCGGATGGTTTAGGCATAGCAAATACCTCTCTTGACAGGGTCACCTAGAATATCGACAATTGTACCTAGATCATCTACACCAGTCAACGGAGATGAGCATGAAAAAACCAATCGCGATTCTGTTCGCCTCGGTGGCATTGCTTCCGGCGGCGGACACCGTAACCTTCAGCGAGCACGTTGCGCCGATCGTCTATCAAAACTGCGTGACGTGCCACCGGCCGGGCGAGGCAGCACCGTTTTCGCTCATCTCGTATGACGACTTGAAGAAGCGTGGCTCGCTCATCGCCACGGTCACGAAAGCACGCTACATGCCGCCGTGGCATGCCGCGCACGACTTCGGCGAATTCGCCGATGAGCGCCGGTTGACCGATCAGCAGATCGCGACCATCGGCGCGTGGGTCCAGCAGGGTATGCCGCAAGGCGATGTCTCCAAGATGCCGAAGCTACCGCAATTTGCCGAAGGATGGCATCTGGGCAAGCCGGATCTGATTTTGGAGATGCCGGTCGGTTTCGACCTGCCAGCTAGCGGTCCGGACGTATTTCGAAATTTCGCCATTCCTACCGGCCTGAAGGAAGACAAATGGGTGCGCGCAGTGGAGTTTCGTCCCAGCACGCGCAAAGCTGCTCATCACGCCTTGTTCGCATGGGTCGCCGGAGGATCCACCGCGAGGCTCGAAGGTGCGGATGGAAAACCTGGATTTGGCGGCATGGGGACCGTCGGTGTCACGCCGGGCCAGGCAAACTCGGGAGGATTAGGCGGATGGGCCGTTGGTGGGACGCCTAAGTTTACGCCCGCTGGGCTAGCGATGGCCCTTCCCAAGGGATCGGATTTCCTGCTGCAAATGCATTTTCACCTCACTGGCAAGCCGGAGACAGAGAAAGCCGTGGTCGGGATCTATTTTGCCGACAAGGCGCCGGAGAGAAACATGACGACCATCGGGCTTCCCGGGTTATTCGGTTTCGGTTCGGGCATCAATATCGCGCCGGGCGACAAGAATTTTACGATCCAGGATTCTTTCACCGTGCCTGTGGACGTCAGTGTTTCTTCGGCGCTGGCGCACGCCCATTACATCGGCCGCGAGATGAAAGCAACCGCGACACTGCCGGACGGATCGGTCAAGCCCTTGATCTGGATTCAGGACTGGGATTTCAATTGGCAGGAAACCTACACCTACAAAGATTCGTTCGTACTGCCGAAAGGGACTCGCATCGACGCGACGCTTCGCTACGATAATTCGTCTGACAATCCGCGCAATCCCAGCAGTCCGCCCAAGCAGGTATTGTTCGGTGAGGAATCTTTTGACGAAATGGGTAGTGTCGGGTTGATGGTCACGGCCGTTCGCAAGGAAGACGAGGCCGTCTTGCTAAAAGCCCTGACGGATCAGGCTCAGGAAGCCATTCGGAGAGGCGCTGCGGACGGCACCGCCAAGCGGTATCTGGAGCATCAGGCGGCCCGAAGACCCGTGCCTCCCGCGCCCCGGACTCAGATCACCCTGCTCGATAAGCAAGGGAAAACGATTGGCACCGTCGGCGATCCCGGTCAGTACGCGCAGGCGGCGCTGTCGCCGGATGGAAAGCGCGTCGCCGTAATTCGCACCGATGCGCAAACCCGAACGACCGACGTGTGGGTATACGATATCGCCACGGGCAAAGGCGCGCCGATTACGTCCGATGCCACGCCCAACATCACTCCCGTCTGGTCGCCGGACGGCAAACAGATCGCCTATGTTGGCGTGTTTTCCAGCGAGAGCTACAGCGCGATCTATCGCAAGGCTTCAGACGGATCCGGCCAGGACGAACTGCTGTATAAGCACACGCCGGGCGCGCCCGTGTACATCACGGATTGGTCGGCGAAGGGCCAACTTTGCTTCTGGTCCGGAGACGTTATTTACGGACTTCCGTTGGACGGCGATCGTAAGGCCGTCGCGTTGGTTGGAGGAAAGTTCCCGGCTCGTGGTGGACGCTTCTCACCCGACGGTCGATTGCTCGCCTACAGTGCGAATATGTCCGGGCGTTTTGAAACTTACATATTGCCGCTCGACAATCCGAGCGCGCCACCGTTGCAGGTTTCGAAAGACGCCGCCCTCGGCGGAATCTTCTGGCGCAAGGACAGCAAGGAACTTTTCTTCTTTAACCTGGTTGGCCTGGTTCCCTCGGCGCTGATGTCCGCCGATCTCACCAGCGCTCCTGAATTGCAGGTTGGAGCGCCTCGCACACTTTACCGCCTGGCAGGCGTAACCAGCCCAGCGCAGGTGAGTAATATCGCTACTGGCGATGGCGAACGGTTCGTGTTCCTTCCGCCGGCGGCGCCAGCACGCTAGGGCTATAGCACTCGGAAGCAATCTTGCGCGGGCATCGCCCGCGGAATGTCGCCCAGGTCTTTCAACTGGCCGATGAGTGTCGTCCACCGCTCTGCCGTCATCGCGCCCAACTGCGCGCATTCAATGAACGGCTTCTGCGCTTCGGCGACTTCCGCGAAGGCGGCCGCATCCATTGAGGGGTTCAGATCGTGCATCTTCTTATTCGTGGACTCCGGATCGTTTAGATACGCCCGCCAGCCTTCGCGAACGGCAGCAACCATCGCCGCCGCGCTCTTCGGATCGCTTTTGAGCTGCGCGCTGCTGGTGGCCAGCACAGTCGTGTAAGGGTTGTAACCGATATCGGCTACGGGAAACACAGTCACCTCCGCGCCTGCGTGCCGAGCCTGCAATGGCTCGGACATCACGAAGCACTGCTGGGCGAATTTCTCATCGCGCAGGAATGCACTGATGTCGCCGCCCGGTGAAGGAACCACCTTCACGTGGTCGAATCCATACTTCTTCTCGAGGATGCGCGCGTACGGCAGGCCGCGTTGGATGGCCAGCGTCCCTTCCTTCACCACGTCGCCAACCGACGTCAGATGCCGCGATGCGTGCGCCATGATTCCCTGTGGGCAATTCTGGAACACCGCAAACAGCGCGACCACGTCATTGCCGCGTGCGCGCGCAACTACCAGCTCGTCAGCGGATACGATGCCGAACTCTGCCGAGCCTGCGCCGATCATTTGTACGGTTGGTGTGCCTGCGCCGCCCGGAAGGATTTCGACATCCAATCCTTGCTTCCGGTAGGGTGCGGCGTAGAACCCGCCGAACTGCGGGTCGGGTTTCCAGTTCAACGCGAGCCGCAGCGTTTTTTGATTGGAGGCAGGTTTTCCACACGAAGCAAACAACGTGCCTGCGGCGCAGGCCGCGCAAAAGCATCTTCGAGTCATTTCTTATATTGTCTCTTGCTCGGACGCGTGCCAACGTCGCAACGTCACCGTGCTGATCAGGTTGATCAAGCCGAATAATCCCAGCCCCAGCACCGACGCCAGCAGAACCGCCGCGAAGACCTTGTCCACGCGCTGTTGGGTTCGGGCGACATCCACAACCGATCCCAAGCCCGCGCCGCCGATGAATTCGCCGACGATCGCGCCAATCACGGCTAATCCCGAGGCGACGCGAAGTCCGGTCAGGATCTGCGGCAATGCCGCGGGAAATCGCAGTTTCACTAGCGTGACCGTGGAAGAGGCGCCGTACAAACGGAACAGATCCCGCAGCGCCGGATCGGTCGATAGCAGCCCTTGCAGCGTGTTGGCGATCACTGGAAAGATCGACACGATGAATGCGGAAGCGATCACGGTTTTCATTCCATAGCCGAACCAGATCACCAGCAGGGGCGCAATCGCGATAATCGGCACAGTCTGAAAGAAGACCGCGTAAGGATAAAACGATTTCTGTATCACTCGCGATGAAGAAAGTAGCACGGCGATCACGATTCCCGAGAGCGTGCTGAGTGCGAATCCCACAAGCGCTCCTGCTGAAGTCTTCGCCATGGCCGCGGCAAGCTCATCGCGATTGTCGAGCAGAGCCCGAAACACCGCGCTGGGAGCGGGCACCAGGTAACCCGCTACAACGCCTGCCCGAACCATCCATTCGAGCGTGAGTGTAACCACCACAAACGGAATCAGGGGAGGCAGCAGCTTCTTCAACATCCGCTATTCCTCTTCCATCGCCGACATTAGCCGATTCATCTCTTCACCGAGGCGGGGATCGGACCGCAGGGAATTACTGCGCTCCACCGGCAGTTCGAGCTTCCGATCGAGCTTGATATTACCTTTGCGGCGGGCCAGCACGATCGCCCGATTCGCCAGGAATGCCGCCTCCGAAATCGAGTGCGTCACGAAGATTACTGTCATGCCGCGAAGTTTCCACAGCTCACGTAGCTGCACTTCCAGGTGGAATCGTGTGATCTCATCCAGCGCCGCGAACGGCTCGTCCATCAGCAGTAATCGCGGCTCGGTAACCAACGCTCTCGCTAACGACACTCGCATGCGCATGCCGCCTGAGAGTTGTGATGGATAGCGCGCCTCGGCGTCTTCCAGACCTACTTGTTTGAGTGCGGCGTGGGTTTTCGAGTAGCGTTCCTCGCGTGCAACTCCCATCAGTTCCAGGGGAAGCGCGGCGTTGTCCAGCACGCTTCGCCAGGGAAGCAGGTGAGCGTCCTGAAAGACAAAAGCCGTCTGGAACACGGGGGGATCGGTAACGATGCGGCCGGCATCGGGAGGCGACAGTCCGGCGATCATTCGCAGCAGCGTCGATTTTCCACATCCCGACGGCCCTAGTACTGCGAGGAACTCGCCCGCATCGATGCTCAGATTGAAGTCGTCGATCACCACTAGCTGGTTGTCGAAGACCCGCCGGACGCCCTCCAACCGCAAGGCGACCCCACGTTCCACGCTCGCAATCGGGCTGTCGCTCATGCGTGTCTGCACTTCTAACGATCTTACAACTCAGTGGAACTACGGACCGATCCGTACTGAGACGAACGCCCGAAGGCCACCAGCAGTGAAATGGCCTAGTACGTGCAAACTATCAGGCCATGCGCGACCCAAAATCAATCTGCCGTTATCTTTGCTCCGAGCTGGTATTCATAACTCGTCCCGACCGCCGTCGTCGGCCGGCAATGCTTGGAAACCTGGAAGAGATTGGAGAATGGTTCGTTGAGGTGCTCATGGACTGTTCTCTTCCGACCAACGCCCCATTGCGTATTGTGAGTAAGGACCATCAGTTGGAAGGTGTAGTAGAAGCGTGCGTCCCACGCCAACCTCTGGGTTATTTCGTTAAGGTAAAGCTTTCGCCGCAGTCCCGCTGGTCGGAACGCTGGTTCACACCGCAGCACCTATTGCAGCTTTGGTCAGGTGCGCCGCCTAAGGTGTCTACCTTAAAAGCGGCCTCAGGTTACTGAGAAAAGAGTTCGTGCAGATTTTTTCCGAATCGGGCAAACTTTCCGCCCATCCGAGTCTGAAAAATTGCAGACGGCCTTAGTTGTTGGCAACGCCCGCGGGTGCGGGTACAACTTCGGTGCGCTTCTTCTTTTTGCTGGGACGAAGTTTCGCGAAGGATCCGCGCAGGCCTTCCATGTAGATATAGACCACGGGAGTGATGTACAGGGTCAGAAGCTGGGAAACAACCAGCCCCCCTACCACTGCCAGACCCAGCGGGCGGCGCGCTTCAGATCCTGCACCCAGGCCCATGGCGATAGGCAGAGTGCCGATCAACGCCGCCATGGTGGTCATCATAATCGGCCGGAAACGCACCAGGCAGGCTTCGTAGATCGCATCCGCGGGTGGAACGTTATGCAGGCGCTGCGCTTCGATCGCGAAATCGATCATCATGATCGCGTTCTTCTTCACAATGCCGACCAGCATAATGATGCCGACGAAGGAGTAGATATTTAATTCGTCGTGGAACAGGAGCAGGGTTGCTAGTGCACCCATGCCGGCCGAAGGCAGTCCGGAAAGAATCGTGATTGGATGGATGAAGCTCTCGTACAGAATTCCCAGGACCATGTAGATCACCAGGATCGCCATGATCACCAGCAGGCCCATGCCGACCAAGGACGATTGGAACGCCGCGGCCACACCCTGGAAGGTGGTCGAAATTGTAGCCGGCAGCGTCTCGCGCGCCGCTTCCTCCACGCGGCCGACAGCGTCGCCGAGCGAAACGCCCGGAGCCAGGTTGAAAGAGATCGTTACTGCGGGCAGCTGTCCCAAATGGTTCACCGCTAATGGTCCCACGGTAGTGGTTGCTTTCGCGATAGTGTTCAGCGAAACAAGTTTTCCGGTGGACGACCGCACGTACAGCATGTTCAGGGCGGTGGGATCGGCTTGATACTCAGGCAAAAGCTCCAGGATCACCTGGTAGTCGTTGGTCGGTGCGTAAATGTCGGACACCTGGCGGGTGCCGTAGGCGTTGAATAGAGCGTTCTCTACCTGGTCGGCCGTCACGCCAAGAGATGAAGCATGGTCGCGGTCGATCTTCACGTCCACCAACGGGCTGGAGATCAGCAGGTCGCTGTTGACGTCGATCAATCCAGGAATATCTTTCAGGCGCCTTTCGAAATCGCCCGACGCCTTGTACAGCTCCTCCAGGTTTTGCGCCTGCAATGTGTACTGGTACAAACTGCGGCTCTGTTGGCCTCCGATGCGCACCAGCGGCGGATTCTGGAAGTAGGTCTTCACGCCAGGAATCTCGTTCACTCCTGGTCGCAGCTGGTCCATGATCTGTTCCGGAGTGAATTTGCGCTCAGACCGGGGCTTCAGGCGAATCTGCAGGTTGCCCGCGTTGCCGGCGTTGTTCCCGCCGCCACCCGTTCGCGAGAAGTAAGCATCCACGTTTGGATTCTTGGCGATGACATCATCCACTTGCTGTTGGAGCCGCCCCATGATGTCGAAAGATGCATCCTGGGAAAACTCGGTCGAAGCATTAATCTGATTCGTGTCCTGATTAGGAATGAAACCCTTGGGCACCAATCCATACAGATAGACCGTGACCGCCAACGTAGCAAACGCGGTCATCAGCGTCAGGAACCGATGCCGGATGACTCCATTGAGAGTCCAGCGGTACCCGTCGCGAAGGGCGTCGAAGCCGCGTTCGGTGAACTGGAACAACTTGCCGTGTTTCTCACCGGGCGGACGCAGAAAGCGGCTACACAGCATGGGCGTCAGGCTGAGCGAAACGAATCCGGAGATCAGAATCGCCACGCTGATGACCACAGCGAATTCGTGGAAGAGACGTCCCACTATGCCGCCCATGAAGAGTACCGGAACGAACACCGCTGTAAGCGACAGCGTCATCGAGAGAACCGTAAAGCCGATCTCGCGCCCGCCCTCGATGGCCGCAGCCATGCGCGATTTGCCCATTTCCATGTGCCGGACGATGTTCTCCAACACCACGATCGCGTCGTCCACCACGAATCCGACCGCCAGCGTCAGGGCCATCAACGACAGATTGTCCAGGCTGTAGTTCAGGAAGTACATCGCCGCGAATGTGCCGACGATCGAAAGAGGCAGCGCCAGGCTGGGGATGATGGTGGCCGATACGTTGCGCAGGAAGATGAAAATCACCAGCACCACCAGCCCGATCGTCAACAGCAGCGTGAATTTGACGTCGTCTACGGATTCGCGAATGGACGTCGAACGGTCATAGACTACGTCCAGATTGACCGAGGGAGGCAACTGCGCGCGGAATTCCGGGAACAGTTCTTTGATATGGTCAATGATTTCGACCGTGTTGGTGCCCGGTTGACGCTGCACCTGGAACATGATCGAACGCGTGTCGCCATCGCCACGGCCAAGGTCGTTTACCCAGGCGAGTTCTTTGTCGTTCTGAATACCGTCCAGCACGCGTCCCAGATCGCCAAGACGCACCGGGTAGCCATTGTTGTAGGAGACGATCAGCGATCGATAACCGGCCGCGTCCGTCAACTGGCCGTCGGCTTGAACTGTGTATGCCTGATTCTTGCCCCACAGAATTCCGGCCGGCAGATTGACGTTATGTTTCTGGATCGCATTGGCGACTTCGTCGATACCAATGCCGCGAGCCGCCAGTTGATTCGGATCCATCTGAGCGCGCACGGCAAATTTCGCCGCGCCCCACACGTTCACCTGTGCCACGCCGCTGATGGTCGAGATACGCGGGGCAATCAGCACCTCGGCATACTCATCCAACGCTTGGGGCGAAATGGTGGATGAATTTACGCCCATGAACAGGATCGCTTGATCCGCCGGATTCACCTTTTGCAATTGCGGCGGCGCGGGCATGCCGACTGGAAGCTTGCGAACCACCGCGGCAATCTGATTCTGCACGTCCTGAGCAGCGGCATCGATGTTGCGTTCCAAATTGAACTGCAGCGTGATGTTGCTACGCCCGCGGACGCTGGTGGACGTCATGGAATCCACGCCGGGAACGGTCGAGAACTGGCGTTCCAATACCGTCGCCACCGAAGCGGCCATTGTTTCCGGACTGGCGCCCGGCAGGTTAGCTTGAACTTGGATGGTCGGGTAATCGATGTTGGGGAGATCGCTCACCGGCAGCGTCCGGTATCCGGCGACGCCGAAAATGATGATCGCCATCATGACCAGCGCGGTCATGACTGGCCGCTTGATGAATAGAGCTGTGAGGTTCAAACGAGACTTCCCTAAAGGTAATGTTACCTAGAATCTGGCGCTGTAAAACAGTGCCAAACGGATTAGCATGAAGAATTGGCAATAAAAACCTGACTGGAATCGATATCTTCCGCATTCTCCAGCACATACACCCGTTCGAAGCCCTCATCTGCCAATCCCGGCAGCGACGCCGCCAGGTCGGAGCTCTGCTTTTGGACTACATCGGGCGCTACCAGCCGTCCCGCTCGCGACTGGAGCCGTGCCAGGCACACCACTAAAGGCAGATGCAGCACGACGGCGATTGCTGGCCTCCCATTGCCGGCGGCTATTGCCAAGAGGCTTCGGCGCGAATCCCGTTGGACGTTGGTCGCATCGATGACCGTGAGCCTGCCTCTTCGGAGACGTTTCCCGGTTATGAGCCGCAGCACCTCAAAGGCGTCGCCTGAAGCGGTCTGGTCGGCTTCGTCATCCGAAACCGCCGCACGCAGGGCATCCGACGACACGATTTCCGTGTTCTTAAAGTGTTTCTTCGCGAAGGTCGATTTGCCGCATCCCGATGCGCCCACCAACAGCACCAGTGCACGCGAGGGGATGTTTAAAACCACGATTGCAGTATAGTAGTTCGGACGTGACGCCTTCCTCAAAAACTGCCTGGTACGCAGCCATCGTGCTGATGCTGTGCTATACGCTCTCCTTTGTGGACCGGCAGATCCTCGCACTGCTCGTCCCCTTCATCAAGGCGGATCTCAAGATCAATGACACACTGGTCGGCTTGCTGGCGGGGACTGCATTCGCGGTCTTCTATGCCGTAATGGGCCTGCCGCTCGGACGCGTGGCGGATTCAGCCAATCGCCGCAACCTCATTTCGATCTGCATCGCGTTCTGGAGCATCTTCACCGCCGGATGCGCACTGGCGCGCAGCTACGCCATGTTGTTCCTGGCGCGTATGGGCGTCGGGATTGGTGAAGCGGGACTCAATCCCGCATCATTCTCAATCCTGTCGGATCTTTTTCCTAAGGAACGCCTGGGCGCGGCGCTGAGCGTCTTCTATATAGGTAACCTGCTTGGTTCGAGTCTGGCGCTTATCGTCGGAGGAAGCGTGGTTCAGGCTGTGACCCGGCAGCCGGAAATCATATTGCCGATTCTGGGAACCATGGCCTCCTGGCGAGCGACGTTTCTGATTCTGGGATTGCCGGGATTGCTGTTCGCCCTGCTGGTATTTACCGTGAAGGAGCCGATTCGAAAAAACCTCGCACGGACATCTTCGGGAACGACCAAGCTCAGCCTGGAGCAAACCTTTGCGGAGATCCGATCGCGCTGGCAATCTGTCCTGGGAATCTCGGTGGGCTTCGCGTTGCAGGCCGCGTGCAACTATGGATTCAACCTTTGGGTCCCGCAATATTTCCTGCGAGTCCACGGCTGGACCATTGGCCAGACGGGACGCGCCCTGGGACTGTTAATTCTTCCATTCGGATGCCTGGGTCTGTACCTGGGCGGATGGTTCAGCGAGCGTTGGCAAAAGCAAGGAAAAATCGATGGGGCACTCCTGGTGGGGATTCCATGCGCCATCGGAATCCTGCTGTTTCTGGTTCCAGCGATGTTGATGCCCAGCGCTGGATTGTCGCTGGCGCTGATCGGACCAGGATTCTTCTTCCTGGTGTTTCCAATGGGCACCGCCGGCGCAGCGCTGCAAGTGATTTTTCCCAATCAGGTCCGCGCACAAGTGAGCGCGTTGTACCTGTTCATCCTGAATCTCGGCGGCCTGTCGCTGGGTCCGCTGCTGCCGGGCGTCTTCACGGATTACTTGTTCAAGGATCCGAAGATGATCGGCGTCGCGCTCGCGCTGACGATGGCC
>Ga0068857_100004969_pt1 | contig 11295 bp, 5 predicted proteins | sample KBSCornC72_FD_66591 | JGI IMG/M metagenome (GOLD analysis project Ga0068857, IMG submission 66591) | Corn rhizosphere microbial communities from Kellogg Biological Station, Michigan, USA - KBS Corn C7-2 | ecosystem: Host-associated > Plants > Roots > Rhizosphere > Soil ...
GCCGACAGGCAGCCAATCGATGAGGTTCGTTGAACTGAACACGGTTCCGGAAAAACCGTAAACGTTTGAGTAAGTGAATTGAAATCGGCCATCGCCGAGCCAGGCCGGCATTGACAAAGCTGTTGTTGGAGGCGGTCCAGACGGTGTTGCAGCCGCCCACGAAGTACCGATGCGCAGTTCGTCCCACTGCATTGCAGCCGGAACACTGGCAGCGGTATTTTGACGAATGTTGAAACGATCAATGGTGAACCCGTCCGTGCCAGTGGTGGCAGAAAGCGCGCCCGCAGGAGAATTGGCTGCGCCAAAGGATGCAGAATTCGGATTGATCCAGAGTGAAACCGAATTTGGGGAAACGGTGAAATCGTATTTGCCGACGAGAAGGACGACGTCGCCGGCGTGATATTCAGTCGTATCGAAAGTTGCACTCACACCCGTACCGCCTTTTTGGACGCCGATGACGTAACCGGATGGCGAATTGGACTTCACTAGCACTTGCAGGCGGAAGCTTGTGGAGTCATTTGCCGTGAGCGCGCCGACTTGTGTAGATGCGCCGTTCCATGCGCCAAAACCGAGATTGTTGATTCGAAACAACGCTGAAAAATAAAGGACGCCGCTGTTGACCGATGAACCAATGGAGCGCCGCACGCCGAGTCCAGCGCCGCCGTTGGTGATGCTGTTACCAATGGATTGAGCCAAGCCAGGATACCAAAGGCTGCCGGAGGTTACATTGAGATCATTTGGCAGTGCACCTCCATAAGTCCAATTCGCTGGCGTGTTCGAGCTGACGGGGCTGCCGATGCTCGAATAATCGAATGACTCGTAAAGAAATAATCCGCCGTTCGTCAGAGTCAGGGTTGCAACTGAGCTCGTTACGCTGCCGAAAGAATTAGAGACGATGACGGAATAATCTCCGGCATCCGCGCCCTGGACGTTCGGGCGCGAGTAACCATCCGCCGTCGCGCCGGGAATGGAGGTGCCATTAAAGAACCACTGATATGTAATCGGCAAATCTCCACTGGCTGCGACACCGAAGCTGGCAGTTGAGCCGACGACGCTGGTGCGGCTGGCAGGCTGAAACGTGATTGTGGGCGCATCGGTTGTAGGAATGCCGACAAAGGGCGCGCCGTCCGAGATTTTGAACAGGGCGGCGTCGCCGCCATTGAGATTGAGCGTGAGCTGCTTGCGTGTGCTGTTCGTGATAGCGGGCAGAGTTTGGGTTTCGAGGTTACCCGTGACCGGGTTCAGCAATTGCACATCGGTAACCGTCTCAAGAAAATTGAGTTTGATTTCTTGTGAACAATCGGCAGCCGTGCCGGTAGGATCCGTGAGGCCGTTGACTACCATGAAATAGATTTCATTGTTGAAGCTGGGACCATCGAAACTTTCGTCCATCGGTTTGAACCAGGCAATGATGACATCGCCGGGCTGGCCATTGTTCCTGGTTCCGGTGTTGGTCACAACCCAACCTCGAAGGTAGGAATCATTCCGGTCTGCGACCCAGTCTGTATTGGGATTAGTGCCGCCCGGGCCGGCATAGAAATTGATCGGGATAGGATTGAGCGTGCCATTGGAGTCCTTGCCGCGCACGAACATGACGCTGGTGGTCCAGGAAGCAGTTGCTTCGTCGATGGGTTTGAGTCGCACGAGTGCTTTGCCGAGATTTCGGGCGCGCAACCCAGCGTCGGCTTTTTCAGAGTAGAGGGGTTTGGGGTTGCTGTCGCCACCGGGCGGAGTGAAGAGCGAAGTCGAGCCATTATTGTAGAGAAAATCGATCAGCATCCTGGCGTTGAAGGCCAGCGCGCCAGAATGATTCAGCCGCAGTTCGGAGGGAGACGGATCGCGGTAAACGGTGCTGTTGTAATCCTGCACGGCATGAAATGTTTGCACGTAACAGCCGAATGGAATGTTGAAACTGCGAGAGATGTCGCGGTAGATGCGCAGGAAGGTGTACCAACTTGTGGGCGGTCCTGGAATGACGGCGCCGATGTGACCTGGAGCATTAGAATCCCACACGTTTTGCCAGGGATAGGTATCGAAACAAATCATGTCGGGATGGGCACGGCTGACGAAATCAATCAGGTTGCCGTCGCTGATTTGCCCGCCCCAATTGTTTGCCGAGAGAATAGTGTTCGGCCAGTTTGACGCCACGCTCGTGAACCAATTGACGGCGCGGGTGCGAGTGGTGTCGTCATTGAGATTCCATTCGTCGGCAAGTTGCAGGTTCAGAAGCTGCCCCAAGTAACTGGATTCCTGGCCGAGCGGAGGCATGTCGTTCTCGTCGGCGACCCAGCGCGCCCATGGAAACGCCGGCTGGCCGAGCAGGCTGGACATGTTGTCGTAAGACCGCGGCGAATCCCATGACCAGAGCACGGCCGTGTAGCCTGCGTTGGAATATGTGTTAAGATGAAAGGTGTCATAAGTCAGCGATAGCGCCTCGAGTTGGAGACCGCGGTTGATGAAGATTTGATTTGCCTTGCCAATTTGGGCGGGAGCGGTTGGCGCGCAGGCGACGGCAATCAGCACGGAAAAAACATAACCGATACGGTGGAACGTCATTTGGAAATTCCTATCAAACTAATGAACCTCTGCAAACAAGAGATTTCGGCGCAGGAAATTTTTTTGGTTACCATAGGTTACCGTGAGTTACCGCAGGTTACCGGTAACGTTAAAGTTAATTGAAATACGCAGCCTCGCGCAAAGTTCCCAAAGTCCATGGTGAATAGAACGGATTTTTCTAGTCCTCTTTCGCCATAGGAATCGTAAACCAAAAAATGCTCCCTTGTCCGCGTACTGAATCCAGGCCGACTTTTCCTCCCATGCGTTCGATGGCGGCCTTCACGATGGCTAATCCCACACCGGTTCCCTCAATATGCTTGGTGGACGGCAGACGTTGAAATATCTCGAAGATTTTGTTCCAATTTTTTGGATCGATGCCGATACCGTCATCTTGTACTGAGACTCGAACCACATTCTCCTGGGCTGCGGCATGAATTCGGATTTGCGGGCTTTTCCCTTCAGCGACAAACTTTAGCGCGTTGGAGAGCAGATTGATAAGAACCTGTGTAAGAGACTCCTTGTGTGCCATGACTCGAAATTCAACGCTTCCGACTGATACACTTGCTTTTCGTTGGCTGATTTCCAAGTCCATGTAATTCAGTGTGGAAGTCACCACGTCACTGAGTCCGATAGGTTCGGGTGCCAGATCTACTAGCTGTTGCCGCGTATAGACGAGCAAGTCCATGATCAAAGCATCCATCCGATGAGAGGAAAGACGTATGCGGTAAAGAAAATCTTTGGCCTGCTCATCCAAACCGGCTGTCTTTTCCTCGATCAAAGTTTCGGCAAGTCCCTGCATCGCCCGCAGCGGCGCACGCAAGTCATGGGCGACTGAATAGCTGAAGTGTTCCAGTTGCTTATTTTTAGCCTGCAAAGCCTCAGTTAGATGTCTAAGTTGCTTGTTCTTTCGGTGGAGATCGACAAAAACCGCAACCTTGCTCAGAAGTGCTTCTGGCGCGGCTGGCGATGGTACATAGTCTACTGCACGAAGGGAATAGGCTTGGCGGATTCGCTCGTCGCTTGGCTCCAAAACAGAAACGAAAATAATGGGAATGTCTTTTGTGCTCTCCCGCTGACGGATCAGAGACGCTGTCTCAAAGCCATCCATGCCAGGCATATTCACATCGAGCAAAATCAGGGCGAAATCATTTTGCAAAATCAACCGCAGAGCTTCTTCGCCTGAATGAGCCTTGACTAGCCTTTGGTTGAGCGGAGCGAGAGTGGCTTCCAGCGCGAGGAGCTTGTCTGGCCGGTCATCAACCAGCAAAACATTGACAGTCTCCGAACCCTCATCCCGAGGAGTCATATTGGTCTTCAGAGAAAACTATCAAGTTTCGTGGCCCATGCGAGCTTTAGAAAAGCCGGTCTTCACGGCTCACGGGATAGGGTATTAACCCCGTCTCTGCATCAACTTGGCTAATGTGTCTGTCTGTTCATGAATTCGGCTGTCCGGTCGCTATTGACTCCCTGCCGCGCTGCCACGCCTTGATTCCCAATGCGCCCAGGATCAATCCCATCTGCTCAACGCTCAGCGGCTGCAATTCCCATTTGTGAATACTGACGGTGGAGAATCTGATGTAGGAATAGGCTGTTTTCATATCGTTCTGCATTTTGTTTACATTTTCAAGCGTCAGTGCTTGCTAATGTGCAGAACGAAATTATGCGGACAATTGCTGCCGGAAACTGTCTAGCAGATCAGGGCCAAAAGTGTGCGCCCGAACGCACAGGGGTGTGCAGCCAAACGCACAGTCCTCAAGGGCGCGGTAAGGGATTACAAAGTTGTAATGTGGCGCGCTAACAAGCGAGGTCTATTCGCCACAAGTTGCGTTCGGAATGTGTCCGGAAGCGCACCGAAACACGTGTAAGTTCCTCGGTGTTGGTTTGGTTTGGCTTATGGGGAGCGGAGTCGGGAATAGCAGCAAGCGTTTTACCAGAACGGTTGTGGCTGGTTAAAGGGGGCGCTGGCTCTCTCTCGGCTCGCTCCTCAGGGCTTCCGAGTGGTGATTGGTGATCGGGATGGAACCCAATTCCGAACCGTTCCTTCCAACCTTGACTTGCCGTTCGCAATTCGTACCCTGTTTTGGACAATTCGATTCTGTTCTAAGCCAAGGTGTTTTTGGCGGTGGGTCTAAATAGAAAGTCATTCCATGTCTAAAATTATATTCTTAGCGCTTGCGACCAGTTGCGCGGCCCTGGTTGCGACGCCTCTCCACGCTCAAGACTCTAATGCGAAACGGGAGGGAATTCTTCAAGGCCCTGCAAAAGCCAAGCTTCAGGATGTCGCTCAAATTGACATCCCCACCGGGTATGAGTTCATTGACGGCAAACGCACACGTGCATTGCTGAAAGCCGAGGGTGAACCGACGAGTGGGAAAGAATTAGGCTTGCTTTCACCTTCGAGCACTAATGAGCAGTGGTCGGTCATGTTCGAATTTGATGACAGCGGTTACGTCAAGGACGACGATAAAAACAAGCTGGATCCCGACAAGCTCCTGGAAGCGATAAAGCGAGGTACAGAAGCGGCGAACAAGGAACGCGTCCGACACGGTAATCCGCCTTTGGTCATTGTCGGTTGGGAGCAACCACCCAAATACGACGAGACGACGCACAATCTGGAATGGGCAATTCGAGCCACCAGTGGCGATGAGCCAATCTTGAACTACAATACGCGACTGCTGGGACGCAAAGGCGTGATGGAAGTTGTGCTCATTGTTGAGCCGGACAAACTGCAACAAACACTCCCGACTTTTCGAACTTTGCTTGCGAACTATTCGTTCCAGACCGGCCAGAGCTACGCCGAATATCGCCCAGGTGACAAAGTGGCGAAGTATGGGCTGGCCGCGCTCGTTCTTGGCGGAGCAGCGGTGGGCGCAGCGAAGCTTGGTTTGTTTGCCTGGCTGGCTGTCTTTCTTAAGAAAGGATTCAAGCTGATCATCGTTGCTGTTGTCGCAATCATCGCATCAATCAAGAAGTTAGCAGCGAAACTGTTCGGTCGCCGTCAGACCAGCACATGACAGTCTGATGACTGAACTGCAGCTCCTCTTCCTGATTTTCACTCTCATTTATTTATGGGAGTGCGTCTGTTGGATTAGCCGGGGTTCGGTCGGTTATTTTACCTGGTTCGGTCGCCGGTGGCGGATAACGCATCCGGCTTTGCTCGTCGGCAACCAATCTGGAGGATTCGTTTTTGCATCGCCGTTGCCTCCGCTTGGGACGATTCTGGTCGGAAACCAATTTCCACTGTCAATTTCGCCGGATGCTGTTCTGGCCTACGTTTCCACTTGCGTGAATCCCGGCACAAGGCCCGCTCAAACTGGAAAGCTTTTCAAGTTCGATGACATCGGCAAAGTCGAAGCCGTTGGGAAGAAAGTGCGCATCAATGGCGAGCTCCTCTTGAAAGTGTGTTCCACAACTTATGCTGCGCACATTGCCAAACAGGTGCAGGATTTATCCAAACTCACGCCAGCGAAGCGCGAATCTGCTTTAAAAGAAATCGCGCGCGACTGTTTCGATACGAAAGCGATCAGCGAACGATGGGAGAAATATCGCGAGCAAATTGGGAACATTCGAATGCTTACAAATTGGCTGTTCACTTATTTGTTTGTCTTCACGCCACTTTTGATTTGGAGATTGGGATTTCACACGAGCTGGCCCGCTCTACTCGGCGGGCTTCTCTGCTTTACGATAACGACAGCGATCTTTTTTCGCCGAACACACAAAACCTTCTATCCCGACGCGGAAGATGATCGGTTTACACATTTCCTCATCGTCATGCTATCGCCAGCGACAACCGTTCGCGCTCACGACACTCTCTCACGCTCGCTTCTCGAAGGGTTTCATCCGCTGGCTATCGCAAAAGATTTCTGCACGGAAGACGAATTTCGCAATTTCGCCTCGATGCTGTTGCGCGATATTCGCCATCCGGCGTTGCCTCTTTGTCCGCGGACTGAACCGCTTGCAATTGAGACCGAGAGTTACAGCCGTAACCTTCTCGACAAAACCGTCGAAGATTTCTTGAGAAAGAACAATGTCAGCTTAAAGAAACTACTTCTGCCTCCCGAACCGACTGATCTTACTTGCGTTTCATATTGTCCCCGCTGCCTGACCCAATTCACGACCCTCACCGGTAAATGCGATGATTGCGGTGGCATTCCTTTGATATCTTTTGGCGATGCATCGACGAAATTGAAGCCAACGCTCGCCGAGAAGGGACCGTAGTGTGGAGGCCCGATTATTTCTGGTTGCGGTTGCGTGCTCTCTGCAGTGCCAAAGCGCCGTCGCCGCTTCGCTCTGCCGGCGCACTCCATAATTTGGAAGTGATCAGGTCTTCATATACCGATTCAGCACCTTGCATTCTTTGCGTTCTCAGGGGTTTCATTTTAGTCTTCTAGGGCAAAATGCTTGATACATTAAAGCTCGAATCCGAAAAGCTCGCTCGTTCATGGATGCAACATGAACCGGCGAAGCTTCGTGATTATCTCGTCGCTGGGGTTGAAGATCCGCGCATCAATTTGCAAAGCATTCTGTCCCGGCATTTTCTTGTGCGCTCGCTGTTTGGTGAGAAGTTTCGCCCGCTGATGGACCATGAATGTCGGTTTGGCGCGGTCATGAATTGGCTGACTGCTCTGGCGGCAAATTCTGAGGCCGACGAACTTGAGGCTTTGTCTCACGCGCTTCGGCATGGTGCTGACAACGCTGAGGGTTTGGAAATTCCCCGGTTTATTTTGTCAACCTTTGGCAGCCTTCCTTTTTCTCTCGGGTCACTCCACCTGCCGAATTATTTGCAGACGTATTTAGATAGTACCTCGACTTTGGAAACACCCAATGGCGATGCCGCTCCTACGGAGCTTGGAAAAAAATCGACTGGTGGCGGCAGCTACAGAGATGGCGCTCCTACGGAGCTTTTGAAGTGGGATGGCGGTGCCAACGCATTCGTGGAGCAAAAGAAGACTCTGTGGGAAGAGAGCTTGAGCACATTTCAAAAACTCTGGAGTCAATTGCTCGCCAACGAAAGCGTGCCACAGGACCAGATCATTTCCCTATTCGAGCCCGCGTGTGGTTCGGCCAACGATTATCGTTTTCTGAATTCCTTTGGGATCGCACGTTTTCTCGATTACACCGGCGTCGATCTTTGTCCCAGGAATATTGAAAATGCCCGGCGCCTCTTTCCGCACGTCCATTTTGAATGCGGAAATGTTTTTGAAATCAATGCAGCAGATCACGCCTACGAAATCTCATTCGTTCACGATCTTTTCGAACATCTGTCGATTGAAGGACTTCAATCCGCCATCAAAGAACTCTGCCGCGTGACTCGACGCGCCATCTGCGCCAACTTTTTCCAAATGGATGAAATCCCGGATCACGTAGTTCGCCCGACTGACGAATACCATTGGAACCTCCTTAGCATGGACCAAACTAAAAAGCTTTTCGAAACACACGGTTTCTCGGGTCAGATAATCCAGATTAAGAGTTTTCTGCGCCAGGAATTCGGCTGTGATTACACCCACAATCCCAATGCCTACACTTTCATTCTTCATCGCACATGAGCAAGATTGTAGGAATTGACCTTGGCACAACCAATTCACTCGTCGCAACGGTAGATTCCGGCATTCCGTTGGTGATCGCCGATGCAAACGGCCAGCGACTTACTCCCTCTGTCGTCCATTTTCCGTCGGCTGATTCTGAGCCAATGGTGGGCCATGCAGCGAATCGTGTGCGCGTGCTGAAACCCGCCGACACAGCTTATTCGGTTAAACGCTTTATTGGCCGACGCGGCGCGGACATTTCCCAGGAAGAAATGATCGTCACATATCCAGTCACGGGCAAAAGCGCCGGTCCAGTCGCGATCGACATTCATGGGAAGGCATATACGCCCGAGCAAATTTCGGCTGAGGTGCTGAAAAAGCTCAAACGGGATGCCGAAGAATACCTTGGCGAGCCGGTTAATCGCGCCGTTATCACTGTGCCAGCATATTTCAATGATGCTCAGCGCAATGCCACAATACGCGCCGGTGAGCTCGCAGGGTTCACAGTGGAGCGCATCCTTAACGAACCGACGGCTGCGGCGCTGGCGTACGGCCTCGATAAACTTAGAGAGCGCTCGAAAATCGCTGTCTATGACCTCGGCGGCGGCACATTCGACCTTTCCATCCTTGAACTGAACGAGGGCGTATTCCAGGTGCTGTCCACAAATGGCAATACTCGGCTTGGTGGCGATGACCTTGATAAACGATTGGTCGATTTTCTGATCGAAAAAATCAAATCGGCCGGCGGCCCGGATCTTTCTGCTACGAAACACGGAACCCGCAACACGCCACACGAACTTCTATCGATTCTGTCCCGCCTCCGCGAGACAGCCGAAGTGGCTAAAATTCGCCTCTCGACCGAGCTCGAAGTAGAGATCGCGCTCCCCTTTCTCACGAAGGATTTCAGTTTCAGCTACAAACTGACTCGCCCTGAACTCGAAAACCTTACGCGCGATATCATCGCCCGCACGCGTGCTCACTGCCTTGGTTCGCTGGCGGACGCCAAACTCGAACCTAAAGATTTGGACCAGGTCATACTCGTCGGCGGCCAAACCCGCATGCCGCTTGTACGCAGTTTTGTCAGCGAACTGTTCGGATGCGCCGAGTTTGAAGAAACGCGCGGCAGCATCCGACTTGGCGTGGAATATCATCGGGCAGAAGGTCCGCAACTGAACACGTCACAAAATCCCGACGAAGCAGTTGCGCTCGGCGCTGCGATTCAAGCCGAAATCCTCTCGGGTGGTTTTCGAAACGTTTTGCTGCTCGATGTAACGCCGCTCTCGCTTGGAATCGAAACCTTTGGTGGATTGATGAATGTGATCATCCCTCGCAATTCAACGATTCCGGTCAAAGCAGGCGAAATGTTTACTACAGCCGTGGATAATCAACGCAGCATGCTCATCCACGTGTTGCAGGGCGAACGCGAGCGGGCGCGGGACAATTGGAGTCTCGGCAAATTTGATATTGAATTCGAGCCTGCGCCTCGTGGCGTCCCGCGAGTCGGTGTTCAATTCGAAATTGATGCCAACGGGATTCTTCATGTCCTGGCACGCGATACCAAAACCGGACGCCAAAAAGTCATCGAAATGAAATCCGCGGTGGACGTGGACGACACGGCTGTTCAGCAAATGGTTGAAGAATCAGTCGAGCACGCTTTCGAAGACCTTGCTGCTCGCCGTTGGGTTGAGGCGAAATTGAAGGCCGATCAGCTTATCGCTGCGACACGCAAAGGCCTGACCGATGTGGCCGAGGAAATTACGCCGGAATACCGCAGTCAGGTGGAAGAAGTTTTACACCGTGTCGAAGAATCGCTCGACACCGAGAACGGCGAAACAAAAATCGGCGATACCAAACAACTTCAAGCCGCCTGCGCCGCGCTCGACGAGGTTACCAAACAGCTCGCGGAGATTTTAATGGATAGAGCGATGGAAGCGATGTTGCGGAAACGAGGGATGATCAAGTGATCTGTCAGATCGGGCGAATCCGGCCTATCTGTTTGGATCAGTTTTGGAACATCAAAACTTCGGCGCGGAATATTCCATTCCGTGCGCTTCGGCGACAGCTTTATGAGTCACTTTCCCGTCCATCACATTAATTCCGCTCAATAGGGCCGGCTGCTTTTGACAGGCTTCAGCTAATCCAGAATCAGCAAGCATTTCGATGAAGCGGTAGGTTACGTTCGTCAGCGCTTGTGTCGCCGTTCTGGCGTATGCGCCGGGCATATTTGCGACGCAATAGTGTGTGACTCCTTCCTCGACAAATACGGGGTTATCATGGGTTGTCGGACGTGAGGTTTCGGCACAACCGCCCTGATCGATTGCGATATCGACGAGCACGCTGCCTGGACGCATCCGGCGGAGCATGTCGCGGCGAATCAACTTGGGCGCGCGCGCGCCGGGCACCAGGACGGCACCGACCAAGAGATCCACTGTTGGCAGTAATTCGAGCAAGTGAGCTTCGTTCGAATAGAGGGTATGGGCCGTGTGCAACGTGATGTCCAGAAAACGCATGCGTTCCAAATCGACTTCAAGAATTGTCACGTCAGCGCCGAGTCCTTGAGCCATTCGCGCCGCGTTGATGCCTGATGCTCCTCCGCCCAGCACCACAACTCGGCCGGGTAACACTCCCGGAACGCCGCCCAACAATACACCGCTGCCACCAAAATGCTTGGCGAGGAAGTAGCCGCCGACGAGGATCGACATTCGGCCCGCGATTTCGCTCATCGGTTCCAGCAACGGGAGCCGACGATTTACTTCGATCGTTTCATACGCAAGCCCAGTAACGCCGGACTTCATCAATGCCTCGGTCAATGCGGCGCTTGCGGCTAGATGTAAATAGGTGAAGAGGATTTGCGAGGGCCTGAGCAGCGGGAATTCGGAAGGTTGCGGCTCCTTGACCTTGACCACAAGGTCGGCTTTTTCGAACACGGCGGCGTGGTCGGCTACTAATGTTGCCCCCGCTTGATTGTAATCCGCGTCGGGATAGCCTGCGCCAGCGCCCGCACTCTTCTCTACGACAACTTGGTGTCCGCGCTTGATGAGCTGATAAGCCGCAGATGGCAGAAGTGCGACACGATATTCCTGGCCTTTAATTTCTTTAGGGACGCCGATAATCATGAAACGGAGTGGTGGAGTGTTGGAGAACTGCAGTGCTGGACGGACATGATTGTGACCAGAGGCGCTATTATCCGTACGCCACGTTACTTTCTTTAATA
>Ga0068857_100004970_pt1 | contig 11295 bp, 9 predicted proteins | sample KBSCornC72_FD_66591 | JGI IMG/M metagenome (GOLD analysis project Ga0068857, IMG submission 66591) | Corn rhizosphere microbial communities from Kellogg Biological Station, Michigan, USA - KBS Corn C7-2 | ecosystem: Host-associated > Plants > Roots > Rhizosphere > Soil ...
CTTCACGCGTGAAGCCGGTGGTGGAGAGGAAGGAGTCGTTGACGTCGCGTACCCGGCCGTCCTCCAGCCCGGTGAGGCAGAGAATGGTCGGGCTCAAGCCGAACACCGCGCGAAGCTTTGCGCCGAAGCCGGGCTCGTGCTCTGGTCGCATCGGATCGAGTATGAAACGAGCGACCCATCCTTGCAAGGCTCGCCGTCCCGCAGAACGGTTATACTAGGCGCCGCGATGCGGCGGCCAGCCCTCGAGATCGGAGTGGCCCTCGTTGCGCTCGGCGCCGTCTCCGTGGTGGAGTCCTGGCGCCTGCGCGACGGGTGGCTCGGGGCCCGGCTGATGCCGCTGGTGATCGGGCTCGCGCTGGTCGGGCTGGGCGCGGCCCACCTCGCCGCGCCTCCGCCACCGGCGCCTCCCTCTCCGGACCGCGCCGCGCCGGGACGCGCGGCGCTGATGCTGGCCCTCGTGGTGTTCTATGTTGCGGCGCTGCCCTGGGCGGGATTCCTGCCCGCCACCGCCGTCTTCGCGCTCATCGTCGTGCGCTGGCTCGGCGCCTATTCCTGGCCGGCGACCCTCGCGGTCACGGTGGCCATCGCGGGAGCGAGCCACGTGATCTTTCTCCGCTGGCTGGGAATGCCGCTCCCGGCCGGCCCGCTGGGGCTCTGAGCGAGGCGCGTGGAGACCCTCGGACATCTCGGCCATGGCTTCGGGCAGGCGCTCACTCCCCAGAACCTCCTCTTTGCGCTCTTCGGCTCGGTGCTCGGCACCCTGGTGGGCGTGCTCCCCGGCATCGGTCCCACGTCCGGGATCGCCATCCTGCTGCCGCTGACCTCCTTCCTGCCGCCCGCCCCCGCCATCATCATGCTGGCCGCCATCTACTACGGCGCGATGTACGGCGGCTCCACCACCGCGATCCTGGTGAATATCCCCGGCGAGGTCGCCTCGGTGGTGACGAGCCTCGACGGCTATCAGATGGCGCAGCAGGGACGCGCCGGCCCTGCGCTGGCCATCGCGGCGATCTCCTCGTTCGTGGCGGGCACCCTCGGCCTGCTCGGCCTCACCTTCTTCGCGCCGCTCCTCGCGGAGGGCGCTCTGCGCATCGGCCCGCCGGAATACTTCGGCCTGGTGGTGCTCGCCTTCAGCGTGGTGGTGAGCCTGTCCGGCCCCTCGCTGCTCAAGGGGCTGAGCGCCGCCGCGCTGGGCGCCTTCGTCGCGCTGGTGGGGTTGGATCCCATGTCGGGTGTCCGCCGCTTCACCTTCGGCACCACCACCCTCCTCGGCGGCATCGACTTCATCGCCGTGATCATCGGGCTCTTCGCCATCACCGAGGTGCTGGTGGGGGTGGAGAAATCCGCCCCCGCGGTGGCCCTGGCGCGTCTCGGCAAGCTGATGCCGAGCGGGGCGGAGCTGCGGGCCTGCGTGGGCACCATGCTCCGGGCCACCGGCATCGGGTTCGGGCTCGGGCTCTTGCCCGGCTGCACGCCGGGTGCGATCTCCTTCATCGCCTACGACGTGGAGCGGCGCGTGTCCAGGACGCCGGAGCGCTTCGGCCGCGGCGCCATCGAGGGCGTGGCCGCGCCGGAAGGCGCGAACAATGCCACCACCAGCGCGGGCTTCGTGCCGCTCTTCGCCCTCGGCGTGCCCGCCACTCCCGCGCTGGCGGTGCTCCTGAGCGGGCTCATGATCTACGGGCTCCAGCCGGGACCGCTCCTCTTCGAGAAACAGCCCCAGTTCGTGTGGACGGTGATCGCGAGCATGTACATCGGCAATGTGATGCTCCTGGTGCTGAATCTCCCGCTGGTGGGGCTGTGGGCCCGGCTCTGCCACGTTCCCTATGCCGTGCTGGCGCCGCTCATCCTCATCTTCAGCGTGCTGGGGGCCTTCAGCGTGAGGAACAGTCTCACCGATGTCGGCATGGCCCTGGCCTTCGGCGTCGTCGGCTATCTCATGATCAAGACCGGCTATCCCACCGCGCCGCTCGTGCTCGCCCTCATCCTGACGCCGATGCTGGAGAGCTCCGTCCGACAATCCCTTGATATGGCGCACGGCAGCGCCATGATCTTCGTGACGCGGCCCATCGCGGTCACGCTACTGGCGGCCGGGCTGGCGCTGACCGCCTGGACCCTTGTCTCTCGACGCCGGAGGATTCCGCATGTCGTGTAGCCCCCTTTGCCGCGCGCTGGCCCTCGTTCTCTTCCTCGCTTTCGCCGCGCCGCCCGCGGGAGCCCAGGGAACGTATCCGAACCGGCCCATCGAGGTCGTGGTGGCCTTCGCTCCGGGCGGAGGCGCCGACGTGACCGCGCGTCTCCTGGGCGCCTACGCGGCGAAGAAGTGGAACCAGGCCGTGAACGTCGTGAATCTGCCGGGCGCCTCCGGCATCACGGGCACCCTCCGCGCGCTGACCGCCCGTCCCGACGGGTACACGCTCCTCCTCGAGCCGCACGCCACCGCCTCGATGCTCTTCGCGGTGGAGAGCGACGTGCCGTTCAAGATGGACGGCAAGACCCCCATCGCCCTCGTCACCCTCGATCCCGTGATCTATACCGTCAAGGCGGACTCGCCCTGGAAAAGCCTCAAGGACGTGGCCGAGGCCGCCCGCGCCAATCCCCGGGCCTTCCGCTACGGCGTGGCCGGGGTCGCCGGCGTGGCGGCGTTCTCGGTCTCCCAGTTCCTCTTCAGCGCGGGCGTGCCCATCGCCGACACCAGCCGGGTGCTCTTCACCGGAGGCGCCCCCGCGGTGACCGCGCTGGCCGGCGGCCACGTGGACTTCGCGGGGCAGCAGTGGAGCGAGTCGGCCGGCCTCATCCAGGGCGGCAAGATCCGCGGCGTCGCGGTGGTGCACCCGAGCCGCCTGCCCGGCTTTCCCGATATTCCCACCGCGCAGGAAGCGGGATTCCCGGATCTCAACGTGGTCGGATGGCAGGGGCTCAGCGGGCCCAAGGGACTACCCGCTCCCGTGGTCGCCCAGTGGGTGCGGCTCATCGAGGACGCGTCCAGGGATCCCGCCTTCATCGAGCAGGCAATCCGGATCAACAAGGTGCTGGCCTATCGGGGACCCGACGCCTTCTGGGCCTTCCAGAACGAGGAGCTCGCGAAGTATCTGCCGCTCGCGACCAAGATGGGGATCAGGAAATAGTGCTGGCGCGCCCCTTCGCCCCGGCGCTGGGAATCACTCTGCTTTCCGTCGCGCTGCTGGCGGCCCCAGCCGCGGCGTCGGCTCAGGAATCGAGCGCGAGCGACACCGGCGGCTATCTCTGGACGGCCCCGCCCGAGCCCGCCCCCGCCGTTCAGGCGCCCGAGAACTTCCCGTGGGCGGTGACGCTCTACGGCGGACCGTTCACCAAGCAGGATTTCCTGGAGTTCTTCTCCGAGCCGGTCGAGTTCGACCACGCGGGCATGGTGACCGTGGCGCTGTCGCGCGAGGTCGGGGTGCTGTGGAAGCATATCCGCTGGGAAACCGAGATCGGCGTGACGAAGTGGTTCGGCGACCAGACTCACTGGGAGTTCACCAGCGCGATCGTCGCGCGCTGGATCACCTTCCCCTGGAACGACTACGTCAAGACCACGATCGCGGTGGGCGACGGGCCCTCCTTCGCGACGAAGCCTCCCCGGCTCGAGAAGAAGAACTTCGACGAGGCCAAGCGCCTCCAGAACTACGTGTTCCTCGAGCTGACCTTCGGGCTCCCGCGCTATCCGCAGTGGGACTTCGTCATCCGCATCCACCATCGGTCCGGGGTATTCGGCGTGCTGGGCGGCTCCGGCTCCTCGATACCGGCCATCGGCGTCAAGTACAAGTTCTAGCGCGTGGTAGGATTCAGCATGGCGTGGAGGTCCCTCCCGCTACTCGCCCTCCTCGCGCTCGGTGCCCTCGCGGGGACCGCGCGCGCCGCCGCGCCCGCGACCCAGGGGGCCGGCCCTCAGGTTCGGGTCGATCTGATCAGCGAGACGGCCGCCGTCGAGCCCGGCGGCGCCTTCTGGGTGGGCATCCGTCAGCGCATCGCTCCCGGGTGGCACACCTACTGGATCAATCCCGGCGACTCCGGCGAGGCCATGACGGTGGCCTGGGATCTCCCGAGCGGGGTCACCGCCGGGCCCCTCGTGTGGCCGCATCCGGAGCGCATCCCGGTGGGCCCGGCCGTGAGCTACGGCTATTCCAACGAGGTGGTGGTGCTCACCCGGATCACCGCACCGGCCGGTCTCTCCCCCGGCGATCGGCTGGCGCTGCGCGGACGCGCGAGCTGGCTGGTCTGCGCGAAGATCTGCATTCCCGAGGAAGCCGACTACGCGCTCACCCTGGCCGTCGCCGCCCGGTCCGCGCCGGACCCGCGCTCGGCGCCGGCCATCGCGGCGGCGCGCCGCGCGGTTCCCGTGCCCAGTCCCTGGCCCGGCCGCTACGCGACGACACCGCACTCGGTGACGCTCACCGTGGCGGCGCCCGAGCTGCGCGCGGAGCGAGTGGGTGACGTCTGGTTCTTCCCCGCCCGCTGGGGCGTCATCGACCACGCCGCGCCCCAGGACGCGACGGTGGACGGGAGCGGTATCACCTTGCGGCTCACGCGCGGCGCGATAGTCGAGGCTGCCGAGGGTCCCATCGACGGCGTGCTGGTGATCCGCGAGCGGCTCGACGGCGGCATGGTGAGCCAGGCCTTCGCGATCCAGGCCGTCTCGTCAGGAGCGCCGGCGCACGCGGGCGCGCCCGTCATCTCCCTGCTCGAGGCGGTGGGCCTGGCGCTGCTCGGCGGCCTCGTCCTCAACCTGATGCCCTGCGTGCTGCCGGTGCTGTCGATCAAGGCGCTGGCTCTCGTCGCTCACGCGGATGCGGGGCCGGCCGCGGCCCGGCGTCATGGGCTCGCCTATGCCGCGGGCGTGCTCGCCTCGTTCGGCGCGCTCGCCGGCGGCCTCCTGATCTTGCGCGCGGGTGGCGCCCAGATCGGCTGGGGCTTCCAGCTCCAGTCGCCCCTCGTCGTCACCCTCCTCGCCTATCTCTTCTTCGCGCTGGCGCTCGCGCTCTCCGGCGTCTGGCTGGTGGGCGGGCGGCTGACCGGGCTGGGCCACGGGCTCGCGGCGCGACCGGGACTGACGGGGACCTTCTTCACCGGCGCGCTCGCCGCGGTGGCGGCGACACCCTGCACCGCCCCCTTCATGGGCGTCGCCGTCGGCTATGCCGTCACCCAGCCGGCCGCCGCCGCGCTCCTCGTCTTCGAGGCCCTCGGCCTCGGACTGGCGCTGCCGTTCCTCGTGCTGTCCCTGGTGCCGGCCTGGCGCCGCCGGCTCCCGAGACCCGGCGCATGGATGGAGTGGCTCAAGCAGGCGCTGGCCTTTCCCCTCTATGCGACGGCGGCCTGGCTGGTGTGGGTGCTGAGCCATCAGGCGGGACCGGAGGCGCTGGCGGCCGCGCTCGGCGGTCTCGTCCTCATCGCCTTCGCGGCGTGGCTCTCCGGCCGCACGCGCGACGCGCGGCCGCGCTGGCGGCGCGCCGGCTCCGCGGCCGCGGCCACCGCGGTGGCGGCGGCGCTGGCGCTGGGGCCGCTGGCGCTCTCCGCGCCGACATCGGCCCCGCCCGCCGCGGCGGCAACCACCGGCCCCGCGGCGGCGCGGTGGAGCCCCAGCCGCGTGACGGAGCTGCGCGCCCAGGGCAAGCCCGTCTTCGTGAACTTCACCGCCGCCTGGTGCATCACCTGTCTGGTCAACGAGCGCGTCGCGCTGCATTCGCCGGTGGTGGCGGACGCCTTCGCGCGAAAGGGTGTCACCTATCTCAAGGCGGACTGGACCAGCCGGAGCGCGGAGATCGCCACCGCCCTCGGCACCTTCGGACGCAATGGCGTTCCCCTCTACGTGGTCTATCCCGCCGGCGAGACCGGCGCCCCCACCGTCCTCCCGCAAATCCTCAGCGAGGGCACCATCCTCGAGGCCATCGAGGGCCTGTGACCGTGAACCCAATCCACAAGGAGACCCCATGACTCCCGAGCCGCTCTCCCGTCGCGATTTCCTCGTCCGTACCGGCTCCGCCGCCGCGCTCATCGGCGCCATCGACGGTCTCGCGCGCGCGCTGCCCGCGGAGGCCGCCGCGGCCAAGGTCGGCGAGGCCGCGCCCGCCTTCACCTCGACGTCCACCAGCGGCGCCGCGGTGAGCCTGGCCGAGCACCGGGGCAAGCTGGTGATCCTCGAGTGGACCAATCACGATTGCCCCTATGTGCGGAAGCACTACGACACCGGCAACATGCAGGCGCTGCAGCGCGAGACCACCGGCGCCGGCGTCGTCTGGCTCACCATCATCTCCTCGGCGCCGGGCGAGCAGGGCCATGTGAAGCCGGCCCAGGCCGACGAGCTGACCGCCAGCCGCAAGGCGGCGCCCACCGCGGTGCTGCTGGATCCCAAGGGCGAGGTGGGCAAGATGTACGGGGCTACCAATACGCCCCACATGTACCTCGTGGACAAGGCCGGCGTCCTCGTCTACGCGGGCGCCATCGACGACCGGCCCACCAGCCGACGCGGCGATGTCCAGGGCGCGAACAACTACGTGCGCGCGGCGCTCCAGTCGGTGGCCGCGGGCCAGCCGGTGAAGACGCCGGTGACGCGAGCGTACGGCTGCACGGTGAAGTACTCGTAGGCGCCATGGCGGGGCCCCTCACGCGCCGCCGGCTGCTGCGCGGGCTGGCGGGGGGATTCGCGGCCGGCGCGGCGATGGCCGCCCGGCCGCGACCGCTCCTGGCCCAGCCGTCCGACGCCGCGCGCGCCGCCATGGCCACCGCGGCCGCCGCCTTCCTCGCCACGCTCCCCCCCGACGCGCAGCGGCGCGCGCTGATCGGCTTCGCCGAGAAGGAGCGTCTCAACTGGCACTATGTCCCGCGCGGCCGCGAGGGCCTGCCCTTCAAGGACATGCCGGCGCCGGCTCGGGCCGCCGCGCATGAGCTGATGAAGGCGAGCCTCAGCGGGGTGGGCTACGGCAAGGCGGTGAGCGTCATCCGGCTCGAGGAGGTGCTGCGCCGCCTCGAGACCTTCGGAGCCCTGCTCCGCGATCCCGAGAACTATGCCGTCACGGTGTTCGGCGCGCCGGGCGCCGCCGCGCCCTGGGGCTGGCGCCTCGAGGGCCATCACCTCTCCCTCAACTTCACCCTCGTCCCCGGCAAGCCCATCGCCATGACCCCGGCCTTCCTGGGGGCCAATCCCGCCGAGGTGTCCGCCGGGCCCCACAAGGGCTTGCGCGCGCTGGCCGCCGAGCAGGACCTCGCCCGCACGCTGGCGCGGAGCGTGGAGCCGCGACTCCGCCCGCGCCTCCTCATCGGGGCGCAGTCCCTCGGCGACATCGTGAGCGGGCCCGGCCGCGCGCCGAGCCTGGCCGCCGCCGCGGGCCTGCCCCTCGCCGACATGACGGGCGATCAGCGGGCCCTGGCCCTGCGGCTGGTGGAAGAGTACGCGCGCAACATGCGCGCCGAGCTGGCCGAGGCCGAGCTCCGCCGCCTGCGCGAGGCCGGCGTCGAGTCGCTGCATTTCGCCTGGGCGGGCTCGCTCGAGGCGGGCAAGGCCCACTACTACCGGCTCCACGGCCCCACCCTCCTCATCGAGTACGACAATACCCAGAACGACGCCAACCACGTCCACTCGGTATGGCATGATCCCCGCAATGACTTCGGCCAGGATCTCCTGCGCGCCCATTACGAGCGCGGCCACCATCGCCACGCCTGAATCGGAGACGACATGATCACCAAGTTCTCGACGGTGTATGCCGGGCACGTGGATCTGGGCGACATGGGCCAGCAGGCCACCCCCGCCAACGAGCGCCGCTACGCCAACGAGCACCTGGCCTCGGTGTTCACCAAGGCCGAGGCGATCGCGCGCTGCATGGACGAGCACGGCTATCACGCCCTCTGGCTGGCCGAGCACCACTTCCAGCACGAGGGCTACGAGTGCATTCCCAATATCATGATGGCGGCGGTGCACCTGGCGCACCTCACCCAGCGTCTCCGGATCGGCTGCGGGTTCAACATCGCGCCCATGTGGCATCCCCTCCGGCTCGCGGAGGATTTCGCCACCGCGGACATCCTCACCGGCGGACGCTGCATCTTCGGGGTGGGGCGGGGCTATCACACCCGCGAGGTGGAGTCCTTCGGCAGCCCCATGCTGGACGGCGACGCCAATCGAGCGCTCTTCGAGGAGCAGGTGGACATCGTCATGAAGGCTTTCCGATCGGAGTCCTTCTCCCACCAGGGCCGCCACTACACCCTGCCCCCGGCGGTGCCCTATCGCGGCTACGAGCTCAAGGAGCTCACCTTGGTGCCGCGGCCGATTCACCAGCCGGTGGAATGCTGGCAGCCCATCGTGAGCGCGGGCGCCCGCGGGCTGGACTTCATGCTCAAGCACCGCATCCGCGGCATGATCGGGGGCGGCGCCGCCACCATGGCCTCGCGGTCCATCTATGCCTATCAAGAGGCCGCGCAGCGCGCGGGGCTCGATTACCGTCTCGGCGAGGGCTTGAGCCTCGGCATCTTCTATCACCTGGCCGAATCGCGCGAGCGCGCCGTCCGGGAGATCACGCCCTGGTACGAGGAGCACGTGAAGATGTTCGGGCCCCTGGGCTTCGTGCCCGGCATGACGCCGGCGCAGAACGTGGCCGCCATGCGCCGCGGCGGCTGGGACGCGGCGGGCGTGCCCAGGCTCGAGGACTACACCAAGGTCGGCGCCTGGTTCGCGGGGCCGCCGGAGGAGCTGGCGGCCTACCTCAAGTCGCTCGAGCAGCAGTTCCCCGGCCTCGAGTACGTCCACGTCAGCAATAGCATGGGCACGCCCCAGGCGGTCATGGTGGAGCAGCTCGCCTGGTTCGCCAAGGAGGTCATGCCGGCCTTCGTCTCGCGCGCCTAGATGCTCACTACCACGGTGGTGGGGAGCTATCCTCAGCCGCGCTGGCTGGTGGATCACGAGCGGCTGCGAGCCAACGCGGTGCCGCGCGTGCGCATGCGCGAGATGTGGCGGATCGCCGAGCCGTTCCTGGAGGCGGCCCAGGACGACGCCGTCCGCCTCGCGGTGGCCGACATGGAGGCCGCCGACGTCGACATCGTCACCGATGGCGAGCAGCGGCGCGAGAGCTACTTCAACCAGTTCGCCACCGCGCTGGACGGCGTGGATCCCGTCACCCCCGGCACCGCCATCAACCGCGTCGGCAAGCCCCAGGCGGTGCCCCGCATCGTGGGCCCCATCGCCCGCGCGCGCGCCGTGCTCGTGGAGGACGCCCGCTTCCTCCGCGGCATCACCCGCCGCCGGATCAAGGTGACCATCCCCGGGCCCTTCACCATGACCCAGCTCGCCCAGGACGAGCACTACCGCGATCCGGAGCGGCTGGCCATGGCCTATGCCGAGGCCGTCAACGCCGAGCTCGCCGAGCTGGAGCCGATCGTGGACGTGCTCCAGCTCGACGAGCCCTACATGCAGGCCCAGCCGGACCGGGCGCGGGCGTATGCGGTGCCGGCCATCGATCGGGCGCTGCGCGGGCTCCGCAAGACCACGGTGGTGCATCTCTGCTTCGGGTACGCCTTCTCGGTGAAGGACAAGCCCAGCGGCTACTCCTTCCTGCCCGAGCTCGACCGCTGCGCGGCCGACCAGATCTCCATCGAGGCCGCCCAGCCCGGCCTCGACCCCGCCGTCCTCGCCGCGCTGCCGTCCAAGACCATGGTGCTGGGCGTGCTCGATCTGGGCTCGCCCGTCGCCGAGTCCTCGGACACGGTGGCGAGACGGATCGACGCCGCGCTGAAGCACCTCCCCGCCTCGCGGCTGGTGGTGGCGCCCGATTGCGGCATGAAGCACCTGCCCCGCGTGCTGGCGCAGGCCAAGCTGTCGGCGATGGTGGCGGGGGCGCGGCTGGCGACGGGCGCGCGCTGAGGCCGGCCGGCGGCCGCCGACGTCCTCAGGGGCGGTCTCAGCCGCTTTCCTCTAACTCGTTGGAACTTCTGGAAGAGATCGTATCGCTTCGAGCAGCGCCTCGGGCGCGATGGGCTTCACGATATGCGCGTCGAAGCCAGCCTCCAGCGCCAGGCGGCGGTCCTCCGGCTGCCCATAGCCGGTGAGCGCGACCAGACGGATCGCCGCGCCTGTCTCCGCACGGACCTGGCGCGCGACCTCGTAGCCGTCCAGGCCGGGCAGCCCCACGTCCACGAACGCGATGTCCGGCCGCAGGCGGACCGCCGCCTCGAGCCCGGCCGGGCCGTCGGCGGCCTCGTACACCTGGTGGCCGTCCAGCATCAGCAGGTGACGGAGCATCTCGCGCGAGTCCTCGTTGTCCTCCACCACGAGGATGCGGCGCGGGGCGCCATTGCCCTCCGCCAGTCCGGGCCGGCGAGCGGCCACCGGTGGCGCGGGAATGGCCGGGAGCCGGACGATGAACTCGCTGCCGCGCCCCGGCCCATCGCTGCGCGCCTCCACGCCACCGCCGTGTAGCTCGGCGATGCGACGCACGAGGGCGAGGCCAAGCCCCAGCCCCCCGCCGCCGCGATCGGCCCCGCGCTCACCCTGCACGAAGAGGTCGAAGACCCGGGGCAGCATGTCCGGGGTGATGCCGACCCCCGAGTCGCGCACGGAGAGCACGGCCTCGCCCGGCCAGGCGCGGAGGGAGACCTCCACGCGGCCGCCGTCGGGCGTGAAGCGGAGGGCATTTCCCAGGAGATTGGCGACGATCTGCTCGAAGCGGGTCTCGTCCACATTGCCCCAGACCGCCTCGAGGTCGAGGCGCAGATCATGCGCTCCCGTGCGCCCGCTCGCCGTCAGCGTGGCCACGCTCTGCCGCACCGCCCCTGCGAGCTCGAGGGGACGCCGCGCCAGCGCGATCTTCCCCGAGGTCACCCGGGCCACGTCGAGGAGATCGTCCACCAGGTGAGCGAGATGGGCGTTCTGCCGCGTGATGATGTCGCGGGCCCGAAGGCGGGCGTCCTCGGCGGCGCCGGGCGCGCTCAGCACGTGCATGGCATTGCTGATCGCGGAGAGCGGGTTGCGCAGCTCGTGGCCGAGCATGGCCAGGAGCTCGTCCTTTCCGCGGCTCGCCGCTTCCGCGTCCGCGCGCGCGGCGTGCTCGCGGGCGAGGAGCGTGGCCTGCTGGACCGCCACCGCGGCATGGTCGGCGAGGGTCATGAGCGCCGCCTCGTCGGCCGCGGTGAACGGCTGCCGCGTCCGCCGATTGGCGTAGATGACGCCCACCACCACCGTGCCCGCGGTCACCACGGGCACCGCCATGGCCGAGACGACGCCGTCGGCCCGGGCGATGGGCAGGTAGCGATCCTCCAGGAAGCGCGGGTCGGCGGCGAAGTCCTCGGTGCGCA
>Ga0068857_100004974_pt1 | contig 11290 bp, 9 predicted proteins | sample KBSCornC72_FD_66591 | JGI IMG/M metagenome (GOLD analysis project Ga0068857, IMG submission 66591) | Corn rhizosphere microbial communities from Kellogg Biological Station, Michigan, USA - KBS Corn C7-2 | ecosystem: Host-associated > Plants > Roots > Rhizosphere > Soil ...
CTGGATCGACATCGTGATCCAGGTGTTGAGATCGACGTTGCCCAGCAGGCCGACGTGCTTGCTCGACGCCTCGAGTCCCGATTCGGCGATAAAGCGATAAGGGCTGCCCTCCTTGAGCTTTTCGGCGCCCTGGCGCACCGACGGCGCATTCCAGAACGAACGGTCGGCGGCGCGCGCCTGGCGGTTCATCCGCCACTGTTCGTAAACCTTGGTAACGATGATGTACCAGCTGCCCATCGACATCAGCGCCAGGATCGCGAGCGTCACCTTGGCGACGATGTCGCCGCCTTTCCACAGCGCCTCGAGGCCGTACGGATTGTCGACGAGCTCGGTGGTTCGGTCTGCCTTGGCGGCGGCAGCCGCTGCGGGCGCCGCCGGCTGCGCGGCGGCCGGCGGAGTCGATTCCGGCGTGGTGGCGGGCGTCGCGGGCTGTCCTTGCGCCTGCGCCGCGAGCGGAACCACCGCGGGGGCCGCCGCAAGCAGCAGCGCCGCGGCCAGCATGGCCAGGCGGGTCATTTTCAGCATGTTATCTCCAGGAATTGTTGTATTCAGTCGAAAAGTCAGCGTTTGGCCCGGCTCCCCACATGCAGTGCTCGGTACTAAGGGCCTCGAGATGTCCGACCCGGGGATCCGTCGTGTAGCGTGCCCCCGGGGCCGACGTGTAAACGCCAAAACGCGTTGGCCCCGCCAGGGAGGCAGGGCCAAGCTTCCGTCAGAAAGTCGCGGAATTCTACACAAAAGCGTCAAAAACCACCACCCGAAAATCGGCCTTCGCGCAGAACCAGCGTCCCTTTTTGGAATGGCGCAGTCTGGCTGCCTGCGCGCTCCAGCGGCCTCCGACCTTAGGATCGGCAGCCCTGGGAAGTACGCCGGCGGAAGGGTCCTCCATTCGCCCGGCGCATGCAAGCGATGCAGGTATTTCGTTTGCGACCGGTGACGGCGGTTTTGATAATGGCCTCGTGAGACAGACCGCCAAAGCGCATATCGAACACGGGCGCGACGATACAGGAGTCCCGGCCGCCCGGACCGGGTTCGGCCGGGATCCGCGGGCGTCGACATGCAGTTCGTCGCACGCCGCGTACGCTGGCACCCGGAATTCGGTAGGTTCGTCGCTTGCGTCTTGAGACGGCCACTTCGTCTGCCTAGGATTCGCCTAAAGCAAAAGCGCAAGGCGTTTCGAAATCTGAATCCGCGCCTCCGGGTTGCGGCATCCAAGGCAGGCAACAAACGAAACAGGAGCCAGACATGAACGAATACAAGCCATCGTCCCGCCCCGCCGCGTTCGGCGCCTTCGCTGTCGCCCTTACGGCGATGACTGTCGGCCTCTCAGTTGTCCTACCGGCGAAAATGGATGCGGGCAAGCACGAAGTCCGGACGGTGGCCCCGCCGCAGCCCGCCGGCATTCCGGCGGCGGATGTGGATTCCGGCCCTATCCGGATCGACGTGATCGCGCGGCGCGATTCGACCTGGATGCCGGTACACACGCAGCTGACGGCTCCGAAATCCAGGGCACAGGGAACCGGACGGGTGGGAGTTCGCGCGGTGGCCGCGCCGGAGCCCCTTGAGCCACGCCGACGCCGGATTGCAACCTGCGGTCTGCCCCTATTTGATCAAGGGAACCGTCGCCGCCACGTCGTAAGCCTGGATCGCGCGAATCTTGGATTCTAGCTGCAGATAGCGCGCGGCTTTTTTCGGCGACAGGATCCGGGTCGGTACACCCCGCATCAGACGATTTTGCAGCGTTCGCCGCGCTTTGAGCTCGGCTTCGTCGACCGCGATCAGCTCGCTGACGAGCCTTTTTGCGTAGAGCTCCGAGTCGGGCGCGTCGCCGACGACTATCTGCTGGATCGCCACGACGCGACGTCGATTAGTCATGTCCAGATTGCGCTGGTATTCGTCGTACACCGGCCAGAACCTCTTCTCCTCAACCGGGGTGAGCTTAAGCACCGACGAGACAAAAGCCTTCTTGTCGGCGCGCACGGCAGTGCGCAACGCCTGCATGTCGGTGCCTTCGCCGATTTTATCTTCGGCCGATGCGCACGTTGCCGCAATCAGCGCAGCGCCGAACAGGATGGCGGCAAGGTTCTTGTTCATTATGAGTCCCTCGATGTCTGTTGAGATCAAGCGCCTGAGCCTCGAGCCGAACGTCTTGCAGGGCGTCTTTTAGCACATTTTGTTGCCGGGTGGGCTCGGGGTTGTGACCCCGCTTGCCGGAGTGCGGCTGACACCGAGCTCGCTAACGCCAGGCGCGCGGTCGAGGGGGTTCGACATCAGCTCCCTGCGGCGGCGGAATCTGCGCGCATCGACATCAGTCTGAGCTGCCGACCTGACAGCCGCAACCCGGCCAGGGAACGAGAACTTGAGAATCTCCCGCCGTGACGGGCGCGCTCCGTCTACGTTTTCGGCGCATGCCTGATGGCGTCAACCCCGCTGGCGGCGAATCTCCTGAACATATCGTCGAACCAGAAATTGTTCGTTACGCTGGTCGCACGGCTAAGGCGCAACATTTGCTGCGCCGTGCCGCGATCAGCGACAACAGCGAGGAGCGTTCCGGTGCCTGCGTCACGCGCCTCGAGCGTCACCGTCGCAGATCCAGCCTCCCGGGTAAGGGACCTCGTCTTTCCCGGAGGGAAAATGTCCGGCGCGTTGACATAGAGTTCCGTGACGTACGGCGAGATCCGCAGCACCCCCGGACCCGGCGCGGCTACGATCTCGTAACCCCGCGTCCTCAACGTATCCGCCAAAATACCGCCGAGATTGCTGGTCGTCTCCTTGGCGATGCGGCGCGCGTCGTCGGGACGAACGCGCGTTACATAACGCGTGTCGTTGACGCTCTTGTCCCACTCCTTGCTAAATTCAACCGTGACCGGGTCGATCATCACTTTCTGATAGCGCGCCATTTCGACATTGGGGCGGACATACAACTGGTCGACGTTCCGCGATTGAACAGCCACCAGCCCGTCATAGCGCAGCTGCGCCGCGACCGAGGCGGGCACTGCGATAACTATGCCCGCCAGCGCCGCGATCAGCGCAACCAGAAATCTGCCTGTGTTCATAGTGCCTCCTGTTACTTTAGGTGCCCCACATCCCGTGGGGTTCACTCCTCCCGTGACCGTCGTCGTCCGATGCGTTACGCCGCCGGCGACGACCGTCCCAGGTCTTTTCTGATGCAAACAGTGGGGGTGCGGTTAAACTTCCCCGGTGCAATTCGCTCTCGACGACCCAGACAACGCACCCCCGATGACGCTAAAACGCTCCAGTACGACTGCCGATGACATGGTGGCGCGCTTGGCGGGGTCGCCCGACGTTTATCCGCAAAAAATAGACCTCAATAGCCTGATGGTCTTGCTGTTGCAATTCGACGCCGGCGCGTACCGCCGGGCGAGCTTCCTGGACGACCGCATCTTCGCCCCGGCGTCCGTCGGCGCTTGGGCGAGCTTCGATCGCGTCGCCGAAGCGTCGCGCCTGGTGACCGATCCACGTCCGGTCCATTTCATCTTTCACACTGGCCACGTTGGTTCCACACTGGTCAGCCGCTTGCTCGACGAAACCGGCCTAGTACTGCCGCTCCGCGAGCCCTTGCCGCTCAGAACGCTCGCCGAAGCCCACGATGCCTTGGGACGGGGCGATGCACTGCTGGGCTCAGGCCAGTTCGACGATCTGCTCGCGACGCTGCTGCGTCTCTGGGGCCGCGGGTATCCGGGCAACAGCAGCGTCGTGGTCAAGGCGACGAGCAGCGTCGGGCGCATCGCCATTCCGCTGCTGGACCGCAACCAAGGGTCGCGGGCGATCTATCTAAATCTGCGCGCCGAGCCCTACCTGGCGACATTACTGGCTGGGCAGAATTCGCCGGCTGACTTGCGCGGCCATGGACCCGAGCGCATGAGGCGGCTGCAATCGCGGATCGGCACGCTCCTGCCGCCGCTGCATGCCTTGTCGATTGGCGAGCTGGCCGCGATGAGCTGGCTAGCCGAATCGTGGTCGCAACGCGAGGTGCTCAACCGATTTCCGGCCAGAACGATCGCGGTCGACTTCGATCAATTCCTCGTCAGCATGGCGCCGAGTATCGATCGCATGCTGCGCCTTTTTGGCTTGCCGGCGGATGCCAGCCAACTCGACCGGCTCAAGCGCAGCCCGGTCCTGGCGCGGTACTCGAAGGCGCCGGAATTCGCCTACTCGCCGGAGATTCGCGCCGAGCTGCTGCGCGAATCGCGACGGCGGGAAGGAGAGGAAATTCGCAAGGGCCTCGCCTGGCTGGAACGGCTCGCCCGCTCGAACAACACCATCGCCGAGATCGTGGAGGCTCCAAATGGCTAGGCCGACCACATGCGCAGCAAGTTCTGTCGTACGACGTCAAGGCGCACGCGGTTTTCCCACCTCATCGTCAAACCTTCGAGCGCGGCGATCTCATTCAGCTCGTAGACCTGCGTCCGCTGGTGCTGGTCCGGCACGAAACTCTCGATAAAGGTGATCGAAACGAGGCGCTGGCCGGAACGCACCGGGACGACCTCGTGTAGGGCCGTCGATGGATAGACTATGGCCTCGCCAGCTTGACCTTTGAACGCGATCGCCTGATTGCCGACCACGATCGACAGCTCTCCACCTTCGTAAGCAGCAGGATCGCTGACGAAGACCGTACAAGAGATGTCCGACCGCAAACGGGCACTGCCTACATGGACCAGCGCCGCGTCCGCATGCGCACCGTATTTCATGCCTGGCGTGTAGCGGCAGAGTAGCGGCGGTGCCACGTGCTTCGGCAGAGCGAAGTCCATGAATTCGCGCGAACGGGAGAATGCGGCACTTACGATCTGAACGGACTCCGAGTACTTCGGATCGCTGGGATCCGCTTGCAGATTATCCTTCGTCAGATTCGCCGGATTCGACACCCGGCCATTGACGAAACGCAGCTCGCGGCTAAGGGCTGTCAGCCGTGAGATTTCGGGGGTTGTAAGAAGGTCCTTGATCTTTAGGAACACTTTCTGTCCACCTCACCTTCCGAAGGACTGTTTCAGGCCGTCCGGCCGTTTCCCTTGGTTCATTGTAAGATATCTTTGACCTGTGTTTGCTATCCTTTCATACGACGCCGTTGCAAAGTCCGACGACCTGAAACCGATGGGAAAGAGGTCGGCATGCAAACGACACCTTGACAGGATCGCTGCCCGAAGCGCCCGGAACTAGCCCTGATAAATAACTGACTTCCCTATCAAACTCCGATGCGATCCACCCTGGTGTTCCTATGTTGCGTGCTCGCAGTTGTCAGCCCAGCGCACGCCGATGTTAGCCGAGACGTGTTGACCGAGATTGCAAAATGCGCCGATATCATCGATGCGGCCGAGCGTTTGAAGTGCTTCGATGCCGCGGTGCCACGCGCCAAGAGCGCGCTCACCGCGCCTGCGGAGGAAGCACCGAAAAAGCGCAGCATTCTCGACTGGTTCGGATTTTCGCGCCCGCAAACATCCGCAACCAAGCCCGAAGATTTCGGCAAGCCGGCCCCAAGCCCTGCGCCCGAAGAGGGGCTAACTGAAATCACGGCCGCCGTTATCGAGTTTGCCACGACGCCGCGGGGCAAGGCCATATTCATCCTCGCCAACGGCCAAGTCTGGAGACAGCTCGATGCCGATAGCACGGTAGTTTTAGATCCAGCGCCGGGAGCAACGATGAAAGTTACCATCGAGCGAGGGGCACTCGGCAGCTACAATCTTACGATCGAGGGCAGGCGTAGCCTGATCAAGGTTTCCCGTCTGAAGTAGGAAGCAATGACGCAGAATGACCCCGCTCGGCTGGCGCAAATCGCGTCCCTCGAGGCTGCCGCCGTCCGAACAGCCCAATTGGGCCGGGACGCAGAAGCCAACGCGCTTTTGAGAAGGATTCTCGAAATCGACCCAGACCACGAGCGAACCCTCGCCACGCTCGGCCAACACGCGTTTCGCACCGGGGACTTTCAATCGGCGCGCTCCGCGTTCCAGCGCCTGGTCGACGCGGACCGCGGCGATCCGGAGCGATGGATCAATCTTGCGCTCGCCTGCCGTCAGGTCAAGGAAGAAGCGGCCGAAGAGACCGCGATTCGGCAAGCACTGGTCCTCGATCCGAAGCACTTGGTGGCGCTGATATTGCGGGCCGACCTCCTCGAACGGCAGGGCAAGACCCACGAGGCAGCATTGGTGAACGTGGCGATAGTGCAGGTCTCGCCACCGTTGCAGAACCTTCGCCCGGAACTCAGGCCCGCCGTCTCGCAGGCGCTGGCGCGCTGGCAACAGTACGGCAAAGAACTCGGGGCCTTTTTGGATCAACGTCTGGACCCCTATTACCGGGAGCTTGCGGGCGAGAACCTGAAGCGGTTTCGCGACTCCGTCGACATCATGGTCGGTAGAAAGCGAAGATATGAATCGATGTCCGAGATCTATCACTACCCGGGCCTCGCGCCGATCGAGTTCTTCGACCGCGCGGATTTTCCCTGGCTTGATTCGATCGAGGCTGCCACTGACGCGATTCGCGACGAGTTTGTCGCGATCCTTGAGGCGGAGGAAGGATTCACCCCCTATATTTCCTATCCACCTGGCGTGCCACTCAACCAGTGGGTAGAGCTAAACAACTCCCCGCGCTGGAGTGCGTTCCACCTGTACAAAACGGGGCAGCGAGTCGAGGAAAATGCCGCCAAGTGCCCCAAAACCATGGCCGCGCTGGAGGGCGCACCTCAGCCGGACCAACCCGGACGCACGCCGGCTGCCATGTTTTCACTGCTCAAACCCCGGACCCGGATTCCGCCCCATACGGGCGTGACCAATGTCCGCTTGGTCACCCACCTTCCCCTGATTATCCCGGAGGGCTGTGGATTCCGGGTTGGCAACGACAAACGGCAATGGGTGCCAGGACGCGCATGGGTGTTCGACGACACCATCGAGCACGAGGCGTGGAATGACAGCGACAAACTGCGCGTGGTTCTGATCTTCGACATCTGGCACCCACATCTCACGCCGGCCGAGCGGGCGCTGGTTACAGCGCTGACCGCAGGCGTAAATGCGTATACCAGCGGCACGGGATTGGCGGAGCCGAAAGCGAGCTGAGCGATCTTTCCAACTCCTATTCGTAAAAAAAACGGCGAGCCGAAGCTCGCCGTCGAAGATGCGTAATCGCGTCGCGGATCAGAACTTCGCGGTCACCGATACGAAGAAATGCCGGCCGAGACTATCGTAAAGCTGCGGGAAGGTGTTTCCGTTGTTAGACGAGGTAGGACCGACGCCGCTCGAGGTGCCCGCAAGGGGCGGGTCCTTGTCGAGAACATTGGTGACGCCCGCCCATACCGTGAACATCTTGGTCGCCGGCCACGAAAGACCCAGGTCGAGATAGTCTCGCGAGTCCAGCTTGGCCTCCTCGGGCGAGCATATGTCCGGGTTGGCCAATTGCGCCTGCGTGTCACATGCATCCAACTTGACCGAGTTAATGTGGCGCCACGTCGCGGCAAGATCTATGTTCCACCACGGCGTCGACCAGACTCCGCGCAGCAAGTGCTTCCACTTCGCCAGCGGATTGATCGCAATGCCCGCGTTGCCATTGCAAACGACACCATAGAATCCAGCGCAGTTGTAGGGACCCTGACCCGTACCTGAGTCGATCTTTAGGTTCATCAGGTAAGTTCCGTTGAACTCGAACGCGAGGCTTCCCCAGTTGGGAGGTAGCGTATACCGGTAGTTAGCCACCAAGTCGATGCCGTCGGTTTCCAGCTTCGCGATGTTGAGGTTGGTGCCCGTGACGAACCCTTGGCCGGGGAGCCAGAGCGTGCCCTGCGCGTCCCGGTGAATCAGGTCGCAGAACGCGCCGGTCTGGATGCACGACTGGAGGGCCAGCGCAGACGGAATGGTCGAGATAACGTTGTCGACCTTGATCTTGTAGTAGTCGACGCTTGCGCTCAGATCGCGCGTCGGCTGCATCACAAAGCCCAAGGTGTAGCTCTTCGACGTTTCAGGCGTCAAGTTCTCGTTCCCGCCCTGCTTGAACTGCAGTTGCCCTGCGGGGCTACGCAGGAGGGCATTGCCGAACAGGTTGGCCGGAAGCCCGCTCCGAGCACATTGCGCCACGGTCGCAGTCGGCGCCTCACCATTGGGGCCGGGGCCGCAGGGATCCTGACCGTTAAAGAGGTTGAGCGACTGCGGCAGGAACAGTTCAACGACGTTCGGCGCGCGCACAGCCTGCTGGAAGCTGCCGCGAAGCTTGACTTGCCGGACCGGGTTCCATTCAACGCCGACTCCGTAGGTGTTCGCCGTCTGGTGAATGCTGTAGTCCGAATACCGGTAGCTGCCGTTCAGCGCGAGATATTGCGCGAACGGTTGGTCCTCCATGATCGGAACCCGCACTTCAGCGAAATATTCCTTGCGGCCGATCTGGCCCCTGTTGGGCAATACCGCCAGCCCCTCGATGTCGCCGCTCTGGAACGCCGCATCGGTCTCCAGGTTTAGCTTGTCGATGCCATTCTCGTAACCGAACGAGACGCCGACGCCTTCCTTGGCCAAGGGCAATCTCCACCCGTACATGCCGAGGTCGGCACCCAACGTCCCTCCGAACACTCGCCGCTCGGTGGTGCCAGTCTGGAATGCCGGAGTAACGATGTAGTTAAGCGCTGCCGGCGTTACGCCCCCGATGTGGTAGAGGTCCCATGGCACGCACGCCGGGTCGAAACCGTTGACCGCAGAGCGGCAGGCGGCCTGACCTGTCGCCGGGTCGGTGACCACGTCCAGGGCGCGACCGAATTTCGAGGTCGACAAGTCGTTCCTGAATACTTGCGAATAGATAACGCGGCCCAGCATGTAGTACAGATCGTAGTTCCAGCCGTCCACGACCTCGCCCTTGACGCCGCCTACGCCCCGATAGGAGGTGGTGCGGAAGTCAAAGATACGCGGGCCGCCCTCGACGTTCCGCCGCTGGACAACGACGTCGACCGGGTTGGTCGGGGTGATTCCGAAGGTCGCCTTCAACTGATCGGACAGCAGCGGATTGTCGAATGTAAGGTGTTCGACGCTACCGAAGTCCGCGCCCGGCGCGATCTGACGCGGGCTATGGTCGTCGTGAAAACCGAATTCCGCGTAAACGCGCGCCCGCGGGTGGACGTCGTAGTGCGCAAAGGCGTTGACGTTCCAGCGCTCGTCCGGCGCCTGGTAGTAGTTGAACGGGCCGAAGTTGAACGAGTCACCCGCGGAGGAATAGGGCCGCACGTTCCCTGCGGCATCGGCGATCGTGAACGCCTTGCCGCTGGGCAAAGTGAATTTGGCGGGCGCGGTGTTGCTAGAGCCAGCGCACGCAAAGCCATCACCAAACGTGGCGGCTAGCGAGCACGCGCTGAAGTCGCGCGCTGATTGCAAGAGCGGCTTTTGCTTCTGGAAACCTAAGAAAACGGTTGCGTTGCCCTTGCCGCCATCAAAATTGCCGCCAAGGATCAAGCTATACGAGTCGGCTTCGCCGTCGGAGCCGATGTCTCCCGGCTTGTGGAAATTCAGCGGATTCGTGGCCTCTTTCGCTGCGACGACATCCCCGATCGGGCTGTGCTGGCGGTGGTTGTAAAAGCTGTGCGTGGCGTCGATTTGGACGCCCTCGAAATGGTCGTTCATGATGAAGTTCACGACGCCCGCAATGGCATCGGAACCATAGACCGCGGATGCGCCACCCGTCAGGATTTCCACCCGCTGCACCAGCGGCAGGGGTATCTCGTTCAGGTCGGCGCCATAACCGCCATTCACCGGACTGCCCGGGGGGAGCGGACGACCGTTAACAAGGACCAAGGTGCGCGCCGAACCCAAGCCGCGCAGGTTGACGTTCGACGTACCGGTTGAGCCGTTGGAAACCATTTGCCCTTGGTCGGCGATGACCTGCGGCATGATATTGAGCAGGTTCTCGGCCGACAGAGGGGCAAACAGCTTGATGTCCTGCGCCGTGATCGTGGTGATCGGGCTGGTGCTTTCGAGGTTCGCCGACGGAATACGCGACCCCGTTACGGTGGTTGAAAATTTCTGGACGTCGGCGGTCGCCGCTGGAGGCGTCTGGGCAAGCGCCGCCGGTACGACCATGCCGACCATGGCTCCGGCACCCAGCGCCTGCATCACTGCAAGCGATAGTTTTTTTCTGTTTACTTTCAACATGGAACCCCCAATGGAAAGTTTAGACAATTACAATAGCCTCGGCCGTTACCCACAGATCCGAACAGCAATGGCAACCGGAACTGCTCGCTCCTACGGATTGTTTCGCTGCACAAGAAATACCGAAGACCGCTTTTTTTGCCGGGAAATCGACCGTTCGCTTTTCTGGAAGCGTCTCGACATTACAACAATGATGAAACGGGCGGCAACGAAATGTTGCGCTTGTTACACTGGGAGCTGCAAAACTGTTGCAAATCTGCCAACGAAGCGTTCGTCAGAAGCGACAAGGCGTCGGGCCCAAAGCTGGCGGACCACCGTCGAGAAAGTCCAGTTATTAACGTTCCTCGGTCAAAACTCATCAGTAGAGTCCGCCTTGCTGCACCGCACAAGACATTACGTCAGCCGAGATTACCCAGCGTCATCCGAACAACCGACGCCATCGCGAGCGTGCGCTGCGGAATGAATCAATTCCGCATCGCAGCAGCGCAGCCCGGCGACATTCCGGCCGTGCTCGCCATGATCCGGGGACTCGCCGAGTTCGAGCACCTTGCCCATCTTTGCACCGCCACTGAAGACCAGCTTTCGGAAGCGCTGTTCGGCTCCAATTCGACCGTAGAAGTGGTCGTGGCATGGGAAGACGATGAAAACGCTGGTTTCGCCCTTTTTTTTCATAATTTCTCGACATTTCTCGGCCGGCGGGGTCTCTATCTCGAGGATCTGTTCATCCGTCCACAGTTCCGTGGCCGAGGCTACGGCCGCGCCCTGCTGGTACATCTTGCGCGCCTCGCGGTCGAGCGGGGGTGCGGACGCTTCGAGTGGGCCGTTCTCGACTGGAATGAAAAAGCAATCGGTTTTTACCGCGCGCTTGGCGCCACGGTGCTGCCCGACTGGCGGATAACGCGAGTGGCCGGCGACGCACTTTCGACGCTGGCGGCCATGCCGCAGCCGCAAGGGGAGCGCCGCAGCTGACGTGCGCTCGACATCCGCGCGGGCGATAATGACGGCCTTTTTTGCCCGCGGCGCCCGCCGCACCAACATCCGATGAACGAATCCCTGAGGGGCGATTTCCAGCATCTGCGTTGCGCCGGCGATTTCTGGTCGCTGCGCGCGGTCGACGAGCGGGCCGAGAATTTCGCGGTGCGCAAGAACGTCCCGCAACCCCCGGC
>Ga0068857_100004976_pt1 | contig 11289 bp, 12 predicted proteins | sample KBSCornC72_FD_66591 | JGI IMG/M metagenome (GOLD analysis project Ga0068857, IMG submission 66591) | Corn rhizosphere microbial communities from Kellogg Biological Station, Michigan, USA - KBS Corn C7-2 | ecosystem: Host-associated > Plants > Roots > Rhizosphere > Soil ...
CCGGGAGCAGACGACAGGCGATGCGACGACCAAACAGCGCATAGTAGGCACCTGGCGCAACGATAAGACGGTTGTGGTGCGCACGGCACCTGCAGGAACGCAATTTAACTTTGACTACAGCTCATACGACAATCATGAATATCTGGCATATGCCGACGCGGCCAGTACGACGGTAACTTTGCTGCGCGATCCGAGCAGCAGCAATTCGAGCAACGAAACCAGTACGACCTTTGCGCAATTTGACCTGGGCGCGCCAGTGACGTCACTCAGTTTCAGCAGTAACGGCCGGATGCTCGTCGCGCAAAACGGTAACCACTTTGCATCCTACGATAGCGAAGAAGCTAAGACGTATCACACAACACTGCAGCTTGGGGCGGATGTAACGGCGCCGTTGCACTGGCTGGACAATTTTTACCTGTGGTCAAGCGCAGGCAGTACGTTGCACTGGCTGGAGTTCGATGGTGCGAATGCGCAGGATATTACCAGCGCACAGCCCGGCTTTGGCATTATGCTCAGTAGTAACGGTCAACGGCTGTTCAGTATTGGCAAGAATAAAATCAACGGCAAGCTCGAGCTGCAGACTTCGCTCCTCACAACCAACGGCTAAGTTTCGTTCGGTTAATGGAAGAAGAAGCTGTATATACGATCGAGGAGTGTCGGCGAACTGCCAGGCAGCGTGACTGACGGGGCGCTCGCAGCCGAAGTGGCCGGCTGCCGTGCTGAGCCGGGGTCGGGGCTGATCTGCTCACCGATGACGAGCAAGCGTCGCAGATCTGTACCAAGCGGCGTACAGGTCACCAGCGTCACAAGCGGCTTGCCATTGTTTATCTGCAGAGTACTGACTTCGGTTGGCTTGATGACCTTCTTGTCGGTGACTTTATAAATATAGCGCGTTCCCTGATAGTGAACGTAAAAGACGTCGCCTACTTCCATGTGGTCGAGCAAGACAAATACAAACTTCGAATTACCCGGATCGAAAATGTCGTTGCTGGAGTGCCCGAGTAGCACGGTGTTGCCGACCTGCCCCGGCAAGCTGTCCGCTCCCGGCAGTGCGTAGTGGACAACGCCGTCGCGCAAACCAGCCTGAATCGGGCCATCCTGCAATGTGTTGATGCTGTAGTCGACATTCGCATCAACATTAATCTTAGGGATGATCAGCTTGGGCGCGGAACCGACATTGACATCGGTAGTCGGATCAACCAAGATACTGTCCGCTTCGGCAGCCGAGGTGCCGGGCGTAACGTATGCTTGTACTTCTGCAAAGACAACGCGGTTGTACTGCAGAAACAAAAAGATCAATCCCACGGCTAATGCGCTGACGATGGGCACGAAATGATGGCTGCGACGGACTTTGTTGGCGCGGTCACTGATTTGGCTCAAAAGCGCGCCACGCATGAGTGTCATTTTAGACTGCTGCGTGGCGGCCGGATCCGTCCCCACAATGAACTGTTGCTCGCCATGAGCCTGCGCAGGCTGAGTGGCTGCGGCGCGGGCCTTGTCGGCAAGCTGCTGCTGGCGATGCGTGGTGAGTTGCTGTAGATAGTAGCGCTGATAGTATTGCTGATAATATGACTGCCAGGCATTGTGATAGTGCTGCCAATCATATGGCACGGCCGCATATGTTTGGTCGTACGGCGCACCCACAGACGTATTTTGGGGCTTGGTCTCACCCGCTAGACGGTTGGGCGGCGTGCGGTCGTAGATAGTATCAAGCTGCGTACGGACGACGTCAGCGGCGTGCGCCTGCGTTTGATGGGCAGGCACGTCAATATGCCGGTGAGCCGGCGGTGCAGCGTCTGAAACCTGACGATGTTCGTTATTCATACTGGCAATAAGGGTGTATTTACCCTACTCTCCTATCTATTATATAATGTGACCAGTCAAAGACAATTTTTTGTACTGACAAGCCTCGGGCGAGTGGCGGAATGGTAGACGCGCTAGACTCAAAATCTGGTGCCCTCAAGGTGTGAGAGTTCGAGTCTCTCCTCGCCCACCATATGCATGGAACGGTAAAAACAGCACCACGTGGTGCTGTTTTTAGATTTATAATTTCCTGAAACCATGAAACAAGTTCATCGCTTCAGGAAACGCTGAATCCACATGACATCGCATGGAGATTCAGCATTTGCAGTGATTGACATATCATTCAGGGCGGCAGTTAGGACTCGTCGATGAGTTTGCTGATGCGCTGCTGAGCTTCTTCGTCAGCGACTGCCTGCGCAATCCGTAGCGCAGTTTGCAGATGCTGAGGATTTATAGTGCCGAGAGCTGCGTAGGCGTCCATGATGGTACCGACGGGCAGATCCGGGCTCTTTAAGAGAGGCAGCATCATAGCTTCATACATGTCGATGTTCATTCCCAGCTCGGAGCTCAGGGCAATGGCGAACCTGCAGAACTCTATTGCTCGTTGCGTGCTATCTTCGACGTCCGCAGCCAGCAGCTCTACTTGCGTGTGGTGAGCATACACCAACGCCAGCCAGGGCTGGCCGAGCGCGTAGAGCGCTTGGGCACGGGCAGCACTGAGACGCCACTGGATTTCTTCGGGTAGGTTGCTCGGTGCGTTCTCAAGTAGCTTCAGTATGTCGGCGGGCTCCTTTGTCGGTATCTGTTGTAGAAGTTGCAGTGCTTTTTCAAGCCCTACAACCCCACTCTCGACACTAGCGGCCCAAGGTTTTTGAAGCGCTGATTTAGGCAAGCCGAGACCGCGTTCGATATCACGCAGTAATTCCTCGCTGGGCGTGGTTTTGCCCAACTCGATCTGACTGAGCATACTTGAAGAACAACCAGAACGCTCAGCGGCCTGGGCTAGAGTGTACTTATGGTTATTGCGTGCCTCCCTGATGGCTATACCCAACGGGGATGTTGTTGCACGGGATAGTCTTGGCATAAGCTCTTCCTTTCAGATGTAGTAGCCAAACAATAAAAAAGCCGCAGATATGTCAATGTGCGTTACTATTATAAAATACATTTAGCGTTGCGGCAAGTATATGGGTACGAACGTCATTGGTCTGCTGACATGTTGTGCAGCGATGCGGTAATCGCCTCAAAGCTTTTGCCCGGTTGCTGTAGTGCGTACACGCTGGCTTTGGCGGCGACACTACCACGCCAGATGAGCAACGGATCGGCCCAGGGGGTGCTGCTCACCCGCCCGCTCTGCGCAACAACAAGTTGGCCTTGGTGAAAGACAACGATCGTGGCCGGAAAGGTAATCGTGAACTTGTGCAGCGATTCCACCAGATGCACAAGTGACATGCTGAACAGAATGGTCTTTGGATAATAGACTGCCTGAAATAGTTTTTGCAGCTGCGCGAGCGTGACGATAAAGGTTGTGCGCGGCCGCTGCAGCAGTTGCGTCGCGTTGGCGCGGAGCAGGTCCACGGTGTCACGCGTAATAATCGCCGGCGTCGCCAGCTTAGCGAGCAGTGTTTCCAGCACAATGGCCGTTTCGCTATTGCGGCCGCTATCGCCAATCAGCAACACTGCGTCGCACCACGCCATCGCCGCTTTTAGCGTGTTCAGCGCATCCTGGCTGATACCGCCAGACGGATTGCTGGGCACAAACAGGCAATCAAACGCCTGCGTGCTGACTGCTGGCTTGAGCGCATCCGGCAAAACTACCCGGCACTCCCCGACTCCGGCCGCAACCGCATCGCTATATGCCTGGGCGACAGCAGCAAAGCCTAGCTTGTTGCCGCCAATGATCAGCAGTTTGCCAGCTAGGCTTTTTTGCTCGGGACGCTGCCACTCGATGTCGGGGAAAAGCGCCTGTTCGCCGGTCTGTTTGTGCCAGTATTCGAATTGCATAGGATATATCTAAACAGATTTATCAGGAAGATCAAGGGTGATACTGACCGGACAATGGTCGGAACCCATGACATCCGGATGTATGTCGGCTGTTTTGATGTGGCTTTTGAGAGCCGCGGAAGCCAGCATATAGTCGATGCGCCAGCCGATGTTCCGTGCCCGGGCGTTCGCCCAGTGTGTCCACCAGGTATAAAAGCCAGGTCCCTTATGAAAGAGTCGCAGCGTATCGATAAATCCGGCGTCGAGGAAGTTTTGAAAGCCTTCGCGTTCTTCCTTGGTAAAGCCCTTCTTGCCGACATTATCTTTTGGTCGCGCCAGGTCATCTTCGGTGTGCGCCACGTTCAGGTCGCCGCAGAAAATAACCGGCTTCTTCTGCTCCAGCTGTTTGCAATAAGCCAGAAAGGCCGGATCCCAGTGGTCGTGACGCAACGGGATGCGTGACAGGTCGTCCTTGGCATTTGGCGTGTACACGGTCACCACATAAAATTGCTCATATTCAGCGGCGATCACCCGGCCTTCCTGAGCGGCGTCACGGGTTTCGCTATCGATGAAATTATATTTTTTGGCGAAGTCATCCGGAAAACCATAGGTCACGCCCAGCGGCTTGATTTTGCTGAAAATTGCTGTTCCGGAATAGCCTTTCTTACTGCTCGCCGAGTTCCAGTATTCTTCGTAGCCAGGTAGGTCGACTTCGGCCTGACCTTGCTCGGCCTTGGTTTCCTGCAGGCACAGAATGTCGGGCTGTTCCTGCTTGATGAATGGCGAGAAAAGGCCCTTTCGCACGACGGCGCGGATGCCGTTGACGTTCCATGAATATAGTTTGATCTGAGTCATACCCCTCCTTCTATTAGCCGAGCACCATGCGCCGATGTTCGCGGTCGATATCACGGCGTTTAATAGTTTCGCGTTTGTCGTAGAGCTTCTTGCCTCGGGCGGTGGCAATCGCAACTTTAATGAACCGCGTATCAGTGGTCATGCTAAGCGGCACGATGGTCAGGCCTTGATCCTTTGCGGCAATCATTCTGAGCAATTCGCCTTTTTTGACAAGGAGCTTACGGTTACTGGTATCGACGATGGTTGCGTGGTCACCTGTCGTACTCGGCAGCGAGAAGCTCGCGTTTGTCAGCCATAACTCACCGTCCTTGATGGTGGCATATGCGCCGCGCAGGCTGACTCGCCCATCGCGTACGGCCCGCACTTCCTGGCCGGTGAGTACGATACCGGCCGTAATAGTATCGAACAATTCATAATCAAACCGCGCACGGCGGTTGCTGATAAGCTTATGTATAGTTTTGCGGGACTTCTGAGCCATGGTAATTGCTATAAGCTTATCATATCAGTAACAAGGGGGAAGCTCCGAGATCCTACCTCGGAGCTGACTCGTCGAACGGTTCTATTTCTCAACGCGGCAGAACGTCACGCTGCGTAACGGTTTTTGAGGAGGACTTTAACGCTTTGGAGGGGCCTAGTGATCTCAGGCCAATGTGCCCGGAGGGTGACGTGAGCAAACTCCGGTTTGATTTGAGCTTGTATACAGAGGCGAAACAGTTGTTGTATAGGCAGGGAGCCTCGGAGTTTGGAGTACAGGATGCGGGGATCGCCACGCCAGCCATTGAGGAGGGGCTGCATTTCGATTTTGACGAGGGAGTCAATGAGGCCTTCGAGTGCGGCGGAGTAATCCTCCACCTTGTACGGAGCGGTTTTACGTGTGAGGGAGGCGTTCTGGCTTTCGAGATGAGCGACTTTTTTGCGAAGTACGCGGTTCTGGTGAGAGAGGCTAAAGAGGCAAATGATAAGAATGATGAAGATGCAGAAAATAACGCTGATGACGACAGGGATAGAAGTGATAATCGTCGAAAACATGGCGGTCTCCTTCTGTGCGGAAAAATAGATTGTCCAACGATGCGAGCTGACGCAGTTGCCAGCTATACTCTCCAGTATATCGCTTATGCATACAAAATGCGTATATACGCACAATGTACTATTTACAATTGCTTCGACGCAGTACTCACCTGCTGCATGATGGCCAGCAATTGCGAGGCAGAAGCGTCCCAGCTGTAACGAGTGGCTTGCTGGCGGCCTTTGGTGATGCGGGCTTTCCGCTCGGCCGGATCTTCACAGCGCTTCACGGCAGCCGCAAACGCTGCCGGCGAATGTGGATCGCAGAAAATAGCCGCTTCCCCGCCGACTTCGTGGAAAATCGGAATGTCACTGCAAACAACCGGCGTGCCTGCAGCCATGGCTTCGATCAGCGGCAGACCAAAACCTTCGTCATACGATGCGGTAACCAGCGCAGTCGCCCGTGCAAGCAGTGTGGCGTATTGCTGATCGTTGATACCATTCCAGAACTGTACCTGCTCGGGGTGCTTGATGAGTTTCTCCAGGCTCGTGCGGCGCGACCGGGCAATCGGGCTGACCAGATGCAGCCGATAGTCGGGCAGCAACGACATCATGGTAATCAGCGCCTCGACGTTTTTGTATGGCATGAACGAGCCCATGTAGACCAGTTCTTTCTGGACGGCCTGCTGGGCAGAGGCTGCGCCGAGCTGCGACGGTGCATTATAGACAACGCCGATCGGTCGATCTGTCAGATGATGTTCGGCCAATGCATGCTTGGACGTTTCGCTGACGGTCACAATATAGTCGGCTCTATTGAGTATCCAGCGCTGCGGCCAGTACGCCTGGTGAAACAGCCACCAGACCAGGCGGACAATCGCCGGCAAATGGGTCGGCGGCTTGGGATAATGGTAATAAATCATGTCGTGCAGCGTGAAGATCAGCTTGTACCGCCGTCCGCGCGAGCCCATGATCTGCATCGGGCTGTATACGACGTCGGCGCCGAGCTCGTTAAGCCGTCGGGGCAAGAAGAACTCTTTGATCGACATAGGATTGTTGACGATCACATACGGCACGCCAGAAGGCAGCAGATTGAGCTGGCGTTTGTCGTAAATGAGCATAGTGACGGGATGCTGTTTGGCCAGCGCCTCAATGAGGCAGGCGGTGAACCGGCCGATGCCATCGAGTGTATCCAGTCGGGTCCAGCGGGCATCGAAGAAGATTTTCATTATACCTACTCTAGCATGTGTGACGTCTGAGCGCATGTGATGACTTGCCGTAATCGTCCTATAGTATAATCATTACCATGCGTATCATTATTGCTTCCGACCTCCACTGGCCGGCTATCAGCGGCGTTGCCACCTTTGGTCGCAACCTTGCACATGGCTTGGCTGAACGTGGTCACGACGTGCTCGTCATTGCTCCTTCCCAGACAGGTAAACGGTATGAAGAGTGGGATCAAAACCACCGTATTGTGCGCACCAGCTCGCTGGCGCTTCCTTTTTATCAGGGGTTTCGCATTTCGCTTTCGCCCTATGCTGAAGTGAAAAAAATCATTCAGAATTTTAAGCCCGATATCATCCACATCCAGACACCGCTCGGCGTGGGCCGTGCTGCGCGTAATGTCGGCAAGAAACTCGGCATTCCGGTGATCGGCACCAACCACGGTATGCCCGAGAATCTCATCGAAAACCTGCGCTTGCTTGCACCCTTTGCCCGGCCGCTCACCTATATGCTCAAGGAATTCGGTGAGCGTTTTTACGGTGTTGCCGATTACGTGACCATGCCGACCGAAGCCGCGATCAATATGTTCCGCGACAGTGCCGATGACGTCAAGATTCCGATCAAGGCGGTGTCGAATGGTATCGACCTGAGCCATTTCAAGCCCGGCGTGCCGTCGAAAGAGTTCCTGCGCAAATACGGCTTACCCAGCGCCAGTCCGATCATCGGCTACGTGGGCCGGCTTGATGGCGAGAAGCACATCTATGTCTTGATTCAGGTGCTCAAACGCCTGCTCGAACATCTGGACGTGTATGTGTTGATTGTCGGTCACGGCAACGATGCCGATAGCTTGCGGCAACTCACCCAGGAGTTGGGGCTGGAAAAATATGTGATTTTTTCGGGCCGCGTGAGTGATGAAGATTTGCGCACAGCTTATCACAGCATGACAGTATTTGGGATGCCATCTCCGGCCGAGCTGCAATGTATTGCGGCGCTCGAAGCAATGGCCAGCGGCGTGCCACTGGTTGCCGCCAATGCCGGTGCGCTCTACGAACTCTGTCAGGATGGCAAGAATGGCTATTTGTTTGAAGTCGATAGCGACGCCGACATGGCGGACAAACTCTACAAGATTCTGACAGACGAACCGCTGCGCAAAAAAATGTCGGCAGCTGGTATCAAGATTGCCAAGCAACACGATTTGAGCTTTACGCTTGATGAGTTTGAAAAGATCTACAAAGAAATGCAGGCGCACCACGTCGCGCCAGCCGTGAACGATTAGCCCACGAATGCACGGATAGCCGCCGCCGCTTCCCGGACGGCTTCGTGATGGATAAGGTGCCCGACACGTGGGACCATGACCAGCCGTGCGTCAGGTAATTGTTTCTCGAGGAGATATTGGCCTTTGGCAGGCGCAATGTCATCTACTTCGCCGGCGATCAGCAGCGTGGGCATGGTGATCGCTGGAGCGTACTCCAGAATGCCGTGGGAGATTGACGCATCATACGATTCATTCAGCACTTGCCGGCTGTGGAAGTCGCCGAAGTGATCGATGTGACTCTGGTGGATGGCTTTGCGGAGCGCCTTATCTTTGGTTTTGGCCATAATTATGCTGCCCAGGAGAATCATGCCGGTGCTCTTGAGGAGCGCCATGCCAGCCCGTTCCGGCAGTATCCTGCCGCCGAGCCAGTAGTAGAAACGGCCAATGCTGATGGCTGGCTTGAATGCGGCCGAATCTTTGGTGACGATTGGATTGATAAGGATGAGCTGATGTATGAACCCTGTATGTGCTGCTGCCAGCTCCGCGGCGACAATAGTGCCGAATGAATGGCCGAGCACAATGGGCGATGTCGGCGCCACAGCCTGTATGAATTGCCAGGCGAACTCGCTGTAACCGGCAATGTCGTGTGGTCGGCCGGTCATGGGTGTTGAGCGCCCAAATCCGGGCAGGTCCGGCACAATAATCGTATAGCCGGGCAGTGCGTCGATGATCTTCTGTAGGCCGTGATGGGTTCCCCTGAAGCCGTGTAGTGCCACGATGGTTTTATCGGAGCCCGGATGGAATATCCAATAGGAGACGGTGCTGCCAAGGATAGAGATTGTCTGCGGTGTCGGTTCTGCTGCGTTCATAGCTATCAATTATACGGCGTCAGTGCCGGCTCTCACCTGTTTTGATCGCCGCTTTGACAGCGTTCCAGATGCTGTCATCGCCAAAATGAACTTTGCGCCAGTACCACCATTCTCCGCCCCACAAGTCAATTTTCTGCAGCCCGATCTTCTCGGCAAAAGTGAAGTTTCCGTCGATCTGTTGCGCGCTCATGGATTTGTTCTGCTCAGCAATGCTGAGATTTTTCGTGTCTTCAGGGCCCCAGGGCTCCATCTGCAATTCGTGGATAATAATCGGCTTGTGATACATGAGCGTGATAATCGCTGCGCGCAGTCGATGATACCAGAGTGGCGCCGGATAGTACGTGTAAAAATGTGGTCCGAAAGTGTTGTACACAATGCGATAGACCGAAAAGCCGTACTCGTCAGGCACTGGCGTGAAGATAGGCAGGCCATGCTCGTCGCTGAGACTCATGATGATCGGATGCTTCGGATCCCATTGCTTGAGCAGGCCGAACTCCTCGTGCAATCGCTGGTAATCCGGCGCGCCGCATTCGCCAAACCAAGTGTTGACCGCTTCGTTCTCAAGTTGCCAACTTTCCAGCGCGGGATTGCTACGGTAGCGCTTGGCGACAACTTCCATGTAGGCATACAGCGCCTGCTTCCAGGCGTTTCCCGCGAGCTGTCGTGCCCAATCCGGCTGATGACATTCCGGCCAGCGTGGTTGACGCAACCCAATCGACAGGCTGACAGTCGCACCACGTTTGGCAGCTTGGGTCATCATCCAATCTAGGTCGCCAAAATCAAATTGGCCCTGCGATGGCTCGCCGGCGTCCCAGTAGCTCATCAGACGAAAATGCTTGAGCTTCATGTCATCGAGCAGCGCCAGGAAGTTTGCTTTCCAGTCGAGCCCGAATTCCTCTGAGCGCTCGCGCGAAAATGTTACGCCAAAAACCGGATCCTTGACCGGCTGGAATGCAAACGTATTCAGCAAATAGATGGTAGCTGAGATGCCGATAAAAATTCCCAGCAAAATCAGCAGTATTTTACGATGCCGGATGATAAATGGCCGGCGCGGCTGAGCTTTGGCTGGGTGGCTCTGGCGTGACATGTCGTTAGTGTCAGTGTAGCGTAAGCGTGATCGAAGAACAACGGTTGTTACAGATCGTTACTTTGCCAACGGTCGCCGTTGAGCTTTGGCTGACATGCGCCCCACAGGCCAAGCTTGGCTTGCTGAGCGTCCGTTTGCGCGGCGACGAAGTCGGCTTTTTTGGTGAATGGGAAACTGGTATAAGCAAATGCGTAGCCTTTGGCGATGAGCTCCCGATTCAGTAGCGTGCCGTCCGGCAGATACACGTAGCGCAGCAGGCGATTGTAGCGATCGCGATTGTCCCCTGTCGGATCAGCTTCCAGACGGACTGGCTGCGCGCCGATTGTTTGTTTGGTAAAATTACTCGCCTCCGGGCCGTAGCATTGGACAGGCGTGTCAGGCTTTTTGGTCTCAGGCGTGTCGATGCCGATAAAGCGTACGGCTTCATCGGTGCCATTCATGTCGACTGACAAGGTGTCGCCATCGGTAAAATGAGCAATCCGATAATAGCCGGGAGCTGGAATCGTCGGCGAGACCGTTGCAGTCTGTGTGTTTGGTTGCACCAGCCAGACGGACGCTGCGCTGGCAGCGAGGATAATCAAACTGACGAGCAGTGTTCTCAAACGGCGTTTTGACACGCCATCAGTGTACCAGAAAGACGCCCGAGGTGGGCGCCTTTTGCAAAATTATTTCTTGGCTTTTGCATCGATCGTGATGCGCTTTGGCTTGGGTAGTTCTTTGAATGGCACAGTAACTTTCAGTACGCCCTTAGAGAAGCTGGCCTTGACGCCATCCTCGTCAGCTTGTTTGGGCAACCCAATGCGCCGGTAGAAGCTGCTCGAACTTTCGCGCACCATGTAGTGGCGTTTCTTTTTGTCTTCCTCTTTTTCGTGATGCTCGGCTTTAATCTCCAGTGCGTGATCATGAACGTCGACTGTCACTTCATCTTCGTCGAAATTCGGCAGATGTGCCTCAATGATCAGCTGCTTGTCATCTTCGCTGTAGACATCCGTGACTGGTGCCAGCTGCATGCCGCGTTGGCTGAAGCTGTCGCTGAATAGATTATTGAGTTGATCGTGCAGGGTGTTGAGTTCCACAAAGGGATCCCATCGCATGAGAGCCATATGACCTCCTTTATTTGTTACTAATATGTGGCACTGCCACATTTTTATTATAAGCTTGAGCGTAAAGTGGCTATACTAAAAGATGCATAACGTTAATGGAGTTTCGCTTAT
>Ga0068857_100004978_pt1 | contig 11285 bp, 5 predicted proteins | sample KBSCornC72_FD_66591 | JGI IMG/M metagenome (GOLD analysis project Ga0068857, IMG submission 66591) | Corn rhizosphere microbial communities from Kellogg Biological Station, Michigan, USA - KBS Corn C7-2 | ecosystem: Host-associated > Plants > Roots > Rhizosphere > Soil ...
AGGGGCCGGGTTGAAGTGCATCATGGCTTTGCGCTCGGCGGAGACTCGCTGCCGGGCTTCACGGCTGGCGTCGGTCTCTTTATAGAGAGACCGGGCGACCGGCGCGGGACCGCGGATGCTGCTGAGTTGAAGGACTTCGACCTCAAAGTCGCCACCTTCCGTTCGAATTTGCAGAATGTCCCCCGGGTGAACCTCGCGCGCAGGCTTCACCGGCTGCCCCCTCGACTCGATCCTTCCTAACTCACACGCCCGTGTCGCCAGGTTGCGAGTCTTGAAGAAGCGTGCCGCCCAAAGCCATTTGTCGAGACGAACATCGGACATGAGTCCATCTTAAACAAGAGCCTACGCGGAGAGTCGAATGAGGCCGCGACGTTTTGGGGTAGCCAGGCTCCCAAAGGTCTATCGCTGTGCTTCCTATACTCGGCTCATCCCCTCAGTCTAATTGCACGGTCAGGGTGTAGATACCGGCGGGGAAACGATAGACATTCTGCCCTCCGTTGGACGAAGTGCGTATCTCGCTACTCTCGGACAGCTGTCTTCCATTGATCGAATACCGCTTTCCTTGATCGGCGCTGAGAGGAAGTTCCGCGGTTGTATTGGGCGGTACGGTCAAATGCCACACGACAGTTCTGCCATCTACTTTCCAAGAGGAATGAATGCGGCCGTAGGTGGAGTCGTAGGAGAAATCAATCCGCCCGAGCTCAGGATTGAAGTTGGGATGCAGATAGATCGTATGGAAGCCGGGATCGGAAGAGGTCGTATCGATCCCCGCGGCGTAGCGATAGATCCAGTCTGCCACCGCGCCATAAGCGTAGTGATTGTAGGAGTTCATGCTGGGGTCGCTTTTCTTCTCATCGCCGTTCCAACGTTCCCACATGGTGGTGGCGCCGTGTTCCACCAGGTATCCCCAAGAGGGATAAGCCGTGGTGAGAAGCAGTCGATACGCGATATCGCTGTGACCGGTTTCGCTGAGTGCGGCTAAAAGATAGGGTGTGCCCAAGAAGCCAGTGCCTAGACGCCAGTTATTGGCCTCAAGCAACTTGAGCAGGTGCTCGGCAGCTTTGGCGCGCAATGCTTCAGGGAGAAGATTCATGTGGATCGCCAGCACATAGCCCGTCTGGCTTTCTTTCAGGATCTTTCCGCTGGGGTCGCCCGGAGCCGGGATTGAGGCAAACGAGGATGCGCTGGGAGTAACGCTGCCATCGTCGTGAACGTATGCCTTGATGAATGCCGCTTTGATTTTTTCGAGATTGTCGCGGTATTGCTGTTCTTCTTGGGTGCGATCGAGTGCATGTGCCATCTGCGCCATCAACGCGGTGTCATATGCCCAATAGGCAGTCGCGAGCAAGTCTTCTGCCGTCACACCTTCCGGTGAGAGCCAATCGCCGTAAGGAATGCCGGACTTGTTTTTCCAGAGATAGTCCGGGTTTGCCGCCTCGATGGCCGCGAGGTATCTCCGCATTGCGTCCCAGTTTTGCTCGAGGATGCGCTTGTCACCAAATTGCACCCAGGCGGTCCATGGAACAATGATGCCGGCGTCGGCCCAGCCGGCGGCAAAGCCGTCATTTTCGGAGAAGACGCCGGGGGCGAAATGGGCATACATCGGCGTGGCATCGGTCTGCGTGCCACGAAGATCGCCGGCGAACTTTCGCGAAAATGCATCGATGCCCATGTTGAAGACCGCGGCCCGCCAGAACACCTGTGCGTCGCCCGTCCATCCTAGGCGCTCATCGCGCTGGGGGCAGTCGGTGGGAACACCCACGAAATTCGAGCGCTGACCCCAGAGAATGTTGCTCCAGAGCTGGTTGAGCATATGGTTGCCGGTCTCGAGTTGCGTAGTAAAGGGAGCGTCGGTGTGGAAGGCGACGGCTCTTACCGAATCGAGTGCAGGCTTATGGTCAAGACCAGTGATCTCCACATAGCGGAAGCCGTGAAATGTGAAGTTCGGCTGAAATTCCTCTATGCCAGTTCCCGCGAGGGTAATGCGATCGGTGGCTTTGGCATTGCGCAGATTCTCGGTGTAGATGCTGCCATCGGAGTTGGCTAGCTCCGCAAAACGAAGCTGAACGGCGGTTCCGGCAGGGCCTTGTACCCGGATGTGGGCAACGCCGGCCAGGTTCTGGCCGAAGTCGAACACATAGGTTCCAGGCTTGGGAGCTGCCATGCTTCTAGCGGTGAGCTCCTTTTCGACGCGAATAGGCGGAAAGGATTGCCATTCAATCGCGATGTCGGGAACCGTCGGAAGCTGCCCTTGCTGCCAGGAGCTATCGTCAAAAGTTCCCGTGTCCCATCCTGCTTGTACGCGCCGGGCGTCGAAGGTTTCGCCATCGTAGATTTCGGCGGAGGTGGTGGCGGAGTCGCTGGCTTTCCAGGATTCGTCGGTGTTGATCCAATCGATGGAGCCGTCGCCATACTCGATGCGGAGTTGCGCCCGAACAGACGGGGGGGCAAGGCCATAGTTGTTGGACTGCGCGACCCAGGTGAGCGGAGTCGAATACCAGCCAGGCGCGAGTAGCGCCGCGATCCCGTTGCGACCGGATTGCAGCAGCGAGGTCACATCGTAGGCCTGATACGGTACGTGATGGCGGAAATCCATCCAACCGGGAGCGAGGATCTGATCACCGACAACCTTTCCATTGATGTGAAACTTGTAGGCTCCTAGCGCGGTGGCGTAGAGCCTCGCGGAAGTGATCTGCTTCGAGACCGTAAAGCTCTTGCGAAGAGCCGAAACCGGGCCCGGCGCCCAGGGATGGCCCGCGACTTCGCTGCCGAGGCCGGTCTTCCCCGAGTAGACTTCGGCAGCAGGCCATGAGCTGTCGTCGAACTCGGAGGTATTCCAGCCGTCGGCGGGGGTGCTCGAAGTCTTCCAGCCTTCAGGATTGGTCTTGTAAGTGACGATCTTTCCGTCTGTCAGTTGAACATAGACGGTGGCGCTGAAGATCGTCGCCGAGGTTCGCGGCCCGTCGTAATTCAGCACTTCCGCAGCGAGAGTATTGCTGCCGGGATGGACGGCGTTGGTAATGTCGTAAATCGAATAGGTACGCCAGGGAAGGTTATTCCACTTCGGCCAGGGCTGGAGCTGGGACTCTTGTTTGCCGTTCACCCAGGTTGCAACCGTATCTTTGCCGGTAATATGCAGCTTCGAAACTCGGGCCTCGGCGGGTAAGTCGAACTTGAAGCGGAAGTAGAGGTGTGTCTCCTTGCTCTCGCTCGGGGCAGAGTCTCTAGGGGTTGGAGCGGTGATCCACGCGGCATTTGCAGCCCGGACACTCCGATGCTCGTCATCTTCGTAGCTGATCCAGCTGGCATGCCAGTTCGAGGGATTGAGCAGACCCGTTTCCCACCAGGTCGGTTCACTGGGCTGAGTTGGCTTTCCCTGGTGATCCCACGCTTTGACGCGCCAGTAATACCGCTTGAAGGGCACAAGAGCAGGACCTGCGTAGCGCAAATTGAGCGATTGGTTCGATGGCAGGCGACCCGAGTCCCAGACGTCCGGGTGGTCGGAGGAAAGCAGAGTACTTGTAGTCGCGACCTGGATTTCATAGGCGCTTTGGGCAGCGCCCGGGCGCGAGTCCTCTAAGCGCCAGGAAAGAGCTGGAGAAGGCTCGTCCATGCCGAGAGGGGTGACAAGCGATTCGCAGGTGAGATGAACGGGCTTGGACGAACTGCTGGTCGCGCCAAGGGTCGGCGTCGGGACCGCAAGACCGATAAGCATCAACGACACAGTAAACCGCAATTTCAGCATGACGCGCATGGCCTCCGCTTTCGCGTCCAAATAATAAAACGCTCCGCGGAATCTGCAGAGCGTTTGATAGCGGGAGTTTTCTACTGCGAAACGGCGAAGTTGCCGTGAAGCTTGGCTGTGGAGTCACCATCGGGCCAAACCTCCGCACGGTGCGCAGCTTTTTTCACGAAATCCCCCGTGATAATTCGAAGGTGTCGCGGTAAAGTCGCATTGACAGACACCGGCTGCACTTCCACCGTGCCGATGATTTGAGCCCTTGTCCATGTCCATCGTGTCGGTATAGACGAGTGTTGACGGGCTTCCGTGGTATTCGGTGTGCTTTGTTCAGTCCTGCCTCATGAATCACGGCCCCATGGAGTCTGCGCCAAAAGCTCTCGTGTTCAATGCGACCCGACCGGGGGCGGAGTAAGATAATCGGTTTGTTCCACCAATTGAAATGATCTGGGGGAGGGAAATGCAGAAAGCCAGCTCTCGAGTTTTCGTCGTCACGATCGCTTTCCTCGGCGCAGGACTTTTGTGGTCCCAAAGCTCGGAACAACCGGCATACCTGAACACGTCGTTAACGGCGGAGCAGCGCGCCGCCGATCTAGTGCACCGCATGACGGTGGAAGAAAAAGTCACACAACTGGTGAACCAGGCCCGCGCCATCCCGCGCTTGAACGTGCCTGCCTACGACTGGTGGAGTGAGTCGCTCCACGGGGTGGCCACGAACGGCACCACCGAATTTCCCGAACCGATTGGGCTTGCGGCCACCTTTGATACCGATGCCATTCACCGAATGGCCGTCGTGATAGGAACCGAAGGGCGAATCAAACATGTTCAGGCCGTGCGCGCCGACCACAGCAATATTTTTGAGGGACTAGACTTCTGGGCGCCAAACATCAACATCTTCCGTGATCCGCGATGGGGACGTGGGCAGGAGACCTATGGGGAAGACCCTTTCCTCACGGCGCGCATGGGCGTTGCCTTCGTCACGGGAATGCAGGGAGAAGATCCCAAGTACTACCGCGTAATATCGACTCCCAAGCATTACGCGGTGCATAGTGGCCCGGAACCCACCCGACACAACGCGGACGTAAAGGTCAGCAAGCATGACGAGCTGGACACTTATCTGCCGGCATTTCGCGCAACCGTGACCGAGGCCAAGGCAGGATCGGTGATGTGCGCATACAACAGCCTCAATGGCCAACCGGCGTGCGCCAACCAATTCCTTCTGCAAGACCAGCTGCGGGGGAAGTGGAACTTCCAGGGTTATGTGGTATCGGACTGCGGAGCCGTGATTGACATTTTCAAAGGCCACAAGTTCACGAAAACCCAGCCGGAGGCCTCCGCGTTATCTCTCGAACGCGGGATGGATAACGAGTGTGTGGACTTTTTAGCCAAGGTAAACGACGACCATGACTACAAACCCTACTACGATGCCTACAAGCAAGGCATCCTCAAAGAAGATGACATCGATACGGCACTTGTCCGGCTGTTCACGGCGCGCATGAAGCTCGGCATGTTTGATCCCCCGGAGATGGTTTCCTATTCGAAGATCGATGAGAAGGAACTAGATAGCGCGGAGCATCGCGCTATGGCGCTTGATCTTGCTAATAAGTCCATGATTTTGCTAAAGAACGATGGCATCCTGCCGTTGAAGAAGAGCGCAATCAAGATTGCGGTAGTGGGCCCGCTGGCGGACCAGTGGAGGTACCTGCTTGGCAATTACACCGGCATTCCTTCGCACACCGTCTCGGTACTTGAGGGACTGAAGGCGGAATTTCCCGATGCGCAAATCGCCTTTGTGCCAGGGACACAGTTTCTGCGCAACGACGGAGAACCGCTGCCCGCGGCGATGCTAAAAACTCCCCAGGGACAGCCGGGACTGACGGCAAAGTTTTCGACCGGAGATTTGTTTGGTCCGCCTGGAACCGTGCTCGGAACCAAGCAGGTCTCGGGCGTGGAGTTGAAACCGGAAGACGTTCCGCAGGAAGCAACCGACAAGTATCCATTGCTGGTGCAAATGAACGGTTTCCTCGTTCCGACCGAAACTGGTGACTACAATCTGGGTGTTCGCGCGCAAGGAATGGCTGCCAACGTCACGGTTGATGGAAAACCGGTTGCACAGGAATTCATGATGACCGGGATGCAAGCGAAGGTAGGGCGAGTTCACCTGGAACAAGGGAAGAAAGTTTCGATCCAGGTCGGCTATGCCCGGACTGAACCTGGCCCGGTTCACTTGCAATTGATCTGGTCTAGGTCAGACCGCACCCCTTCGCCCGAAGCGGTTTCCTCCGCACGCAATGCCGATGTTGTGGTTGCCGTTCTTGGCATCACGAGCGAGCTAGAAGGGGAAGAGATGGCGGTCAGCGAGGAAGGCTTTAAGGGCGGCGACCGCACCAGCCTAGATCTGCCTAAGCCGGAGCAGGATCTGCTCGAAGCTCTCGCGAGCGCCGGCAAGCCGATTGTGTTGGTGCTCAGCAATGGAAGCGCCCTGGCGGTCAATTGGGCCGACAAACATGTGAATGCCATCCTCGACTCGTGGTACCCCGGCGAAGAAGGCGGCACGGCGATCGCGCAGACCCTTTCGGGAAAGAACAATCCGGCGGGACGGTTGCCGGTGACATTCTACACAGGAGTGGGTCAGTTGCCGCCCTTTGAAGACTACGCGATGAAGGGACGTACCTATCGGTATTTTGCAGGCACGCCCCTCTATCCCTTTGGGTATGGACTCAGCTACACGACGTTTGCCTACAAGGAACTGTCTTTGCCGAAGAGCGCAATCAATGCCGGCGATCTGTTGACGGCAGAAGTCACAGTTACCAATACAGGCAAGCTGGAAGGCGATGAGGTCGCGCAGCTGTACTTGTCGTTTCCGAAGCTGGCGGGAGCTCCCCTACGAGCCCTGCGTGGATTCAGGCGTGTACACCTGAAGCCGGGGGAATCGCAAAGGGTGCGGTTCGAATTGAAGGATCGCGACCTAAGCATGGTGACCGAGGCCGGCGAGCCGATCATTGCGGAAGGGAAGTATTCAGTGTCGATCGGAGGTGGACAGCCGAATACCGGTGTACCAGGCGTCGCGGGGTCGTTCCAGGTGAACGGAGTGAAGAAATTGCCGGAGTAACGCCGGCGCTTTCTTGATTTGCAGGAACCGCTCTCTCGACCCTTGCGATGAACATCGTTAGGAAACTGCGGTTGGGTGATACCTACAACCCGGCTTCGATGCGGGAACGAGGATCGAGCATGTCGCGAAGGGCGTCGCCGATGAAGTTGAAGGACAGAACGGCGAGCATCACTGCCAGTGCGGGGAAGAGGACCAGGTGAGGCGCGTCGAACAGATGCGAGCGCCCATCGTTGAGCATGGTTCCCCAGGATGCCGTCGGCGGGGGGACACCCAATCCAAGGAAACTCATCGTGGCTTCGGCGAGGATAGCGCCAGCCATGCCGATTGCGGCTTGTACGATCACAGGTTGAACGATGTTCGGTAAGATGTGGCGGAGCAGGATACGACTGTCGGTGGCTCCGAGGGCACGGGCGGCTTCAACGTATTCCTTCTCTCTGGCAGCCAAGATCTGTGCCCGGACCAGGCGCGCGTATCCGACCCAACCTCCGAGCGAAAGCGCAAACACCAGGTTGAAAATGCCCGGGCCGCGGAAGGCGACAAAAGCGATAGCGATTAGGATCCCAGGGAACGACATAAAGGCGTTCATCAGAATGATGTTGACGAAGCGGTCGATGGGACCGCCGTAGTAGCCGGCGATGGAGCCGACGATAAGACCGATGCCGAGGGAAGCGGCGACCACGCAGGTGCCAACCAGCATCGAAATGCGCGAACCATAGATCACGCGGGAAAAGATGTCGCGGCCTAGCTCGTCAGAACCGAAAAGCTGCGACCAGGAAGGGCGCGCAAGGCGTGTGGCCAGTTCGATGCGCGCGGGATCCTGGGGTGCGAGCCAGGATGCGAATATGGCGCAGGTCACAAAGAGCACCACGAAGAGCAGTCCGATCGCGGCCAGCGGGTTGCGTCGCAGGATGCGTCGGAAGGAGATGGTCTCGGTCGCCACGGGTGCGAAGGGTTATTGTGCCACGCAATTTGAATGGTGCGAAGTCTATCCCAGGCGCTTTCCGAGCCGTTAGGCGTTTGGGGAGGATAGAACCGGGGCTCTGCTCAAACCTCGGTTCTCGCCTTGACAGATGTCCCTAAAGAATATTGTCTTATGCCGCGATGCGTTATTTCGCGGCGGTGCGCTCCGAGCCAGCCCCGTCTCTCGATTCGAACTCCTGACCCATCCATTTTTGGAACGCAACCATGTTGTGTTCCCGTCCAAGGAAGTTGCGCACCAGGTCATTCGCTGATGTCGACCCGCCGGGTTCGAGCACGGTACGGCGGTAGCGCATGGCAGTCGGGTCTGCTAAAAGATTGGCTTGATTAAACTGATGAAAGAAATCCTCGGCGATCACCTTGTCCCATAAATAGGTGTAATAGGCAGAGGAGTATCCGGCCAGGTGGCCGAACGCCGTGTACATGTGGGTGCCCGGAAGGGGCGTGAATGGCGTGTATTTCTTCTGGCCGGCGAGCGTGACGGCGTCGAGATCGACATCTTCAGGCTTGGTCTTATAGATGTCGTACGACAAAGCGGTAAAGCTATTCTGGCGGCTCACCCAGATCGCGCGGCCGAATGCCGTGGCACGATTCATGCGCGCCACCAGTTCTGCCGGGATTGGCTCCCCCGTCTTGTAATGCTTCGCGAAGGTCGCAAGCACCTGCGGACTGTGCATCCATTCTTCCAGCATTTGCGAAGGCGCCTCGACGAAATCGCCTTCCATGGTAATTCCAGTGATGCCAGCCCACTGCTGCTGTCCGCCAAGAATGTGATGGACGAGGTGGCCGAACTCGTGGAAAAAGGTGACCACGTCGCTATAGTCCATGAGTCCGGGGTCATCGGCGGTTGGCTGGGGGAAGTTGCACACCAGGGTGGCTTCGGGTAGTTGCTTCCCGCGAATCCCGTCGAGTACGGGCGCCATTTCGGCATGACTGAACTTGCCCGGTCGCGGATGCATGTCAAGGTAAAAGCGACCAATGACCTTGCCCTTGTCGATGACATCCCAGGTCTCAACTGCCGGATCCCAAGCTGGCGCGCCTTCCTCTTGCTTGAAGCCCACGTGAAAGATTGTGGCTGCAGTATCGAGGATGCCCTTCTTCACCCCTTGATAGGGGAAGTAGGGACGCACGCTTTGTGAGTCGAAGTTGAATTGCGCCCGCCGGACCGATTCGCTGAGGAATCCAGTTTCGTAGTCGCCGATTTCGGTTGCGTTGGGATCGGCCTTGTGCTTCTCGGCGAGTTGCATTTCGAACTCCCGCTTCGCGATCGGATCGGCCGCGTCTTTGACCTCCCCGATAAAATCGCCGATCTTGGATCCATTCTTGATCATTTTGTCAGCGGCGTTATAGTCGGCCCACGAGGGGTAACCCAACAGCGTCGCGATCTGGTAGCGGATCTTCATCATGTTTTCGAGAACTTCCTTGTTCTTCGGGTAAGCGCGATTGCTGAAGGTCTCGAAAAGGCGGCGGCGCAAAGAATCACTCTTGGCAAAGGTGATGGCGGGGATGTAATCCGGATAGTTCGTGCTGATATAGATCTTGCCATCGGCACCCGGCTTGTGATGTTCGATGTAGTCGGCAGGAAGGCCGTCGAGTTCCTTGGCATCGGTCACTTCGATCTTGCGCTGATCATCGGAAATATTGCGGTCGAAATCTACCTGTTGCTTGGTCAATTCGTCGTTGAGCTTTTTGAGCTGGGTGCGCGTGGCCTCGTCTTTGTCGACGCCGGCCAGGCGAAACTCAAGCAAGTATCGCTGCACATAGTAGCGGGTAGCCGCATCCGCTTTCGAAACGTCCAGGGCGGAGAGCGTCTGGTAGACGTCGTGATTCAAGCTGAGGGCGGTCTGGGCGGCGCTCGCCTTCTGGACCATCTGTTCAGCGTGATCGCGAAACGCCGTTTCCGGGTGCACCTGGGACATGAGTCCGGAAAGGTACGCAGCGGCGTTGATATTACGCACAGCCTCGTCAAAGGGCGTCAGCGTGTTTGCAATGGTATGGGCGCCTTTGACCGCGGTGATGTTCTTAACCGCAGAATCGGCGGCTGCGAGATGGTCGTTGACGATTTTTTCAAAGGCGGTGACGTCCGGCTTTGAGGCCCAAATCGGGGGTTGACTGGTGGTTTGCCCCCAGGCAGCAGCGGCAATCAGAAGGGAGGCAGCCGTAAGAAGAAGACGGAAGTTAAGCACATGAACCTCGGCAATGATCTCGGAATTTCCTAAGACAACCGACGATTGTCCTTGCCGTTTGTGAGCAATGTCAAGTAAACCCGCGGAAAAAGGGGCAAATCGCTGCATTTGCGGGACGAAATCGGGTGACAGGCGGCAAAGGACAGAAAACCAGCATCAAAGGGTGCCGTTGGATCGAATGAGCAATTGGGGGTGTGGCGGCGAGCTAGCCCTGGGACCTTCAGGGGAGTACCCAACGATAGCTATTACCAACGGGTAGCCGATACCACCTTTGGGTCATTGACCTTTCGATTGCCTAGAGATAAGTTGAAGCCAGCTCGACTCCCCCTGAGCAGGAATAAGGCTGTTCGTGGGGGTTTTTTATGAAGCTCATGCATGTCTGGTACGCGGCGCTCGGATTTGTTGTGGCGCGCTGGTTGTTCAATCGGGAGCCAGTGCCTGTGATCGATCCAGTGTCACGGTTGCGGAATTCAGGTTTGCTGTAAGCTCGCTTGTCCTCTTCTCTTTCTCTGTTGCCCACTTCTCCGAAGTTTTGGGGAAGTGGGGCACTCTTCGCTCTTGTGTTCCCGGCATGCCTTTCGTAATCGTTACCTTCCACGGTTGAATCCATAGAATGCGGTTAGAGGCGCCTGAGCGCCGACCCCATGTTACCCCTGATGAAGCGTGGCCTCTTCGCTATCCTCTTTGTCTGCCCTCTGCTGATGCTGGCGCAGGAAGCGGAGGTTCCTCTAGGAGACGTAGCCCGCAGCTACCGAAAAACCGGAAGCGATGGCCGCACGGTTATCGATAACGATAATCTGCCGGCGGTGATGGACAAGGCGGAAGCCGAGCGGCTGAATGGCAAGCCCGTTTTCTCGATTGATCCTTCGGGCCAGACATTCCGCATGTCATCTCCAGATGGAAGCTGCAGCCTCTCATTTGATGCGAAGGCAGCAGCACTCATCACCACGCGCCATCCGACCAGCAGTCTGCCATTCGACGAACTGGACCGTCTCGACGGAACCGCGTCGGTTCGCGATGGCATGATTGAAGTGCAATTGCACAACAAAACTGACTGGGAACTGAAGGAAGTCGTTGTCGGCCTGACCTTGCTGAACGAGCGTGGCCCGTTGTTCAGGTCGGCCAGCCTGCTCGGCCCAACCGACGGGATTTTGATTCCGAAGCCTCCCGACACAACCATGCTGTATCACCTGGCGGCGATAGTGCTGCCGGATGGGACCACGGTGTTTCGGGGAGCTCTCGATCAGGATCTTGGCCCTGCAACGGACTG
>Ga0068857_100004981_pt1 | contig 11282 bp, 12 predicted proteins | sample KBSCornC72_FD_66591 | JGI IMG/M metagenome (GOLD analysis project Ga0068857, IMG submission 66591) | Corn rhizosphere microbial communities from Kellogg Biological Station, Michigan, USA - KBS Corn C7-2 | ecosystem: Host-associated > Plants > Roots > Rhizosphere > Soil ...
GCCATGCTCTGCGAGACATCGACAGCGAGGACGATGTCCACGCCGAGCCGTCGCGCGGCGCGCGCGCGCAGATCGACGTACGGGCCCGCGAGCGCGATGACGAGGCTCGCGAGCGCGATGAGGACGAACGCCGACTTGAGCCACCAGCGCGCCCCACTGCGCGAGACGAGTGCGGCAGCGCCACCGAACGACCGCACCGCGCGGATGCGCGCGCGGTATGCGAGGGCGACGAGCAAGGCGACCAGAGGCAGCGCCACGAGGAGCAGGAGCATCTCGGGCCGTGCGAACCCGACCGCGGGGATGGTCACGGCGTCCTCCGGAAGACGGTGAGCGCAAGAACGAATTGCAGCGCAAGGAGTCCCGCGCCGGCCGCCACGAATGGAAGCGACACGTCGTCGGTCGAGATGAACGCGCGCGTGCCGACGCGCGCCTTCTCCAGGGTCTGGATCTCGCGGTACACATCGCGCAGCGCCGTCTCGTCCGACGCGCGGTAGTACAGACCGCCGGTCAGCTCGCTCATTCGCTTCATGAGCGCCTCGTCGACGTCCGCGCGCGATCGCGCCGCTACCGCACCGATCGTGTACAGGCGAACGCCGAGCAGCTTCGCGATCTGCGCGGCGTCGGTCGGCTGCACGTCGCCCGCGTTGTTCTGGCCGTCGGTGAGCAGGATCGCGACCTTGCCGCGCGCGGTGGACTCGCGCACGAGGTTGAGGCCCGTCGCGAGCCCGGTGCCGATCGCCGTCCCATCACGCAGGGGCCGGCCCGCGGTGACCGGCTCGACGAGACGCTGCGCGGCGGCGTAGTCGAGCGTGAGCGGGCTGAGCACCATCGACTCCGCGCTGAAGATCACGATCCCGACGCGGTCGTTCTTGAGACCGCCAAGGAAGTCGTGCACCACGCTCTTCACGACCTCGATCCGCGGCTGCCCGCCGAGATCGGGCGTCGTCATCGAGGACGACGTGTCCAGCACGACGACGATGTCGATCCCCTCAGCCGGGACATCGAATGCTGCCTGGACGATGGATGGCGACGCGAGCGCGACGATCAGCGCGGTCGCGGCAACTACGCGCAGCGGCAGCAGCAGCCAGCGCGTCCGCACGCGCCAGCTGCCGTGCGCACGTGGCACGAGACCGAGCGAGGAGAACAGCACACCACCGCTGCGGCCGCGCTCGCGACGGAGCTCGAGCGCCGCGGCGATCACGACGATGGCCAGCAGCGCGAGCGCCCACGGCGCTTCGAAGCGGATCTCCGTCCCGAAGATGCGCGTGCTCACTGCGGCCTCAGCGCGGCGATCTCGTATTCCTCCGCTGTCGCCGCGCGCCGCACGACCTCGAGCGCGGCGCGCACCGCGTTCTGCGCGTGCGCGGGGTACGGGATGGCATGGCGGAATCGCACCTCGTCGCCTTCGCGAAGGATCTCGTAGATGGCGCCGGCCTGTGTTCGATCGACGCCCGCTCGCTCCAGCGCCGCACGCAGCTCGCGGGTCGTGCGACCCGGATCGATGCCGAAGCGCTGGACCGCGTAGCGGCGGAGGCTCGCGGTGAGGAGCGCGTAATGCTCGGCCGTCTGTCCCTTCTCGGGGAGGCGCTGCTCCGCGAGGGCGTCGAGCTCGCGCAGCGTCCGCTGCACCGGCGTGAGGCGCTCCTCCGCCGTGAGCGGGACGCGCCGCCGCAGAAGCATCCAGAAGATGAACCCCGCGAGCGCGGTGAACGCGGCCACCGCCGCGATGGCGAGCGCGATACGCCCGAGCTTCGCGGCGAACGCCTCGGGCAGCTCGAGCTGCGGCTTCAGTGGCTTCACGTCCGAGGTGTCTTCACCGTCCCGGATCACGGTCGCGATGTGCAGGACCAGCGGCGCGGTCACCGCGACACCCGTCACCCCATTCGGGCCGCTGTAGGGGATCTCGATCGGCGGCACGGTGAGATCGCCGACGACCCACGCAGTGACTCGGTACCTGAAGGTCCAGCGCGCGATCCCGGCCGGGCGCGACGAGCGACCCGAGGGCAGGACCTCGAGCACCTCGAGGTCGCCGATGGTGTGCGCGATCGTCGGATCGCCGACGGTGTACCCCGCCTCGGCATCCGCGTACACGGTCAGGAACGCAGGGTCGCCGACGGTGATAGTCGCGCGATCGAGCGTCGCAGCGGCGTTGACCGGGTCCGCGCCGGCGGCGACGCCCGCGACCGCAAGCGGCAATGACAAGACGAGCGCGACGATGAGCCGCTTCATGTGCGCCGCGTCCGCGCGTTGAACAGCGCCATGAGCGCAGGCACGAACGGCCGGTCCGTGTACAGATCGATGCTGTCGATGTTCATGCGCGCCAGAGCTTGGCGGCGCTCGGTGCGCCGGCGACGCGCGGTGCTCGCGTACTCCTCGCGCAGCCGGCGGTCGCTTGTGTCGACGTGCGCGATCTTCCCGGTCTCGGCGTCCTCGAGCGCGACGACCCCGACATTCGGGAGCTCGAGCTCACGCGGGTCGTTGAGGACCAGTGCGATGACGTCGTGCTTACGGCCGAGCATGCGTACGGCGGGATCGTCGACGAGACCGACGTCGAGGAAATCTGAGACGAGGAAGACCACGCTCCGCTTCTTCGTGATGTTGATAAGGAATCGCGCGGCCTCGGTCATCTCGGTGCGCACGCGCCGCGGCGGGGCGAACAGGAGCTCGCGGATCACCTGCAGCAGATGCTCGCGTCCGCGACGCGACGGCATCCATTCCTGAAGCCCTTCGGCGAAGCGGAGGAGTCCGACGCGGTCGTGGCTGCGCATCGCGGTCATCGCGAGGAGCGCTGCGACCTCTGCGGCGAGGTCGCGCTTGCTCTGATCGACAGAGCCGAACCACGAAGAGGCGGAGATGTCGACCGCCAGGAGGATGTTGAGCTCGCGGTCCTCACGGAACTTCTTGATGTACGGCGTGCCCATCCGCGCCGTGACGTTCCAATCGATGCTGCGGATGTCGTCACCTGGCTCGTACTCGCGCACCTCTTCGAACTCGAGCCCGGACCCGCGGAAGACGCTTCGATAGGTTCCAAGGAGCGCCTCGTCGGCGAGGATGCGCGCCTTGATCTCGACCTGGCGGATGCGGCGTAGGACGTTCGCAGGAAGGGCCTGTTCGCCCCGCACGCCGCCGTGAGCGCGTGTCGTCGCGATCACGATCAGGGGAGCGGGACCTTGTCCAGCACCTTCGCGATAACGGACTCCGGTGTGACCTCCTCGGCCTCGGCTTGGTACGTGACGATGAGACGGTGGCGCATCACGTCGGGCGCTACGGCCTTGATGTCGTCGGGCAGCACGTAATCGCGCCCCTCGAGGAACGCGTTGGCGCGTGCGGCCAGCGAGATGAAGATCGACGCGCGTGGTGAGACGCCATAGGCGATCATCGGCTTCAGGTCATTCAGGCCGAACTGCTCGGGCTCTCTCGTGGCAAAGACGATGCGGACGACGTAGTCCTTGAGCGAGTCCTCCATGTGAACCTGCTTGACCGCTGCGCGTGCGTCGAGGACAGCCTTCGGCGTGGCAACGCGTCGGATCTGCGGCGCCTCGCCGATCGTCTGGCGGTCCATGATCTCGCGCTCTTCCTGCTGCGTGGGGTACCCGATGACGACCTTCATCATGAAACGGTCGACCTGCGCCTCCGGCAGGCGATACGTTCCTTCATGCTCGATCGGGTTCTGGGTGGCAAGCACCATGAACAGCTCACCGAGCGGGTGCGTCGTCCCGCCGATGCTCACCTGCTTTTCCTGCATCGCCTCCAGCAGCGCGCTCTGCACTTTGGGCGGCGCGCGGTTGACCTCGTCGGCGAGAAGGATGTCGGTGAAGATCGGACCGAGGCGAGGCCGGAACGTCTGGTCGGCCGGGTTGTAGATCATCGTTCCGTTGAGGTCGGCTGGCAGGAGATCCGGCGTGAACTGCACGCGCTTGAAGCTCGCCTCGATCGTGTCGGATAGGGTCTTCACGGCGAGCGTTTTCGCGAGTCCGGGAACGCCCTCGATGAGCAGATGCCCGTTACAGAGCAGACCGAGCAGCAGGCGATTCACGAGGTAGTCCTGCCCGACGATCACTTTGCGGATCTCGTGCAGGACGGGCGCGATGAAGTCCCCCCGCCGCAGGACCGCGTCGTTCGACGTGGGCGGCCGATACGTCTTCATCGTCCAACAGCGTACCGGCTGGGCGTCGCTTCGGTTCGCTTCGCGCCAAAAGGCGCGCCGGTCAGCGCTTCAGCTCTTCGAGCACTTCCTGCGCGTGGCCGTCCGGCTTCACTCCGTACCACGCCCTCTTCACCTTTCCGCCCTCGTCCACGAGGAACGTCGAGCGGATCACGCCCTCGCCGCGGCCCGGCCTGTCGCCCCACGCGCCGTACGCATCGTGGGTCTTGCGGTCCGGATCGCTGAGCAGCGGGAACTTCAGCTTGAACTTCTCCTGGAACGCGCGGTGCGACGCGGCATCGTCGCGCGAAACACCGAGCACTGGAATGCCCAGCGACTGGAAGGCCGTGAGGTTGTCGTTGAACTGGCAAGCCTCGACGGTGCATCCCGGTGTGTCGTCCTTCGGGTAGAAGTACAGAACGTATTTCTTCCCGCGCATCGCGTCTGTCGACACGAGCTTGCCGTTCTCATCGGTCAACGCGAATGTGGGAGCAGCGTCGCCGGAACTCAGCGCCATGGATCTTCTCCCTCTTTGTGGCTTGTTCTGAGTCTAGGAGGCGGCGACGATCCGTGACGCAGTCCGCCGCGCGAGCGCCATGACCGTGAGCATCGGGTTGACGCCCGACGCACTCGGGAACGCGCTCGCGTCTGTCACATAGAGACCGCGCACGCCATGGACCTCCCCGTCGGGATCGGCGACCGACGTCGCGGGATCCTGCCCGATGCGACAGCTCGACATCTGATGCGCCGAGAAGAGCACCACGCGATTGGTCGCGACGCCGCGGCGCTCGATCTCTGCGACGAACGGCTCGATCGGACCGCCCGCGTGCTCGAGAGGCGGCGTGTGCAGCGTGAACACGCGACGGGCCCCCGCGGCCGCGTGGATGCGCGCGCACTCGCTCATTCCGCGCGTCAGACGGCCGCGGTCCCGATCTCCACACGAGTAGTCAACGATCGGATCGCCGTCGCGATCCACACGCACGCGACCCTCCGTCTCATCGCGCACGATCGCGATGAACGGCGCGATGTGGCGCGCGTCGGCCGCGCGCGCTCGGTGCGCATCGCTTCCCCACCACGGGAACGATGCCGCGAGGATCCCGGGGTAACCCTGCGGAATCTCGATGCGGAACCCGTAGCCGTTGCCATCATCGGTGAACGCGTCACCGAGAACTGACTGCGGCACTCCCGACCAGAGGCCGCCGAGATCTTCCTCGTACACGCCGGACGTGATGGACACCGGGTGCAGATGCAGGTGCCGTCCCGCCTGCGACGTCGCAATGCCCGATCGCAGGAGCAGCGCCGGCGAGAGGAGCGCGCCCCCAGCCAGTGCGACGATCGGCGCCCGCACCCGCAGCTCGCCACCGTCCACGCGCGCGACAACGCCGCTGACCCGGCCATCGTGTGTCTCGATGCGTTTGGCGTCGGTGCTGTGGAGGATCTCGGCCCCGCGCGCGCACGCATCCGCGAGGTACGTGCGCATGGTCGAGCGCTTCGCGCCGCGTCGGCAGCCGAGCGTGCACGGGCCGCACGCAGGGAGCTGCGAGCCTTCGCGTACGCAGCCGCTCACGTTGCGCGCGATCGTGGCGCTCGACAGCCCGAGCGCACGAAGTCCCCGTTCGAGGACGGCGTTGGGTCCATTGCGCATGCTCTCGTCGGTGTTCACGTGGATCCGCTCCGAGATCGCGTCGTAATGCTCGTCGAGATCATCGACGCCGGCCTGGTGCCAATCCTCTTGCACGTGCGCCGGAATGCGCAGCGATGTGTTCCAGTTCACGATCGTGCCACCACCCACGGCGGAGCCGGCGAGCAGTGCGATCGCGCGGTCGCTGGTCGCCGCGATGCCCCGGTCGACGAAGAGCGACGCGTAGCCCGCGAGCTCGCGTCCGTCGAAGTCTGTTTCGGTGCGCAGCGCGGCGCGCTCGAGCACGACGACATGCTTTCCCGCGGCCGCGAGCTCCGCGGCGACGACGCCGCCGCCCGCACCCGATCCGATGACGCACACGTCAGCGTCGACTGTCTCGCCCGCGACACCGCGCCGCGCGCGGAGCGCCGCAGGTTCGGCCGGAACGTCGAGCGGCGGACGCGCGTACCCCATGAGGGCGCCGTAGGGCGAGCCCTCTTTCCCATACGTGTAGAGAAGGACGAGCCGCTTCATGACCTGGAAGGCGCGACGCTTCAGCGGCAAGGGGCTCGCGGCCCAGCGCTTCAGATATTCCTCGCGGGCTGCTTGGCCCAGCGATGTGAATCGGACGGCGCGCCCGGTGAGCGCGAAATTGAGGACCGGCGATTCGATCGTGTCGAGGAGCTGATCGAGCTCAGCGACGAGCGCGGGGCGACCGAGCGCTGCGACTTCGGAACGAAGGAGGCGATCGACACCGAGTGCGCTCGCGCTTGGGAGATCGCCAACAGCGGGAACGAAGGTGTCGCAAAGTGCGGCGAGCGTGCGACCGCGATCGGACATCGCGAGGAGGCTAGTGCTTCGGCATCTCCGCGTGCCGTCCGACGACGGGGAGCGACTCCCCTACGGCGAGGAGCACCGGCAGGATGCGGCTCTGAAGCAGCTCGGGCCGGACCGTCTGCTCGTAGAACGCGAGCGTCGCGTCGAATTTCTCGAGCTGGTCCGCGGCGACGGGAGAGCTCGTCGCGGCGGTCGCCATAGCCTGCAGCACCGCCGGGTCCGCGAACATGCCGAGCATTGGATTCGCGGCGCCGAGCGCCTGCACCGCGGACACGTCTTGGATATCGATCGCCGCCTTGCCGTGGAGTGGCGAAAGCCATCCGTCCACCGCAAGCACGCCGAGGACAGCAACGTACACGCCCACCGAGGCGGTGACCGCGCCGAGAGGTATGCCGACGACCTGATCGAGCTTTCGCAGCGCCGGCACCTTGTAGACGATCCCAACGAGAACGCCGCCGACACGACCAAGCAGCATGCCTCCGATGAAGAGCGCCACCGCGCCGAGGCCAAGGCCGGCGGTGCCCGTCGGCACCAGGCCGTTCAGCGGGCCCGCGTACAGCGAGGCGATCGACAGCAGCGCGCCGCCCAGCGCGATTAGCGGAAGGACGAAGCCCTTTCGCCAACCCGCGATAGCGCCGAGCGCGATCGCTCCGATGATCACGAGATCTGCCATGCGCGGGGAGTTTACGTGGCAGGATTCGGCCACATGTCTCGGATCGGGATCGCGCTCGGGACGGTACACGACCGCCCATTCGCGGAGGTGGCTGCGTTCGCGCGAACCGCCGAGGAAAGTGGCTACGAGGCCATCTTCGTCCCCGAAGCATGGGGTCGCGACGCTTTCGTGACGCTGGGCGCGCTCGCCCGTGTAACGGAGCGCATCGCTCTGGGCACCGGCATCGTGAACGTCTACAGCCGCACGCCAGCGCTCCTCGCGATGGCCGCCGTGACGCTCGACGAGATCTCCGGTGGCCGCGCGATCCTCGGGCTCGGGACGTCGGGGCAGCGCGTCATCGAAGGCTGGCACGGGGTTCCGATGGCGCGACCGCTGCGACGCCTGCGCGAGGCGACCGAAGCGGTGCGCGCGCTCGTGGGCGGATCGCGTCGCGGCTATGTCGGCGAGACCCTGAGCATCGCGCCGGGGTTCGCGGTCACGCTCGCACGCGCGAGAGACCGCATCCCGATCTTCCATGCGAGCCTTACACCGCGCGGCGTGCGTCAATGCGCAGAGGTCGCGGATGGCTGGCTCCCGTACTTCGCGAGTCCCGAAACGCTGCGCGCCGATCTCGCGACGATCGAGCAGGTCCTGCGTGACGCGGGCCGCGAGCGCTCGTCGTTCACCGTCGCGCCGCTCCTCCCGGTCCTCGTGACCGATGACGACGCGGCCGCGCGCGCGGTGCTTCGCCGTCATCTGGCGTTCTACATCGGCGGGATGGGCCGCTTCTACCGCGAGACCGTCGCACGCCACGGATTCGGCGACGCCGCCGAAGAGATCAAGCGCTTGTGGGACGCGCGTGAGCGCGACGCCGCGGCCACCGCGGTGACCGACGAGCTGCTCGACGCATTCGCGATCGTCGGCGACGCGGCGCACTGTCGCGCGCGACTCGACGACTACCGTGCCGCCGGTGCGGATCTTCCGATCGTGGCGCTGCCGGGTGACGTACTCCTAGCGGACGTAGAGCGCACCGTGCGCGCCCTCGGCGCCGGCGCTAGCGCCAGGCGGCCACGATCGCAGCCATGATCATCTGACCGAGTAGCCCGTGCGCGGCGTCGATCGCGAAGAGACTCCACGGTCGCTTTGTGATGACCGTGTTCGCGGCGAATGCGGCGCCGAAGAATCCGATCCCCACGACCGCGCCGAGCACGAGGCCGTCGGCGAGCGTCGACGCGCCGAGCGACCGCGCGAGGACCGCGAGCGTCCACGCATTGATGAAAGCCGCGAGGATCGAGATCACGAACTCGGGTCCCGGCCGCATCGGCTCGTTCGGCCGGCCGATCAGAGCCATCCAGCGCGCGCCGAACACCTGTGGCAGGAAGAACACGAAGCCGAAGACCATCACCGCGATCGTCGCGGCCACGACGGCGATGTAGTTGACGCCGAAATCCAGAGACACATTCCCTCCCGTGTCGCACCGTGCGACGGCGGGATGCTATGCCTCGGGCGGCGAGGGCTAGGACCGGGTCAGCGCCTGCTTTGAAAGCGTCTCGTCGAGGAGGGCCGCGACCCGCTGCCGCGCGAGCTGCTCGGCCTCTTCCCACCATTGGATCAGACGCTTTTCCTGTTCGAGCTGGCGCTCGCCGAGCTGGAACTCGAATTCCTTGAGCTGCCGCATGAGACGTTCGCTGAACCGCTGCTCCTCCGCGAGAAGCTCCGTCTCGATGCGCTGGCTCTCCGACCTGCGCCACGTCTCGAGCCGCTCGGCCTCCTCGCGGCGTCGACCCTCGAACTCAGCGTGAAGCCGTACCTCGGCCGCCTCGTATCGCCGCCGGGTCTCGACGAGCTCGACCGTGAGCGCGCCGTTGAGACGCTCGGCGAGGTTCCGCGGCTGCTCGGCGGACCAGATCCGGTCGGTTTCCTCGCGCCGGCGCGCCATCGCCTCGCGCTCGAGTCGCTCTGCTTCGGCGATGCGCCGCTCTGCTTCGGCGCGTTGCAGCTCCACCGACTGCATGAGCTCGGCGCGACGCGTCCGGAGCTCTGCCTCCAGCCGCTCCAGACCTTCGGCGCGGCGACGAGCGAGCTCCGATGCGAGGGCGCCCGCGGTCGCATCGATGACCTCGTTCGGTGTCTCTTCAATGACCGAATGCGGCATCGGCTCCGGATCGATGGCGCCGGTCTTCGCATCGCGTTTCGCTTGCTCCGCGGCCGTCGTGACACCGCCGTGTTCATTCCACACGAGCTCACCACGCGCGACCGCATCCGGACGTCGGCTTATCAGTGATGTGTGCGGCGCCGCACCCTCGTCAGGCTTCTCGATCATCCCCAAACCCCCGCTAGTTCGTCGCCTAGGTGTATCGCCCCGCTGTCATAGCGCGCATCACCTGAGAGGGGGTAGCAGCCGCGTTGCGGACAGGTCCGAAGCGCGAGGGCACGCTGGGTCTACTCGGCCGAAGGCTCGGCGCCCTCTTCGCTGTGACCGTTCTCCGTCGCAGACCGGCCGCTTGGCACGAGCTCCCGACCGTACGCGAAGTTCTTGGCCTTCTTGCGGTCGCGCCGATCCGCCGAGGCGACCGTGACCATCGCCCGCGCGCCGCCGGTCATCCGCGAATTGCCTTCGAACACGGCACCCTTGTCGATGACCAGGGACGGTGCATAGATATCGGCCTGAACGCGCGCGGTCGCGCGGAGGACGATCGAGTCGGTGGCATTTACGTTTCCGTTGATGTCGCCCTTGATCTCGACAGAGCCGCAGTTGATGGTCGCCGAGACCTTGGCCCCTTCGCCGATGATCAGGAGGTCGGTGGTCGTGATCTCGCCGGTGAACGTTCCGTCGATACGCACCTGACCCTCGAAGTGGAGCTTGCCCTCGAACACCGAGCCGGCGCCGAGCAGCGCGTTGAGCGCCGCGGTCGAGTTTGATTGCCCAAGATCACGCATGGATACCTCCTGTCGCGCTTACAAAGAACGCTGGGAGGCCACCGGATGCTACGGGCGGGATTACGGCTCCTGGGCCGGCGGGCGGCCGCCGCGAAGCAGGCCGGCGTAGATCCCCGGGGTCGAGCCCGCGATCGACACCGCTCCCACAGCCTTCGCGTAGAACTCCGCAGGACCCACCCCGCCGATGATCGCGTAGGCGTATCCCTCGGCCGCCATGGCCTGCAGCGCCATCAGGAGGAGCGCCGTACCGATGCCCTGCTTCCGCTCTGATTCCAGCACGCCGGTGGGTCCGAAGAACGCCTTCGCAGTCGCGTCGTAGCACGCGAAACCGACGACGTCCTGACCGCGCTGTGCGCGGAAGCACGAGATCGGAAGGCGCGCGAAGCTGACCTCGCACTCGCTCGCCCAGCCCTCACCGAACTGTTTTCGGACCCAGGACACGACCACGTGCCTTTCAGGTGCGATCGCGCGGCGGAGGTCGATGCCGGTGTTATGCAGTGTGGTGATGCGAGCCGACGGCTCGGGGATGTCGTAGAGACGGACCAGCATGTCGTGCACCGCCGGCGGACTATAGCCCGCGCTACCTTCGCTCACGCTCGCTCAGGTAGTGATGCCACAGAAGACGCGCCGCGGCCGCGCGGTGTGGACTCCATGCCTGTGCGCGTCGCGCGAGCGCTTCGGGCGATGGCCGGTCGCGCAGCTTCCAGAGCTGACGCACCGCCTCGAGCAGCGCGAGATCGGCGGTCGGGAAAACATCCGGTCGACGCAGGGCGAATAGCAGATAGCACTGCGCCGTCCAAGGCCCAACACCGTGAAGCGCGTCAAGTGCGGCTGCGGCGTCAAGATCCGGAAGCAGCGCGAGCGCATCGAGGTCGAGCGCTTTTTCCTTGAGCTGCGTCGCGAGCGCCGCGAGGTAGGCGGACTTCTGCCGCGTCACGCCGAGCGCGCGGAGTCCCGCTTCGCCGAGCGTCGCGACATTCGACGGCGTCACCGATCCGGTGGCGTTCGCGATCCGCGCGTACATGGCGCGCGCCTGCGCGAGCGAGACCTGCTGCTCGAGCATGAGAAGCACCAGAGTTTCGAAGCCG
>Ga0068857_100004987_pt1 | contig 11274 bp, 9 predicted proteins | sample KBSCornC72_FD_66591 | JGI IMG/M metagenome (GOLD analysis project Ga0068857, IMG submission 66591) | Corn rhizosphere microbial communities from Kellogg Biological Station, Michigan, USA - KBS Corn C7-2 | ecosystem: Host-associated > Plants > Roots > Rhizosphere > Soil ...
ACGAACGGCGGCGGCTTCTTCAACGCCAACTCGGCGCACCCGCTCGAGAACCCCGACGGGATCAGCAACCTCCTCGAGATGCTCGCGATCCTCCTGATCCCGGCCGCGCTGTGCTTCACCTTCGGGAAGATGGTCCGCGACCGGCGCCAGGGCGTCGCGCTGCTCGCGGCGATGGTCGTGATCCTCGTGCCGTGCGTCGTCGCGATCACGGCGCTCGAGCGACAGGGGACGCCGGAGCTCGCCCGCACCGGAGACGGGAACCTCGAGGGCAAGGAGGTGCGCTTCGGGATCGCGACCTCCGCGATCTGGACCGCGAGCACGACCGCGGCCTCCAGCGGGTCGGTGAACGCGATGCACGACTCGCTGACGCCACTTGGTGGGCTGCTGCCGATGATCGGCATGTGGCTCAACAACATCTTCGGCGGCGTCGGCGTCGGCTTCATCAACATGCTGATCTTCATCATCGTCGCGGTCTTCGTGGCCGGAATGATGATCGGCCGCACGCCGGAGTTCCTCGGCAAGAAAGTCGAGGCGAAGGAGATGAAGCTCGCCAGCCTGGCCCTGCTCTGGCATCCGCTCTCCATTCTCGTCGGGACGGCGATTGCCTGTTACATCTGGGCGACCACCGCCGATCCGAACACCACACTCGGGTGGCTGAAGAACCCCGGGCCGCATGGTTTCTCCGAGATGCTCTACGAATGGAGTTCGGCGACCGCCAACAACGGCTCCGGCTTCGAAGGGCTCGGCGATAACACGCCCTTCTGGAACATCGGCACCGGCGTGGCGATGCTGCTGGGCCGCTACATTCCGATCGTTGCGCCGCTGGCGCTCGCCGGAATGCTCGGCGCGAAACCAGCCTCACCTGAAACAGCAGGATCGCTGCGCGCCGACAGCGCCACCTTCGGCTTCACGTTGTGGGCCGTCGTCGTCATTCTCGGCCTGCTGATGTTCATGCCCGTTGCGGTGCTCGGGCCAATCGCCGAACACCTGGCGCTGAGGTAAGGCGTCATGATTCGCGAGCTCAAACAGGGAGTCCTCTTCACCGCTGTCACGCTCGTGCTGTTCGGCGGCGTGTACCACGTGGTGTTCTGGGCCATCGGTCGCGTCGCCTTTCCGGCGCAGGCCGAGGGCAGCCTCATCCGCCGCGCCGATGGCACCATCGTCGGCTCGCGGCTGATCGGTCAAAAGTTCACGGGTCCCGAGTACTTCCTGCCGCGGCCCTCGGCTGTCGATTACAACGCCGCGTCGACCGGCGGCACCAACTACGGGCCGTCAAATCCCGATCATCTCAAGGCGGTGCGTGAACGGCTTGATGCTGTGACCAGGCAAGAAGGCATTGCGCCGGGACAGGTGCCGTCGGAGATGGTGACGGCGAGCGGCGCCGGGCTCGACCCGCACATTCCTCCGAACGCGGCGGAGCGGCAGGCTCGGCGCGTGGCGCTGACCCGGGGCGTGCCTGTCGAGCGCGTGCGTGACCTGATTCAACAGCACACAGAAGGCCCGACGTTCGGCTTTCTCGGTCGCGCGCGTGTCGATGTTCTCGACTTGAATCTTGCGCTCGACGAATCGCTCGGCAGTTCGACGCAGCCCGCGGCGACGACGGCACCACGCGCGACAGACGGCAGGTGACCACCATGGCCACGAAAGCAATCTCCATTTGGGATCCGGCGATCACGCGGCAGGCGGTCATCGACTCGTTCCGCAAGCTCGATCCACGGATCCAGTTCAAGAACCCGGTGATGTTCGTTGTCGAGGCAGGCAGCCTGATCACCACGATCATATTCGTGCAGGAGCTGGTCAGCGGTGCGGGCCGACTCCTGTTCACGGGACAGGTCGCGTTCTGGCTCTGGTTCACCGTGCTGTTCGCCAATTTCGCCGAGGCGATGGCCGAAGGGCGCGGTAAAGCGCAGGCCGCCACGCTTCGCAAGGCCAAAACGGAGACCATCGCGATCCGTCTTCGCGATGGCCGACAGGAATCAGTCACCGCGAGCGAGCTGTGCGCCGGCGATCTGGTTCGCGTCGAGGCGGGTCAGATGATTCCCGGTGACGGCGAGATCGTCAAAGGCGTGGCAAGCGTCGATGAATCGGCGATCACCGGCGAGTCGGCACCCGTGATCCGCGAGGCCGGAGGAGACCGCTCGGCCGTTACCGGCGGCACGCGCGTGCTCTCCGACTGGATCGAAGTCCGCATCACGTCCAATCCCGGCGAGACGTTCCTCGATCGGATGATTGCGCTCGTCGAAGGCGCCGAACGTCAGAAGACGCCGAACGAGATCGCCCTCAACATTCTGCTGGCGGTCCTCACGCTCGTCTTCCTGCTCGTCGTCGTCACCCTCCAGCCGTTCGCCTATTACGCGGGGACCGACATTCCGATCCCAGTCCTCGTCGCACTTCTCGTCTGCCTCATTCCGACGACGATTGGTGCGCTGATCTCAGCCATCGGCATTGCCGGTATGGATCGGCTCGTGCAGCACAACGTGCTCGCGATGTCCGGCCGCTCCGTGGAAGCCGCCGGCGACGTCGACACGCTGCTGCTCGACAAGACGGGAACAATCACGCTCGGCAACCGTCAGGCGACCGAATTCCGCCCGGCGCCCGGAGTCAGCGAAGGCGCCCTCGCCGACGCGGCGCAGCTCGCCTCGCTCGCCGACGAAACGCCCGAAGGCCGCTCCATCGTCGTGCTCGCGAAAGAGAAGCACGGCATACGCGGTCGCGAATTCGCCTCCCACGAAGCGACGTTCATTCCCTTCAGCGCGCAGACGCGCATGTCAGGCATCGACTTTGGCGCCCGGAAGATCCGGAAGGGCGCGGCCGACGCCATCGAACGCCTCCTGCAGGAGAACGGCAACGCGATGCCCGCCGAATTGCGACGGCAGATCGAGGCCGTTGCGCGCGAAGGCGGAACGCCGCTCGTCGTCGCCGAGAACGGACGCGCGCTCGGCGTCGTGCAGCTGAAGGACATCGTCAAGGGCGGCATCCGCGATCGGTTCGCGCATCTACGCGCGATGGGCATCAAGACGGTGATGATCACGGGCGACAACCCGCTTACCGCGTCGGCCATTGCCGCCGAAGCGGGCGTCGACGATTTCATGGCGCAGGCGACGCCGGAAGACAAGCTGAAGCTGATTCGTCAGGAGCAGGCCGGTGGCCGCATGGTGGCGATGACCGGCGACGGCACTAACGACGCCCCCGCGCTGGCGCAGGCCGATGTCGGCGTCGCCATGAATACGGGCACAACGGCAGCCAAGGAAGCCGGCAACATGGTCGATCTTGACTCGAATCCGACGAAGCTGATCGAGATCGTCGAGATCGGCAAACAACTGCTCATGACGCGTGGCGCGCTGACGACCTTCTCGATCGCCAACGACGTCGCCAAATACTTCGCCATCATCCCGGCAATGTTCATCCTGGCATTTCCGCAGCTCAACGTGTTGAATGTCATGCGGCTGGCGACGCCGCAGTCGGCGATTCTCTCGGCGGTGATCTTCAACGCGCTCATCATCATTGCGCTCATCCCGCTGGCGCTGACAGGAATTGCCTACAAGCCGCTTGGCGCGGCGGCGATCCTCCGGCGGAACCTGATGATCTACGGCGTCGGCGGCGTCGTCCTGCCGTTCATCGGCATCAAGGCGATCGATGTGGTGATCGTCGCGCTCAGGCTTGCGTAGGACGGTCGGCCGCGGCGTCGGCGAACCGGTATCCCACCCAGGGTTCAGTGAGGATGTAACGCGGACTGGACGGATCCGGTTCGAGCTTCTTGCGCAGCGAGCCGACCAGCACGCGTAAATGCTCCGGCTGATCGACCGCGTGCGGTCCCCAGATGGCTTTGAGAATGGCGCGGTGCGTGAGGACCCGGCCGGGATGCTGGGCGAAGAACGTCAGCAGCTCGAATTCTTTCGGTGTGAGCCGCACTTCCTGGCCGTCGCGAATCACACGGAACCGTTCGCGATCGATCACCAGGGAGCCGCTGATGATCGGGCCACTCGATGGCGGCGCCGGCTCCGTCCGCCGCAGCGCCACGCGGACGCGCGCCAACAGCTCCTCGGTGCCGAACGGCTTGGTTACGTAATCGTCGGCGCCCGCGTCGAGCGCCCGCACCTTGTCTCCTTCTGCGCCGCGCGCCGACAGCACCACGATAGGCGTCGAGCGGCCGTCGCGCACCAGCCTGGTGACGTCGACGCCGTCCATGTCCGGTAAGCCGAGATCGAGCACGATCAGATCCGGATTCTCACGCTCGATTGCTTCGAGCGCGGCGCGGCCGCTCATCGCGGTGGTCACCTCGTAGCCCCGCGACCGGAGTAGCGGCGCCAGCGTCGCCAGAATGTTCGGCTCGTCGTCGATGACGAGAATGCGGGCAGGCATGTGTCTCTATTCCATCGCCGCGACCGCACGCACCGCCCCGGGGACAGCGATCGTAAACCGGGCGCCACGATGTGGAACGTTCTCCGCCCACACCTGTCCGCCCTCTGCGATCAGCAATCCGCGGGTGATGGCGAGGCCCATGCCGGTGCCGAAGGAAGCCTGCCGCGCGGCCTTGCCGCGATAGAAGCGTTCGAACAGATGCTCCAGCTCGCCTGGATCGAGACCCGGACCTTCGTCTTCGACCGAAACGCGCAATCCGCTGTCGTCGGCCCGCGCGGTCACGGTGACCGGATGTCCGTGCGGCGAGTACTGGGCGGCGTTTTCGAGCAGGTGCGCGAGGGCGGCGGAGGTCAGCATCGGATCGATCGCGACCTCCGTTTCGGCATCGGCACTGACGCGCAGGGTGCGCCCCTCGAGCTGATGCCGCACCTGCGCTGCCGCAGCATCCACGATGTCGGCGGGCGTGACCCATTGGCGATCGATGCGGATCGCGGACGCGTCGATCCTCGCCATGTCCAGAATGTCCTGGAACAGACGCGTAAGCCGATCGAGCTCGCTCAGCGCCGCACGCACCTGCTCGCGGCGAGTGTCGGACGGCAGGTCGCTGCGGAGATTTTCGACGGCCACGCGGATGGCGGTCAGCGGCGTGCGCAAATCGTGGCTCAGCGTCGCCAGCAGCGTCGATGCGAGGTCGGCCTTTTGACGCACCAGCTCCGCGGCCTCGCGCTCCCCGAGGAACTGCGCGCGTTCGATGGCGATGGCAGCGACGCCCGCGATCGCATCCAGCGTCCCGAGCTCGAGTGCGTCTCCACCGACCGCGAGGATTCCGATCGCTCGCGTTCCGTGCCGCAATGGAATGAGGCGCACGGGCCCACCCGCTTCGTCAACGCCGCTGGCATGTCCCCCGTAGGCGCGCTGGCGAGCATCGAACTCGAGCGTCCCGCGCGCCGTCGCGAGCGTGGTATCGAGCTGCCGCTCGTCGACGGTAATCGCCGTTGCTCCGCCCTGGTGAACGTGCCACGCGCCGTCGGACGGTAGGTAGATTGCGACGCTGCCGAGCTCGAACCGGCGGGCGATGTGCCGCGCCAGTACGTCGAGGGCGCCGGTGGTCTCTGTGGTGAGCAGGACGTCGCGGCTCAAGTCGAACAGCCGCGTCACCTCGTTGCGCCGGGTGACGGCCTCGCGCGTGCGCGCCTGCGCCGTGGCGGACAGATGGCTGGCGATCACGGCGGTGACGAGAAACGCCACCACTGCTACCCAATTCTGCGGGTCGGCGATCGTCAAGGTGCCAATCGGTGGGAAGAAGAAGAAGTTGAACGCGGCCGTCGCGACGATCGCCACAACGATGGCAATCGAGAGCCGTGCGAAGGTGGCGGTTACCAGCACGACGAGCAGCAACGCCAACCCGACTGTCGTCGGCACCACGCCGGGCAGTGACCGAAGGAGCGCGGCGGTGAGCGCTACGGCAAGCATGCCTCCGGACAAGACGGCTGCGTCACGGGCCTGGAGACGGGACATCACGGCAGATCGGCAGCCATTGTGGCACTGCACATACCAGGTCGAGAAAGTCGTAAAAAGTTCATAAAGACCGGCCGCGGTGCGAACACAACACCGCGCGCACCTCCATAATCAGGAAGCAGCCAAATCCGCTTCCCCCAAAGAAGCGGTACGGGGGACCCAGAGTCCGGGGCGTGTTCCGCCTTCGTCCGCCTTCGCACGCGATGTGCTTGGCGAGGCTTTGGCGCGATAGAGGACTTCCAACCTCGAGCCCGTCAGCTAACCCCGTCGGCGATTGGAGAATCGGTTTGTCCGACACAACCCACCTGGCCGTCACACACGCGCCGCCGGCCGTGCACGCCCGCGAGAAAAGTCGCCTCCTGCCGCTGACCTTGACGGCGCTCGGCGTCGTCTACGGCGACATCGGAACGAGCCCGTTGTATGCGATGCGCGAGTGTTTCTTCGGCACGCACAGCGTTGCACCCACCGCCGAGAACGTGCTCGGTGTGCTGTCGCTCATCATTTATGCGCTGCTGCTCGTCATCTCCCTGAAGTACGTGGTGCTCGTCATGCGCGCGGACAACCAGGGCGAAGGTGGGATCCTGGCATTGACCGCGCTGATTCCAGGCCGCCAGGGCGAATCGGGCACCGCGAGTCGTCTGGCGATGGGACGGCCGCTGCTGGTCGCACTCGGCATCTTCGGCACGGCGCTGCTCTACGGCGACGGCATGATTACGCCGGCGATTTCCGTCCTGGGCGCGATCGAGGGCCTCGAGGTGGTCACGCCGCTCTTCAGTCCCTACGTCGTACCGATTACGGTGGCGATTTTGATCGTCCTGTTCGCGATCCAGAAGTTCGGCACTCACCGCGTTGGTGGGTTGTTCGGCCCTGTCGTGATCATCTGGTTCCTGACGATCGCTGCGTTGGGCGTCATGTGGATCGTGCGAGCGCCGGACGTGCTCGGCGCAGTCGATCCCCGTCACGCGCTGCGGTTCTTCGAAACCAACGGCTTCACCGGCTTTGCAGTACTCGGCGCAGTGTTTCTAGTCGTGACCGGCGGAGAGGCGCTGTACGCCGATATGGGACATTTCGGCAAGCAGCCCATTCGGCTCGCGTGGTTCGCGCTCGTGTTGCCCGCGCTCGTGCTGAATTACCTCGGACAAGGGGCGCTGTTGCTGCGCAATCCCGGCGCCGAGCACCCGTTCTTCCTGCTCGCGCCCGCGTGGGGCTTGTTGCCGTTGGTTGGCCTCGCGACGGCGGCCGCGATCATCGCCTCCCAGGCGCTGATCTCCGGCGCGTTTTCCATTACGCGTCAGGCGATTCAGCTCGGCTTGGTGCCGAGGCTCGAAGTCGAGCACACCTCCGCGCGCGAGATCGGCCAAATCTATGTGCCGCAGGTGAACTGGGCGCTGATGGCGGCGACCGTATTGATTGTGATCGGTTTCGCATCCTCGGGCGCCGTCGCCGCAGCGTACGGGATTGCGGTGACGTTGACGATGATCATCACAGTGCTGCTGCTCTACATCGTGATGACCGAGCGGTGGCACTGGAGGAAACCGGCAGCGCTGGCGATAACGGCGCTGTTCCTCGCCATAGACACCGCGTTCTTCGGCGCCAACGCTCTGAAGGTGGTCCAGGGTGGCTGGGTGACGCTCGCGGTCGCCGCGGTGCTCTTCACCGTGATGACCACCTGGCGGACGGGCCGGCGGCTCGTAGCCGAGCGGCTCACGGCGCGTGCCGTGCCGCTCGAGACGTTCCTGACGGTCGTGGAAGCGTCGTCGCCGCTGCGCGTCCCAGGCACGGCGGTCTTCATGACGGCGCAGCCAACTGGCACGCCCCCGGCGCTTGCTCACAATTTGAGGCACAACAAGGTGCTGCACGAGCACGTCATCGTGCTGACGGTGGCCACGGCCCAGGTGCCGCACGTGGCCGTGAAGGACCGCGTCGACGTGCAGTCGCTCGGCCGGGGCCTCTACAACATGCGGCTGCAGTACGGCTTCATGGAGGATCCGAATGTGCCCGAAGCGCTCCTCGACGCGCGCGAGCGAGGACTGCCCCTCGACGTCGACGACGTCACGTATTTTCTGGGCCGCGAAACGATCCTCGTCACGCGACGAAAAGGGATGGCGATCTGGCGTGAAAAGCTGTTCGTGCTGATGACGCGCAACGCCGTGCGGGCCACCGCGTTCTTCCGTCTGCCGCCCGAGCGCGTCGTCGAGTTAGGTGTGCAGGTGGAGATGTAAGCGATGCAAGTCCGCTCCTCGGATGTTGAGCCGGAGCAGCTGCGCAGGCTACTGGGCGAAGAGATTGCGCGGAGCCAGGCGCGCGAGTTCCGGCGGTATTTCCTGACGCGATTCGCCGTCGTCGGTGTGCTCATCTGGATCTTCAGCTGGCCGATACCGCTGTTGCCCCATACCGTCCTGTGGGCGCTGGCCGCGGCCGTCGTGTTCGCCTACGGCCTCATGTCGCCACCGACTCGCGCAGCCACTGCAGATAGGCGGCCGAAGCCTCTGCGCCGAGCACGACGAACTCTGGCAGCTCATAGGGATGCAGCTCGTGAAAGCGCGCCTCTATGGCAGGAACGCGATCGCGCGTCGTCTTGATCACGAGCTGCTGTTCACGGTCCTCCTCGATCGCCCCTTTCCATCGGTAAAGCGATGTCATCCGCGGCAGCACGTTGACGCATGCCGCAAGGCGTTCGGCGACCAGCACGCGCGCGAACGCGTCGGCATCGGTCGATTCCCCAAGCGTGGTGAGGACGACCACGGCCTTTGCTTCTTGTACTTTCATCGGAAGTTTGGTAGTTGTACTGGCGACCGAAACGCGCTATTCTGCCACGACCTCGTGAAGAAGCGGACGAGCGACGCCAGCACGACGACCTCCATACCGCCCCGGCGGCGGCGCGGCAAGATTGTCCGCTATCTGATCGTCGCGGTCGGCTGCGTCCTCATCATCGACGCGCTGGTCGGCGACCGCGGGTTCCTTGCCATGCTCAAGGCGCGGCAGCAGTACCGAACGCTCGAGACCTCTCTCGTCCGGTCGCGTGAGGAAAATGCGCAGCTCCGCGAGCAGGCCCGCCAGCTCCGCGAAGACCCACTGGCCATCGAGGACATCGCCCGCCGCGAACTGGGGCTGATCCGGCCCGGTGAGAAGCTCTTCATCATCAAAGATGTGAAGTAGAATCGTGCGCATTTGAGGAGATTGCTTATGCGCACAACCTTCGTGTGTCTGCTCGCGATTGCGTCGCTGGCGGCGCCCGCGCTGGCGCAGACTCGCGGCGCCAAGCCGCTCGAGATCTACGTCGTCGATGTCGAGGGCGGCAACGCTACCCTGTTTGTCACGCCGTCAGGCGAGACCGTGCTGATCGACACCGGCAACGGTGGCGCGCAGGCCGCTCGCGACGCAGCGCGCATCATGGAAGCAGCGAAGGATGCCGGCGTGACGAAGATCGACCACCTGATCTTCACCCATTGGCATGGAGACCATTTCGGCGGCCTCGCGGAGCTGGCCAAACAGATTCCCATCGCCCGCTTCTACGATCACGGGCCGAACGTGCAGGCGACGCCGGCGACTGATGAATTCTTCAAGACTGTTTACGAACCGCTGACCAGCAAAGCGATGCACATGGTGGTCAAACCGGGCGATTCAATTCCGGTGAAGGATCTGAACTGGAGGGTGGTCGCCTCCGCGGGCAACGTGATGAAGACCAATCTGTCGGGAGCCGGCCGCCCGAATCCCTACTGCGCCGACTCGAAACCGCAGGATCCGGATCCAACCGAAAACGCGCAGTCGGTCAGCAGCTACATCACGTTTGGAAAGTTCCGTATCGTGCACATGGGCGACCTCACCTACAACAAGGAGATCGACCTGATGTGCCCGAACAACCGCCTTGGCACGGCGGATCTGTTCATCGTCTCGCATCACGGCCAGGCGATTTCCAACTCCCCGGCGCTCGTGCATGCGCTCCACCCGCGCGCGGCCATCATCAATAACGGCACGCGCAAGGGAGGCCAGCCGGATGCCATGCGCGTGCTCTTTTCCTCGCCCGGCCTCGAGGACCTCTGGCAGATGCACTTCTCGCTGCTGAGCGGGCAGGAATACACCGTTCCCGGCGCGTTCATCGCCAATCAGATCGACCAGCCGGACGCCGCCCTTCCCATCGCCGCCTGGACGCCGCCGCCGCAGGGGCAGCAGGCGCCGCCGGCGCCTGTGCACAACGGCAAGGCGTACTACTTCAAGATCGCCGCGCAGCAGGACGGGACGTTCACGATCACCAATATGCGCAACAACTTCAGCAAGACGTATCGGCCAGGCGTGGCCAACGCGACCCGGTAAATCAATCGTGGGTGCCGATCTGAGGTCGGCCTCCACCGCATAACGAGAGGTCTTTATGACGCGAAGACGCGCGCTTGTTTCGGTGTTGGCGCTTGTGTGTCTCGCCGCGCCTGCGCTCGCGCAGAACCGCGCGGCACGACCGCTGACCATCTATGTCGTCGACGTCGAAGGGGGCAACGGCGTCCTGTTCGTCTCGCCGACCGGCGAATCACTGCTGATGGACACCGGCAACGCAAACGCCGCCGCACCACGAGATGCCGGACGCATCATGGAGGCGGTTCGTGACGCGGGGCTGACGCAGATCGACAATCTGATCATCACGCACTGGCATGGCGACCACTATGGCGGCCTCGCCGAGCTCGCCAAGCAGATTCCTATCAAGCATTACTGGGATCATGGGCCGAACGTGCAGCCCGGCCAGGCACCCGACGATTTTCTCAAGAACGTCTACGCTGAACTGATCGCGAAGGCGCAGCACACGGTTGCCAAGCCGGGCGACCGGATTCCCCTTGGGGGGACCAACGTGCAGGTCGTGATTTCGGCGGGAATGCCGATCGCCCCTCTCAAAGGCGCCGGCCAGCGTAATCCTGAGTGCGCGAACTTCCAGCCCATCGACAACAACATGGAAGATCCGATGTCGGTCGGCATCCTGGTGACCTATGGAAAGTTCAAGGCGCTGCACCTTGGCGACAACACGCGCAATAAGGAATTCGAGCTCGCATGTCCCGTGAACCGACTCGGGACGGTCGACCTGATGCTCGGCATGCATCATGGCCAGGCCAGCTCGAATTCGCCGGTGCTGGTGCACGCCGTACGACCGCGCGTGGCCATCGTAAACAACGGCACGCGAAAGGGTGGCGAGCCGTTCTCGATGCAGACGATGTTCTCGTCGCCGGGGCTCGAGGACGTCTGGATGCAGCACTTCTCGCTGCTGAGCGGGCAGGAGTTCACCGTGCCGGGCGTGTTCATTGCCAACCAGATCGATCAACCGGACACGACGATGCCGACCGCCGCCTGGACGCCACCGCCGCAGGGGCAGCAGGCGCCGCCGGCGCCCGTGCACAACGGCAAGGCGTACTT
>Ga0068857_100004990_pt1 | contig 11272 bp, 7 predicted proteins | sample KBSCornC72_FD_66591 | JGI IMG/M metagenome (GOLD analysis project Ga0068857, IMG submission 66591) | Corn rhizosphere microbial communities from Kellogg Biological Station, Michigan, USA - KBS Corn C7-2 | ecosystem: Host-associated > Plants > Roots > Rhizosphere > Soil ...
TTCCTGGTTACGTATTAACTTGAATTCACGAACTTCGTATTGAGAAATGAATGTTTCTCGCAAGAATGTTGCTTCTTCATAAGTAATATCGATGTCAAGAATAACTTGTAGATAGGTTTTCGATTTTAGATAAATTTCTGGATTGGCAAGCAATGCAGACAAATTGATACTGATAAATCTTGGACCGAATTCATAGTCTACATATTCGGGTTCCTTGTCCCATTCTAAGAACATTGCACCACGTTCAAAATCCCAGACGTCGGCATAGTTGTGTCCAAACGGATTGCCGATGTAGCTAATCTTACCCTTTTGTTGACGCTTGTGAAAGTGCCCAGAAAAGACATGGGTTTGGTGTTGAAAGTGATCGGAATTGAGTGCGCCGTGATCTGGCATCTCTACCATGGCATTCATTTTGAAGCCTGGTAACTCTAAGTGTCCGAATGTGTATTTGGTTTTAGCGTTTGCAACAGCTTTCCATTCTTCTTCGACCAACCATGGAACAAGTGAAACGTTTCCGATTTCACGAGGCTCATCAATTAGTTCAATATTAGAAAACTCTTGACCTACAACCATGGAGTGAATATCTCGTTTTTCTCGATAAAACAAATCATGGTTACCAACCATAATGTAGACTTTCTTAAAGGAATTGTTTAGTTTCCTTAAAGCCTGCATCGTGTAATCGAGTGTCAGGATATTGATATTAGAACGATGGTGGTGCCAGTCGCCCATGAAAATGCAAGTTTCGCATTCTCGTAACTGGGCTTCTCCAATAAGCCAATCGATAAAATCCAAGCAATCCTGATTGTGCTGCTTGGAGTTGTGTCTTAGTCCAAAGTGAATGTCTGTGAAGACTGCTACTTTTTCAAATAAATTAGTGGTTGTCATCTTTAGCTGATTCCTGTGCATCTTCTCTTAGGTGGCGAATTTCTTCTTCGATTGCAAGTTGGCGCGAGAAGCTCGGGCTTGCTCCGCTGTCAATCAAAAGGTCGTCACGAAGAACTTGATTCTTCTTTTCTAAGTTTAGAACACGGGTAAAGCTATTTGAAACGCTCGCTGTGTAATATGAGAACGGATTGTCTGATTTGTATTCGTCGAATTGAAGTCCCATCTGTGCAAGTTGCAACAGTGCCTGACCCTTCATTTCGTCTAGATAGGTATATCCACGCCAGTTGCTTCGCTGGCCGTATTTGTTCACCATTAGAATGAACATACGCGCAAGTTTGTTTGTAATCGTTCCATGAGTTAGGCTAAACTTTCCATTCTTGGAATGTGAACGACCTACTTCCTTAGCAGCACCATTTTCGATAATGTAATGCTTGAAGGGATGAAAATTAAGCTTGACATATGAATCGGCTTCGCTCTTGGGATTCTTTTTTCTGCCAGGCGCTAGAGGAATGTGCTCATATGTAATGACACGAAATACCAGGTCGTCTACCGGAATTGTATCTGGCTTAATTTTGAATTCAGCAAGCCTTGGCTTGTCTGCTTTTGTTGTGATAACTGTTGTAGAGAGTGCATGTTCATAGGCAGTGGCTGCAATTCTTGCTGCTCGTGTCGCCTTAGCTTGTTCTTGCACTTCGGGTTTAAAGATATCCTGAAGGTCTTCGACAATTACATCGTAATCCATGTACTTCACCCTGTCAATGAATTCGCAGAACGAGCTCTTGCTGCGGTGAATTTCTTTCAGCATGTCCTTATTGTTAAGATAATTAACCTTCTTGACGGGGACAACCGGGATTGTTAGCGGAGCTTCGCTGTCGTCGTCTTCTAAAATGATGTTCATTAAGTTTTCTCCAAAGAAAAGAGTTTCTTTATCTAAGTGTAGCTGATATGGTCCAGGAAGTCAAGAAGTTCTCGATAAAAGCATATGATAATAACCTTGATAAATAAGCAATACAGGAGAACTTCTAGATGCAGAAGGATTTTAGAGCAAGGTTGCAACCCAAAAGCATGACAAATTGTGAGGACATACTTGGTCCGAATGTTTCGTCTAATCTACTGGCACCTCTATACTCAACCAATGGCGTTTTGTTTCCATACACTCCGTCTGTAACTTCAGGTAACGCTGCAGAATACGACCCTACAAGTTTTATTCATTCCAATTTTGGATACAATGCGTATGTTAGATCATATCCTAAACCAATTTCGATAACTGCTGAGTTTACTGCGCAGACAAACGATGAGGCCCTATATTTATTGTCGGTAATCCACTTCTTCCGTTCCGTCACGAAAATGTATTTTGGTATTAACCCGTACAAAAAGGCAGGAACACCACCGCCCGTTCTGTTGTTTAATTACTTAGGTGATTACATGTTCAACAATGTTCCTGTGGTTGTAAAAGCCTTTGACTACACACTAGAAGCAAACGTCGATTACATTCCGGTTAATACTTCTGTCTATGACATAGACTCTCAATTTTCCACTGGAGTAGTTTTGCCGCCCGGAAACATGGCCGGTTACTCATATGTGCCAACTCACATGACTGTGACAGTTGATTTAGATACTCAATACACGCCTATCACGATTAGAAACGAATTCAACCTCGATAAGTTTAGACGTGGCCAACTTATTAATAAGGGTTACATCTGATGGCACAAAACTCTAAAGATACGAGCCAATACCTTTCGACACCAGTCAAGAATTGGTATTTGGACCTATGGGTTCCTAGAAAAGTTTCTAAGAGCGAGTTCGATAATCTAATTGTTATACCTCCGGCCTTTGACCAGAGACCAGATTTATTAAGTCAACAAGAATATGGTACGCCTGCTCTGTGGTGGGTGTTTGCAGTTAGAAATCCTGACCTAATCATCGACCCAATTAACGACTTTGTCTCGGGCTTACAGATTTACGTTCCTCCAAACCCACTTAAACAATGACAGATAAATCATTTCTTGCAGGACCAACCTTTAGTTCTATTGCTGGTGGAAGTTTTGAATCTTTAGCAGCAGATGCTAAAGCTAAAGCCGCAGAAGAAGCAAAATCGCTGGTTAAAACAAAAGTTACACCGAAAGCCAACATTCTGAAGGCAGGCGTATCCACGCCAACTCCGAAAGATTCAAATAAGTTGAGTCACCAAGAGACGGCTTCATCGAGCGATTTTTCATTAGATTTTCAGCCCAACATTTTAGATAATTATGATGCCATTACATACCATTTTAAATTGTTCATGGTATCAACGGCAGCCGCAAGAAGTGGTAATGTATTAAATCCGGATAACCAGGTAATCATTGCTGAAAGTGGAGTCACTGATTTAACAATTGACAAAATAGAGTTAAACACCATTGCTGTGCCATCTGTTGAATCTGGAACTGGAACGCAGACAACACTAAAGTTTGAAATTGTCGAACCATCGGGCGCTGGGTTATTAGACAAGATGTTCTATGAGTCGATTGCGTTGGGTATCGGTAACTGGCTTGTTATGCCTTGTTATTTGCAATTGACTTTTAAGGGTAGAGATCCGATAACTTCAGAGGCAGGAACTGGGGACATCGGTGATATCGGGACAATGAGTTGGGTATGGCCGATTAAATTAACCGAAACTAAGGCAAATGTTACGACCGTTGGGACAAGATATGAATTTAGTGCAATCGTATATGATGAATTTGCACAAGGTAATTCATATTTTGCAATTCAACATAATATTGCGCTGACAGGTGTCACTACATTTCAATCTGCAATGACTGATTTGGAAGATAAACTCAATCAAGACCAGTATTTGAAATTGTTGGATAATTACAGCATTCCGGATACGTACAAGATTATTGTTGATCCAAAAATTGCTAACTTCCAAATCAAAACAGACGATGATAATAAAAATTCTTATCGCAGTGGGGACTTCAAGATTCTGAAAGATAAGACCGCAACCTTCAATGCCGGTACAGGTATAGATAAAATTATCGATGCCTTGCTTGCCAACACCGAAGAATATCAAAGGGGTCTTACCGGAGCAGTCCAGGGTGCAGGAAGCGGCCCGGGAACTATAAATCAAAATATTGACCAGATGAAAAAATTCTGGAGAGTAACAACAGAAGTTCGCCCAATCGAATTTGATAAGCGTAGATAAGATAATGCTGTAGAAATTACTGTTTTTGTTTTTGAATATGATCTCGGTGCATCTGCTGCCAGCCCGACCACAACAGGTGGCACACCTGGCTCGCAAGAAGCAAGCCGTCGAAGGCTTAATGAATATATCGAGAAAAAGATTCTAAGAAAGAAATACAACTATATGTTTACTGGATTGAACGATCAAATAATTACGTTCGACCTGAATATGAATTTTGCTTTTGCAGCGACACTTTCTAGATTTGGCGGTGCATATTATGACTCATCGGCTAAGGATATGGGACCAGTAGCTCAAAACCGAGCCGAAGATGAATTAAAAGTAACCGAACAAGTTAGAAAAGTTATCACGATGCAAAACAATGCAACAAAGGATAACAATCCGGGAAAAACACAAAAGGCAATTGACGATGCTAAGTTAGCAGTTGCGAAATCCACATTAGATGATACAACAAAAGCCAGATATACAGTTCTGCTCGATCATTCAAAACCTGCTGATAGATTGGCTTTACTGAATTCTGCCAGCCAAACCGGTGGTATCCAAGCTGATGGAAGCATTGACAAAAATTATACCCAAGCCAAGAGAACGGCTAGTAGCCTAGCAAGCTCACCCACCGACTCAAATCTGAAATTTGTAGCAGATGTGAATATTAGTAGCAGTTCTGCTAAACAAGCCTATCAGGATTTTTTAACAACAAGCAAGGGTAAACTTCGACCAATTCCTTTCAGAGAAGCACAACAGGAATCATCGGTCGGTGCTGGTGTTGAAGCAAATAGCACTTCTGGAAAAAATAAGTTAGCAAGTTTATTTTCTACAGTGTTGTATTCCGACATTGGTGCAAATTTAGTACACATTAAATTGAATATCAAGGGAGATCCTTATTGGCTCTCGCCAGCCCCTATTGCAGGTGCACCGGTACTTCCATATAAACGTACCATGGGTGTTGACCAGGCTATGGAAATTCTAAAATCTGGACACAAAATTACCAACACAGTAAATTTGTTTGGTACTGATAATTTTATAATTCTTCGCTTTAGAACACCGAGAATTTTTGATGAAACTGTGAATCCAACTACAAGCGATCCGTTTACTGAAGTGGAGACTTTTAGTGGTGTATACCGGGTGTTAACGGTTATTCATAAGTTTGAAATGGGTAAATTTTCCCAAGAATTAACCTGCTTATTAGATCCTGTTATTAATACGATTGACTTTATTGAGCAAGTCGAAGCAAATGCTGCAACACTCGACACACCGACAACCGTTAATGATCTTGTTTCTCGAGGCGCCAAGGTAATTCCGGACACTGCCCAAGGAACTCAACGTATTATGGGTGCAGTTGATAAAGCTAAGGGTGTTGTGGAAACTGCACGTAATTCTGCCGGTCAAGTCAGGGAACTCGGGGCTCAGACTATTGGACAAGTTGGTAATGCAATTAAATCGAACGTTCCACCATTGCCTACCACAGATTTGGTCGCAGTAGTAAAATCGAAATTTCCCAACATAGGATAATATGGCATATCTAAATACACATACCCGAACTACCGGGCCTACGTCAAACGATAGTTTTCAACCTATAGGTCGAACCCCGACTCTGTATGGTGTATTCATGGGTTACGTCAAGGATGTCGAAGATGTTCAGAGAATGGGCCGCTTGCGCGTATGGATTCCAGAGTTTGGTTCTGCGCCAGATGAAGAAAATTCCTGGGTAATTGTGAATTATTGTTCGCCATTTGCTGGTGCAACAAATGTTCAGACAAATAATCCAAATGATGTTCAATCATTCGATGGTACTCAGACATCCTATGGAATGTGGATGGCGCCACCTGATATAAACAATCAAGTTCTTGTCATGTTTATTAATGGCGATCCTGCTAAAGGAATTTGGATAGGGTGTTTGTATAACCAGTTCATGAACAATATGGTTCCTGGTGTTCCTGTAGATTCTAAGAATTATCAATATCCCGGTAAACAAATTCCTGTAGCCGAATACAACAAATGGGATACTAAAGTTACGGAACCCGACAGAGCTTTTCACCCGTATGAAGAAACAAAATTCCGCGGCGTAAGTAATCAGGGTTTGATTAATGATTCTGTACGCGGAACCACTACTTCGGGTGCCCGTCGTGAAGCGCCAAGTCAAGTATATGGTATTCTTACGCCAGGCCCAGCTATCAATCCAGATACCGACGCCGAATTTATTAAACGTAAGGGCGGTTCATCATTCGTCATGGATGATGGCGTAGGCACGGAATATATCAGTTTCGCAACTAAGAGTGGTGCAAAAATTCGCTTTGATGAAACAAATGGATTTGTTTATGTTATCAATCGAGATGGCACAGGCTGGATACAAATTGACCAGGTCGGCAATATTGATATTTTCGGTGCAAGAGACATATCATTAAGAGCCCAGAGAGATTTTAACGTCCGGGCAGATAGAAACATTAATATCGAAGCCGGTCAAAATATTTTCATGAAGGCTGCAAAGGATACGATTGAGAGCACAACTACATTCACATATGATGTAAATAATCTTCCACGTTACAAAGAAATCCCTGTATGGAAGTTTGTCGGTGAAGGAAAGGGTGCAGGAGGCAATATTGTTACCCAGGCACTAAATGATACTCACACGACTGTGAAGAATAATTCTTATCTTACAGTTGGCAAGAATCTCGAAATTAAGGTTGCGACCACAATCGATATGTCTGCAGGTACTTCGTACAACCTGACTTCGCCGACTATCACAAATAAGGGTGCGGTTAAGATTATCGGTACACTCGACGTTACTGATGCAGTGAAATTTGGATCGACATTAAATGTCAAGGACGATGTTCACGGAAAAGCAGGTAGTTTCAGTTCAACTGTGTCGGCATCCGATATTAGCTCCGCAGGTCCGGTCAAGGGTTCTGCAGGTTTGTTTAATTCAATTCCGAATGTCATGCCAGGGCCAGGCGCAAGCAGTGGTTCTGCCGGTCCAGCAGGCACGGCAGGTCCGACAGTTACAATTCCGGATCCACCGGCAGTCACGCCTGCCGAAGTTAAACCAACAGTAGATAAGATTAACATTCTGGCAACTTGGAGTAACACCCAGTCATACCCTTTATGGAAAGCCAATACTCAATATTTCATTGCCGATGTGAGAGTTTATAATTCTAAATTGTGGTATTGCATTAGACAGCAACCGCCTCTGCCATCGTTTGATCAAAAATATTGGGTTCCTTATGAACCAGAAGACAAATTTAAGAGAAAATCTGAGGGTATCCAAACAACCACAACTCGTTTCCCAACCTATGAACCTTGTCCGGAACACGAGCAGTTTACATTCGGATCAATTTCAGGATATGTCCCACAGTTAAACGAAGGTGATAAGACTTATAATGGTTCGGGTGGTGCAGGTAATGAAGCAAAAGCGTCACCTCCCACAAATACTACACCAGGCGCAAACAATACAGAATTGCCGCCGACAGAAACAACAGATAGTGTTGTTACGAAAGATCTGAACATGAAGGCACTAGAGTGCCAATTGAAGATACACGAGGGTGTAAAATACAAGGTTTACCTCGATACTCTTGGATTGCCAACTGCCGGTATTGGACATTTGTTAAGAGCAAATGAACAAATGCCTGTCGGAACAGCAGTATCTGAAGATCAAGTTTCACGCTGGTTCCAACAAGATTCATCGACTTGCATTAAGGATGCCCAAAACTTCGTCGGTATGGATGTTTGGGGTGACCTCGATGATAACAGAAAACGTGCCCTTGCCGACCTTGCATATAACATGGGCGGACCAAGACTGAATAAGTTCACAACTTTCCGTGCTGCAATGCAACGAAAGGATTTTAGTGCTGCGGGCGAAGCATTAAAGAACTCTAAGTGGTACACTCAGGTTGGTCGTCGTGGACCTGCAATTGTATCACAGATTGTGAATGGTGTCGATCCTAACGGATGCGATAAGAAATTCCCGCCGTAATAAAAATGCCATATAATTCTTTTGATAAATAACAAAAAGAGAATTATATGGCATCCAATCAATCAGGTTACGTTCAAAAAACAGTTAAGACAAAGAAACCCTACTTTGTCGGATTCAACACGATTAATCAACCCAACCCACCTTATACTCTAACAAACTTAGATATAGTTAAGCGTGACATTCTTAATCAGTTTGCAACGCCATTGGGTTCTCGGGTCATGCTACCAAATTTTGGAACTCGCATTTATGAAATGTTGTTTGATCCTTTTGACGAATACACAAAGAATGCAATTATCGAAGATGCAGTTCGTGTTGTAAATGATGATCCTAGAGTAGAGCTTGTGCAGATTGATGTTTATCAACAAGACCAGACACTGAATGTTGTTATGGTATTAAATTTCGTACCTGAATCAGTTACAGATAGTTTGTTTGTGACATTCTCGCTTAAGGACAAGGAAACTTTCTAATGTCAGAATCAATTCGTCAATCAAATCTTTTCGCAGCAGAAGATTACAAAAAGGTCTTTAAGGCTTACCAGTTCATCGACTATACTGCTTATGATTTCGATACTTTGAAGCAAGCACTGATTAATTATATTCAGACATATTATCCAGAAGACTTCAATGACTACATTGAAAGTTCTGAATTTATTGCTATCATTGAATTGCTTGCATATTTTGGTACAAGCCTTGCATTCAGAACTGACCTTAACAGCCGCGAAAACTTTATCGATACTGCTGAACGCAGAGAAAGTATTATCCGTCTTGCACAGATGGTTAACTATGTCCCAAAGAGAAACATTGCTGCTTCTGGCTTGTTCAAAATTGATGCAGTCCAGACCGATCAACCATTGACAGATGCTAACGGCGTTGATATCAATGACTTAACAATTTTCTGGAACGACCCAAACAATCCCGATTGGTTTGACCAATTTATTCTTGTGTGCAATGCTGCATTTAGCACTTTGAATCCTTTCGGTCGCCCGACAAAGAGTGGCACTATCGGTAGTATTCCTACTGACTTGTACCAACTCGACAGCGTTTTGAAGCAAAATGTTACTTACCCGACATCTGTTACTATCAATGGTCAACAATACCCGGTAGACGTGTGTAACCCAGATTTTGTTTCGGGACAAACAATCTTCGAAAGAGACCCCGATCCAAATAATGCATTTAATTTCATTTACAGAAACGATTCATTAGGCGTCGGGTCCGCTAACACAGGCTTCTTCTTGTATTTCAAACAGGGTAATCTGATTAACCTGGATACTAATTTTGAGTTTCCAGTACCTAACAGAGTTTATCCTATTGAGATTCAAAACATTAATCAGGACGATGTTTACGTTCAGCAAACCGATGAGCAAGGTAATGTTCTCGCTAAATGGCTGAAGGTACCTGCACTCGCTGGCGAAAATATTATCTACAATAGCATTAATTTTGCACAAAGAGATATTTTCGATGTTATAACAGGTGCATTTGACACAATCAGCATCAGGTTCGCCGATGGTAATTTCGGTAATGTGCCGACTGGTTTGTTTAGAACCTGGGTTCGTGTAAGTGCAAATGAAGCACTTGTTATTCGTCCGGACAATGCACAGGGCTTGCAAATCTCTATCCCATATATCGGATCTGATCAACAGCAGTATACCCTACGTGTTATCTTTAGTTTGCAACAAACTATCGGTAATGCTGCGCCTACAGAAACAGATGAACAAATTAAACTCCGTGCGCCAGAAGTGTTCTCCACACAGTCTCGCATGGTAAACGGTAGTGACTATAATGTCCTACCACTTGTTTATGGAAATCAGATTGCTAAAATTCAGGCCCTTGACAGAACCTATAGTGGTCAGAGTCGTTACATTGATTTAAATGATCCGACAGGCTTCCATCGTGATTTGATTATTTTCGGTGAAGACGGCGCATTATTCAGGGATAATCAAAATGTTCTAGTTGAAGTCGTAAAAGATGCCTCGAACGAGAATACCATTGATGCTATTTTAGTAAACACTATTCAAGAAGTCTTAAGAGATCCTGCACTTTACAGATTCTATCTCGACGAGTATCTAACTCAATTCGAAACAAAAGTCAGAGTCAACGCCTCGCTTGAAGTTCCGGAAGGTCGCTCACTGTTGGATTTAGTCCCGACAGTAAAGGTCGGAGATCCAGATTATCCTGCGGCTGACCCTGCTACACCTTTGTTCTGGAGAACAAGTCCTGCCAAGTTTAAGAATGATACAGGCTATTTTGTTGAAACAGATGGCACAACAGCTATTCCTTTGATTAACTCCTTAAGTTTCACAACTACCGGATTGAATCAAGCCTTTGCATTTATTGCAGCCGGAAGTACAGTCGAATTTGCTAATCTGGATCAAACTATAAAATCTGCTGCACCTGTCCGCAGTGTAATTCAGAATGGTATACCTTCGAATGCAAATCCATTAAATCCATTCTCGAATATTGGACCTGTTGAGCTCGGCGCAGAAGAGAATAACAATTACCAAGCTATTAAGGTTTATCCTGCATTCAGAACACAATTGAACGCTACAGAACAAGCCAATATCGTGAATACAATTAATCTTGTAAGCCCGAGTGGCTTCTGGATGTATTATGATTTACTTCAGGATTCCTGGGGAATTGTTCCATCTGTGCCGCCTGTAGATCAAGCAGAGCAAGCTTTTGTTTATCCTGCACCTCCTTCAGGTCAAATTTTGTCTAGCTGGACAGCACCGACAAGCGGTCTTCTTTATGTAAACGCTGTACCTAATAACCAGTTAGGTACTGTCACATACGAAATTACCGCCAGAGGCAGAGTTTATGTCTTCGAGTCTTACAGAGACGTCCGTTTCTATTGGGAGCCAAATAAAGTTATCCTCGATAATGCAACTGGCCAGGCATTTGAAGACACAATTGAAATTGTTCCATTTGTGAATACAAACAACAGTATTGACAACAACGAACCACCGGATCCAATTCCTAATCCACAAGATGCATTCCTCAAGGAAGCAGTAAATTTCAAAATCAGTGGAGTCTTCATTCAAGACGACGGTTATCAAGATACATCTAAGGTAGAAGTTTCTTTGGTAGACTTTGATGCCGATGGCATCCCTGACAACCCTGCTGGTTTTGATGAAATTATTTCTCGCGACGATCGTGTCGTATTTGAGTTCTATACCAATGAAGTAACTGGATATCAGAGTACAAGGCCGTGGGTTTCACAATGGAACACATTACTGTCTAATGCAACGG